>ERZ507543.30-NODE-30-length-63846-cov-10.3413_pt1 | contig 63846 bp, 61 predicted proteins | sample MGYA00248695_ERZ507543 | MGnify/ENA primary metagenome ERZ507543 (study PRJEB26165, sample SAMN02676189) | human gut metagenome | isolation source: stool | host: Homo sapiens | place: USA | study: EMG produced TPA metagenomics assembly of the C.diff FMT (human gut...
AACACGTTTCGTCCATATCGCAGCCAGCGTGAAAGACCAGTATTTAAGACGTGGGCTGTCGGCTTAAATCTGTGTCCACCACTGCACAGAATGCCTGGAAGCCGGTGTAAGAAGCATCTACTACAGCAAGTTTACGGTAACTCGCACTGTTTCCAGCGGGTCCCAGCTGGTAGCACTTGAACTTAGAAAATAGCACGTTTCAATCAGCTTTTATGCTAAATAATAACTAGCACAACGCATATTGACGCATGTTTCAGTAATTATGCAACGCAACTCATAACCACCAGCTGGCCCCAAACGACATACTAACGAAAAGACACCCTAACCGAACGGGCTAGCGTGTCTAATTTGAAGTTTATTCTGTTAATGATTAGTCGCGGCTTGAGCCACCGAAGATTTGGACGAAGTATAAGAATAAGTTAACGAAGTCCAAATAAAGTTGTAAGGCCCCGGTAACGGCTAAACCAGTGGATGAAACTTGGTCACCATATTGTAAATACATGTCCCGCATCCGATTAGCATCCCACATGGATAAACCGGCGAAAATCAAGACACCGATGTATGAGAAGATGTAACTAATCATGGCACTTTGTAAGAACATGTTAACAATGGAAGCCACAAACAAACCAATTAATGCAGCAATCAGATGACTACCGATCCGTGAAATATCACGCTTGGTGGTCGTCCCAATAACGGCCATCGTGGCGAAAACTGCACCGGCGGCAACGAAGGCCCCGGTAATCACCGCACCCGTGTATAAGGATAAGATGATCGACATTTCGACCCCAAAGACCACTGAGAACAGCATCAGCAAGGTAAAACTCATTGCTGGATTACGCGTTGCATTGGCTTGAATCCCGCCAATCATGACGAACATGCTAACAATGAAAATAACCAGTGCCATGATTGGATGAGCATTGAAGGCAGCGTAAATTTGTGCCTGGAACATGGTCATTGATAAGTAAACGGTCAAGGCTGAAACCAACACAGCAACCGTCATGAACCCATACATTTTTGTTAAGAAACTACGGAGCCCAACTTGCGTATTAATGGTCCGTGGTTGTGGGTCATTTTGAAAATTGTTCATAGAATCCCTCTTTCACCTAAAATTGACTACTCGTTACGTTTCCCGAGTTAAGATTAAAATTGAGTTAGTGAATCGTTACTAACGCATACGGCGCTAGCAACTTCCTCACACTAGTTTGTCAATCATTTGCCTATGACTAGCCATCTCAATCAGTCACCTCAACTTTCTTATCCTAAGTTTATCAAATTAGTCAAAGAAGGTAAAATAGTTTGTGCTTGGGAATTTGCTAAGAATTTCTAATGATTGAGCTACTGCTAATCCTCAATAAATTATTTAGAATATATTACTTGTCCGTTTGAAGTATGTCTAGCGCGTGTATTTTACAGAGAAAAAAGGTAAACGATGGTCTCACAGCATTTCAACGATATTGTTTTTAATTGAGAAATAACATCAAGGAGATTATATAACTATGGAATTAGATGCCTCACTAGGGATTCTAGGGGTTATTAAAAGCATGTGGGAAATTATGTACGGACACAATCAAATCCTTGATATAAAGGGATTAGCCTGTGCCCGTGTTGCTAAGAATTTCTAATGATTGCTTGTGGGAACACCTACGACTTACCTGGATATAGGACTGATGTCGTCTGATAAGCAATTGAGCAGGACCTGACATGTTCTGATGTACCAAACCACAACGCCTTATCATTCCTCAAGTGAAATCTATTCAGTAATAACGTCCCTACTTGGATATCCTGATATGACGGGACGAAAAGTTTCATCTGAATACGGTAAAACAACAGTCTTTCACTAAAAAAATCGCCGCAGAACTGCCAATCACAATGCAAGTTCCGCAACGACTCTTTTTTTCAAATTCAGCAATTTAAATTTCACTCAACATACTTCCAGATTTCATCATCAAAGTGCCCGAGCCCATTTGCTTCCAGCGTCTTAAAGTACGCCAACAGTTCAATCGCCCCAGCTTTGCTAGCATGGGCAATCGCGTTCATCCCAGTTCCAGTTGGGACCACGTTACTCATTTCGGTGATGTCATGCCCATTTTCAATCTTGACTTGTGCGCAGGTGACTGTCCAATGATTTAAGACGTTGGGCGCAAATACCAAGAAGACGTTATAATCATCCGATAAATAACCTGGCAGCGCCCACGCCGTCTCGTCGATTGGCTCTGGATACAGATTGCCCTGCAGCGCAAATTCCTGGATATTATTCGCGGTTGGGACCACGTCTAACATAAAAATAACTTTTTCAAATGCTTCAGTTCCTAACTGTGCATCAACGGCCATCTTGCACCGCCCCCTTCATTAAAAGTTCTCTAAAAGTTTTCCCGATAAAATTGGTATTTTTGCTTAATTTCTTTGAGCGGTGCATCCATTACGTGTTCGTAGCCCTGCGCATCGAGTTTGAAATTGCGGTTAACGATTGCTGCCAACCGGATTCGCAAGCCCGGATTTTTGGCCAATAATGGCCGCAAGTCACTCGACATGATTTCAAAGCGCGGCAACTGGTCTGGTACTAAAATCTTGATGAAATCTTGGTACGTATCCGCTAATACTTCTGAATAGATATGATCGGCATATTTCAATTCGACGGCTTCCAACTTATCGTAGTAGTCGGCGTTGGTCAGGCCCTTCTCATTTTTGATCAAATGCTGTTCATCGTATTCATGTACCAGATATGCATCCCAGTCTCGATAAGCATAAGTCGTCATTCGCACGACCAAATGCCGCCCAGGTGCCGTCACGTTTTCGGGAACCAGCTCGCCATTTACATCCCGCAAATAGGGCTTGACTAACAACTGAGTCACAAAATGATAGTAGGTTCCCGGAATCAGCTCCCGGTCACGGTCAGCGTCATACAGTTCACCCGTGCCTTCCAGATCTGGTAAGCCAATCAAACTCAGCCGGGTCTGGTTGACCGCGTAAATAATGTCCTCAAGTTCTTCGGTGATGTCATCCGTCCGACTGATGACTTGTAGCACGTGGGTGAACAACCGAACCAGCTGATTGCGCTCCCCTTTCTGATTCTCATAAACCCCCACTTGGCGCTCATACTTGCGGGTTTCGCGCTCTAATTGTTCTTCCAGCGAGGTGGTCATTCGTTCGACTTTAACGGGCAACACGGGTTGGTCAAACGCCTCGCGCGCGACTGTTCGTACGGCAGCCCGCAACGTCGGCCGCATTTCGATAAAATCGGGAAACTCAAAGACATTTTGAAAGTCATAGTGCCCACTCGCGTCCATCCGCGCAGCATTCAATGTAAAATTAAACTTGGCCATGACGGCACTCCTTTCCAATAATTTAATTAATTTCAGCATAGCACCCCCACCGCCATAATCCTATTAGGGAAACACCCCAAAGCGCGTCCGCTCACAATTTGGTCACGCTCACATTAATTCGGGCGTCAGCTTTTCCGAACACCGGCCGATTCGTGCTGATCAAAACTACGTCGTACAGACTCGGTGGATGCGGACAACTTGTTTCTGCCTATTCTGCGGGACGTTTGACGCCATCAGTTCTAGTTTAAACGCATCGCGAAAACTCCCATCTAAGCCATTTTCAAGCCTAATTTGACCATCGAATTTTTCGAATCAATCCGTTCCAGACCAAATTTAACGTCGAAATTTTCAAGCCATTGCCGGTCCAAGCTACCGGCAACTCTTCCGGGCCACGCCATTTTCTGACCAAGGTACCTGTCAAATCTCCTGCGCCTACTCATTTTGAAATCAGCCCGAAATCACCACCAAATTAGCACCGCCGGCAACCAAAAACTGGCCCCCAGACTTCAAGAATTCAGCATTCTCGAAGTCCGAAGACCAGCATTAGTTAATTGACATTTAAGCGATAGCTGCTAGACCCGTGGCCGCCGACGATACACAATGTAACGGCGGTAGAAGTATTGATATGGAATCGCAATCGCGTGAATCAACCGGGTGTACGGGAAGAAACCGAAAATTGCAAAGCCACAAACCACGTGAATCTTGTAAATCCACGGTACGTTGGCCATCAACCACCATTTTGGTTGGAAGTAGAACAAGGACCGCGCCCAGACTGATAAAGTCGTCCGGTAGTCAAAGGTCGGGTGAAATGGCCCGGACAGCGTTGATGATAACCCTAGGATGATCGTAATCAACAGGGCTACGTTGACCATCAAGTCGCTCCACGAACTGGTCATGAAGACCCGCACATTGGTGAAACGCCGGTAAGTCAGGATAATCATCCCAGCCAGCGCTAACACCCCGGCACCGGTCCCCATCATCAGGAAGCCAAACATATGATACATTTCATCCGAAATCCCTAGGAAATCCGTAAAAGCTTTGGGAATCAAAATTCCTAAGATGTGGCCGAAGAACGCCAGGATAATCCCAACGTGAAAGGTGATTGCACCAATCATCAGCTTTTTCTTTTCTAGCATTTCACTGGAAACTGCGGTGACGCTAGCTGGATAAAATTTGAGTCGGATAAAGGTTCCGAAAAAGAACGATAACAACATGGCATACGGGTAAATGACCCATACGACCACGGAGAAGAAATCTTTCATGACGCCACGACCCCCGTTTCGACACAGGTTCGTAAGGTGGCCCGAACGACCTGTAAAAGTTGGAAATACGGATCATCCAAGTCCGCGGCGGCATTTTGCAATAAGGTATAGGTGCCATCTTCAATCACTTGAAAGGCGAGCTTAATATCTTGTTGCCGGGCGTCCCCTTCGAAATGACCGTATGCCAGGAATTCTAGCAGCAAGGGCAAAAAGTCTGCCAATTCACTGTTGACCGTCGTCAAGCCAAACATTTCATACATCATCTTGAGTTTGGCCAGAATCGTGCCGCGTTCGCGTGAATCCGTCATCTTGTAATAGCTCATGTACAAGGTGTAACGCTTATTCATTTCAAACAAGCCGGCGTAATGGGCTTGCTGTTCGAGTGGTGTTTGAGCGGCAATCGCATCAAAGGCGGCCAACAACTTCGCTTTTTGCGCGTTGATGGGATAGCTCATGAGTGCCGCACGGTTACTGGCCGTGAACGTCTCCTCATCGGGATAATCAACCAGTTGCGACAGTGTCACCAAGGCCGGTCGGATGGTTGTCAATTGTTTAAAATTAATCACGCCAAATCCCCCCGTAGAAACTTTCTGCGTAAATCTGGTTGGTCGATTCACCAGCTTCAGCCTTCTTGAACATACTGCCGTGTTGTGGTGCTAAGGCACAGCCGGCACATTCATCGTAGCCTAAGCCACCCTGTTCACTCTGCGCATCCTCGACCTGTTCCTTGTGATTTTGTGGAATCACAAAGCGGTCTTCATACTTGGCGATTGCCAGTAAACGATACAGTGAGGTGGCAGTACCCGTGGTCAAACCGACACGTTGTAACTTGGCAACGTCAAAGTCCTTGCCACTGGTCTTGGCCCGCATGTAGAGCCGCATCATCGCTAACTTATAGAGCGCGTGCTTGATTGCCGGCACATTGCCACCAGTTAGTAAACTAGCCAAATAATCCACTGGAATCCGCATTTCGTCGATCCCTGGGAAGATCATTTCAGGATCTTTGATCGAATCGCGGCCTTCAAAGTAATTCATCACTGGTGACAGCGGTGGGATGTACCAAACCATTGGCATTGTCCGGTATTCGGGATGCAATGGAAAGGCAATTTTTTCTTCGACTGCCATCCGGTAAATTGGTGAATTTTGTGCCGCTTCCAGCATTTCTTCTGAAATACCGTCAGCCAACGCTTGTTCGATCACTTCTGGGTCATTGGGATCCAAGAATAAGTCCAGTTGGGCTTGATAAAGTTGATCTTCTTCAGGCGTCTCAGCAGCTTCTTCTACCCGGTCAGCGTCATAGAGCATGGCACCAATGTAGCGAATCCGGCCAACACAAGTTTCGGCACAGACAGTTGGTTCACCCTCTTCGATCCGTGGGTAACAGAACGTGCATTTTTCCGCTTTGTGGGTCTTCCAGTTGAAGTAGACCTTCTTGTAAGGGCAGCCAGTCATGCAGAAACGCCAACCGCGACACCGTTCTTGGTCCACCAGCACGATACCATCTTCATCACGTTTATACATCGCACCAGAAGGACAGGATGCCACACAGGGTGCGTTCAGACAGTGTTCGCAGAGCCGTGGTAAGTACATCATGAAGGCCTGTTCAAAGTTGGCCTTGATGTCGGTCTCGATTTTTTCCATGTTGGGGTCAGCCTTGAAATATTCGGGTGAGCCTGCTAAGTCATCATCCCAGTTAGGCCCCGTCTTCAAGTCCATCTTCAGTCCGGTAATTTGGGAACGGGCCCGCGCAACCGGCTGATGCGACTTTTCTGGACCGAATAAAGTTTGATAATCATAAGTCCATGGTTCGTAATAGTCATCTAATTCTGGCATGTCGGGTTGATAGAAAATCTTTCCGAGCGCGATCTTATTGACTTTATTCCCTGCCCGGAGTTGAAGTTTCCCCTTGCTGTTGAGTTCCCAACCACCTTTATAGTGGTCTTCGTCCTCCCAACGTTTCGGGTAGCCGACCCCTGGTTTGGTCTCGACGTTATTAAACCACATGTATTCCGCCCCAGGCCGATTGGTCCAAGTGTTTTTGCATGTGACTGAACACGTATGACAACCAATACACTTATCGAGGTTTAAGACCATCCCAATTTGTGCTTTAATCTTCATTCCAGTTCACCTTCTTTAACTTCCGTACGTTCACGTACAGGTCCCGTTGGTTACCGATTGGCCCGTAGTAGTTGAACCCGTAGCTCAATTGACCATAGCCCCCGACCATCTGAGTCGGTTTGACGTGAATTTGGGTTGGCGCGTTGTGTGACCCACCCCGATTACCGGTAATGGTCGACAACGGTTCTTGAATTTCCATATCTTGTGCATGGTACATATACATCGTTCCAGCAGGCATCCGATGCGAAACAACGGCCCGCGCTGTGACGACCCCGTTACGGTTGTAGATCTCCAGCCAGTCGTTATCTTTGATGCCGGCTTTATCGGCGTCGACCGGACTCAACCAGACGTTAGGACCGCCCCGGAACAACGTTAACATTTCGAGATTATCGTAGTACATCGTGTGAATGTTCCACTTGCCATGTGGCGTCATGTACCGCAATGTCAGCTCATGGTCGGCTGGTGCAACATCCGTATCTCCAGGCGCCATGACTTGTGGTGGTAAGGTCGGCTTATAGTTGGCCAAACTTTCACCATATTCTTGGAAGATTTCATGGTCCAAGTAAAATTGTTGCCGCCCAGTCAAGGTCCGGAATGGGACTAACCGTTCAACGTTGACCGTAAATGGTGAGTAGCGGTCGCCGTCATGCTTAGCCGACGTAAAGATTGGTGTCGGAATGGCTTCTGCCGGTTGCACCGTAATACTCTTAAACGTCATCTGCTCTTCGGTCCGACCGGCACTAATATCGCTCAATGGCCGACCAGTGACGGTTTCAGCATTAGCCCAGGCCTTCTTGGCCACGTGACCATTCGACGTACTCGACAGATGCAAGATGGCATCAACGACGCGTTTGTCTTGGTCGAGCTTTGGACAGCCTTTGTTGATACCGCGGTCATATTCACCCAAGATATCCTTGAGTTCATCGTATTCCGGTGACACATCATAACTGAACCCTAGCCCACCGACTTTGCCGCGGGCATTTGGTCCTAACGCAATGTACTTGTCATAAACTTGGGTGTAGTCCCGTTTGATCAGTGACAAGGCTGGCATCGTTTGACCAGGAATCGCGTCAATTTCACCCTTCTTCCAATCACGAATCTCACCTAATGGTTGGCTGATTTCGCCCTTGGAATCGTGGCCAAGTGGTTGGGTCTTCAAGTCGTACTGTGGCGTTGGGTAGTACTTCTTCGCCATATCAGAGAACGTCTTGGCTAACGTCTTGAACTGTTGCCAATCACTCTTGGATTCCCACATTGGGTTGATGGCTGCGTTGAACGGGTGAATGAACGGATGCATATCCGTCGAGGACAAGTCAGCTTTTTCGTACCAAGTTGCCGCTGGTAAAATCACGTCGGAATACATCGGCGTTGCGACCATCCGGAAGTCCATGTCAACGACTAAATCGAGCTTACCGGTGATCGTGTCATCGTTCCACACCATTTCTTCTGGTTGACAACGACTATTGGATTTTGCCAACAAGCCATTTTCAGCCCCTAACAAGTGTTTCATAAAGTATTCTTGACCCTTACCAGAAGAGGTAAAGAGGTTCGAACGCCAGATGAATAGGCCTTTCGGTTGATTTTGATTGGCATCTGGATCTTCCGCTGCAAAGTGCAACTGACCAGATTTCAATTCTTCAACCACGTGCTTCGAGATTTCATTGATGTCAGTCGAGTCATACTGTTTGGCGAATGCCAGCGAACTGCGATCAAACTGTGGATACGATGGTAACCATCCGAGCCGAATCGCAAGCTGGTTGTAGTCCGCCGCATGTTCATAGGCGTGTGCAGAGCCACTAACTGGTGACTTCTGTGCGGCATTGTCGAGTTCATCGTATTTCCACTGATCAGAAGCAAAGTAGAAGAACGAGGTCCCATTTTGTTGCCGGGCACCGCCTGCTTGCCAGTCATTGGCAAAGGCAATCGTACTCCAGCCTTCTTGTGGCCGTAATTTTTCTTGGCCGACATAGTGCGCCCAGCCCCCACCAGAGACGCCTTCACAACCGCACAACATCAAGTTGTTGATGATCGAACGATACGTCATATCAGAGTTGAACCAGTGGTTGATACCAGCACCCATGATGACCATTGTCTTACCGCCAGTATCTAAGGCGTTTTGGGCAAACTCGCGGGCGATTTGAACGACTAATGAGGCTTTGACCCCGGTGACCGTCTCCTGCCATGCTGGCGTGTAGCGACTGTTGACATCATCGTAGCCACTCGCTGCCAATTCATCGTGCGTGCCTTCGTCAATCCCATATTGAGCCAACATTAATTCGTAAACGGTCGTGACTAACTGTTGTTGACCATCCGCGAAAGTGACCGTTTGGACGGGGACGTGGCGTTTGAGCACGCCATTTCCATCAGCATCGAAAGTTGGAAAATCAATCACGACTTGTTGTTCGGCGTTAATCGTGAGTTGTGGGTCGATGTCGTTGCCGTCTGCGTCTTTCAAAGTCAAATTCCACTGCTGACCAGCTTCCCAGCGTTGCCCAATCGTCCCATTTGGCACGACGACTTGCTGTTGATTCTGGTCAAAGACGACTGGCTTCCATTCCGCATTCACCGCTGCTTGCTTACCTTGTAAGTCAGAGATTCGAACGAACCGGCCAGAGGTGTAATCGCTGTCATTAGCCGCGCTCGGTTTCAGCATGACCATGAATGGCAAGTCCGTATATTGCTTGGCATAATTCAAAAATTCTGGCGTTTGGCGATTCTGGTAGAACTCTTGCAAAATCACGTGCGTCATGCCTTGTGCCAAAGCGGCATCGGAACCCGGATTAGGTGCCAGCCAGTTATCCGCAAACTTGACGTTTTCTGCATAATCTGGACTGACCGCCACGATTTTGGCGCCGTGATACCGGGCTTCCGTCATGAAATGGGCATCGGGTGTCCGCGTCAGTGGGACGTTCGAGCCCCACATCATAATATATTGACTGTTGTACCAATCCGCTGATTCGGGCACATCGGTTTGTTCACCCCAGATTTGTGGGGAAGCCGGTGGCAAGTCCGCGTACCAGTCGTAGAAGCTGAGCATCTCACCACCAAGTAGTGACATGAAACGAGCTCCGGAGGCATAACTGATCATCGACATCGCCGGAATTGGCGTAAACCCAGCCAACCGATCCGGACCATACGTTTTAATCGTGTAAAGTAACATGGCTGAAATCAATTCAAGTACTTCTGGGCGATGGACCCGCACCATGCCGCCATGACCACGTGCTGACTTATACAGCTTAGTCTTTTCTGGGTCTTCGACAATGCTGGCCCAGGCGTCTAACGGATTAGTGTGCACTTTTTTGGCATCCGTCCATAATTGCCATAATTTGCCCCGAATATAAGGATACTTGATCCGAACCGGACTATATTCATACCAAGAAAAACTAGCCCCCCGCGGACAGCCCCGTGGCTCGTACCCAGGCATGTTCACCCCACATTCCGGATAATCCGTTGCCTGATGTTCCCAAGTAATGATGCCTTGCTTAACATACACATTCCAGCTACATGAACCGGTACAGTTGACGCCGTGAGTCGTGCGGACCACTTTATCATGCGACCAGCGTTCCCGGTAGAGTCGTTCCCAGCGCCGGCTATTTTCTTCCAGCTGTGTGAACGTGCCGTTGAACTTCTCGACGTTTTTAAAGAACCGAGATTTCTTCACCGATAAGACCTCCTTTATCACGTGTAAACGGCTTGAATTAAAAGTAAGCCATTTCCCTAATATCTATGGTAGCAGGCGTTTTGTTATACTTCGACTAGGGAAACACCTATATTTTTTCGTTTTAGTCATTGAATTTTAAATGGGCCTTATCGGTCAACAACGCCGAACGGATGCGGTTTTACCATTTATGGCGCATGAATGAAATTAGACGTCTGATTTTAAGAATAGTTACCATTAAAATTAGTATCTTTAGATTATGATTCACAAAATTCGCACAATGTTTAATATGTAGAAAGAAGATGAGCACATGCTAAATCGTTACGACCGCCAAGAACGCGTGGCCGCCATTGGTGCCGCTGGGCAGGCGAAGATCAGCGCGGCGACCATCTTAATTGCCGGCGTCGGCGACTTGGGTAGCTATGCGGCTGAACAGCTCGTCCGTTCTGGCGTCGGTCACTTGATTCTGGTTGACCCAGATACGGTGTCACTGACGAATCTTCAGCGTCAAACTTTATTTACGGAAGCCGATGTGCAACAGCGCGCCCTCAAAGTTGACGCAGCAAAACGTCATTTATTGGCAATCAATCATCAGGTTGACATCACGGCAATGCCCACATCGCTATCCGGTGACCTTTTACAGGAAACGACGTTCGACCTGGTTCTCGATTGTTTAGATAACTATGGCGCACGGATCTTATTGAATCGAGCCGCGCTCGTGCGAAATTTTGATTATATTTTTGCAAGCTGTGCGGGGACGTTTGGTAGTGTGATGCCGATTCGAGCACGCCAGCACGCTTGCCTCAATTGTGTCTACCCCAATCTTGCTGAACTTCAGCAGACTGACTGTGACTTACTGGGTGTCAACACGGCACTCGTTCCAATTATCGCTGGTCTACAAGTTTCACTCGCACTACATTATTTAGTCGATGCCACCACCGTCAACTTCGACCAACTCACCACGGTCGACAATTGGCAACTGTCACAACAAGCATTTCGCGTGCGTAAGAATCCGGCCTGTCCAACTTGTCAGCGCACCGATTGGGACTTGGCTGAGCCCGCGATTCCGAATCAGGTACAAGTCCTCTGTGGGACGGAGACCTATCAGGGCCACTTGAATAGTCGGCCCCAGCTCGCAGCAATTACCGACTGGCTCGTCGACCGTCAGTTAACGGTCAACGCCCACGTCAGTTTTGTCAGCTTTACCGCCGAAGACAAAACTGTCAGTATTTTCAGAAACGGTAAGGTACTGCTCTATGGTCTGCCTGATATCACAGCCGCAACCCAATTATTCAACCGGTTACAAACCCAATTAAACCCATTTCTGGAGGTGAGCGTTTCATGACTCGTGCTTGTATTTTGACCGTCAGCGATACCCGCGACTTGCGAACGGATAAGTCTGGCAAATTGATTGCCTCACAACTTGAAAGCCATGGGGTCACTGTCATGGCACGTCACGTCGTCATTGATGACATCGTAGACATTCAGCAGCAATTCCTGGCCTTTGAACAACTCGGACCCGACCTGATCGTCACGAATGGCGGTACTGGCATTGCGCAACGCGATGTGACGATTGCCGCACTGACACCGTTACTGCCTACTATGATTCCAGGCTTTGGTGAAGCCTTCCGCGAGCTGTCGTTTGAAGAAATCGGCACCCGGGCGCTAGCTTCTAAGGCCGAAGCTGGTTTCAACGTGCGCAACCAGCTCTGCTACTGCCTACCAGGGTCTACTAATGCCTGTCGCACGGCCCTGGATCAATTGATCTTACCTGAATTTGAACACCTACTATATGAACGTCACAAATAACGAAACAAGGAGTAATCGCTATGTTAACTAGAAGATATCCGATCTCAATTACCGAAGCACAAGCTAAAATCAACAACGTTGCACTGCCAACCGTCACTGAAACGATTCCTGTCGCAGAAGCCAATCACCGCGTCTTGGCTGAAACGGTAACCGCTCCCTTCGCCTATCCGCATTTCCGGCGGTCCGGTGTTGACGGCTTCGCGATTCGCCACGCGGACGACCACGATTATCCACATGAATTCAAAGTCGTCGGCAACGTCCCAGCTGGCGCCACCTTTCATCAACGACTGGGCCAAGATGAAGCCGTCCGTATCATGACGGGGGCGGACGTCCCAGTTGACGCTGGCGTCGTTGTTATGCTGGAAAAGACCCGCGACCTCGACGATCATCACATCAACATCGTGGTCCCTGAAAAGCACAGCAACATTACCGAAATCGGCGAAGAATATCAGGCCGGCGATGTTTTGATTGAAAAAGACACCGAATTAAATCCCGGCGGACTGGCTGGTTTGACGGCACTCGGCGTTCAAAGGGTTACTGTTTATCGGCAGCCACGCGTCGCAGTCATCACGACTGGTAGTGAATTGATGGCAGCTGACGAACCCGTCCAAGAAGGTAAAATCTACAATAGTAACGGTATCTTGATTCCTGAACTCGTCCGTGAAAATGGCGGTATCGTGACGAGTGTTGAACAGCTCGTCGATGACAACGATTTGCTCCAAGCTTCGCTCCAAAAAGCAATTGCCGAAAACGACATTGTTATCACAGACGGCGGCGTTTCAGTCGGTGACTTTGACTTCATCGGCGATACAGCACGTCAAGCTGACGAATTGTTGTTCAATAAAATCAAGCAGCGTCCCGGTAGCGTCACCACCGCGTTCGTGCAAGACCAGACCCTCGTCATGGCCTTATCTGGTAATCCGGGCGCCTGCTACACTGGCTTTTACCTGTACGTCGAACCATTGTTACGGTGGTTTGTCCATCAAGCTACTCGCCTGCAAAAAGTCACATCACGCTTGGCCGCGCCATATCATAAGACCAACGGCTTCGACCGCATCCTACGCGCGACTTACACCGTTGAAGATGGCCAGTACGCCACTTATCCGAATGGCCCTGACCGTTCAGGCGCGCTCAGCAACCTACAAACGACGACCTGTTTGATTAAGATTCCACACAGTAACCAACCGATCGCACTCAATGCCGAGGTGGAAACATGGCTCTTACCTTTCAAATAATTGGTTATAAAAAAAGTGGTAAAACGCTGATTACGACGGCTTTGGTTCGGCAACTCAGCGCACAACAATTACGCGTGGGCGTACTCAAACACGACGCCCATGACAGCAGTATGGACGTGCCTGGCACCGATACCGCACGTTTTAGTGACGCCGGTGCCCAAGCCGTCCTGCTACAGTCAGCCAACGGCACGTTTTATCATCAAACGACACTGCAAATGCCGCCCGTCAGCGCTTTGATTGCGCAGCTCCCGGCGACGACCGACGTTATTTTACTAGAAGGATTCAAGCAAGCCGACTACCCCAAGTTGGTCTTGCTACGACCAGAAGATCACGCGACCGATTTTGCCGCGTACCCGAACATTCAAGTGTTCGCTAGTTTAACCGCCCATCCAGACGCAACGCTGATTGGGGCGCCAGCCATCTGCGACTGGTTTCAACAGCACTACTTAACGGACTTTAATTTCAAGGAAACGAAGGACTGATTTCTATGACAGATTCATTGACGCATTTTAACGACCAGAACCGCGCGAAGATGGTCGACGTCACCGACAAGGCCGTCACTCACCGCGTCGCGACCGCCACCGGCCAAATCTCGATGCACCCCGCGACGCTTCAGCGGATTCACGATGGTCAAATTAAAAAAGGCGACGTACTCGCAGTCGCCCAAGTGGCTGGTATCATGGCAGCTAAACAGACTAGCAATCTGATTCCCATGTGCCACCTGATTCCACTGACGGGCGTCGACATTCATTTTAGCGATAATGACACCGACACCATCACCGTCGACGTGCTCGTCAAGACCAAACACGTCACCGGCGTTGAAATCGAAGCGTTACTTGCCGTTCAGGTGACTTTACTGACGATCTACGACATGTGCAAGGCAATCGACCGTGGCATGCTGATCAGTGACATCCACCTCGTTGAAAAAGATGGTGGCAAAAGCGGCCACTTCGTCTATCACGACACACCTGAATCATAAGAAAGAAGGCCTAGAAATGCTGGGAATCGTTTTAGCGGGCGGTCAATCGCAACGCTTTGGTCAAGATAAAGCCCGTTACCAGTTGACCAATCAGCCACTCAACAATGTCGGTTTGGCTGCGGCCAAGTTACAACTACTGTGCGAGCACGTGATTGTTAGCGCGAATGCCAACAATTTCAGTGCGCTCGCGGCCCAATTTGCAAGCGACCAGCACGTGACCGTCACCCGCGATCAAGCCCCGTTTGTACAGCAAGGTCCGCTCAGCGGCATCTACGCGGCGACCTGTCTTTCGCCTAAACTCACTGACTACTTGTTATTAGCCGTCGACTATCCCCTAATGACCACGACCATTTTGACGACTCTAACGACCGCACCCAACTGCTACGTGGCCACACCGACGCGCGACCACTACCTCGTCAGCCACTTTCAAACGAGTCAAGCCATCGTCCGCGACGATTTATTATTAGGTGATTTACGGGTCAGCCACTTTATGACCGCCACTTGTCAGGCTGTTCCCATCACTTTTCCTGCTAGCCGCGCACTAATCAATTTAAATAAACTGGAGGCACTTACAGATGTTAACTAAAGCAGACATGTCCGACCGTGATTTTCAAAAATTATTACAGGTGGCCCTGACCGACTTAGGACTTCGCCAGACCATGCTCGAAAACCGCGTCAGTGAAGTCAACGAAGAAATGCGCTCACTTGAAAAAGATGATCAATTGGATAAACTAGATATGCAGTTGCGCGCCGTCCGCCAAGACTACGACCACTACCGGCAATTCGTCGATCCTGATTTCAAATTAGATGTTGCGGATCAATACCGGGAATCTTAAGCGCTGTTTTGATATTAGTTTCCAAATCAAAACACACCAGCTGAGGCCCGCTGGAAACAGTCTTTTTGGTAATAAACCGTTTGTGACTATTTTTTGACGAAAGCGATCATACTCGTGTTTAATTACAAGACTCAGCAGCATTACTGAAGGTTGTATAGATTTTATCTACTCACCTGAGCTGACAAAACCTTTATGCTAAGTGAAAGCCAGGACTATCGACTAATTTCATGGCTTTTTACCAACATTTGGATGGTCGGGTAACATTTAAATGCGACAAATCAGTGTAATGCTGATCCAAAGTTTGTTTGAAGTTACTGCAACTAAATATTCATTGGTCAATTGCACTAAGATAGGTGGCCGTTCATCCGCCATTCGAGCGAGTTCCCGACTGGCCGGCCCGCCGGACAATGCTCAAGGGCGAAGTTCTTCTTGTCCGGGCGGGTTTCCCGGGCTAGAAGAAGACTCGTATTTGAAATTGCGCAGTAGGTTGCTGCGTGAGTTCAAATCGATGTCCGCCCTGTTCCAGCGTTGTCAGCCGGCCCCGGAAGTCGGACTAAGGCACGTATCGGCTGACGAACAGGAATCCACCAACTGGCATGATTTAATCATGCTTCAAGACAACTTAATTAGCACAATGATTTCAAGACGCTACCCATTAACTATAGTAATAAGGTAAAATAAATAAGTTGGCATAAATCTGATAAAATATTCCATTTATGTATAATTGTAAAAAATAAAAATGTGTAAATCGGTTTCAAACCGTTGTAATCATGGTATGATAAAGGAGGAATAAAAAGTGACCTTAGCTGAAAATGCCAATCGACCAAATTATCAACAGGTCGTTGACCAACTCTACCAGACAAGCGATTTTGACTTTGTCGGTATTGCCCTACAAAGTGCGCAACCGCCCCATCAGATTACTTGGCAATACGTTGCCGGAAATCAAAGTGAGCAGTTTCGTAATATCGTATTGCGTAGTGGGATTGGCATTGCCGGATTAGTGGTTCGCACGGGTAAACCATTTTGGAAGAATGCGTTACGCGCCACCAGTTACAGTGATGCCCTGTATACCCCGATTGCCGCCAGTGAATCATTGACGGCGGCCGCAGCGATTCCGATTCTAGCGACCCCCTTTCGATTAGTCGTCGGAGTGCTGCTAGTCGGCTATCGCTCCACGCAAACTGTTTCTGAAGCAACTGTCAGTCGGCTTTCCCGTTACTTGGCCACTTTTTAATTCGGCGAAGGGAGGCCGACTTTTTGCTAGAATCAAATCATTGGATTCAACAATACTTTGCAGAGGCAACGGATGCGGTGCTGATTTTTAAAGATGAACAACTCGTCATCAGTAATCAACTCGCCCGTGATTTGCAAGCGGAATTGGATTTCGACCCCAATTATTTAGTACAAGTCGCGGATAACGCGGTTCAACAAAAGTTTAATACGACTGATGATTGCTTTGACTGTGTCATCCGCAATCTGATGCCGGAAATTTCGATTCCAATTACGCTGGCGGTCAACAAGCCCCACCCACTCAATTACTTTCTCATTTATCACGTTATCGATAAAACCGAGCGGGTCTTCTCACTGACGCTCAAAAATCGGGGCACCATCAAACGAATGGATCAATTGGCGCAGCAACGGCAACTGAACGCATACGTGAACCGGGCACACGAAGAGGAACGTAAGAAAATTTCAGCGGACCTCCACGACAGCATCGCCCAAGGAATTTACTCCGCAATCATGGGCGTGCGTCGAATCAGCGATGATCAAGCGAATTCCAGTCAGACCCAAGCCTTGACTCAAGTGATTGAGACGCAACTGGAAGATACCTTAGCCGAAGTTAAAGGTATGGCACTGGACATTCGACCTTCAGTCCTAGACAATTTCGGCTTATTAGCCGCGTTGCGGGCGCTCGCCAAACGTCTCCAGGCTAACTCCGGCGTCACGATTACCGTGACCGGCCAGGATAAGACAATGCCGCTCTCGACTGACGTGCAAAACGTGCTCTACCGGTTGGCCCAGGAGTCAATCAATAATGCACTCAAACACGCCCATGCTAACGAAATCAATTTGTTATTGGTTGCCCATCATCACTACGTTACACTCGAAGTCATCGACGACGGCCAAGGTTTTTCAGTTCCTGCGCAATCCGGGTTTAACGGGCACTCACTGGGACTATTGAATATGAATGAACGGGTCAAAGCACTCAACGGCACGTTTGGTATTCATTCGCAACCTGGACACGGCACCACCGTTACGGCAAAGTTTCCGATGGCCGATGAACCAGATTGAGTCGATCATCGAGAATTCGTGGGGAACGATTGAATCGTGTTCGCCACGAACGATAGCCGGTGTGCGTTTGATGGCTTAGAGCCAAACGACAAATAAGCAGTTCTGTTGCGATTGCTCGCTCACAACTGAACAGGCTGGACAAGCCTTGCATTACCGTCCCACCAAGTTTACCAACCACACGACACCAGCGTTACCTTTTGCCATATTTGCCTATTTGCCTATTGGCATAGAGGAGTTGTTTTATCATGTATCACGTCTTAATCGCGGATGACCATGCCGTCGTCCGTTCAGGGTTAGCCTACTTAATTAACCAACAACCTAATTTTGAAGTTATCGATGAAGCCGCGGATGGCACTTCGACCTACCTACGCGTTGAACAAGGTGACGTGGATATCCTCGTCATGGATTTAAGCATGCCCCCTGGTGAAAGTGGCCTCATCACGACCCAACGCATTCACGAACATTTTCCGGATGTCCGGATCTTAATTTTGTCGATGCACGAAGAACAGGAGTACATCAATAAAGCGCTACATAATGGTGCCATGTCCTATATTATGAAGAGTTCTTCTGACGATGAATTACTGAAAGCTTTGAAAACGGTTGCGAGCGGTGAGGAATATGTCGATGCCAATATCGTCATGACCAAATCCGATGTTCAGCAAATCAATTCAGACGGTGTCGACACGAATCTGACTGGCTACAATGGCCTGTCCAAACGTGAACGCGAAGTCTTTCCACTGGTTGCGTTAGGCTACTCCAATAAGGAAATTGCCGCCAAACTGTTTATTTCAACTAAAACGGTCGAAGCGCATAAAGCCAATATTATGCATAAACTAGCGCTCAACAACCGCGCAGATTTGATTCGCTACGCTATTCACCATCATTTGATTGACTTCTAATCGGCACGATGGGTGGCGTCTTTAACTTAATTGTTTCACCGCAGAATCTAGCACTGGCTGGGTTCTTTTTTTAACCACATTTAGCTACTGGACGTCTGAGACGGGTGAATTGGTCATGGATTCATGCTTAGACCGGCGCTTCGCCGAGTGGCGTTATTTGCATCTCAAACGGGCGCAGTAGTGGGCTTGGGTTCGTCTACCGATGGGGCCCCTATTTCGTCCTCGAAAAAGCCAGTTCGCGCCCACGCCGACCACTAATCTACGCCAGCTCACACGGTTTCCAATATTCTTCATCAGGCGTATTTAAGCCTTTTTCGATGAAACACGCCAACAAAATTCACGCCACGTAATATTAGTCATTTCCCCAATATCTAATACCGATGCAGTCCGCTAAACTAGGGTTAAAAGCACTTGGAAGGAGCACTACCTCATGGCACATAATGTTAGTCAAGATGAAGAACTATTAGGAATCCTACGGGACGTTGCAACCCACCGTTTTCACCAAGGAAGACAAGTCAATCCCAATTCAATGCTCTACCAAACAGTGAGCGTGGCTGTTGAACGTGGTTATCTGAACAACGCGACCCTGGACGACAACTACAGTCATACCTTGGCCAGTATCGACCTGACCAAGGCGACGTTAACTGAAGCGGGCACGACAAAATTGCAAGCCCTTACCAATACCAACGATAACAATGATGGTAATGAAGCAGCCGCCGCGACAGATACTGACAACCAACCAGAAGCATAGGAGGCCGTTCATGGATATTCAAGAAAAATTAGCTGCAAAGTATGATAACATCGCCATTTATACGGCTGGCTTCTATGCAGATCCTGAAGATGAATTGGGGACCCGTAGCAAGCTCAGCGAGACTTTAAAGTCATTCACGATGAACCAACACGCGGACACCCCCTTCTCACTGCAAATCATGACGACAAATGGTGAAATCAACGTCATGCCACTGGGTCTGCTGAGTTTGGATGAATTAAAAGCCTACGAAACTAAACGTCGTGAAGAAGCTGGTCTCAGTGCAGATGACGATTCAATTCCGTTGGTTGTTCAATTTGCACCTCATACTGAAAAAGGCCAAGTTCAAAAACAAATCGTAGACAGTACGCAAGCATTATTCGCAGATTTCAACACCCAATTTGCCAAAATCTGGGCGGTGGTCAAAGCAGACCTGCAAGTCAATCAGAACTTGTTGGTGACGATGGAACGCGATTTGATCGCCGATAGCGTCGATGTCCAAAGTGAGTATCAAAACAACTTCAAGATGATGGATGCCGCCACTCGGAAGTCTAAATTAGGTTTCGAATTAGCCGACGAAGACTTGGGCCATTTTAGCGCGTACATGGCTGACATGCACGAAATTCAGGCAATTGTTCTTTCAGCAGCCGCTTTCGTCAAACATGAGCTTTTGGGTGACGATTTATTTGCCCAGGTCATGAATGACAAGGTTTCACGCAACACCCTCTTCTGGGTACTGGATAATACTTTTTATGAGACGCTTTACTATTTCATCGAGAAGAATCGTGAGACGACCAATGGTGACAAACTCGTCAAACATCTGCATCATCAGAAAAAACTACTGATTATCAACATGCGCAACGATGCCTATCAGCGCGCACAAGCGGCCCTGGATGATACGACAACTCGAATCGACATGGACAAGTATTTCAGCGATATTTTCGTCCCAATTGCCGAACAACTGGCCCGCGAAGTGGATCAATTTCAAGATTAATGGGGGCAAACATGCATGTTACTAGATTATGACGTCGCCTTAGAAGACGATTTTCAACAATTACTGGCCCACCTACCAGCCCCTGTCCGTGATTTATTAACGGACGTTGATACTGATGCGCACTATGAGCGCCAAGCGGTTTACACGCTGTTTGGTGCCGGCAGTCCGACATCCGAATTGACACAAGCCGTCGAGTGTTTGGCGCTAGCGACCAATCTGAATCGTGCCAGTTTCACACCTAAACCGACCCTGAACGACTTGGCCATCAGTAAAGCACAGGCCTATGCCAGTCAATATCTGGGTCAACGTTTCAATCAGTTAGTGGTTCATGCGACTGGTCTAGCCGATACCACGAAACAAGACCTATTTACGGCCGCCACCGAGTTACCGCTCGCTAAACTCAACCGGTTGCGACTGAACTTCAACCAGCGCGAACGCATTGCCGACTTTCTAAAGGATACCAAGGATCGCTCGGCCCGACTGACTGGTTTGAGTGCAGAACTTGCCGCAAGTCTTGCCGATACCGACGCAGCTGTGAGCGGCCTAGCCCGCGCCATCGGGGAAACGATTGGGATTATTGCCAAGATTCACCATGACGTCCAAGATACACGGCAGATCGCCGATTTTCATGAACGACTGTTACGTGGCGACTACCCATTGCCGCTACTCTTTGGCTTTGAAAATGAAGCGGGTTATTTCTACGACTTCTTCCATCAAGCGCACCAACCCACTGCCGACCAATTCGTGGCCGCCCAACAAAAAGTCCTCGCGACAGGACTGGAACCCGCCCTCACGATGGCCAATGAACTGGTCGATCAGGCCCGTCTAGATTGCCAGCAATTACCCGCCGGTGACACGCGCCAACGCGTTGAACGGGCCTTGGAACGACTGACAGCAACTAACAGCGAAGCATAGGTAACGAGACGAACATTGATGGGCTCGTCGACAACCGTTGCTAGCGGATATTCATCGTTATCATTCTGGTTCAACCTCATCTCACATCAACAACTAGCCGCATCGAAGTCCTCCAGGTGGATCACTTCGATGCGGCTGTTGTTTGGGCAATTGTTCATGATTCAACCGCTCCCAGTTGTGGCCCGATAGTCTAAAAGCAGTTCGACCCGTATTCGTCTTGAATACGGGTCGAACTGCTTTTTAATGTGAATGCCAACTGACACGCTAGTAACTTGCGCCATTAAGCCCGTTTACTTGCACGTAAATACCGACTTCGTAACGCCGCCGTTTTGACTTCCACGACCTGGTTATGGTTGATGCGGGCAAACGCAACCGCCTCGCTCAGTAGCTGCTGAATTTCAGCATCCGGGCGCTGACGTTCGATGGCATTTGCCGCCGCCAAATATTTGAGCCGTGGCAAATAGTACGTCACGTGTTGACTGGAACACAGGTTAACGCCATCGTCGATCAATTGATTGCTCGTCGCAAAGTCGGCACGCATGCTGTAATACTCAGCCGTATAGAAAATCATCGTCAGTAATCGCAAATAGTCTTGGTCAGCAACTGCCGCCATTAACTGTTCGATCGCCTGATGAACCTTTTCAAAATAAAACTGCGCCTTTTCCAATTCGGCCAGCCGACTGTACATCACGCCTAGCCCAACATAGGCTAACGGGGTGAAGACGGTCTCGTGGGACTGGTCCAGGTCGTCTAGGATTTGATCAAAATCAAAACAGACATCACTGGCGGCACCATTGATCAATGATTTAAGTAGCCCACTGAGATAGTAGAATTGCATTTTTAGTGGGACCGCCTCGATTTGAGTAACCTGCACTTGTTTTAACGCCTGTAAAACGGGTTGGTAGTTTTCCATCATTAACTGCCGTTCAATCTCATCTAGTTGGGCACGAACTTGAGTCACTGAGTGGTCGCGACTTTCGTTTAAATCATCGACCGTCAGCCCGAGTCGGCCGCACAGTTGTTCCAAAATCGCTAGTGATGGCACCCGCCCACGTCGCTCAAACTTGCTGAGGGTCGCTTGCGTGCAAATGCCAGTCGATAACTTCACTTGTGAAATTTTCAGGGCCTTGCGACGGGCCACAAATTTTTGAATGTCCATACTCGTTTCAACCCCATTTCACAATTTAATCCTGGCGACCACTTAACCGTGGATACCCAACGCGACCTTCGCAAACCGGCTCATTTTGCTCATATCCCAAGCCGGTTCCCAGACTAAATCAATTTCACAGCCCGTCACACCGTCAACGCTAGTCACCGCGCGGTTGATTTGGTCGGCTAATAAGTTCCCAAGTGGGCAGCCCATGGTCGTTAACGTCATGGTAACCACACAATTACCGCCATCATCCACGTGAATATCGTAAATCAGGCCTAAATTGACCATATCGATACCTAATTCTGGATCGATCACATCCTCAAGTGATTTCATCACCGCGTCTTCAATCGGCGAGAATTCTTCGCCTTCACCAATGCCATCTGCCATTCTGCCACACTCCTGTCTAATTGTTATGCGTTTAATTATACCATTTTTATAAGCGTTTTTATGTCAATTGCTAATATTTGACACACAACTGTAATCGATTACAACTCACTTCACGATATGCACGTCCCCGTGAATGAATCGACGCCACAATGCGTACCAGCAGACCAACCCAGTCAAAGCCAGTAGCACGATTCCCAATCGATAACTCCCAGTCCAGGTATGAATCCAACCAACGAGTAGCGGTGGGAAGAACCCGCCGAGGCCACCAAGCGCACCAACAAAGCCGGTCACTGCCCCAGTATTTCCCTTTGAAACGTACGGCACCATCTTGAAGATGACCCCGTTACCGAAACCAGCGATCAATCCGGCACCCACGATACCAAAGATGAACAGTGACTGATTACTGAACGTCAAGGTAATGATGATGGCAAAGACCGTGATCCCGATAAAAATCCACTGGAGCATCTGCATCGGCCGCCACTTATCAGCTGCCGCGCCCCCGATAGGCCGGACGATCGTACATAGGCCAGCAAACAAAGCAGCGTATAATCCAGCTGTAACTTGTGGGACTTTGAAAATATCTTCTAGGAAGAGCGGCGTTAAATTTGTAAATGAAACGAACAACCCGAAAGTCAAGAAATAGAATAATGACAGATACCAAGTACTGCTTTCTTTGGCGACCGCCAACGCTCCTGTGACCGTCTTGGTCTTATCGACCGGCATTTCGCGACAGAAAATCGCAAATAACACGGCTAAGATCACCGTTAAAACCATCAAGAAATAGTAGACCATGTTAAAGCCATAGGACGTTGAAATCGAAGGTAGCGTCAACGCTGCGACGGCGTTACCCATGTTCCCCATACTGACGATCCCGAGCGCAAGCCCTTGTTTTTCTGGTGGAAACCAGACCGACGCATAGGAGACTCCCACGGCAAATGATGTGCCGGCCATCCCGACGAGCAGCGCCGCCACGAGTAACATGCCGTACGTGTGAACTTTCGTAATCATAATCAACGGAATGAGAATAAAAGCCATCAAAATTAAGTAGACCTTTTTGCCCCCATACCGATCACTCAAAATCCCCACCGGAATCCGCATAATGGAGCCGAGCAGAACTGGTGTCGCTAACAGTAGCGTCCGTTGTGAGACACTAAGGTGAAACTTCGTCGCCAACTCCCCCGCGAGCGGTGCAAAGTTCGACCACGACATAAAACAAACGATCATTGCAACAGTTGCCAGTCCCAGCGCCAAATATGCGCGCCCCCGATTACTGGTTTGTGCTTCTTCAACAGTCATGATTTATCCTCCAATCTGACTCATATGACGCCATGTTGGGGCTTTGTCGATAATCCGGTCCGTCTCCTTCATGGCCATTTCATGGTTGAGTGGCTTGTTATCTAAGGCTTTTTGAATCAATTGACGAAATGCCGCTGGGTCACCGATGGCCGCACGAATGTCGATTTCTTCGTTCCAGTAGAGGCACGCCTTCACGTAGCCGTCCGCTGTGATCCGTAACCGATTACAGTTTTCACAGAACTTCGAACTGATTGGATGAATCAAACCAAAGCTCCCCTCGTAACCGTCGATCTGATAATTATCCGATGGACCGTTACCTCGAAGTTCAATTGGATGGTAGGTCAGGCCGTTTTCATCGCAAGTATCAAAGACACTCTTCAAGCCGACGTACTCCTTTTGCCATGTCTTGAGGGAATTACCAATCGGCATAAATTCGATAAACCGAGCATTGACGTCGTGATCCTTGGTATACTGCAGAAAATCTAGCACTTCATCGTCATTTTGACCTTTAATCAACACAATGTTTAATTTGATTTTCTTAAAATGTAACTTGCTGGCCGTTGCGATTCCGTCTAAGACCTGCTGAATATTCCCGCCACGCGTAATCTTACGGTACCGGTCTGGTTTGAACGTATCCAAACTAATGTTGAGTCGGTCTAAACCAGCTTCTTTGAGTGGCTTCGCCAATTTCGCCAAAAACAGGCCATTCGTCGTAATCGAGACGTCGTTGATCCCTTCAACGGCCTTAATGCGCCGCACGATTTCGACCACGTCAGTCCGCAATAATGGTTCGCCCCCGGTGATGCGCACTTTTGAAACACCCATTGCGGCAAAGTTCTCAATCATCTGGACGATTTCATCCTGCGATAACACCCGGTCAGTTGGGAAGAATGGCAAACCTTCCTTGGGCATACAGTAAACACACCGCAAATTGCACCGATCAGTAATCGATAACCGGACATAATCATGGAGCCGGTCAAAACTATCATATAATTTCTCCATTTGTTCATCCTCCTTCGTTGTCACTAACCCGCTGCGCCTAGCCCCCGCTTACTGGCGGAATCAGTGCAACCTCGTCGGTGGACTGTAGGACTTGTTGCCCGTCCACGATAAATTCTTGATTGACGGCAATGCGCGCATTATTAATCAGCGTTTTCAATGCTGGTGCTTGCTGGCACAATGCCGGTTTGACCATTGCCGCGGTACTGGGCTGCGCGACGTCAATCGTCACGGTCGGCCCCAGCTGTTCGCCGAGCATGGCAAAGAGCTTAACTGTCAGTTTCATCTTCAATCCCCCCAACGAACCTTATCGGTATCAAATTCTTTCTTCCAGATTGGGACTTCTTGCTTTAACGTATCAATCAAATACTGACACCACTCAAAAGCTTCCGCACGATGCGCCGCAGCGACACCAATAAATACCGCCTCGTCCATTAATTCCAAATGACCAACGCGATGTGCAATGACCACCCGGGCACCCTGAGCTTCAATCGGTGCGGCCAATTTCTCTAATTGACTGATTGCCATTTCTGAATAGGCTGAGTATTCAATTGACTGAGTCTCAATATCCCCCGTCCACTGGCGAACCGTCCCCACGAACGTCACGATTCCCCCATATTCCGGTGCCTTCAACGCCTGATACAGCGCGTTGACATCCAACGGCGTCGCAGATAATTTGATTTTCGCCATGGCGCACCCTCCTTTTGACCTCATTTGCTTACCCTTCTATTATGTCAGAGTCCACTTTTAAAATGAATTAGTCAAATCCCTAATAATGGTCAGTTCGTGAAAATGCTATCATATATTTATAGCACGTATTGTGTGGCTTAATTGGGCATGAAGTGTGATTAAAACGCACTGGTTATTTGTCGTACTGTTCGTCTGCCGGCGATCGTCCTGGTCCGACTTCCGGGGCCGGCTGACAATTGCTGGAACGTAAGCCGACATCGATTTGAACTCACGCAGAAAATCACTGCGCAATTTCAAATACGAGTCTTATTCTAAGCTGGAAGCAACCCACTTCCAGCTAAGAATAATTTGGCTACTGAGCATTGTCAGCCAGCCCCTCCAGTCGGGAAGCCGTTCGAATGGCGGATGAACGGCCACCTAACTTGGTACAATTGACCACGGATATTAGGTGACTGGTCCTTCAAGCAAACTTTTAACCGAGATCGATTATGCTTTACGAAATTTGAGTAGTGAGAAGATTTCCTGAATATTACTTCTAGTTTTTATAGCTACTGGTCTTGAAATTAGTCGATAAAATTGTCGTCGTTTAGAATTTAAGACTTTGTTATTTGAGACGACTAGAGAAAATTCTGACAAGTTCAGTGAAGTCTTGTGTCCGAATCATTAAATCATGGATAAGAATGTTTAGTGATTGTTAGAAAACTGTCTGACAGGTGAATATCAAGATTACCGTGTACCAAGGAACCAACGACCAATCTAACGAAAAGTTGGGTACACATATGCCTGCCTTTCGAATACCATCCCGGCTGGAAGGTATTCTGGGCAAGGCCCAGTGGTGAAATTTCACTTAGCAAGCGTTTTGTGCTTGGTTAGTGAAAGACCAGTATTTAAGACGTGGGCTATCGGCTTAAATCTGTGTCCACCACGTTCCGGCCATTGCCCAGAATGCCTGGAAGCCGGCGTAGGACGATCCGATCACTGCACGTTTACGGTAACTCGCACCGTTTCCAGCGGGTCTCAGCTGGCTGCTTTTGACCTTAAGAACTGACATTTTTTAATCATCAATAATGCGAAACAATAACCAGCACAATGCGTTTAAGGCATAAATGGGTATACTGGGCTGTTTGACCGATTTTGAAGTGCGAAATCTGCACTGACAAGCGCACCTCGCGATAATGGGTCCAGTGACCATTCGGTATAACAGAGGAGGAATCCACCATGAACGCAACGATTATCTACGCTTCATTAACTGGCAACAATGAAGAAGTTGCTGAAATTATTCAAAAACAACTACAGGAACAGGGGGTTCAGACTCAGCTGATTGAAATCAGTCAAGCGGACGCCTTTGAACTCTCATCCGCAGATTTGGCGATTGTCGTCCCCTACACGTATGGTGAGGGCGATTTGCCCGAAGAAGGTCTCGATTTTTATGAAGACTTACTAGATGCAGATTTGGCCGGTGTCGTCTTTGGCGTCGCTGGGTCCGGTGATGAGTGGTATGCGGATGAATACTGCAAAGCCGTCACGGAATTTGATCAACAACTTGCGGGTACGAAGGCAACCCGTGGGGCGCAACCAGTCTTCATCGATTTACATCCGGAAGCTGAAGACGAACAACGGCTGGCGGCGTTTACCACTAGTTTGATTCAAACCGCCACGCAACTGGAGGTCTAGCGAATGGTTAAAACTCGTACACGTGGTTATGGTATTTTGACGCTCGCACTGGTGACGTTACTCGTCCTGATGTTCGTTGCACTCTGCCTGGGACGCTATCAATTGAGCCTACAAGAACTAACCGCTACCTTAACGGGACAAGCCACGGTTAGTCCAGTCATTCACAATATTGTATTCAGTCTCCGCTTGCCCCGGATTTTAGCGGCAGTCGCAATTGGCGCCGCCTTGGTGATCTCTGGGACGGCCTACCAAAGTATCTTTCAAAATCCACTGGTCTCGCCCGACCTGCTCGGTGTCTCAAATGGGGCCGCAGTGGGTGCCGCCCTCGCAATTTTACTGGGTTGGCACACGGTCGGGACACAACTATTGGCGTTCGTCCTCGGACTCGTGGCCGTATTACTCAGTGTCGGCATTCCACGGCTGATTCATCAGTCGAGCACTTTGGCATTGGTCTTAGCCGGCATCGTGATCAGCGGACTGATGCAAGCAATTTTAGGCTTGCTCAAATATCTGGCTGACCCTGATTCGCAGTTACAAGACATCGTCTACTGGCAACTTGGAAGTCTAGCAAAAGTCAATCTTGGCAGTCTTGGTGCCGTTCTACCGCTATTTATTATCGGCATGCTCATTTTACTGATCATGCGCTGGCGACTGACGGTATTGGCGTTGGGCAATCAAGTCGCACTGGCCCAAGGGATCAACGTTCGTTTGGAACGTGGCCTAGTCATCCTGAGCGCAACGATGCTGACAGCCAGCGCAGTTTGTTTGAGCGGAACGATTGGCTGGATTGGCCTAATTGTCCCGCACATGGCACGCATCGTGATTGGTGAAAACACCAAATGGTCCCTACCACTGGCTGGATTGATTGGCGCCATCTTTTTGTTAGTCGTCGACACGCTCGCCCGGACGCTGTCTGCTGGCGAGATTCCGCTCAGCATTTTGACTGGCTTTATCGGCACCCCGATTTTTATTGCAATCTTACTTTCAAAGAAGGTGGCCCTATGACCGCACTATTATCTGGCAAACACCTGGCCTTCCACTATGGCCAACAGCCAGACTTGTTCACTGATTTAAATCTCGAACTGGCCCGTGGTCAAGTCTTGACGTTACTCGGGCCTAACGGTATCGGCAAATCAACACTTTTGAAATGTCTGTTGGGCCTGTTGACACCGACAGCCGGCCAACTTGAACTCGATGGCCAACCATTAGCAGCACTGACGCCCAAACAACGCGCGCAAATCATTGCGTACGTGCCGCAGACCATCCCGGTGACGACTAGCCTGAGTGTACGCGATTATTTACTAACGGGTCGGACACCATACCTAAATTTCGCGCAATCTCCGGGCGCCGCTGATGAAGAATTAGCGAACGACGTCTTGGACCAACTTCACTTGACTGCCTTAACGGACCGCGCCATCAATACCTTGAGTGGTGGGCAAGCTCAGCTGGTCACGATTGCCCGCGCGTTAGTCCAACAACCACAACTGATCATTTTGGACGAACCGACCGCCGCCTTGGATTTTGGACGTCAGCAACAGATCTTACAACTGGTACAACAGCTTGCTGCATCTGGCATTGCGGTGATTTTAACGACCCACAATCCCAACCATGCTCTGATTTTGAAACAGCACGTCGGCTTGTTTGGCGCACACGGCGACTTTCGGACGGGTGGCGTTGAACTATTGACCGAAGAACGGCTGCAAGCCACCTACCAGACCAAACTACACCTGTTGTACGTCCCTGAGCTTGGGCGGATGATTTGTGAATTTTAACGATTTGCTGGTTAGTGAGCAATGGCAAGAGAAGACTCGGCAATGCTGACCGTGTTCACATTAAGCATTTGGCCGCCGACCTTCACCACTCGATTTTTCAAGGCGACTGATCGTAAATTAACCGCAACAGGTCGCTTAATCGTTTGCTCGCCAGTTGAATTCAACTTATCGCCAACCGAGCAGCGCCCGACACCGTACCACTCATCAGGCTACCGCGACCAGCGTTCGAAATTCAAAACGCAAATAACCGTACACCCGAAAAAAGCTAAGCGAACCAACCACGAGAAGGCGCTCGTCAGTTGGTTCGCTTAGCTTTTTCATTGTGTGCCCGATTTATTTACTTAGGCGTCGACGCCCCGCTCAACAGTCGGTTGGTCTGGGCGGTACTCAATTGATAATGATAAAATTCCTGATAAAAGGCCTTCGTCTTGGCGACCATATCCAGTTGTTTAAACTGAGCTGGATGTAGTTTTTGTGCGGCCCACAAGACTTGCAAGGCTTCCTCCGCGCTATAGCGATCCCACGGGAAGGTTCCCTGCGGATTACCATACACGTGATTAGTCTTGACCGCCTTGAGCTTACTCAAGACCGCGTTCTTCTTCAGCGCAGCTCGAGCTTGAGCGGTGGTGGCACTACCGACGATAATCACGTCTGGATTCGACTTCGCCAGGGTCTCCGTTGTGACGGAAATCATATTGCCGGATTGCTTCAAGGCGTTCTGACCCCCGCCAGCTTTGATCCATTCATCGACGATCGTACCAGTTCCATCGACCTGATTCAGGTTAGTCGCGTTCACAAAATGCAACACTTTTGGTTTGGTCGTCACGCCTTTCAGCTGCCGCTTAACGTATGCCAAGTTGCCATTCAGTATGCGTTGATAGCGTTTCGCCACTTTAGGTGCCTGGCCACCGAGGACTTGTGCCGTCAGATTGACCGACCGCCGCAGTCCAGCAAACGTCTGATACATCGCGTTGACCGTGGGCACCTTAGTCTTCTTAGCCTGCTTGATTTGGGCCGGGTCCGCCGCAATCACGACATCCGGCTTGGTCTTCAGGAGTTCCTCGGACTGCAAGTCGTCGCCCGCAAACGGTGCGGTGACTTTGCTGATGCTGGGATCAATCGTCTTGAACCATGGCGACTGCTTGATCATCTGAGTCGTCGCAACCAGCTTCTTCTGACCACCGAGTAACAAGACCACTTGGTTATTGGCGTGCCATAAATCCGCAACCCGCGTGACTTTAGCCGGTAACTGAACCCGTTTACCACTCATATCGGTGACCGTGCGCGTCGTTGAAGAAGCCGCGGCCGTCGATTTAGCTGGTTTCGTCTGAGACTGACAACCCGCAGCGACACTGATTCCGAAAACGAGCGCCAGTCCCAGTAAAATTCGTTGTGTTTTCTTCATATGCCTACTCCAAAGTAACCGAATTAACCGATTGAACCTTCCATTTCAAAACTAATCAACCGGTTCAATTCGACCGCGTATTCCATTGGTAATTGCTTGGTAAATGGTTCAACGAAGCCCATGATGATCATTTCAGTGGCCTTAGCTTCTGAAATCCCACGACTCATCAAGTAATAGAGTTGTTCTTCCGAAATCTTCGAAACTTTGGCTTCGTGTTCCATGGCAACGTTGGCACTATCAATTTCGTTATACGGAATCGTGTTCGATGAGGATTGGTCATCCATGATGATCGTGTCACATTCCACGTGGGCCTTGGAGCCGTCAGAATGTTTGGCGAACCGCACCGTCCCACGGTAATCAGTGGCCCCGCCGGTCTTGGCGATCGATTTGGAAACGATCGAACTGGACGTGTTCTTGGCGTTGTGGATCATCCGCGCCCCAGAATCTTGGTGAATCCCGTTGCTAGCGACCGCAATCGACAACATCGTGCCACGCGCACCTTCACCGTTCAAATAAACGCTCGGGTACTTCATCGTGACTTTAGAACCTAAGTTACCGTCGACCCATTCCATCGTCGCGTTTTCAGCGGCCGCAGCCCGTTTGGTTTCCAAACTGTACACGTTATCCGACCAATTTTGAATCGTCGTATAGCGGCAATAAGCGTTGGGTTCAACGTTGACTTCCACGACGGCGGCATGCAAACTATCTGATGAATAGTTAGGTGCCGTACAACCTTCAACGTAATCCACACTGGCGCCGTCTTCCACGATGATCAAGGTCCGTTCAAATTGACCGGAGTTTTCGGCGTTTAAGCGGAAGTAGGATTGAATTGGCGTCTTGGTCTGTACACCCTTCGGCACGTAAATAAATGAGCCCCCGGACCAAACGGCAGCATTTAGGGCCGCAAACTTGTTATCGGTTGGCTTAACGAGCTTGCCGAACCACTTCTTGAAGAGTTCTGGATAGTCGTGTAAGGCCGTATCAGTATCCGTAAAAATGATGCCAAGCTTTTCGAAATCTTGACGCATGTTGTGATAAACCACTTCGGATTCGTATTGAGCGGATGAACCGGCCAAATATTTACGTTCAGCTTCCGGCACACCCAGCCGGTCAAACGTCCGTTTCAAATCAGCAGGCACTTCATCCCAGTCACGGAACTTCTTGTCCGTCATCTTCTGGTAGTACAACATGTCCTTCAAATCCAGCTTGGTCAAGTCAGGACCAAACTTCGGCATCGGCATCTTCAAATATTCATGATAAGCGTTCAGCCGATAATCTAGCATCCATTGTGGTTCGTGCTTGGCCGCTGAGATCTCGCGCACCGTCTCCTCTGTTAGGCCACGGCCAGTCGAATAAGCTGGCTGCACATCATCATGGAACCCATATTCATAATCACGGTCATTTTTGACCACGTCAGGTACTTCACTCATACTTCTGATTCCTCCTCTTTGCCATTTTCAGCGAGCAATGCGCGTTGCAAGGCCCACCAAGCTAGCGTGGCACATTTGATACGTGCCGGAAATTGCATAATATTTGATAAAATGGCGGCATCTTCTAAGGCGTCGATATCCGCTTGTGAATGCTGCTTGCCAATTGCCATGTCCGAAAAGGTCTTCGCCATTGCCAAGGCCTGTTCCTTCGACTTACCCATCACGGCATCGGTCATCATACTGGCGGATGCTTGGCTGATCGTACAACCTTCCCCGGTAAAGCCGATGTCTTCAATTTTATCCGTATCATCTAATTGAATCGATAAGTTGATCACATCGCCACAGGTCGGGTTCTTTAAGGTAATCGCGTGCGTCGCATTTGGGAGCGCATTTTTATGATGCGGATGATCACCGTGATCGAGAATCACTTCACGATACAATCCGCTTAATTTAGACAGTCCCATGTTTGAAAAACTCCTTTGTTGCTTGGAGTGACGTTAATAGTTGGTCAGCGTCAGCTTGCGTGTTGTATAGGTAAAAACTAGCGCGGGCGGTCGCTACCACCCCGAGTGCTTCCATCAACGGTTGCGCACAGTGATGACCAGCACGAACCGCTACGCCTTCCATATCCAGCGCGGTTGCGGCATCGTGCGGATGTAGCCCATCAATATTGAAGGCAATCACCCCGGTATGCCGTTGTGGATCTTGAGGGCCGTAAACGGTCACGCCCGGCATCGCAATCAGCTTCGGTAATAAGTAATCGACCAACTGCTGCTCATGGGCTTGGACCTGGGCCATGCCAATCGCGTTCAAATAATCGATGGCAGCGCCTAAACCAATCGCACCGGCGATATTTTGTGTCCCGGCCTCGAATTTCCAAGGCAATTCTGCCCACGTACTATTGTCACGATGAACGAAACCAATCATCTCACCGCCATATTGGTACGGTGGCATCGCTTGTAATAGGGCTTCGCGGCCATAAAGCACACCGATACCAGTTGGCCCCATCATTTTATGACCTGAGAAGGCGTAAAAATCAACGTCGAGGTCTTGGACGTCGACTGGCATATGTGGCGCTGCCTGGGCTCCGTCCGCAATCATAATGGCGCCATTTGCGTGCGCCAGTTGTGCCAATTCTTTGATTGGATTGACCGTGCCCAACACGTTGCTGGCATGCGTGACTGAGACAATTTTCGTTTTAGCCGTAATCTTTTGTTGCGCATCCGTCAGGTCTAATTCGCCGGTCGGTGTCAACTCGATGTATTTTAAGGTTGCGTGTTTCTTGAGCGCCAACTGCTGCCACGGAATCAAATTGCTGTGATGTTCCATGATTGAAATCACGATTTCATCGCCGGCCTGAATGTTGGCTTCACCATAAGTGCTCGCAATCAAGTTCAAACTATCGGTCGTGCCCTTCGTGAAGACGATCTCATCAGTTTTCGGTGCGTTGATGAACGCTTGAACCTTGGCGCGAGCGGCTTCATATTGTGTCGTCGCCCGTTCAGCTAAAGTATGGACACCGCGGTGCACATTGGCATTATCGTGTTGATAAAAATGAACCAGGGCGTTAACCACCTGATTGGGCCGTTGCGCGGTCGCCGCGTTATCGAGGTAGACGAGTCGTTCATCGTTGACTTGCTGATCTAAAATTGGAAAATCTGCGCGATGTTTCTCAAAGTTCGATACCATCTTCAAGCTTCCTTTCAATCGTATTCGTCAGCCGCGTCCGGACCGTCTTCGATGGGATCGCACCAATCACGGTACTCAAGAATCCCCGAATAACGAGTCGCTGGGCTTGGGCCTTGTCGATTCCCCGACTCATCAAGTAGTACATCTGATTCTGGTCGATTTGACCGACACTGGCTGCGTGCCCGGCCAAGACATCATTTTCATCGATCAACAAGATTGGGTTGGCATCCCCATGGGCATCATCGGACATCATCAACACCCGATTTTCTTGTTCGGCATGGGCGCCAGATGCACCGTGGATAATATGACCGATTCCATTGAAGATCAGATTTGATTTTTCCATGATGACCCCACGTTGAACGATGTTGCCATCGGTCTTCTTACCGTGATTAGTGACCCGGGTATTGATGCAGACATCTTGCGACTTAGTGGTGACCGTAATGACTTTGGCATCCGACTTGGCGCCTTCACCAATTAGTTCGGAATCAAAATCACCAAAGGTATTGCCATTGTTCATCATCCCAATCGCCCAGTCGACTTTCGCCCCGCGGCTGATTGATGCCCGCCGATTGAGGTAAGCCGTCGTATTGGCACCGAGTTCGTCAAAGGCGGAATAGTGCACTTCACTGTCACCACGCGCTAAGATTTCAACGACACAGTTGGCAATGTTAGTCACATCCCCCTTAGTCGTGAGGTGTTGAGTAACGGCAAAGTGGCTGTCCGCTTCCGCCACGATCAGCACGTGGCTGACCAGTGGCTGGGTGCGGGTGCTGTCTTGAATCGTGTTGATTTCAATGGGCGCTTTGATCGTGACACCCTTCGGAACGTAGAGAAAGACCCCCGCATTCAAAAAGGCAGTGTGATAACTGGTTAGCCGGTCTTCATCCGTTTTAACGACTTTGGCCATAAAGTGTTTTTCAGTTAATTGCGGATGTTCACGAAAAGCGGTGAACATGTCGGTCAAAATCACGCCTTGTTCGTCGAGTTCATCTGGCAAGTTGACCGTCACCGTTGTCTGACCGACCTGCACGATTTGGATGTGGCCTTCTTCAGCGGTCACGTCGGTTGCCAGCGTCCGGTCTGAGCGACTGAACTTTAAGGGTTGCTCCGTTGGGGTGAGCGGCCAGTCTCGAATGCTGAACCGGTCGGCTTTTGGAACAGCCAAACCCTGCATTGCATCGACAGCGGCTAACCGCCGTTCAACGAGCCAGTGTGGTTCGCCGTGTTCGTTAGCCGCGTCAGCTAACGTTGTTTTGATTGCTTCATAATCAGCAGTTGCTTCCATCGCTTCACACCCCCTAGTCTTCGTCATCAACAAGCTTGACGTCTAAGTTCAAATCATCACGTAATCCAGCGTAACCTTCTTTTTCAAGCGTCTTGGCCAAATCAGCGCCACCGGTCTTCACGATCCGGCCACCCATCATAACGTGAACAACGTCTGGCACGATGTAGTTCAGTAGTCGTTGATAGTGGGTGATAATCAATGAACCAAAATCATCGCCACGCATTGAGTTGACCCCCTTTGAAACCACTTGGAGGGCATCGATATCGAGTCCAGAGTCGATTTCATCAAGTAAGGCGAAGGATGGCTTGATCATCAATAATTGCAAAATTTCATTCCGTTTCTTTTCACCACCCGAGAAGCCTTCGTTCAGATACCGTTCCGTCATCGATTCACTCATATTTAGTAAGGCCAAATTCTTATCTAACTCTTTTAAGAAGGCCATGACCGAAATTTGATTGTCTTCAGCTCGCCGCGCGTTCATCGCTGCCCGTAAAAATTCGGCGTTCGTGACCCCTTGGATCTCAGCTGGATACTGCATGCCCAAGAAGAGGCCTTTACGTGCCCGTTCATCGACTGGCATGTTGACGATACTTTCACCATTTAATAGGATGTCCCCCTGCGTCACATGGTAAGCTGGTTGTCCCATAATAGTTTGTGATAAAGTGGACTTACCCGTCCCATTTGGGCCCATAATCGCGTGAATTTCACCGGTCTTCATCGATAAATTAACGCCTTTTAGAATTTCACGAGACTTCTGTTGCTCATCATCCGTCACTTCAACGTGTAAATCTTTAACTTCCAAGGTTGCCATGTAAATCATCCTCCACAATTCAATTTATAACGCTAGCCGTTATTCCTTTCGTATATAACGAATCGTTAACAGCTTCAACAAAAATACCGAAAAATCAGGCTTTCTGTATTCTATACCTAAAGTATAACCGTTTTCATTTCAAAAGAAAATAAGGCTTTTCCCCATATTATTAAAAGCCCTTTCATGCTATCATGTAGGTATAATATTTTTGACGAATTATTCACGATAGGAATATTCAGAAAGGACTGAGTCACATGCTAAGTCAATCAGTCACAAGCTCGCAGTTACATATTCAACAATTCACAGGTTTGGATGAGCAAACCGTTCAACGCTTGCACAGTTTAGGACTACACGTTGGCAGCCAACTCGTGCCAGTCCGCTACTACCCGTTCCATGGCCCAGTGATTATTCAAATCGACCAGCAACGTATCGGCATTCGCTATACGGTGTTCCAGACGTTGATTGGAGGCAAGTGACATGACAACCGTCGCACTATTAGGAAATCCGAATACTGGCAAGACCACGCTGTTCAACGAATTGACGGACAAGTACGCGTACGTCGGCAACTGGACGGGCGTCACGGTTGAGAAGAAAATGGGTCGCATTCGTCATTCTGAAGTGGAAGTCGTCGACCTACCCGGCGTTTACTCACTGAATCCGATCACCAAAGACGAGGCCGTGGTGACGAACTACTTACTGCACAATCACCCTGACCTGATTTTAAACGTCACTAACGCCAGTCAGCTCAAACGAAACTTGCTACTATCAATTGAAGTCCTAGAATTCGGTGCCCCGGTGATCATCGCACTCAACATGATCGACGATTTGAAGCGCACCGGCCACTACTATGATTTTAAGACGCTGGCACAACAATTAGGCTGTCAGATCAAAGCGACCAACGCACGTAATAAGGAAGGGTTAACCCAGCTACGTGAAGAATTATTAGCGGCACCGACGCCCGCCGCGAGTCCGCTCAAGCTCAACTATCCGTTCATGATCGAACAGGCGATTCGTCAGGCCAGCAATCAACTCGTGAATGATTACGACTGCACCCCTGACTTTGCGCGGTGGCTCACGATCCAATTCATTAATCAAAACAAACGGATTCGCACGTACGCCAAGCAGTTGGATTTAAAACCACTCCTGAGTCAGGCAGCCTATTACGATGCACAGCAATTTGACGACCAGATTTTTCAAACCCGGCTGACTTTTATCGAGCAGACGTTAGCGAGCGCCAGTCAGAATCTCGCCAGCACCAGTCACGTTGAAATTACGGCCAAAATCGACAAGTGGATCACTCATCCGTTACTCGGACTGCCCGTCTTTGTCGGTATCTTCTACTTGATGTTCAAGCTCTCATTCGATTGGATTGGCACGCCACTGTCAGATTTACTGGATGGCTTCGTTTCGGGGCCGTTATCGACGACGGTCAGCCATTGGTTAACGGTTGCCGGTGCGATACCGATTTTACGGTCACTCATCGTCAACGGACTGATTGCCGGCGTTGGTGGTGTCTTAGTCTTCATTCCACAAATTTTCGTTTTATTCGCATGTATCTCGATTTTGGAAGATTCTGGCTACATGGCGCGGGCCGCACTAGTCACCGACCGTTTGATGCAGATGATTGGGTTAAACGGGAAGGCCTTTATCCCACTGATCATTGGCTTTGGCTGCAACGTGACCGGAATCATGGCAGCGCGGACGATTGAGCAGCCCAAGGAACGGTTGATCACCACGTTGATTTCACCGTTTATGAGCTGTTCGGCCCGTCTCCCGATTTATAGTCTGTTCGTCGCCGCGTTCTTCCCGAGTAACCAAGCGCTGATCGTCTTATCGATTTACTTTCTCGGTATCGCGGTGGCACTCGCGATGGCGAAGTTCTACCAAGTCATTTTCAACGTCGACGATAGTTCAGTCTTCATCGTTGAACTTCCGCAGTACCACATTCCACGCGCCGACATCATCTGGCGCGGCACCTGGGATAAGGGCAAGGGCTTCATCAAAAAAGCCGGGACCATTATTTTTGCCGGGACCGTCTTGATTTGGTTGCTCTCTTCATTTGGGACAAGCGGCTTAGTCAACGATATCGACCGCAGCTTTGCAGCCACACTTGGTAAAACCTTGCTGCCGCTGTTCGCACCACTTGGCGTCACTGCCTGGCAAGTGATCTCCGCACTATTCACCGGGATTCTCGCCAAAGAAGTCATCAGTTCCAGCATGATGGTGATGTTCCACAGTGCCAATCAAGCTGGGTTGATTGCGATGATGGGGCGCTTTTTCACCCCACTATCCGCCTACGCGATGCTGGTCTTTATCCTACTGTACGTGCCCTGCTTTGCAACGATTGGGACGATCAAGTCCGAGACCGGTTCCACAAAATGGGCCGTCTACTCGGTATTCTCGAGCCTCGCAATTGCGTATGGCTTAGCCTTCATTATTTATCAAGTCGGCAGTTTGTTTATTTAACGTTATGGATGACTGGGTAGGTTGACTGATGGCCAACTGATGCGCTCCCTGATTCGACTCTCGGAGCCGGCTACCATCGAACTTTAGAAACGACCTGCTCCACTTGTAACTGATGACAAATTAGCCAACACAACCCACTTAACTTAGTATTTATGATGACCACACTTACCAACCAAATCTCAAAGGAGTCTGATTCAAATGGCATTATTGATTAATATTTTGATTATTGCACTGATTATTGGCGCAGCCGGCTATCAAATCGTCCGGGTCGTCAAGCGGGCTAAGAAAGGCAAGTGCGCAGCTTGTGATTATGACTGTGAGGCCAAGAAGATGCTCAATAAGGCGCAGAAACAGCATGGTTAATGTTGTTGCATTAGCCAGCCGCTAGATTTAAATAGCACCAAAAAAGTCGCCATCGACATCGTTTGAATGTTGGTGGCGACTTTTTAGTCTCGTCGCATAAAGAAAAGCGCCCCGCAAAAGAGCGGAGCGCTTTAAATTATCTCTATTTCATTTGATCTTCATAAATCTTTTCATACTTCTGAATGTCACCGGCACCCATAAAGACTGCAACAGCATTATGGTAAGCCGTCAATGCAGACATATCATCAGTCGTAATGATCTCACCGCCATTTGGCAACTTGGCAGCTAAATCCTTCGATGACACATCGCCAGATTTTTCACGGGCTGAACTGAAAATGTTCGTTAAGAAGACGTGATCAGCCATACTTAAGCTCTTGGCGAACCCGTCCATCAAAGCCTTAGTCCGTGAGAACGTATGTGGTTGGAACACGGCCAAAATTTCCTTATCCGGGTACTTTTGGCGTGCGGCATCCAGCGTTGCTTTGATTTCAGATGGATGATGCGCATAGTCGTCAATCATGACCATATCGCCGACTTGATGTTCGGAGAAGCGCCGTTTAACCCCACTGAAGTCCAATAATTCGCGCCGAATTTCGTCTAAGTTGACCTTTTCAAAGTAAGCCACCGCAATAACAGCTGTACTATTCAGAACATTATGTTCACCGAACAATGGAATTTCGAACTCACCCAATGATTCGTCATGGTACTTGACTTCAAATGAAGACCCCTTCGTCGTCCGTTGAATATTGACGGCCTGGAAATCATCGCGATCACTAGTCCCGTAATAGTAAATTGGTGTGTCAACGTGCAAATTACGCAGGCTTTCATCGTCACCCCAGGCAAAAATTCCCTTCTTAACTTGATTACCAAATTGTTGGAAGGCAGATTGAACGTCGGCTAAATCCTTGTAATAGTCTGGATGGTCAAAATCGACGTTGGTCATGATCGCATAATCGGGATGGTAAGCCACAAAGTGCCGACGATATTCATCCGCTTCAAAGACGAAGAAGCGGGCATCCGGCGTGCCTTTACCCGTCCCATCACCAATCAAGTAACTCGTTGGTGCAATGTGACTCAAAACGTGTGAAAGCAAGCCAGTCGTCGAAGTCTTACCGTGTGTGCCGGCAACCCCAATACTCGTGAAGCCTTCCATCAATTTACCCAAGAATTCATGGTAACGGTAGACTGGTAAGCCCATCTCCCGGGCCTTCTTGATTTCAGGATGGTCATCCGTAAAGGAATTCCCAGCAATCACCGTCAAACCTTCATGAATATTTTCCTCTGAGAATGGCAACATTTTGATACCGGCTGCGGCTAAGCCCTTTTGGGTAAACGTATATTGCTCGATATCAGAGCCTTCCACTTGATAACCCTTATCGTGCAAAATTAACGCTAACGAGCTCATCCCAGAACCCTTGATCCCAACAAAATAGTAAACCGTCGTTTTATCCATTATGAAATAATCTCCCATATTCACAATTCATCAATCATCCGGTGAATCGTTTATTTTTAATTATGAATTGGCTTGTAATTTAGTTAAATCATCCGCAGTAAAGTAGACATCCCGTGGTTTGGATCCTTTGGCCGCTGAAACGTAGCCGCGGTTCTCCAAATCATCGATAATGTTGGCCGCGCGGTTGTAGCCGATTGAGAAGTTCCGTTGCAACTTGGACGTCGACATCGTGTCTTCATTGGCAATATAGGCCAAGGCTTCTGGCATCAAGTCGTCCTCATTACGAGCCGCCTCCTCGTGTTTCAACAAACTATCCGGCTGAAACTCGTAGTGTGGCGCGGCTTGGTCGCGAACAAACTGAGTAATCGAATCAATTTCGCTATCCACGAAAGTTCCTTGCAAGCGAACGGCGTTACTTTGACCATTACCGAGGTACAACATGTCCCCACGGCCAAGCAAGCGTTCAGCGCCACTACTATCCAGAATCGTCCGTGAGTCAATTTGACTCGCAACCATGAAGGCGACCCGGGTCGGAATGTTATTCTTGATCAACCCAGTGACCACGTCGACACTCGGCCGTTGGGTGGCAACCAGCAAATGAATCCCGGCTGCCCGGGCCTTCTGCGTGATTCGCGCAATGTAATCTTGCACTTCACTCGACGCGACCATCATCAAGTCTGCTAATTCGTCGATGACGATCACGATGTACGGCATTTTCAAGCCAGGTTCATGATGTTCTTCGGCCAGCTGATTAAACTGCTCAATATTGCGCGCCCCACCCGCTGCCAGCTTATCATACCGATTATCCATTTCATCGACGACCCATTTAAGGGCGGCCGAAGCGGCTTTCGGTTCTGAGATAACTGGTGCTAGTAAGTGCGGAATTTCATTGTACGGTGCCAATTCCACGGCTTTCGGGTCAATTAACAATAGCTTGACCTGTTGCGGGTTGGCCTTGTACAAAATCGAAACTAAAATACTGTTGATGAAGACTGATTTACCGGAACCCGTAGCCCCCGCAATCAACCCATGCGGCATCTTACGTAAATCGGTCACTTGTGGTTTGCCGAATAAATCAACACCGAGTGCGACTGTCAATGGAGATTTGGACTGCCGGAACTTATCCGTATCCAGTACCTCTGACAGCATGACTGGCCGTGACTTCATGTTTGGAATTTCAATGCCGACTGTGTTACGGCCAGGAATTGGCGCTTCGATTCGGATGTCCTTCGCCGCTAAGGCCAACTTCAAATCATCATTTAAGTTGGTAATCTTGCTGACTTTGACACCGCGGGCGAGCTTGACCTGGAACTGCGTCACGGTCGGACCAATCGTCCAGTCGACCACGTTGGCATTGACGCCAAACGCATCCAGCGATTCATCTAAAGCACTGGCTTTTTGTTCGATCCAATCATCCATTTCAGATTCATTCGGCACGATTGGCGCCTTCAACAGGTTCAATGGTGGCAAATGGTACGCCGCCAGCTCTTTATCTTCCAACACTGGCGCTGCCGATTCACCACTGTGCACTAATTCCGGCTGGTCTTCATCAGAAGTCTGTTCAACAGTGGCATGTGGCGTCGGCGCCGTTACCGCAGAAGTTGCCGCGGTTGACGGCGCTGGCCGGTTCCCCGTCGTGGTGTCAGCGTGACTTTGATGAACAGACGTTGCGGAAGTCGTCGCGGATGCGGTTGTTGAAACTGGCGTCACGGCCGTACTCGATGCGGGCCGCATACCGACTGGCTGATACAGCTCATCTGGTTGTGGCGCCTGCGAACGAGGAGCTGTTGACGCTCCCCCACTCCCGTTATTGTGCGGGGTAGAATCTGTAGCGTGTGACCCGACTGCCACATCTGATGTCGATTGCGCTTGTCCATTAAAATCATCGGATTCATCGGACGCTTCGGAACCAACTGGTACATCTGAATATTCTGTTACTTCTGACGAATGTTGGTCAGTCACTTCAGACTCCTGTGTTGCAGAATCTGTGGCAGCTGACAGGAGGCGGTCTGCGTCTGAAGTTTTGGCAGCTGAAGATACCGGTGCCGCTGCTTCTGAAGTCGTTGCCGGCTGGTCCTTAAACAGTGCCAAATCAGCCTGTGCATCGTGCTCCGCAGTCATAATATCTCCGAGGGACAGTCCTAAGCCATGGGCAGGTTTAGCCGCCGCACTTTCGCTTCCCGCATCCGTTGTCGAATCAGCTGATTGGGCATTAACTTGGGCTGCTGACGCTGCTAGTTCAGGACCACTCGGTTCAAACACTTCTGTTGGCCGTGCGACTTGAGGCTCAGCGACATGCGACTGATTAATCGCCGCTGCTGACGCTGCTAACTCAGGGTCACTCGGCTCGAAGACTTCCGTTGGCCGTGCGACTTGAGGCTCAGCGACATGGGACTGATTAACGGCCGCTGCTGAAGCTGCTAGTTCAGGGTCACTCGGCTCGAAGACTTCCGTTGGCCGCGCGACTTGAGGTTCAGCTGCACGTGACTGATTAATCGCCGCTGCTGAGGCCGCTAACTCAGGATCACTCGGTTCAAACACCTCAGTTGGCGCTGCGCTCGCAGTTGCAACCGTTGCCTGCGATGCAACTGCAGACTGTTCAGCGGTTGCGGTGGCCTCAGACGCGTTTGCCGAAGTAGCAGCCATCGACTGACGAGTTGGCTCATTAGACATAGCGCTGTCCGCCTTATTTGACGGTGCTTGACTTAATGGCGTTTGGCTGAACGATGACGCACTCGTCTGTGGCGCTTGTAAGTCGACTAGTGGCAAATCGGCCGTCGTCTCGTCTGCAAACAATAGAAACGATTCAGGCCGTTTGTGCAAGCTGGCTTGAATTTCTAAGTAATTACGATCATCGTTATCCTGAATAATGCCCCCATTAGTTAACGCACTGGTCAACTGTGCGGGAACCCGTGATGGATGGAAATCGCCATGTGTGCCGCCATTGAACAGCGTTGTGGTATCCGCACCAGCACTGCTTGAACGGACAGGACTCGCCGCGCGGGCAGGCGTTTCAACGGCACTGGCAGCGCTAGAGGCCGCTTGAGAACTAGCCGACACTGCTGTTGGAGTTGATTGACTGGCCGCTGAATTATTCATTTGTCGTTGATTATATCGATATTTCCGGAAAAATGCCGGGCCATCATAATGGTTCATTTTCAATCATCCTAATTTTTAATGTCTGCAAGTCTAAGCAGTAAATAATGTTTGAGCGCGGTCGAAATCAAAGGCTGCGCCGACTGGTTGATAGTCTGCTGGCAAAATTAAAGCGCCGGGACGTTGTGGCGCGTTTGGCAGTTGTAATTCACGTCCAGAGACGATCATGCCGTTACTCTTAACGCCCCGCAATTCACCAGGCCAAATAATCAAACCGTTTGGCATCATGGCACCGACTTTGGCAACCACGACTAAAATATCCGCCTGCATGTTAGGTGACCCACTGACAATTTGGAGTGGTTCATCAGCACCAACGTCGGTCTTCGTAATTTTTAAATGATCAGATTTGGGATGGGCTTCGGCAGATTGGACGTAGCCGACTACAAATTTAGGATCTGTATCTAAGACTAATTCAGGCTCAAAATCGTTCGTTTGTAATAAATTATTTAATTGATCAACTTGTTCGGCAGTTAAGTGAACTTGACCATTGACATCCAAAGACCCAAGCGTCTTGGAAACGTCAAAAAAATTATAGCCCAAGGTTTCGCCACTGTCAGCGTCACTAATACGCGTGACGTTGGCATGTGTTTCAATCGTCTGGGTGGCCGTATCTGGTCGTAAGATGGTGATTAACGTGTCACCTAATTCGGATGGATTATAACTTGTAATTAACATGTGAAACCCCTTTACTCTCATTTTTAGCGTTCAGATATTATTATAGCGTATTTTACTTAAATCATACTGATTAATTATGACTTTTCTTTGTATTCTCGTCAATCATTGGTATACTAAATTTAAACAAACATTTCCTAGTCAAGTTAGCTGAAAGGAGACGCAGCATCATGAATAAACAATTACAGTATGGCGGCCTGTTAGCGGTTGGGATGGCTGGTATCGCCGGGGGCTTTTCCGTTGGCGGCCTGTTCAAGCGGTTGCGCCGTCCCACCCCTAACCAAATCCTCGGACAAGTGAAACGTGCTTTTCTTAAAGAAGCACCGATTGAAGGCTCATGGATTGAAATGAAAAAATCGCCACTACAAAAATTTGCCTTGCGCACGGATGTCTACTATGGCGGTATTACCCGCTACGAAGACGGCCAGCTGGTGCAATACGAATTTTTAGCGGACGCCAATACGGGCAGTATTTTAGATATTTACCGACTTTAAATCAAAAAACTTTCGCACTTCATGATGAAAAGTGCGAAAGTTTTTTAGTTTACATTTAATGCTTTATCATTGGGCACATACCATCCTTGAATCTGACGCACCATCGTCGTCGGCAAATAACGCACCGTAATTGTTCGCTCATGGCGGCCATCGCGAATTGAAACCTGCAGATGTGCACTATGACTGGCACGCATCCACCAGCTTTGCTTAATTATTAGTGCCTGAACTTGACTACGCGGTAGTACCCACTGTTGCCGAGTGAAAAAGTGACTCGTTTTTAAAATCAAAATCGCGTCTGAACTGATTGCTGCACCCCGCCAGTGACTGGCATAGCTGCCCTGCAACACCGCAATGGCGACCCATATCGGTAGACTGATGAGCAACCAACTGAGGGATTGCCGGCTAATTTTTAGAACAATCAGGCCAAGAACCAACAATAAGCCACTCCATAACAGCAGGCAATTGCGAATCACGGCCCACCGTGCTCGTCGATCGAGCGACGTTAAATTAGTAATCATGGTTGGTACCCAGTCAATAAAGCGACTGACTGTTGTTAATGCTTGTGATTGGGGCACGACTGGCAACAACTTCAATTCGTTATTGTCTTCAGTATCCCCGACCTGACTAGCCGTCACCACTTGGACGGTGGTCAGATGTAGCCACTGTCGCAACCAATTCTGCTGCAATTTGACAGCTTGGATACGTGATAGTGCAACGCTTGCTTCTCGTCGTTGCAACCAGCCCCGCGTCACGGTCACCACCGTGGCACGTCTTTCAATCGTAAAATGATAATATTGTGCCATGATTTGAGCATAGGCACACGCGTAACTGACAAGCATGACAACGCCCACTACCATGCTGATTTGCCAAACCGACCACTGACCCACTAGACTGGTCATCCGTCGCCAAACACCACCACGACCGGCATCAAAGACCTGCTGACCGAACCAGGCCACCACACCCATGATTAGAACGATGTTCACCGAGCTGAGGGCGTACACGTTTAGATCATGCCAGCTGACCCGTAAACGTTGTGTAGCCGGCTCTGATTGCACCGATTGGTCACTATGCTTGGATGCAGTTGCGTCTTGACTTTGACGCTGATGCGCAATTAACTCATCCCCGACCGTTTGCCGGACTAAGGGCAACTGAATGAGATCATCTTCACTCACCTTTTCAGCGGTCTCAATAATCAGTTGCTCTAGATGCCAAGGTTGTAAAAACCACGACTGTTGCCGCTGAATCGTTTGAATCTGACGATAAGGGATATGCTGAACTTGACGATTAACAAGGCCTTTATTGATTGTAAGACCGCCATCCGTCAATCGATAAGTAAAACGCCAGTAACGAATCACCGCCAGCAGTAAGGCGCCACCAGCCATCACCCCCATTAGGCTAACGATTATCGTTGAATAGCGCTCCCACAATTTTAGCCATTTCATTGTTAAAAAGGCGATACCCACATCCAGATAAAATGCGACTTGAATGGCTTGCCAGCTAAACTGTAGTAACGCGAGCGGTGACAAGTGATTAGGCTTCATCGCGGGCCTCCCGTGCAAGCTGCATGATTCGGTCACGCAATCGATTAGCCACTTCCGGTACCACACCATCAATTTCATAACTGTCAGCGGAAGTCGCCACGACTACTTTTTGAAGTTGCTGCCACTGCAGCAGCGGACCGGCTTCAAGCGTCACGTTTTGAATACGCCTGATTGGAATCGCAATAACTCGTTTCATTATCACACCATGATGCAAATACACGGCATCCGTTGTAATCTGATAGCGCCAAAAAGCATACCGATATGGCACCATTGCAAGTTCAACCATAATATCTAGAATCGTTAAACCGCCAACGACTACTGCTAGCCACCACCACCAATGCCACCAAAGATGGCCGAACCAAACACCGATTGCCAGCAGCAACCCGATACCCCCACTCAGCACAATACTCGCGACCCAGACGCGTTTAATTTCTTTTGGCAACTGTTCTGTCATGCGATCCCCTCCAAGTTAGTCTTAAATCAAGTATTGCATACCTGAGCACGACCGTCGAGGAGCGGTTGATTTGACCTGAATCATGATTAAAAACGTGCCAATTGGTTGACTCACTACTCGTCAGCCAGTGCGCCTCCTCATCCAGCCTTCAGCAATGAGTGTTATTGTCTCGAAAAATGACATGTTTTCAACTCATCCTTAATGCAAAATGCTAACCAGCATAACCTGTCAATAATTGGTTCGCCGTCGCTGTTGTAACCGCTGGTAGCCTAGCCCAAGGCCAATCAACACACCACCGGCCACTAACATTCCCCCAACCACTGGCAGTCCGGTAATCAAACTGTACTCAGTGAAGGGCTGAAGCACCCGGTCAATGCCAATTTGAATCATGAACATCCATAAGATAAAGGTCAGTGCGTAAACAATGGCGTAATTCTGAATCGTTCGGCTTAAAATAACTGCCACACTAGTGATGAAGGTAATCACTGCTAAGAATAAGATGATTCGAATGAGGACAGCGGTAATTGAATGCGTCAACTCCCACTTAGCAAAAATACCATTTGCATCATTCACGGACAGGCCCTGAAATGACCGGCCGTTGTGAAAAACGATCATTGCCAGGATTAGATTCAATCCCAAAGAGCCGCCAAAGTTGACCACTGACACCAGCACTGCATCGCGGACTCGCATGGCTTGGTCGCCCAACTTGGTGCCTCCCGCTGAGGCTTTCCAGGCCGCTTTGGTCCTAATTGGTCGGTCAGCCACTAACATCAAAATAATGATTGGTAAGCCCAAATAAAGGACCGGTAAACTGATGGCACCATGACCACCCATTCCGAGCATCGTTGCGAGTGCTGGCGTCAGTAACCACTTGGCACCCATATAATTGCTGAATTCTTCATAAGCTGAGATTGCGAGGTCGATTTGTGGCAACAACCAAATCAGTGCGACCATGGCAATCATCCGATAATCACGACGACGCGTGCCTGTTATTATGTTAAACAAATGAATCTCCTCCTTACATCTTCGAGACACGCACTAATTTTGCTAGTGCGCGGCTGGCAGCAACCGAACAATCAATGGTTTCACCATTACTGACCGTCAGCTGATGCAGCCGTTTATTGATCACAGTGATACAGGTCTGATTGACGACGATTGATTTATGACAACGATAAAAATTTTTATTGAGTGTCGCTGCCTGCTTAATCGTGCCATAGTACTCAAATTGTGCATTCGCCATATGAACGATCAACTTATGCGGAACCTGAGCACTTTCGATGAACAAGACCTCATCAGCACGCACGGACCGCACTTGTTCCCCAACTTTAAACTGGACGTACGCCGCTTGGTGGTGCTGAGACGACGTTAGTCTGGTTTGCGCTAAATTTAAAATTTGAATCAGACGGGCTTGTAGCGCTTCTGGCTCGTCTTTAATAATGAAATCCAACACTTCTAACTGATACTTAAACGTCAAGGTCAGCATTTCAGCATGCGTCGTAATAAAGACGATTTTACAATTCACATCGACCTGGCGTAATTTTTGCGCCAACTCAATCCCATTCATCGGGGTGCCGAGTTCAATATCCAATAAATACAACCGTTGATGCTGGTTGTCGGCCTCTGCTAATATCGCTTGGGGGTCGGCCGTTGCCATGGCAATCCGCATATCAAGTTTTTCAATCATCAGGTAGCGGCGCACGATCGTTTGAATCTGTTCAAGTTGTTTGACGTCATCCTCACAAATATAAACATCAATCATCATGATCACCCAGCCTGACTGTGATTCTCTGGGTAAAGTGGTGTGCCGTTACCGCGGTGTCCAACATGTATGATGCATGTTGGTCGATGATAGCCTGCAAATTGGTTAACCCGAGTCCGCGACCGGGACCGTTCGTTGAGAAATTCTTGCGTTTTAATTGCCATAACGGCGGTAATTCCGTGTGAATGGTATTCCGCACCGCAAATACTAAGCCGTAATCATCAGTCATGATGGCCATTTCAATAACCGAATCAGGCTGGTGGGCGGTTGCCGTGACGGCATTATCCAGCACAATTCCCAGCGCGATGACGAGGCTGACCGGATCTGCGCCAACAGTCGGGACGGTTTCTCGACATTCGAAACGCGTCTTGGTCCCCGTTTCTTGGGCAGCGCTGAGTTTATTAAACACCAGACTCTTAATTTCTTTTACTTGTAACCGGCCCAGATCTTCTAACGCGTATTTTTCCGAAGTGAGTCGCGAATTGACGGGACGCAAAGCTTGGTAATAATATTTTTTCAAACCATCAATATCATCAGTAGCCAGGTATTCATCAAGCGACAACAACATATTCTGATAATCGTGCCGGAAGCGTCGTAGCTGATCATAATGGGCTTCCACTTCATCCGTATAACGGCCATTGCTGACCAATAATTCCTGCTGGTGCGTCAAAGTCGCCGTTTTAAGCTGCATTTGGTGATGTTCCCATTGTAACCAGATCACAATCAGGCTCACGGTCGTAAAGAAGACTAAGTCGAACAACACACCCGGACTTTTCGGATAATTACGACCGGTAAAATTAAGATATTCATAGACGATCAGTAAGGTGACGACGGCTAACACGGCCTCAGTAAGCTTAAACTGTTGTAGTCCCGGACCGGTCTTTTGCGGTCGATAAATCAGTGCTAACAACCCACCGACCGCAATTCCAAGTATCATCGTCAACCCGAGCTGCCAACTGGTCTGACCAATCATCTTAGCGAACAGTGCCGCAAAGTGACTCACAATCAACAGGATGAGGGTACACTCAAAACTCAGGACTACCGTCGCCTTGATGTCAATCGCCTCTTGGTCCGGCCCACCGATTAGAATCATCACACCAGGTACCAATAACATAATTGCAGTATTCGGCCACACGAATGCGGTGATGACCGCCCATACAATGAATCCACCGTCCCACCAATCGAATCGATACCGCTGCGTCACGATTTTGGCAAAAGCGCCTAACAAGAGCCCCTCAATAATAATTTCCAACTGTATCATCTGTACGCCTCCATTCTGTCGTCATCTCTTGCACTTGCTTACACCTATCTTATCAATTCCAGCCGGCAATCACTATTTTTATCGTAAAACCATCGTTTTTAATCATTATCGACTCATTTTTGAAGAACAGGAACAATCATGGCCAAGTTTAGTGGCAAGCGCACCATCAGCTCATCAACATAATGGCACTAGCCTAGTTTCGGCCAGTCCGCGAATCGACAAAAAAACAGCGATCTCTACTGAGCATCGCTGCAATTGTCCCCTTACTTGGCCGGGAATGTGGCAATAATCTTATAAATTGGGCCAAATTGGCTGAATTTTTGTTCGTATTCTGTTTCGACGTTGTCCTCAGGCGTTGCGACCGCGTGCAAGTCCAGCCAGACTTGCTCAAATTGCATACCAAAGTTGTTCATACTCGTTAATGAGAATTCAAACAGGCCCCGGTTGTCGGTCTTAAACTCGATCTGCCCATTGGGCTTCAGCACTTCTCGATAGCCAGCCAGAAACAACTTATAGGTCAAGCGCCGTTTTTCATGACGCGACTTCGGCCATGGATCAGAAAAGTTCAAGTACAGGCGGTCGACTTCATGGGGTTCAAAAAATGCCGTCACTGCCTGGCCATCAGCGTGCGCCAACTGCAGATTTGGTAAGGGTTCTTCAACCAACTTCTTCAAAATAATGGCGATCACCGAAGTTTGAATTTCAATGGCCACGTAATTAATTTCTGGGTGGCGCTTAGCCATTTCAATAATGAATTGACCTTTGCCGCTCCCCACTTCAATCTGTAACGGTTGCTGCTTGGCAAAGCGACTCTGCCACTGACCTTTCAATTGCGTCGGGTCCTCAGTAATTAGTTCGGGATGGGCCGCAATCAATTTGGGCGCCCATGGTTTGTTTCTGACACGCATAACGTTGACTCCTTCTTAAGCTTAATTCAGTAAAATAGCCGCGAATTCCGACTGGGACTCGCGGCTATCGGTAACTTGTCATTATACTTCGTACTGCGATAGTTCTTCTAAAAAGATGATTTCGTGGTTCATCTGATGATACTGGTTCCGATAATAATTGTCCTTGATATTCAACAACAAATTAATCTTGGCATACCACACGACCCGTGTTCGTAGTGCGGTGGTCATCGTCTCGCCGTAAGCACTAAACCATTGTTGCCAGTCCTTGAGTGGAATATATTCGCACAACAAGAGACTAATATCTGATGCTGGATCGGCAAAACGTGCGGAATCCCAGTCAACTAAATAGAGCTGCTGGCGATCAGATAACAACCAATTCTTATGGTTGAGGTCCCCATGACAGACCCGATATTTTGCAACGGGGAGGCTTGGCAAAGTTCCTTTTAATTCTTCTAGGACCCGTGCCATCAGCGGGTGATGTCTCAAATCATCAGGTAAATCTTGTAAGTATTGTTGAATAAAATCTTGTGGTCGAACGCTCTGACCACCGACTTTTCTTAACATCCGGTGAAGCAACTCGGAATTGTGCACACGTGCCAATAAATGCGCCACATCAGGCAGCCGCATTTGTTGCTTCGTTAAAGTTTGACCGTTTAGCCACTCTTGGGCCGTCAACGTATCCCCACTTGAGATTCGTTTCGTCCAGATCAATCGCGGGGTAATTTCTTCCATCGACAGCGCCGCTAGGAACGGCGAGGCGTTTCGTTTTAAGAACAATCGTTGGTGATTTTTTTTGCCCATGAAAGCCTTATTCGTATTCCCATATATCGGATAAACGTCCCAGCCATCATCAAGTTCGAAATCCATCAGCCCCACTCCTCTCAAAATTTATTTATTGTCACATTATCATTTCACTTAACATGATTATTTCACTTAACATGATTATTTCACTTAACAATCACATTCTATAGACGAAAACCGCATCCGTCAAGTCCTTTTTAACCCTTGATACACCAAGGTTTTAAGCTAATCTAACTTTCAGATACCAAGTAACTAAGAGATAGATTTCAATGACGTTGATTACCGCTAAAATGCCCACCTGAGCTAACGGTGCGTTGCTTATCCAAAACGCCGCTAAAAAGATAATTCCGGTCAGTCCCAAGACGTTTCGCAAGAGCCGTTGGAAGTTTTGCAGGCGTTGTTTCGTCGTTAACGGATAAATGTGCGTAAAAACTATATTATCGTATTGCTTGTAAAACGGCAACAATTGGAACCCAATCAAATAAATAAAGAGCACGTCTAATGCCATTGCTAGCCAGCCATGACCGCTGAAATACAACAGTATCGCGCCAATGACGGTCAGGCGAACGACCAATCCACTAAATTCGGTGCCACGTAACATGCCGCGGGTATACAAATAGCCAAAGGCGTGTTGTTGGTCGCGCGGTAACCATTTGAGTAACCAATCTAAATACCGACGCCGTTTGACACTGCCCTGGACCATTGGCACATCCGTGAATAAATTGAAGAAGCGGTAAATACCCAGCATACGGTTGGCCTCGGCCTTGATATCATCCCGCCAAGCAATCACGGTTGTCGGCCAAAGTCGTTGATGTAGCAAACGTTGTCCGGCCGCTACCACTAGTGCAAGCACCAGGCTGAGCCATGGCGTGATCAGCAGACCGAGTGCAAGCACGACTAACGCCAATGCCCAATTGCCCAGCTGCAGCCAACGCCGCAACTTCAGCGGGATTTGGTACAGACGCGTCACACTTAACGTTAGTTGCGCATCCTTGAGCGCAAGCTGTGTCACGAGCAGTGCCAATAACGACCAACCGGTAATCTGATCGACAATCATCAACAGCGGCACGGTCAGTCCAACCAAAACAACTTGCACGAGTTGGGCCAGCCACCAACTGTAGCGCCAGGCGCGAACGAGATAGTCATGCACATCGTGTTCGCGCGGTAACAGGAACACCGTGTCGGCCGGTTCTAGCAGCGTCGCCACGTGATTCAGCCCCAAGCCAGCCCATAATATGAGGCCTAAGACGTACACGAGCCAAGTACTTTGTGGTCCGAGCGTCTTCAACCAGTTGGAATAGGCCAATCCAAGACCACCGACAAAAAACATCAGGGCAATAACGAAGTGGTCATTAAAGACCAGTCGTAAGTAGCGTAGCATCCGTCGCAAGTGTTGCTGTAACCGGGTTTGAAATAACTCACTCATCGCGGGTCACCCCGGTCAATGAAAGGTAGATGTCATTCAGTGATTCACCCGCATCCGGATAATTAGCTTTGATTTCCGCGAAGGTCCCCTGCGTTTGAACCTCACCCGCATGTAGCAGGACAAACTTATCACACGCTTTTTCGGCCGTATCCAGGACGTGGGTCGACATCAAAACTGCCGCACCCTGTTGCTTCGCGTCCGCAATCAGCGCTAATAAATCATGAACGGCTAAGGGGTCCAGCCCTAGAAATGGTTCGTCAATGATGAACAGCTTGGCGTCCGTAATGAAGGCGCAGACAATCATGACCTTTTGCTTCATCCCCTTAGAAAAGTTAGCTGGAAACCAGTCTAACTTATTCGCTAACCGGAAAGTTTTGAGCAGGTCGTTTGCGCGTTGCCATGCCTTGGTCTGGTCCAAACCATAGGCCAACATCGTCATTTCTAAATGTTCTTTGAGTGTTAATTCTTCATATAAGATGGGTGTTTCAGGGATATAAGCGATCTGCCGCTTATACGCTTGTGGGTCTTGGGCAAGTGTGACGCCGTTGAGACTGATGGTCCCCTTCATCGGCGTTAACAAACCAATAATATGGTTAATAGTTGTTGACTTACCAGCCCCGTTTAATCCAATCAAACCGACCAGCTCGCCTGGTTCGACTTCAAAACTGATATCTTTTAGGACGGGAATTTGCGAATACCCACCAACTAAGTGCTGTACCGCTAATGCCATTACGTTAACCTCTTTCTGTGTTGGTATAAGTGTTCCTATTATAGCATAGCTCCGGCTGGAATCCGTGCTGGAGTCATTCAGACGAATCTTCTTTAAAGAAAATTCAGCACTTTCGCCCACCACGCCATCGTGTTTTGATTGCAGTCGCGCCGATAGTGTATAATGAACCCAACTAATAAATAAAGAAGGTTATCATATGACAGCTTTTGAACCAAAACTCGATGACGATTGTATCTTTTGTAAAATTATCAAAGGTGATATTCCAAGCTACACGGTATACGAAGACGACATGGTCAAAGCTTTTCTTGATATCTCTCAAGGGACGCCCGGCCATACGTTAGTCGTTCCTAAGACCCACGTCGCTGACATCTTCGGCTATGATCGTGACCTGGCTAGCATCGTTTTTGCACGGATCCCTGAAATTGCGCGGGCAATCAAGGCTTCTGACGAAAACATCATTGGCATGAACATCGTTAACAACAACGGTGCGGTCGCTTATCAATCCGTCTTCCATTCGCACTTCCATCTGATTCCACGGTACAGCGATAAGGATGATTTCCGGATGATTTTCAAGGATAACGCTAAGAAATATGATGAAACGGACTACACGCGCCTTCAGAATGCCATCAAATCTGAATTAGCACACTAACCGAGGAGGACGCCCATGGCAAAATTTATTCGCAACAGTCTGATTGGCTTAGGCCTCAGCGCTGCCGCTTACATGCTGGTCAATCAGAAGACGCCCAAAGCGGTGTATCATGACATCAAAAGTTACGTCCAAGACGTCTTAGATGCTGCCGACAACTTACAAGATGCCCGTGAAGAATTCAGCGATGCCCAATCGGACCTCAGTGTTCAAATGGCCCATGCTGCTGAAGTGTTCGATGATATTCAAACGGAACTCGACAAGTTTCAGTTTCAAATCGAACCCCACGTGGCGATTATGAAGAAACGCGCGGAACATCTGCAGTCGACTTTAGACCGACTGACTGGCGATGATACTGACCCTCATCAGCAGTCCTAAACCTGAATCGTGAAACCCTAATTGCTGGTTTCACGATTCTTTTGTTTGGTATCCGAACAAGCTGGTTTCGTTTAAATTCACTGACACATTAGGTAAACTTTATGAAGACGCTGTGAAATCTCTGAATATTTTGTAAAGATTTCCATATGCCTGCAGAAGCTTTCATAGTTATGGTATAGTAGTCTGTGAAGTCTGCTGATGCAGAACGATTTCAAGAATAGGATGTGTTTTAAGCATGAAGAAATGGCTCATTGCCCTTGCTGGTGTCTTACTAACCTTCACCTTGGCTGGTTGCGGTAGCAAGACCGTTGCAACAACTTCCGGTGGTAAAATTACCGAAAGCCAATATTATAGTAGTATGAAGGGTACCTCCTCTGGTAAGCAAGTCTTACAACAAATGATTTTGAACAAGGTGCTTGAAAAGGACTACGGCGACAAGGTTTCAACGAAACAAGTTACGAAGCAATACAATACTTACAAGTCACAATACGGTAGTTCATTCTCAACAGTCTTAACCCAAAATGGTTTGACGACCAAGACCTTCAAGGAACAATTACGTTCTAACTTACTATTGAAGGAAGCCGTTAAAGACAAGGTTAAAATCACTGACAAGGCTTTGAAGAAACAATGGAAGTCTTACGAACCTGAAGTGACTGTTCAACACATCTTAGTTGCTAAGAGCGCCACTGCTGACAAAGTCTTAGACGCCTTGAAGAAGGATTCTAGCCAAGCCAACTTCACGAAGTTAGCTAAGGAGTATTCAACTGATACGACCACTAAGAACAAGGGTGGGAAGTTAGCTGCCTTCGATAACACGAACACCAGCTACTCATCTAAATTCTTGACCGCCGCATTCAAGCTGAAGAACGGTGAATACACCACTTCTGCTGTTAAGACTAGCAACGGTTACGAAATCATTCGGATGATCAAGAACCCTGGTAAGGGCAAGATGTCTGATCACACTGCCGAATTGAAGAAGCAAATTTGGGACAACGACATGAGCGACTCAACTGTCTTACAAAACGTTGTTTCTAAAGTGCTTAAGGGTGGGAATGTTTCAATCAAGGATAGCGATTTGAAGGATATCTTATCGTCATACCTCTCAACCTCATCTTCATCAAGCTCTAACTAATTTTTAGCTTATTAAACCACCCGGACCTGTTTAGGTTCGGGTGGTTTTTTTGTGTGCTGACTTCAATTGAAAAGCTGATTGGCAATGATTATGCGTCGTGCTAGTTATTCTTTAGCACAAGAGATGATAAGATCATGCCACCGCTTGGCGTACTGTTCGTCAGCCGGTGAGCTCCCTACTCCGACTTCCAGGGCTTCTGCTCCTTAGTCGACTATGCAGGTTTTGCAAATGTTCAATACTGTTGACGGTTTCTAGAACTAAAATACGAATAAAGTAACTTAAAAATTATCGAAAATCAGTCTCAAAGTTGATTGCTAAAACGACTGTTTACTATGAATCAATATCCAGTCCACTAAAAAGTTGGGTCCACACATGTCTGCCTTTCGAATACCATCCCAGGCTGGAAGGTATTCTGGGCAAGGCCAAGTATTTTCAGAGTGTGAGGTTCGGACGGGTTGGGACTGAGGATTAGCCTAGCTAGAGCGTTAAGCGGCGAACTTCCGCTTGGCGTTCTGGCGTAGCTAACCGGAAGTCCCTGTCTGACCCGAACACGTTTCGTCCATATCGCAGCCAGCGTGAAAGACCAGTATTTAAGACGTGGGTTGTCGGCTTAAATCTGCGTCCACCACGTTCCGGTCATTGCCCAGAATGCCTGGAAGCTGTTATAGGACGCGTCTATCCATTAGTTTTATACTAACTCGCATTGTTTCCAGCGGTCCTAAGCTGGCTGCTTTTGAACTTAACAATTGGCATGATTTAATCATCTGTAGTGCTAATGATTAGTTCATTCTAAGGACGCTATTTTTTTGATTTCGGTATCGTCGCACGCTGTTAATCCAACAAGACTTGCAGATGAAGTTCCCCCACTCTCCTCGCAAGTAAACAGTGCGCTGCCTTCAGTCTGTCGCCTTGGCAAGATAACGCCTTGCTAAGGCGTGCCAATCAGCAACATGCATAACGCTAGCTGGATTCGGATGGTTTATGCTAATCTAATGTCAACGATACGCTACAAGTAATATTCTGGCCGGAATTTTATTATCGTTACTGTATGTTGATTGATGAGCGCAGGCACGAACAGCAAAAAAAGGAGCGAGCTATCATGAAAAAAACAGTGATTACGGCAACCATGCTACTAGGCTTACTGGGAACCCCTGCCATTACGGCGAAAGCTGCATCCAGTGCGAACACGAACACTACTCTAGAATTGACTGAAAACACGGGTCCAACCGTTCCAGTCGACCCAACCATCCAACAAATCCCCAAGATCCAGACGATCCAGATAACCCCGCTACCGGTAATACCGGAGCCTTAACGTTAGACGTTGCACCTAAAACCTTTAACTTTGGTTCCGTTCAAACGTATGCGGCCGAACACACTTACAAGGCCGTTGCGACGGGCAGTGGCTATCAATACTTGCAGGTCACTGATAATCGTGGGACTGACGAGCAAGGCTGGACAGTGACCGTCGAACAGGACCAAGATTTAACCGAAACCAGTGGTGATGCCTCACACGTCTTAACTGGAACGACTATTCACGTGCCTGCCGGGACTGCCCGTAACAGTTTGGCAACTGATCCGACCGCCGCTGACTCAAATCTGAATGCGACGGTCGCCAACGTTACCAATACCAGTGGCGCAGTGACCGTCTTCAGCACGACTGCGGCAGAGAATGCAGGAAAAGGCACATCGGTAAAAGCCTGGGATCCAACTGATGTCACGTTGACCATTCCTAAGAATACTGCCAAACCAGGAACCTACACGAATACGTTGACTTGGACGTTGACCGCCAACGTTTCAAGTTAGCACAAGGAGGGATGGCCCATGTTCACCCGTGTTAGCATCCGCGTTGGACTGGTTGTCCTGGGACTAATCCCTATTGGATTGACCGCCACGGCAGCAACTACGACTGGTACCGTGACTTTTCAAGATGACACGAGTGCCACTGCCCCTGTCGATCCAACGAGTCCCAACGTCCCATTAACTCCGGCTGACCCCAATAACCCAGCAACTAATAATACGGGGACGTTGACGCTGGACGTTGCGCCCAAAAGTATTGACTTTGGGACGGTCACGACTTCCAATGCTGCCAAAACTTACAATGCAACTGGAACCTATTATCAGTACTTGCAAGTTTCAGATAAACGCACCACTGCCAACGGTTGGCAAGTCAATGTTAAACAGGATCGCACGTTAACTAATGATAGTAATAATCACGTGCTCACTGGCGCGGTGATTCATTTGCCAAAAGGGACCCCACGTAATTCCTTAAATGAACCCGCGTCAGCCGCCGATGCCAACCTTGTCACTAACGCCGTAAGCGTTTCCAATTCCGACCAAGTTGTTTTTACCGCGGCAAATCTCGCCGGTGTCGGAAAAGCCACTTCGACCACCACTTGGAACGCGAACGCCGTCACTCTATCCATTCCCAAGCTAACTGCTCGCGTTGGTAACTATACGAACAGTCTAGTCTGGACACTAGTCGCTGCGACCACCAACTAGGAGGGTATCATGAAAAAGTTAATGTGCTTATTCGGCGTAATCGGTGGCTTGGTTTTCATGAGTCTCACCTCAGGACAAATCCAGGCCGCCGATGCCAATGCCGAAGTTCAATACAGTGTGAATAAAATCAATCCTGGTCAAGAAGTTGATGCCAGCAGTCCCTTTTTCGACTTGAAGGCCAAGGCGGGAACGACACGTCAAATTCAAGCGCGTATCTACAACCCAACTGACAAGGAAATTACCGTCAAGACCCGTTTGCTGACCACCTTCACGAACGACTCAGGTCAAATTGCCTACACCCAAACGGCGAAACGATACGATCCAAGTTTAAAATATCGTTTTGATCAAATCGCCAGTCTAGCTCGTGGCTCTGACAAGGTCACCGTCCCTGCCAAAAGTAATCGCGTCGTGACGGCGACTATCAATATCCCGAAGAATTTTGATAACGGGGTCATCTTAGGCTCATGGTATTTCGAAAAGACGGGACAAGGCACCAACACTGCCACTAAAGGGGTCAACATTAACCAAAAGTACAGTTACGCTTTAGCCGTCAAACTAACGGCTAAAGAAATTGCACAACCCAAACTGACTTTAGGCAAAGTCACCCCCGGATTACGCAACTACCGCAAAGTCGTCCTCGCAACGATTCGCAACCCAGAACCTGCCGTGGTTTCTAAGTTGAAACTGACCACCAAAGTCACGAAAAAAGGAAGCACCAAGGTCCGCTACCAGAATAAAAGCGACCACTTGATCATGGCACCGAACTCGAGCTTCACTTACCCAACTTTCCTGGATAATCAAAAGATGCGCACTGGCGACTATACGTTGACTGTCACCGCGACCACCACTGACTCAAAGTGGTCTAAGAAGACTTGGCGCTGGACTCGCGACTTTACGATTACGAGCGAACAAGCCCGTCAAAATAATCAAAAAGCCAAAAACGATCCAGCTGCGCCAATCAGTATCTGGTGGTATGTCTTAATCGTCGTGGTCATTGCGGGCTTATCTGCCGGAATCGTCTATTTCATCATGAAACGTCACCATCATGACGCTTAATGATTGCAAGCAACTTTCAATTTGAGACCCGAGGAGGTTACCATTATGGCGCAATTTAAGCAGCTGGTTTTGGTGTCATTGGGCATCGGACTAGCCCTCGCTGGTGGTTGTCGGAGTCCCGACGCCCACGCGGCGACAACTACTCAGACGACCGTGAGACTATCTGACTGGCAAACGGGGACTGATCTGACTAACTTTCAGCACCCATATCCCAATCAATATCTGGCGGTACCCAATGTTATCGCAACGGCTAATCAACAAGCCTCAACCCAGGCACCGCACCAGACAAGGCCGCGCGCCTTATCAATACTACCGCAAACTGATGAAGCCCATCAGTTTCTGGCCTGGTTAGGGCTGGTCATTGCGGGCTTGACCGGCTGGCTGGTATGGCTCAAACAACGCCGAAGGGAGTGATTCATTTGCATCGATTACGCCAATCAGTGACTGCTTGGCTCGGATTGCTGATTCTCTTGATGGGCCTGTTCGTTGTGAACGGGGGTGCCATCTATGCAACCGCGACCACAACGGCCACCCCACTTAAATTTCAATCGGCCCCAGAAAAATTAGTTGTCGACCAAGCATTCACGATTCAACTCACTTTACAGGATCCCCAGGAGCAGCAAATCGTGGTCACGATTCCCGAGGCGCTCACTGTCAATCAAGAGCAAACGCGCAAAGCCAACAAACAAGCCCTGGCCGACCTGGCGTTCGATGACCAGCAACGCCGCTTGACCTTGACCGTCTCAGATTCATCACCCACCAGTACTTTTGATTTGGTACTGACTGCTCGCGAGGCGAAATCCTACCGCTTGACTGCCAAGGCGCTGATTAGCGGACCACCGTTAGCCGCAGTGTCTGATAGCACCGACTCAAGTGCGGATAAGTCGATGATGCAAACCATCACGGCCGAACCACTCACTTTCACGGTGACGCCTGCCAGTACCGAAACGTCGAGCCAGCCATCCGCCGACGTCAATCTTGAGACTTCCAACGATGCACAGGCGGCTGATGACAGTTCAAGTGCTGATTCAGCGCAAGTGTCAACCGAGGATGAATCGGCACAGGATAACGAAATTGATGATACCCAAGGAACCAACTCGTCATCCCAAGTTGCCAGTGAATCCAGCACAACTGCTAACAATGACACTGAACTTGATCGCGCTAAAACATCAGATTCGTCAGCAGCCACTGATGAGTCGACACCAACAACCAAGGCAGCTGATCCCAAAAAAGCGAGTGACATTGCAGCCGCAGCAATCGTAGTTAACCCAGATGGGAGTACCACCGTTTCAACTTACGATGACTTAAAATCAGCCTATACGAATACTGCCGTCACGACGATTAAATTAGGGGCATCGATTACCCACACTTCAACTAGCGCAACAGAACTGGGCACACGCACGACCAGCCTCACCATTGATGGTCAAAACCACAGCCTTGATCTGGGTATCGGGAACTTCACGCTTGGTACCACATCCACCGCCCAGACGATGACACTAAAAAACTTTGCGAGTATTCGCGGGGCAATCGCCAGTGGAACCAGTAGTGGCGGTGCGGCTGGCCTTATCCAAAGTGGGGTTGACGCTGGCACCAATGCCGGTGGTGCCCGTTGGACGATTACAGTCGCCGACCTGATTACCACTAGTGACGTCTATCGGCTCGTCAACGCGCCAGGTAATCAAGTCAACGTCAGCGGTTCTGTCACTGCTACGACCGTCGCCGAAAACATGATTACCGGTGGCATGACCTTTGCCGCTAGTAGCACCTATGTTGGTCGCAAAGCCAGCAGTAGTGCTGCAAATAAGGCGTTCTTCAACTTTACCGCAACCAGCACGGTCGGTACTGGGAACCGGAAAGTCAACATTGGGAGCGCAGCCAATGTCAACTTGTTGGGAAGTACGTCGGATGCGACGCGTGGGATCTTCTATGATCAGTATGATGCCGTCAACGTGGAGACAAATGCGATACTAACGGCTAAGATGTATGGTAATGTTTATCGCGCAGAGACTGCCAACACCTTCACCGCCAACGCTGGTAGTAAGGTCACGTTTGAAAACCTAGCCACCACCAGTAGTAATGCCCTCTACTACGTCACACCGCTGATTCCCCTTGGTAATAACAGTACGTTTACGGTCACTGGCGGTGAATTGTACATTACCAGTAGTGGCTCGGCCCCAATCTTCGGCGGCTACATGTCCGGTTTGAGCGTTCTGCTAGATTCCCCAAAGGCCTATGATATTAAAAATACGGACTTTGCGCTCCTCGTTCAAACCGGCTCCATCGTGGAGACCGCCATCAAGAGTTTCAAAATCACGAATAGTAACCTCAGTATGTGGTCATTATCACTACTGAACCTGCTGAGTGCGAGTGTGACCTATCAAGGGATTACCGCAATTGAACAAAACGGGGCCCTGATTACGAACAGCGGAAGCGTCTTACCTGGACTGCTCACCTTCTCCGCTGCCCGTCGAATTGCGAACACCCTCGCATTACCCACGGTCCAATTCAGTTCACCGTATACGAGTGATTTGAACGCTCAGCTCGTGACCAATGCGGATAAAAAGGTTCGTGTTCGCGTCATTACCGGTTATACTGAATCGAACGGCGCACAAACACCGGTCTATGCAGGTGCTGGGACTGCCACCGTCAAATTGACGGATGATCAGGGTGCAACGCAAACTGGCACGACCGACAGCAGTGGTTACGTCAACTTTACTTTAAACCACTTTCCAACGGCTGGTGCGACCATGACCGCTCAAGCCACGACCACATACACTTCTGACCCTGTCACGATTACCGTGCAAGATAAAACACCGCCAGATCCAGTGACGGTTAAAGACGGCAAAATTGTTGCGGATCAAAAGACGATTCAAAGTGGTTCTACAACGACGGCGGGTCACACACTGCGTTATACGGTCAACGGAACTGCCGCTACTGATAGCAGTGGCAAGGCCATTACAGCGACTGCTGCCAGTGATGGAAGCTGGTCGCTCGCAACACCAGCAACAAAATTGAAAGCTAACGATGTCGTTCAGATTTTTGTCAAAGATGGTGCCGGTAACGAAAATCCCGTCACTAGTACCACGTATCATGACGCCACGTTTGCCGCTGCAACGCAATACACCGTTGCCCCGGCGATTGGTCCGACTGCCCCAACTGAGCCTGAACAACCTGGTACGACCAATACCAGTGGTCAGGAAAACAGTGGCACTGGCAACACGGGGGAACTGCGTCTGGATTATGCCCCGAGCCAGTTTAACTTTGGCAACGTCACCACGAGCATGACAGCCAAAACCTACGCTGCTCAGCCAATTAACGGAGTTGCCAAACAATGGCTCCAAGTTTCAGACAACCGGTTAGTCACTCACGGTTGGACCGTCACGGCCCGTCAAGATGTCCCCTTCACTAGCACCAGCGGTCATCAGCTCACGGGGGCGGCGTTACGAATTCCTGCTGGCCAAACTTATAATGAACGTGCCAGTGGCCAACTTAAAAGTTACGCCGTTAGCCTCACAACCGCTGAACAATCCGTCTTCGCGGCACCTGCAACTGCCAACATTGGTAAAGACATTTCAACCAACGTGTGGCAGCCTACCCAAGTGCAGCTGACGGTTCCCGGCAACACCGCTAAAGCGGGACAGAGCTATAACACGACTGTTACTTGGACGCTGACTGCAACTGTTACAAACTAATATGATGTATAATCCTGACTACCACAGCTTGAAAAGGCTCGGCAACGTTCACCCTAGTGAGTGTTGCCGAGCCTTTTTGGATGCCAATCAGCGTTTAGTCTCCAAATTTGGACGCAAACGCCGTAAAACGCTCCTCTAATAATGGGCGATTCAATATCTGTTGCCACCAATCAGTTGCGACTGGAATTGCAGGATGACCAGCCGCCGCTAATGACGCCGCAATCGTTGCAATGGTGTCAGTATCGCCCCCAAAGTTAGCAGCCGCGAGTACCGTCTCTCGGGGTGTTTCATAATTCAACGCCAACCAGCACGCCGCAAGCAGCGTATCCACCACATAACCGGTGTTGCGAACATCTGCCCGACTAGTCTGTTTGAAATGAGACGAGAACAACGGCTGATAGGTGTTAAGTTCACTCAAAAGCGCTGGGGCTTTAATCGTCGCAGCTAATAACTGGTGTACTTCGATGAGTGCCTTTGATAACTGCTGTCCCTGATGAAGTGCATGTAAGAGCTCACAATAAATCAGACTAGCCATGATTGAGCGAGGATGCCCATGCGTCACTGCTGTATAACGACGAACCCGAGTCAACCGATGTGCGATACTCGAATCTGGCTGCAACGCAGTCCCCAGTGGCGCCATCCGCATCAGTGCACCATTGCCATTCGCGTTAAGCGAGCAATCGCCGCACTGAACCGCTGGTAATTGATTGATGGCAAAATCACGAATTGCATGGGCGCAGGTACGGCCTATATCAAACATTTCGCCACGTGGCGTGTCCGTTCCAAATCGCATGTACGATTCGAAGCGACACATCAAGTCATCGTAGTCGCCATCGACAACTAAATTTTCAACCATCGCTAGGCTCATCGAAGTATCATCGGACCAAGTTCCAGCGGGTTGTTGCCAATACTCGCTAGCAATCATCGTTGTTATTGGCGAATAAATATCCCGCTCATGATTTTCAGCGGGCAATCCCAGCGCATCACCGACGACTGCCCAACGTAACTCGTTAATAATTGCTTGTCGTTGCATTTTAGTCAGTCCCCCATCTGTCAATCTGCTTTTATCCATAAATTTGTCGTTAACCACGCGTTGTGCTAGTTATTCTTTAGCCTTAAAGATGGTTAAATCATGACAAGTTGGCGTCCTGTTCGTCTGCCGATGCGCGCCTTATTCCGACTTCCGGGGCTGGCTGACAACGCTGGAACAGGGCGGACATCGATTTGAACTCACGCAGAACCCCGCTGCGCAATTTCAAATACGAGTCTTCTTCTAGCCCGGGGACCCCACCCGGACAAG
>ERZ507543.47-NODE-47-length-43589-cov-28.9482_pt1 | contig 43589 bp, 42 predicted proteins | sample MGYA00248695_ERZ507543 | MGnify/ENA primary metagenome ERZ507543 (study PRJEB26165, sample SAMN02676189) | human gut metagenome | isolation source: stool | host: Homo sapiens | place: USA | study: EMG produced TPA metagenomics assembly of the C.diff FMT (human gut...
TAACGCCGATAGTAGTTAGGGGATCGCCCCTTGCGAGGGTAGGAAGTTGCCACGCGTTATTCCGGCATAGCTCAGTTGGTAGAGCACCTGACTGTTAATCAGGCTGTCGACGGTTCGAGTCCGCCTGCCGGAGTTGATTTTTATATCATGGCCCGTTGGTCAAGTGGTTAAGACACCGCCCTTTCACGGCGGTAACATGGGTTCAAATCCCGTACGGGTCATCATTATTTCGCCGGTTTAGCTCAGTTGGTAGAGCATCGGTATCGTAAACCGAGGGTCACAGGTTCGAATCCTGCAACCGGCAGTAGGTTTTACACGGTAAGAGATCTAGGAAAATTCCTAGGTCTTTTTTTTGCATTAAACATACTTAAGTATCTGAATAACATGAGTTTTCTGAGGGAAATTCTTAAATATTTTAACTTACTCAGGCGAATTATTGGGAAGTAAGACATTTGAGGAAAAATGTTGGAAATTAAGTCAGATAGCGACTTTTATCCATTATTTTAACTATTTATGCAAAAAAACATGATATGATAATGTAATTATTCTCAGCTAGGAGGGATATTCAGTAAGTTTATTCTAATATTGATTTGACGTATCATTTTTTGAAACTTATAATAGTACTGTTATACATTGCATTTTTCTTATTATTTGTTCAATGTATTGTAATTGTGTAACGAACAATTGATGTCTTTTGGCACTGTTTGGAGGAATTTAAATGACAGATAAAACACAGGAGCCCACGTTTCTAGGGCATCCACGCGGTTTATCAACGCTCTTTTTCACAGAAATGTGGGAAAGATTTAGTTACTATGGTATGCGTGCCATCTTACTTTACTATATGTATTATTCCGTCTCACAAGGCGGTCTTGGTTTTGATAAGACGACAGCAGCTTCAATTATGTCGATCTATGGTTCGCTTGTTTACTTATCCAGTGTGATCGGTGGCTTTGTCAGTGACCGTATCTGGGGTAGTCGGAAAACGGTCTTTGTCGGTGGGGTCTTGATCATGTTAGGGCATATCGTCTTAGCGACTCCATTTGGCAGAATGGCTCTTTTCTTATCGATCGCTTTGATCGTGATCGGGACGGGGCTACTTAAACCAAATGTTTCCGAAATGGTCGGTGGCTTATATGCTCCTGAAGATACAAGACGAGATTCAGGTTTTAGTATCTTTGTCTTTGGGATCAACATGGGGGCTTTCATTGCACCACTGACAGTTGGCTGGTTGGGACAACAAGTCAACTTCCACCTTGGTTTTTCATTGGCAGCGATCGGGATGTTCTTTGGTTTGATCCAATACTCGATCGATGGCCGGAAGTATCTTTCTAAAGAAAGCTTATATCCAACTGATCCACTTGAACCAGATGAATTGAAGAGTTTGGGTAAAAAGACTGCCGTTTGGACTGTCTTAGTTGCCTTGATCATTACTTTGATGTTGCTCTTCAATATGTTTACGATCATGAACATCATCAACTTATTGACGATCTTTGCGGTATGTATTCCGGTTTATTACTTCGTTAAGATCTTGGCAAGTAACAAGATCGATAAAGTTGAACGTTCACGTGTGTTAGCCTATATTCCATTGTTCATCGCTTCTGTGCTTTTCTGGTCGATCGAAGAACAAGGCTCAGTTGTGTTAGCATTATTTGCCAACGAACAAACACGTCTATCATTATTTGGCTTTAACTTCCCATCAAGTTGGTTCCAAAGTATGAACCCACTTTTTATCATGTTATATGTTCCATTCTTTGCAAAATTATGGACTAAGTTAGGGAAGAAACAACCATCATCACCAACGAAGTTCTCCTTTGGTCTGTTCTTTGCCGGAGCTTCCTTTATCTGGATGATGTTACCAGGTCTTTTATTTGGAACAGACGCTAAGGTCAGCCCATTATGGTTGATCATGAGCTGGGCGTTAGTTATCATCGGGGAAATGTTGATCTCACCGATCGGCCTTTCCGTGACGACTAAATTAGCCCCTAAAGCTTTCCAAGCTCAAATGATGAGTATTTGGTTCTTAGGTGATGCGGTGGCCCAAGCCTTCAATGCACAGATCGTACGTCTCTACAATGAAGGAACTGAAGTAGTTTACTTTGGAACGATCGGGATCGTGACCGTAGTCTTTGGTGGATTACTTTTAGTCTTAACACCACGTATCAAAAAACTAATGGAAAACGTTAATTAACATTTGACTGTATCGCAGATCACTTCAGATCAGCGGTACAGTTTTTTTATTTGGGAATTAGTTTAAAGCTTTAAAAAGGGTCAGAAAAAAATTATTTAAAAAAGTTTTCAAAAAGTGTTGCATTTTGATCCCAAACAGGGTATTATAATTAAGTCGGATGCGTTAAGTCATCTGATATGAGATATGGAATACGGAAGGGTAGCGAAGTCTGGCTAAACGCGGCGGACTGTAAATCCGCTCCTTCGGGTTCGGTGGTTCGAATCCACTCCCTTCCACCATATTGGGCTATAGCCAAGCGGTAAGGCAACGGTTTTTGGTACCGTCATGCGCTGGTTCGAATCCAGCTAGCCCAATGACTGATAGGTCACGACTTACTTAGGTCGTGACCTTTTTTTTAATTTAAAAAAGCAGGTGAGCAAATGAAATTAGGATTTATCGGTGCTGGAAATATGGCACGGGCAATTATCAATGGTTGGTTAAGTCAAGGGCAAAAAGCAGAGATCTACTTGCACAGTGCTCGCAAAGCAAGTTATGAACCATATGCTAAAGAACATGGACTACATGCGTGTGCTAGCAATACTGAAGTCGTTTCAACAGCAGACATTATTTTCTTAGCGGTCAAGCCGATCGTGTTAGCTGAGGTCTTACACGAGATCAAAACGACGGTACAAGAAAAAAAGCCAGTCATCGTTTCGATGGTAACAGGTGTATCTATCGCAGAGATCGCTGATTTGTTAGAGCTGACACCTGAAGACTTAGAGATCATCCGTATCATGCCAAATGTCAATGCAGAGATCGCGGCTGGAATGACGGCTTTGAATGCAAGTCCTGCTGTGACAGAGACTAATTTTGCGCGTGTCAAAGGACTCTTTGAAATGATCGGTCAAACTGAGATCTTACCCGAAAAAGATTTTAGTACCTTTGTCGCTTTAGCGGGTAGTTCACCGGCCTATGTTTATTTCTTTATCGATGCGATGTCGCGCGCTGGGGTCAAATACGGTTTGAAAAAAGAGCAAGCAACTAAGATCGCGGCCCAAGCTGTTTTAGGGAGTGCGCAAAAAGTTTTAGCTGATCAAAAGACACCGATGCAATTAGTCGATGATGTTTGTTCCCCTGGTGGAACGACGATCGCCGGCTTGCTTGCCATGGAAGAAGCTGGCTTTATGACGGCTGTGATCAAGGGCATGGATGCGACGATCAATAAAGATCAAGGAAAATAAGCGTTTGTGCTTGTAATTTTGGTCTATACCTATTACTATTAAGGTGTAATTAAAATAAGAAAGCGGGTTCAATTATGAGCAAAGTTATCAAGCATGCTGTTGTTTATACAGGAGAAGATAAGATAGATGACGCCTATATTCGATTTGATAAGCAGATCGAAGCGATCGGTCCAATGAGTGAATATCGAGTTTCACCAGCTGATCAAGAGGTGATCGATGTCGATGGTAAGATCATCGTACCGGGCTTTATCGATGTGCATAGTCACGGTGGCTATAATTTTGATGCCATGGATGGGAATGACCAAGAGTTGAGTGAAATGGTCGATGACATGGTCTATGAAGGTGTTACGACTTATTTTCCAACAACGATGACCCAATCACCGGAAAATATTGCGCATGCGATGACAGCGATCAAAGAAGCTGCAGCTAAGAATCCAGTTATCCAAGGTATCCACCTGGAAGGGCCTTTTATCTCACCAGTCTTCAAGGGGGCACAACCAGAAGAATACATTCAAGCTCCAGATACAAAATTATTCGATCATTGGAACGAATTATCCGGTAATATGATCAAATTGGTGACTTATGCACCTGAGCATGAAACTTCGCCTGAATTTGAGCAATACTGTCTTGAACATGGGATCGTGCCTTCTGTCGGGCATAGTAATGCGACGCGTGAACAGATGAAACATTCCCGTGCCAGTCACGTGACGCATTTGTATAATGCCCAACGCGAATTTAAACATCGTGAGCCAGGTGTGACGGGCCATGCTTTGCTGGAAGATAACATCTATTGTGAATTGATCGCTGATGGCTTCCATGTGTGTCCTGATATGATCAAATTAGCCTATGAATTGAAGGGACCAGATAAGATCGAGTTAGTGACTGATTCGATGCGGGCTAAGGGCATGCCGGAAGGAGTCTCTGAATTAGGTGGCCAAAAAGTTATCGTCAAAGACAAACAAGCTCGCCTTGAGAGTGGTAATTTAGCCGGAAGTGTTTTACAATATAAAGACGCTTTTGTAAATATTATGAAGTTTACCGGTTGTTCACTAGAAGACGCGATCAAGATGACTTCCTTAAATCAAGCTAAAGAATTTGGCTTGACGCAAAAAGGTGTGTTAGCAGTGGGTAAAGATGCTGATTTTAACGTCTTTGACCATGAACTTGATCTAGTCGAGACCTATAGTTTTGGACGTCGATTCAAAAAATAACCCTAAATATGGAAGGTGGTAGTCATGGGTTCACCAATTTACATTCAGATCCACAATAAAATCAAACAGGAGATCGAAGCAAATCGCTGGGCGGTCGGTGATCGGATCCCATCAGAGCGTGATCTAGCGGTGCAGTTTGGTGTCAGTCGCATGACCTTGCGCCAAGCGATCCAGACTCTAGTCGAAGAAGGGATCTTAGAGCGCCAGATCGGGTCAGGTACTTATGTAGCGCGTAAAAAGGTCCAAGAAAAGATGTCTGGGGTCACGAGTTTTACGGCGTTGACGGAAGCGCAAGGCAAGACGCCTTCCAGTAAGACGGTCTCTTATTTGGTGACTGCCCCTTCGCTCAGTGAAAGTGAGCATTTAAAGTTAGGGCCTGGTCAAAAAGTATTGCGGATGGAGCGGATCCGATACGCCGATGAAGTTCCGATCTGTTTTGAAGTGGCGACTTTACCGTATGATCTGATCAAAAATTATCAACGCAAGCAGATCACCAATTCATTGTATGGTACGTTGCAAGAAAATGGTTTGACGATCGGCCATGCGCAACAAACGGTCAGCTCGATGTTGGCTTCCGAAAAAATCGCTGAGTATCTCGAGTTAAAACGTGGTTCAGCGATCTTACGCCTACGTCAGATCACTAAATTAGGTGATGGTCGGCCTTTTGAATACGTTCGTACGCAGTATGCTGGTGAACGGTTTGAATTTTATCTAGAAAAATAAAAAAAGCGCCTCAAGCTCATTTGAACTTGGGGCGCTATTTATTATTAGGCTTTAAAAGAAAAACGCGGTTGTAATTTGCGATAAAGCAACCAGATGAGATAAAGGGTCAACAAGCGGTCGCAGTAGTCAGTACTGATCTGGACCAAAAAGATCGCCAGTGCTTGATGGACGCCTGCTCCACTTAGGATCTGAACGAACATGCTTGAACCAGAGCTAGTGATCCCATTAAATAAAAAATAGGTGATCGCAGTACTAGCTAAAGTTCCTGGTAAAGAAATCAAGAGAGCGGCCAAAAAAAGTTGCCAAATTTTAGTGGGAGTACGATATTTGAAGATAAACCCAACTATCAGACCGATCAGCAATTGGATCGGTGAATAATATAGAGAAAAAACATCAGTCGTCATTCCAACTAATAATGCCGTGCTGCCCCCAACTAGTAGACCCGCAGTTGGGCCGAGCAAGGTGGCACATAACATAGTCCCTAACGTGTCGAGATAAAGTGGCAGGTGTAAAAACAGCGCCAAATTACTTCCAATGATATTCAAAGTGATCCCTAAGGCGCATAGGGTGAGGTACCGTGGAGTTGTTCTTTTAGGCATGTGGCACCTCCAAATCAGCGATCTGAGGTAGTGTTTGTTCCAACATATCCGGATCTAAGCCACAAGCACGACTTAAAAATAATTTCATAGCTGCTAAAGCATTTACTTGAGTCAATACGAAGCTGTTAGCTGGAGCTTGCCAAAAGTTTTTTTCATCAACGATACTTTGTCCCAGTGCAAGCCCAGTTGTTGCGATCTTAGTGTGAGCTGCAAAGCCTTGGCAAAGTTCGGGCCAAAGTGTATAGGCGACAGCCAACGGATCATTGATGACGCAACCGATAACTTTTTCGTATTGCCAATGAAAATCAAAATAAAAGCGGGTTATTTTTTGAATGAAGTCAGCTTCTTTAGGCCGTGTTTGGCGGATCAATTCCAAAATATTAGGGGTAAATAACATTTTACGAGTCACATCGAGTCCGACCATTTCGATCTTTAAGGGTAAGTTATCAAAACAGTAGGCTGCTGCATCTGGATCGCACCAGTAGTTATATTCAGCAACTGGTGAGCAATTACCAAAACTTTTGAAATTTCCACCCATAGAAACCAAACGACCACAATTTTTCCAAGCTGCGGGCGCTTTTTGATGAGCTTGTGCGATATTGGTCAGTGGACCTAAAGTGATGATCGTTAAATCAGGTTCGTTGTAGAGCGCTTGATTGATAAAATCACTGGCCCCTAAATGATACGGATGAGAGACTTCGGGGAGCTTACTTTCACCTAAACCATCAGCGCCATGAGTATCTTGGGCACTGACATAGGTACGTTTAAGTGGCTTAGAAGCTCCACAATAGACGGGAATGTCTAAACGATGACAATGATTTAAAATTTTGAGTGCATTTTTAGCACCTAGATCTGAAGGGACATTGCCGGCGACCGTAGTGATCCCGAGAATTTCGAGCTCAGGTGAAGCCAAAGCTAACATTAAAGCTAGGCTATCATCAATACCAGGGTCACAGTCAATGATAACTTTTTGAGTTGTTGTTGCATCCATAATTTCCAACCTCCTTAATGAGATCCTTGGTTTTTTATCCTGGGAAGTTTGCGAACCAGTCCAAGTTATCCTTGATTTTTATAAATGCAGTTTCCATTATAGAAAAAAATAAGCCGTTAAACAACGGCTTGTTGATCAACGACCAAAAATTTTTTTGCGGTAGACTAATAAAAGATATTTGGGCAAAGCGAGCATCCGGATGAAACGACTTGGTTCTTTTAATAAGCGATAAGCCCATTCAAGATGATGGTCGATCCACCATTTAGGTGCACGCTTTGTTTGACCGGACAAAACATCAAAGCTCCCACCGACTCCCATCCAAATAGCAGGTGCTAGCTCGCGGTGTTTAGCGATAAAGAATTCTTGCTTGGGAAAGCCGAGGGCCACAAAGACAAAATCTGGTCGGGCTTGTTCGATCTGACGGGCTACTTTAGCTTCATCTTTGAAATAACCATCACAACTCCCAGCGATCTTTAGATCAGGATAGGAAGTTTTTACTTTAGCTAGAACTTTTTCCAAAACAGCTGGTTTAGCGCCGAGGAAAAAGACGCTCTTTTGATGCTCATTGGCAAAAGCTAACAGAGCCACTAGTGTATCATAGCCTGTTACGCGCTCGGGCAACGGATCACCTAAAATCTTAGCTCCTTTGATGATCCCAATCCCATCGGCCGTGATGTAGTCGGCACTACGGATCGTTTTAGCATAGGCAGTATCATCTTTGGCCGCTAAGACGATCTCAGGATTAGCAGTCACGATAAAACGGTCATCTTTAGTTTGGCTATCGCGTTTTAGTTGTTCCAAAAATTCAGCTTGGGTGGCTTTGATAAAATCAAGCCCCAAAACATTTACAGTCTCAAAATTATTTTGCATGATATACCTCATTTAAATCTAAGGATTTGTTATTATTATAGCAGTTAGATTGGTATTTTGGCTCGAAAGTGATAAAATTAAACACATGTAGTCAAATCCGCTAAAATTTTTTCGGAAAAACAATTGATTAATGAAGAGGAAAAAAATGGTTAAATTATATCCAGATGATAGTTATACATTGCATACCGATGCTTATCAGATCAATATGATGCAGACATATTGGCGTCAAGGTCTGGCAGATCGGAAAGCGATTTTTGAAGTTTATTTTCGTAAGCTACCGTTTCAAAATGGGTATGCAATATTTGCAGGATTAGAACGTGTCGTTGATTATATTCAAAATTTACGCTTTACTGAACATGATCTCGCCTACTTAAAAGAGATCGGTGACTATCCGGATGATTTTATCGAATATCTCCGCAATTTTAAATTTAAAGCAACGATCCGTTCAGTCGTTGAAGGTGAAGTCGTCTTCAACAACGAACCTTTGATCCAAGTGGAAGGCCCATTGGTAGATTGCCAATTAGTCGAAACCGCGATCTTGAACATTGTTAATTATCAAACTCTGATCGCAACCAAAGCAGCCCGTGTCCGTTCGGCTTGTGGGGATGATGCCTTGCTTGAATTTGGTACACGGCGCGCGCAAGAATTTGACGCTGCTTTGTGGGGAACACGGGCAGCCTATATCGGGGGCTTTGACGCGACCAGCAACGTGCGGGCAGCTAAGATTTTTGGGATCCCAGCCAGTGGGACACATGCCCATGCGTTAGTTCAAGCCTACCGCAATGATTATGATGCTTTTATGGCATATGCTAAAACGCATAAAGATTGTGTCTTTTTAGTTGATACTTATGACACTTTACGCTCAGGTGTGCCTAATGCGATCAAAGTGGCTAAAGAACTAGGCGATCAGATCAATTTCTTAGGAGTGCGGATCGATTCTGGCGATATGGCTTATATTTCAAAGCGTATCCGTGAACAACTGGATGAAGCCGGTTTTCCAGATGCTAAGATCTATGCTTCAAACGACCTAGATGAAAAGACGATCACCAACTTGAAGATGCAAGGAGCTAAGATCGATATTTGGGGCGTGGGAACTAAGCTTATCACGGCCTATGATCAACCAGCTCTAGGTGCGGTCTACAAGATGGTAGCGATCGAGGACGAAAATGGTGTACTTGAAGATACGATCAAGATCTCAAGCAATGCCGAAAAAGTATCGACTCCGGGACGCAAGCAAGTTTGGCGGATCACTAAAAAGACCGATGGTAAATCTGAAGGGGATTATATTACGATCGGGGATGAAGATCCACGTAAAGAAAAATCGCTTTATATGTTCCACCCACAATATACGTATATCAATAAAGATGTGACTGACTTTAACGCGCGTCCTTTATTGCGCGATATTTTCAAGGATGGTGAGTTGGTCTATGAGCTACCAACTTTAGAGGAGATCAAAGAATATTCCAAATTGCATTTAGATAGCCTGTGGGAAGAATACAAGCGTGATCTAAATCCGCAAGACTATCCGGTCGATCTTTCACAAAAATGTTACGACAACAAGATGAAGATCATCAAAGAGGTTCGCGAAAGTATCAATCAAAAACTTGAAAAGTAAGAAGGTCAAAGTTAATGAGAACATTACAACAAGAGATCATTGCTAAATTAAAAGTCCAACCAACGATCGATCCGGAAGCTGAGATCAGACGCTCGATCGATTTTATGAAAGCTTATTTACGCAAGCATTCATTTTTAAAGACCCTTGTGTTAGGCATCTCTGGGGGCCAAGACTCAACGCTATGTGGCAAGTTATGTCAAATGGCGATCACTGAATTGCGTGCCGAGACAGGTGATGATAGTTATAAATTTATCGCCGTGCGCTTACCTTATGGGACCCAAGCCGATGAAAGTGATGCTTTGGATGCGATCGAATTTATGCAAGCTGACGAAATGATGCGGGTCAACATCAAAGAAGCAGCCGATGCGATGGTCGCAGCCGTTCAAGCTAATGATGTGATGGTGAGTGACTTTAACAAGGGCAATATCAAGGCGCGCCAACGCATGATCGCTCAATATGCGATCGCCGGTGCTAATAGTGGGGCTGTTGTAGGTACCGACCATGCTGCCGAAGCAATCACAGGTTTTTACACCAAATTTGGGGATGGCGGTGCTGATATCATGCCGTTATGGCGGCTAAACAAGCGCCAAGGTCGAGCAATGCTAGAAGTCCTAGGTGCGCCTGAACATCTCTACCAAAAGACACCGACAGCTGATCTAGAAGAAGATCGCCCAGCTTTACCCGATGAAGTAGCCTTAGGTGTGACATATGATGACATTGATGACTATTTAGAGGGTAAAGAAGTGCGCCCTGATGCAGCTGAAAAGATCGAAAATTGGTTTACTAAGACAAGACACAAACGTCATTTGCCGATCACAGTCTACGATACATTTTGGAAATAAGCTTAGTATGACCACTCAGATAAAAAAGCTGTGACATATATTTACATAAAGGTCACTCGAATTTTTGGATAAACTTGGGTGGTCTTTTTGCGTACTGTTAAACGCATCTGAGTTATATAGTGGAAACGTGCTCGCCAGCCCAACTCCTAGCAAATAACAAGGCCTCTACCATAATGCAAAAAAACGCATTATGGTAGAGGCCTTGTTATCTGTACGGAGCTACCCGGGCTGGCTCGCACTCTGATATTCTTTAATAGCATCTAAAAAGATCGTTCCGTATTTTTCAAGTTTGCTATGACCGACACCTTTGACTTCTAAGAATTCCATCTCGTTTGTCGGTAAGATCACACACATGTCTTGTAAAGCTTGGTCGGAGAAGATGACAAATGGTGGGACGTGTTGCGCTTCAGCCAGCTGTCGACGCAATTTACGGAGATGTTCAAATAAGCCACTTTCCACCGGTTGTTCGCTGTTGCGCTCGGCTTTTTCGATGCGGGCATAAACTTTTGCTTGGCCACGTAAGACTTCCAGCCCTGTTTGTGTCACATGGAGCGTGGGAAATTGCCCACTGCTCGTTTTGAGATAACCACTGGCGGTCAAAAAGTCGATCAAAGTTTCGATCTCTTTGGTTTTTTGGTGCATGATCCCATAAGTTGAAAGCTGATCGAAATTCAATTCAAGGATCCGTTTAGCCTTAGAGCCCGCTAAAACTTGAGCGACGATCTTTTTGCCAAAACGCGATTGCATCCGCACGATACATGACATGATCATCTGGGTTTCTTTAGTGATGTCTTGTTTTTCACGGGTATCGGTACAGTTTGTACATTTTTGACAATCAGGACAATCTTGGCCGAAATATTGGACTAAAAAGCGCTGCAAGCATTCTTCGGTATTAGCATAGCGGGTCAAGGCCTGGAGTTTTTGGTAGTCAAATTCACGGTGCTGTTCATCAGCTTGGGAATTGTCGATGAAGAAACGTTGGACTTGCAGGTCAGCATCTTTGTAAAATAAGATCGCTTCGCTTGGTAGTCCGTCACGCCCAGCGCGGCCTGCTTCTTGATAATAGGCCTCCAGACTACCGGGAACTTGGGCATGGATCACGAAGCGGACGTTGCTTTTATCGATCCCCATCCCAAAAGCATTGGTAGCGACCATGACGGGGGTACGATCGTAGAGAAAATCTTCTTGGCTTTCACGCCGCTGTAATTCACTTAAGCCCGCATGGTAAATACCCGCTTTGATCCCCATTTTATTTAGCATGATGCCTAGCTGTTCGACTCTTTTGCGGGTGGAAGCGTAGATGATGCCAGAATCATTGGGATTTTGCTTGAGATAGCTGAGAAGATAGTGTTCAAAATCAGTCCCTTTGATGAGCTTGAAGGTCAGATTATCGCGGGCAAAACTCGTTTTGACTTCATTTTCAGCGGGGATCAAAAGTAATTCTTTGATATCTTTTGCGACTTGTGGAGTAGCTGTAGCGGTCAAGGCGACTAGCGTAGGGCGGACGGGCAGTTGAGCCAATAAAGCGGGTAATTTTAAATAACTAGGGCGAAAATCGTGGCCCCATTGCGAGATACAGTGGGCTTCATCGACTGCGACTAAAGAAACTGATAAGGTCTGCAGTAACTCTAGAAAGAATTGATTTTCAAGGCGCTCAGGAGCGATATAGAGCAGTTTTAATTCATGCCGGCGCGCTTTGGCTAAGACTGCTTTAGCCGTTTCAAATTCCTGGGAACTGTTGATAAAGGCAGCAGGGATCCCATTTTGTTGTAAACTATCGACTTGGTCTTTCATCAAGGAGATCAGAGGTGAGATGACCAAGGTCAAACCATCTTCTAAAAGTGCTGGGATCTGATAGCACAGGGATTTTCCGCCCCCAGTTGGTAAGAGTGCGAGAGTATTTTTGTGTCCTAAGAGCAAGTCGATCACCTTTTTTTGACCGGCTTTAAATTCGGTATAACCAAAGTAATGTTTAAGTGCTTCTGTTGGTGTCAAAAAATGCTGCCCCCTTTAAAATAGTGTCACGTATGATTTTAGCTTTTTATCAGCCGAAGCGCAAACTTGTTCATTTACCAAAAAATCACTATAATCTAGTTAAATCATAGAATGTGAGGGAAAAATGTGGAAGCAGATTACTTACAATTAGTTGAGCAACAGTTAGCCTATCGTCCTGATCAGATCAAGCATGTTCTAAAATTAGTCGAAGAAGGCAATACGATCCCTTTTATCGCACGCTATCGTAAAGAAGCGACGGGGAGCTTAGATGAAGTTCAATTGCGTGAGATCACCGCGACTTATCAGCAAGTTGAAAAACTTGAAAAAAGACGGGCGGATATTAAAGCTAAAATAGCCGAGCAAAAGAAATTAACGCCTAAACTAGAGCAGATGTTAGTCCAAGCCCAAACCTTACAACAGCTCGAAGATATTTATCTACCTTTCAAGCAAAAACGGCAGACAAAGGCTCAGATCGCACGTCAACGTGGCTTAGAAGGTTTAGCTAAATTTTTACTGACAGATAGCTCAGCCGATGTTATCAGCGAGGCGCAAAAATATGTCGATCCTAAAAAAGAGATCAATACGCCACAAGAAGCTTTGGCGGGCGCACATGAGATCTTAGCTGAGGCCTTTGGTGAGGATGCAAGTCTACGGGCGTGGGTCAGAAAACATGCTCAAACTAAAGGAAAGTTAGTCGCAAAAGTCAAAGATGAAAGTTTAGATGAAAAAGGCATCTATCAAGACTACTATACGTTTGAAGAGGGACTCAAAACGATCTTAGACCACCGGATCTTAGCCCTTGATCGGGGAGAAAAAGAAAAGATCTTACAAGTCAAGATCCAGCTTGACGATGAGTATGTGCTTCGCTATTTTCATGCACGGATCATCGGGCAAAAGTTAGGGCCAAGTATGCAATATGTGGAACAGGCGTATACCGATGCCTATAGACGTTTTATCCAGCCGGCGATCGAACGCGAATTGCGCAAAGAATTGACTGCGCGGGCTGCTGCTAGTGCGATCGCAGTCTTTGGTGATAATCTCTACCATTTATTGATGCAAGCCCCTTTAAAAGGCAAGACAGTCTTAGGCCTTGATCCGGCGTTTAGAACTGGTTGTAAATTAGCCGTTGTTGACCCAACCGGGAAATTTTTAGCCAAAGCAGTGATCTATCCGCATGAAAAAGCTAAAGGCAAGCGCCCAGATCCTAAAAAACGAGCTCAAGCCAAACAAATTTTGCTGGAATTACTTGAAAAATATCAAGTTGAAATGATCGCGATCGGCAATGGGACCGCGAGTCGGGAGTCGGAAAGTTTTGTGGCAGAAGTTTTAAGCGAGTTAAAGCACAAGGCCTATTATGTGATCGTCAACGAAGCTGGTGCCTCAGTTTACTCTGCCAGTGCCCAAGCACGCGAGGAATTTCCTGACTTTAATGTGGAAGAGCGTTCAGCGGTAAGTATTGCGCGGCGTTTACAAGATCCATTAGCGGAATTGATCAAGATCGACCCAAAAGCGATCGGGGTCGGTCAATATCAACACGATCTGCCCGAAAAGCAATTAGATGAGGAACTCCAAACGGTGATCGAGACTGGGGTCAATCAAGCAGGGGTCAATTTGAACACAGCTAGTGCCGCTTTATTGCAACATATTTCAGGTCTGAATAAAACGACTGCCAAAAATATCGTCGCTTATCGGGATGAAAATGGGCGCTTTACCACGCGGACCCAGCTCAAAAAAGTTGCCCGTTTAGGCCAAAAAGCGTATGAGCAAGCCGCGGGTTTCTTGCGGATCATTGGGGGCAAAAATGTTTTTGATAACACTGATATTCATCCTGAAAGTTATCCTTTAGCGAAAGCGATCTTGGCTCAAGCACAGATCGAGCAAGCCGAGATCGGGACCGCTCTAGCAGAAGAAAAGTTAGTTCATTTTGATGCGAAAGCTTTTGCTAAAGCCAATCAAGCAGGACTAGCCACGGTCAAAGATATCGTAGCGAGCTTAAAGAAACCGGGGCGCACATTGCGTGATTCTATGCCAGCACCATTGCTAAAAGCCGATGTCTTACATTTAGAAGATCTCAAGGTAGGGATGAAATTACAGGGGACCGTGCGTAACGTTGTCGACTTTGGCGCCTTTGTGGATATTGGAGTCAAGCAAGATGGGTTAGTTCACGTCTCTAAAATGAGTCAAAGATTTATCAAGCATCCGAGTCAAGTCGTTGCAGTTGGTGATATCGTTGATGTTTATGTGACGGATGTCGATCTTAAGCGTGGGCGCATCCAGTTGAGTATGTTAGCGCCGACCGATGACTGATCAACAGCTTCAGACACTAGTTGAAGAGCTCTCATTGAGATATTTCAAACGTGCATTTGTTCACCGCGCTTACTTCAATCGACGTTTGAAAACCACCGGGGGCCGTTATTTACTGACGAGTCATGATGTCGAGATCAATGAAAAGATGTTGACAGAACATGGGGAAGCGACCCTTATCGGAACGATCAAACATGAGCTATGTCACTCCATCTGCATTTGACCGGGCAAGGATATCGGCACCGGGATCAGGATTTCAAGCAATTATTGCGTCAGGTCGGTGGCTTACGGTATGCTCCGGCCAGTACGAAGAATTATCGTTACACATACAGTTGTCAAAATTGCGGGCAAAAATATCAGCGCCAACGCCGGATCGATATTAACCGTTTTGTTTGCAGTCGCTGTCACGGGAAGTTGCGCCTTTTGAAAAAAATCTAAAAAAATAGTTGCAGGGGTCTAGTTTGTCTGCTATAATTAATTCTGTTGTCGCGGGTATGGCGGAATTGGCAGACGCGTCAGACTAAGGATCTGGTGAGCAATTGAGCTCGTGATGGTTCGAATCCATTTACCCGCATCACTAAGCAGGGCTGTGAATATTCACAGTCCTGTTTTTTCATTTGTGGATAAAAGCAAAGAGTTAGTTTGTCCACAAAACGATATGCTATGATAAAGCTAATGATAAATATTTTGGAAAGAGGGCCTACTATGACAGCCGTAAAAATTACCGCAAGTGCGGGGTATCTTCCTGAAAAGGTAGTGACTAATGATGAATTGAGTCAGTTGATGGATACATCCGATGAATGGATCGTGTCCCACACTGGGATCAAGCAACGGCACTATGCGATCGCTGAAAATACGTCAGATCTAGCTACGAAGGTCGCTCAAAAGTTATTGAAACAAGCCAAGTTAGATGCGACCGCGATCGATCTGATTATCGTCTCGACGATCACCCCAGATGCTTTAACTCCAGCAACAGCAGCGATCGTCCAAAAAAATATTCAAGCTAGCAATGCTTTTGCGTATGACTTGTCCGCAGCGTGTGCGGGCTTTATCTTTGCACTGGCAACAGCTGAAAAATTTATCTACAGTGGAATGTATCAGCGGGCAATGGTCATCAGTGCGGAAACTAATTCCAAGATGATGGACTTTACCGATCGGACCTCAGCCGTCTTTTTTGGAGATGGCGCAGCGGGTGTGATCTTAGAAAAAAGTGCCGGCCAAACAGCTTATTTAGCTGAAAAGCTCGCCACACAAGGTAACACTGAGGTTATCCACAGCGGACGCGTTGAACCGCTCCAAAAAGTTGCTGCCGACAATTATCCACAGCTGGATGCATTCTATCAAGATGGACGGGCAGTTTACAATTTTGTAACAAATGATGTTACTGCTCATATCGATGAATTTTTGGCAGATAATGCTGTTAAGCCAGCTGACCTTGATCTAGTGGTCACGCACCAGGCTAATTTGCGGTTGATCGAAAATATTGCGCAACATTTAGCTTTGGATCTAGACAAGTTTGCGATCAATGTTACTGAAGCGGGAAATACCTCTTCAGTAGGGATCCCGTTAGCCTTGGCGCAAGCTTTAGCGCAGGGAAAACGGCCGAAAAAAGTTTTGCTGACTGGCTTTGGTGCCGGGTTAGCCTATGGCAGTATCTTGTTAGATCTAAGTGAATTTGGTAAATAAAGTGTATTTGACCCGTGGATGTAATGTTACAAACACGGGTTTTTTCGTGTTTCTAAGTAACATAAGCTAGATAAATAAGCACAAATATGTAATTTAAGAGTAACATTTCTGTAATCTTACTAGTGTATACTATGAAAAGTAAATAAATCGATGAGGTATCCAAAATTATGTTTTTAAAGAAAGTAATCACAAGTACAGTCGCACTTAGTATGTTGGCTGTGTCTGTTTTAAACACAACAACAGCAGTGAGTGCAGATACTGTATCTGATACTCAAAATGCGATCAATACTAATAAGAGCGAAACAGATAAATTATTAAAAGATATTGCATCAGCAAATGCTGACAACATTAAGTTACAAGAACAAATTTCAGATAACACTGAAAAGATCGAAAAATTAAAGACTGATATCGACCAATCAAATGAAAAGATCAACCAGTTAAATGGTCAGATTGAAGGTGCTAAGGTCGAAGTTGAAAAACGTACAGAAGCACTTAAAGGCCAATTAGTTGCTTTACAAAAGAAATCTGGCGATACAGTTAGTGGTAACATCTACCTTGATTTCGTGATCAACTCAGAAGACTTCTCTGACTTAGTTTCACGTACTTTTGCAGTTAACAAGTTGAACAAAGCTAACAAAGAAGCTTTGAACGATGTTAAAGAAGCAAAAGATCAATACACAGCATTATTGAATGAACAAGAAAAGACAAAGGCTAACTTGCAATCAGATAAATCTGAACTTGAAACAAAACAAAATGATTTGAAATCAATGAAAGAAAAATCTGATCAACAACAAGCTGACTTGAACAAGAAGATCGAAGATAACAAAGCTACTTTAGTTGCTTTACAATCTCAATATGAAGAAGCTGCAAATACAGTTAAACTTGCTCAAGATAAAGCAAACGCAACTGCACAAGTTGCTGACGCTAAGAAAGATGACAACAAGTCAAACAACAATGATAACAAAGCTACTGAAACTAAAGCAACACCAGAAGCTACAAGTTCTAACGCTGGTAGTATCAGCCAAGGTGATGGTAGTACACATGGTATCGTAGCTGGTAACACATATCCATGGGGTCAATGTACATGGTACGTAAAACAAGTTGCTCCTTGGGCTGGCAATAACTGGGGCAATGGTGGCCAATGGGGTTCATCTGCAGCAGCTGCTGGCTTTAGAGTAGACCATTCACCAGCTGCTGGTTCGATCATCGTCTTCTTACCAGGCCAATCCGTTGGTGGTCAATGGACAGCTGATGGTGCTTACGGACACGTTGCTTACGTTGAATCTGTTAACGGCAACTCTGTAACGATCAGCCAAGGCGGTATGGGCTTCAGCAATCCAGCTGGTCCTAACACACAAACTATCTCTGGTGCAGGTAGCTATATCTACATCCACCGTTAAGATAAGTTTTCAAAAGCTCATTGAAAATGACAAGTTCATTTTCAATGAGCTTTTTTGTATGCTGAAAATATAGCGTAGATAAGTAAAAGGTGCCCAAATACGTCTTGCAGCTATAATAAACGAAAGACTAACCCCTCCCTTGAGAACTCTCATAAACACTTGTAAATGCAACTATCTAGCGTTTATGAGCATACACAAAAAGACACGTCCCAAATTATTGGAGCGTGTCTTTAAGATATTAATTAGTAAGCATAATTTCCAGTGTAATCAGAAGAAGTGTCGCCATAGTCATTGGTGTAAGTCGTTGGATCATCAGTGGTCTGATAGGTAGAACCACCAGTCGAATTAGTGAGAGACGTTTCATCGTCAAAGCTCTTCTTCGAAGCCTCTAAGCCAAGTTGTTTACGGATCGCATCCGAGACTTTTTTCTTTTCAGAAGCAGATGCGACTTGGTATGAAAGTCCATCTAGCATAGTATCTTGTCCCTGTAGCACGTTAGATTCGATCGTTTGACCAGCGTCTTTGTAGCTAGTTGCGATCGTGATCATATCGCCATAAGTTAGATCGGTCTGCATGTTGCTTCCGATCGATTTAAGTAATTTTTGATAGTTAGAAACCGCCGAAACAGAAAGTGATTTATTAACGATGGCTTCGATAACTTGCTTTTGCCGTTTTTGTCGACCGTAGTCACCTTCCGGATCATCGTAACGCATTCGTGAGTAAGCCAAAGCTTGTTTCCCATTCATCGTTACTGTTTTGCCCTTAGTTACGTCAGCATCTTCATACTTGAAAGTAAGTAGTGGTTTGATCGTGATCCCACCCACAGCATCAACGATCTGCGTCAACCCGCGCATATTGACTAACACGTAGTAATCGATCGGAATATCAAGAGTATCTTGGATCGTTTCGATCGCAGTTGAGACCCCACCGATCGTGTAGGCTGAGTTGACTTTATCATATGAATTGATCGAATCTGGGACTCTGACTTTAGTATCGCGGGGGATACTTGTTAAAGTAGTCGTCTTAGTTTCGGGATTTAGAGTAGCGACAATGATCGTATCGGTTCGCCCGGTGTCATCGCGCCCGAGATCACCTGTATCGGTCCCAAGTAGTAAGATTGAGATCGGACGCTTGTCTTTTAGGACAGAGGAAACATCGCGACTCTTAGTTACATTTGAACCGTTGTAGGTCTTGTCTAACGTATCTTTAGCTGAATTTAGAATGTGATATATGTAAGTTCCAGCTCCCCAAAAAACGATCAAGGTCAATGCCAGTAAAGTCCAACAGATCCGTTTGCGTAATTTGGGATCACGCTTTTTGACATGCGAGGACGAACTTTTTCTCGATCGCGGTTCAATTTCATTATTCATATATGGTGCTCCTTATTTTTTATGCTCTCTCAATTGAATTATACACGTTTGGACATAAAATATAAGGTTTAGGAAGGAATTTTAATTTAAATTAAGATTTAAGTCAAATATTTCTTTTCGTAAAAAGCCCGAAAATAAAGGGATTTTGTGCTATAATCGGTAATGTTACATATTGTTTACAAAACCGTGAAAATAAAACGGTAATTTACATTGATAGTTTGGAGGATAAAATGGAACAGCAGAAAAATTTTAGTAAGAAGGCTACTAAAAGAAAACGTGCGCCATTATCCAAGCATCACCATATGACTATCCGATGGGACGAATTCATCGGAGATGCCGGCGATGAATTGGCAATTGATGCAAGTTTAAAGGAGAGAGCTGCGATCGTTGGACGGATCGGGATCTTGATGCTCGCCTGTGGAACTGGGGCCTGGCGCGTTAGAAATTCAATGAATAGTATTGCCCGCGTTCTAGGGTTGACCTGTACGGCTGATGTGGGGTTAGTCTCGATCGAATACACCTGTGTCGAACTCGATGAGAGTTACACTCAAACTTTGGCACTAGCGACTTCAGGGGTCAATACGAGTAAGTTGACTGATCTTGAGTGGTTCGTGCGAGAATTCGAACGCCACGGTCGGCAGATGACGATCTCAGATATCCATTATTTGATCGATCAGATCCGGGCTAAATCAGGCCTATATAAACCACCTGTTTTAGGTCTAGCAGCCGCTCTTGCCTGCGGTGCCTTTGTCTTTTTGCTTGGTGGTGGTCTGATCGAAATGATCTGTGCCTTTATCGGGGCGGGCTTTGGTAATTATGTGCGTGCTAAAATGAATCAGCACAAGATCACTTTATTTGCGGGGATCTTTGTCAGTGTGGCAGTGGCCTGTTTGATGTACATGGTCTCTTTTCGGGGGATCGAAGCACTATTTTCGGTTTCTAGTCGCCACGAAGCGGGCTATATTGGGGCAATGTTGTTTGTGATCCCAGGCTTTCCATTTATCACGAGTGGGCTAGACATCGCTAAACTTGATATGCGTTCAGGCTTGGAACGCATGGCACATGCTTTGACGATCATTATCGTTGCTACGATGGTCGGTTGGCTGACTGCGATGAGCATCAACTTTAAGCCTGAAGATTTCATTCCCTTGCAACTCACTTCTTGGCAGTTGCTAGCGTTAAGACTACCGGCTAGTTTTTGTGGGGTCTTTGGCTTTTCTCTGATGTTCAATAGTTCACCTAAACTAGCTTCGACTGCGGGGATCATCGGGGCCTTGGCGAATACGTTACGTTTGGAATTGGTCGATTTTACCAATGTTCCGCCTGCAGCGGCTGCTTTTGCTGGAGCCTTGCTGGCGGGCTTGTTAGCTTCGATCTTAGGTAAAAAAGCTGGTTACCCTCGCATTTCTTTGACAGTACCTGCGATCGTGATCATGGTCCCGGGGCTCTATATGTATCGAGCGGTGTACAACATCGGCTTAAATTCGATCAGTGTGGGGGCATATTGGTTGACCCAAGCGACCTTGATCGTCTTGGCTTTACCATTGGGCTTGATCGCAGCTCGGATCTTGACGGATCCAAAATGGCGGTATAGTGATTGATATTTTAATAAAAAAGAAGCGACAGACCTTTTTTGACGCTTCTTTTTTCGTTATAGTAGTAGAAGTAAGATCAATTGGAAAGGAAACGACGGATGACAAAGTTAGTATTGATCCGGCATGGGCAAAGTTTAGCTAATCAAGAAAACGAATATACAGGCTGGTCGGATTCACCTTTGACAGCCCAAGGTATCAGAGAAGCTAAAATAGCTGGGGAAAAATTACGCCAAACGGGGATCGTGTTTGAGCACGTACATACATCAGTTTTGCAACGTGCGATCAAAACAGCCGATATCGTGTTAGCTGAGTTAGGGCAAAATTATTTACCACTCACCAAAACTTGGCGTTTAAATGAACGACATTATGGCGCATTGCGGGGCCTGAATAAAGACTATACCCGTAAACTTTATGGTAAAAAGCAAGTTGCTTTGTGGCGTCGCTCATTTGATGCTGTCCCGCCTTTGTTGGAAAAACCACAAAGCGATCGCCGTTATCAAAGGTATCCTAAAACGATCGTCCCCCGTGCTGAGAGCTTAAAACAAGCTTCAGCCCGGATCATCCCTTACTGGGTCGACCATATTGCTCCGCGAGTGCTGCAAGGAAAAGATCAATTGATCGTGGCTCATGGTAGTACTTTACGGGCGTTGATCAAATACCTAGAAGCGATCTCTGATACAGGGATCGATGGGGTCGAAGTTGCTAATGCAGCGCCGATCATCTATGAATTAGACGAGAAATTACAGATCATCTCTAAAACGACATTATAAAAAAGATCTCACTGAAGTTATACTCAAAACTTCAGTGAGATCTTTTTATATCATTAAGCTAATGAACCCATAGGATCCCAAGGTGCTAAGACTTTAGGTTCTTCTTTTAGAACTTCTTTTAATTCATCAGGTAAGAAGTTCTTGTTGATAACGATCTGGTAGCAATATTCATCCATCCAGTCATCTGTCATGACAAAGAAGCCCTTTGTCCCGACTTTATCGCCCCAAGAGTTTTCAACTTTCCATTTCTTAGGTTGACCATCAACGAGATCAACGCCAGTCAAGACCATGGCATGGGTCATCAAGCTTTCGCCGTAATCTAAGCGTTCTGCTTTTGACATTGCCAGATCGACATCAAAAAGTTGATCGCGGTGATAGAGTTCAGTATCCATGATCCCTTGTTTGCGGTCAGAAGATTTGCCGACATCACAACCGAACCAAACACTTTCGCCTAATTCCAATTGCTTGATAGCTAATTTTTTGAAGGTATCCATATCAACGTTTAAGTGCCGGACTTCACGCCCACCGACGACGTTACCTAACATATCAACGGTGTACATGTGGTTGAATGGCTTGTCATCTGTTGGTCCGTTGATCACTGAGATGTAATCTTTGGTTTCCCAACCGAGATATTTATCGAAGAATTCTTTTGGCGTCAAGTTACGATCAAGGTGATAGTTGTTATCTTTATCACGATATTCAAAATCAAATGTTGCCGGTGGTTCACCAAAGCTGTAAGCTGCCATACGGTAAACTTCAGCTAACATTTTTTCTTTTTCTGTTTCGATCTGAGCTTCAGTTGCTTTGTTTTGAACCAATTCACGCAATAAGACGGCATCTTTACGCAATTTAAGGTTCAAAAGTGAGTTGAATTCACGTGAAGCTGAGGAGTTGTGGGTCTCTGGCATCGCAGACTTTGGCACAACGCCGTATTTTTCGATCAAGCCCATGATCATGTCCCATTGACCACCGTCTTGTTGTGGCATTGATAACAACCACGCAACTTTGCGGTCAGAGGTTGGGAAACCGGCTGTTTTTAAGATGTTTTCATAGAAATAATTCGCTTTTTCAAGTTTATCCCAGAAGAATGTAAAGTTTTGCGATAATTCAAAATCATCTGGTAGATTCAAGCGATTGCGTAGGTCATGACGCAAAGTATTCAAGGCAGCAAACATCCAGCAACGACCGGATTGTTTCTGATTAGCGACCTTACCTGTATCAAGATCGATCGAGAAAACAGGTGTGGTGTTCACTTCTGCCCGGTAGTCACGGCTGGAAGCTAAGATCCCGTTTTGTGTTACAGTCCGTTCAAGAACACGGTGATCATTACGTTTTTCAAGTAAATTCTTAAAATTTTTAAGTTGCGCAGTGCTGATTGATTTAGTCACTGGAAATCATCCCCCTTTAATGAACTACTAATAGTGTAGTCCTCTTTTAGCTATAAGTAAACAAGTAATTAGTTTTAAATTATTAAATCTAAAGTTTTTAATATTAGTCTATGGTGATAAAAGTTACAAGTTTTAACTGAATCACAAAAAGAAGCACCAAAAATGTGCTTCTTTTTGTAAAATGTACTAGTCACGAGCATGTAAGACCACAGGACCAACTTGTTTGCCGACGATCACGTCATTTACCATGTCTAAGAAAAGACCGTGTTCAACGACCCCGACTTGGTGGATGAGATATTCGGCTAAAGCGTGTGGATCATCGATCTGTTCGAGATGTAAGTCGATGATGTAATTATCGGAGTCGGTCAATAAGAGGCTGCCGTTTTCTTGTTTGCGGAAAGTCGGGTTCAAGCCTTTAGCCGCAAAACAGTCGAATAATTTTTGGCTGCCATATGGGATGACCTCAACTGGTAATGGGAAAGCCCCTAATTTATCGACCATCTTGCTTTCATCCACGATCCAAAGGACTTTAGTGGAGTTGACCGCCACGATCTTTTCAAACAAAAGGGCAGCGCCACCGCCTTTGATACCTTGGAAATCGCTTGAGATCTCATCGGCACCATCGATCACGATATCGATATGGTCAGCTTCATCGACTGAGATCAAAGGGATGCCTAAGGATTCTGCTTGCTTAGCCGTAACACTTGAGGTCGTCACGCCAGTTATTTGAAGATCTTCTTCTGCGATCCGGCGTCCCAAAGCATCGACCATGTAGCGGACGGTCGAGCCGGTACCTAAGCCGACGATCATGCCATTTTTGACCCATTCAACTGATTTTTCGCCTACCAGACGTTTTAGTTCATTTTGATTCATGTAAAAGACCCTTTCAGATTTAACTTATTTATTTTGCTTGAATAATAAGTGTTCAAGTTCAGGATTAGCTGCAAAATATTTTTGCGTGTAAGAGCATAAAGGTAGGATCGTCTTGTTTTGCACCTTTGCGTGCTCTAAAAAGAAGACGGTCATCTTTTCTGCAAGTCCTTGGCCGCGTGCTTGTTCAGCGACAAAAGTACGTTCGATAACATAAGTTTGGTCATTGTTGATCATTTTAAAGCCAATGTTACCGAGCATTTCTTGCTGCTCGTTTTGACAAATTAGTTGGTCGTCTTGCCAGATGAAATCCATATCTATCACCCCAAATTAAATAATTATCAGCGGTAAAAAACATAACATTAAATAATGTGAAATGCTGTTTGCCTTCAAAATTAATGGTATCATAAATATAGTGCTGACAACTACTAAAATGAATGGGGTTTGAGAAATGAAAAGAGGATTTGAAATCGTTTCAAAATATGAAGGTGAAGATCTGACGTTGCCAGTTAGAGCAACTCAAAATGCAGCGGGCTATGATTTTTGTGCAGCTAAAGATTTTGTCTTACCAAGTATTTGGAAACGCAACTTTTTGAAGGTCTTACATGCGTTACGCAAACAAAAAGAGTACACAAAAGAAGATCTAGTAGCCGCTAATAAGGTCTTAAAGCCATACCTTGTGCCGACTGGGATCAAGGCTTATATGCAACCAGATGAGTTCTTGATGTTGGCCAACCGCTCCAGCAATCCATTAAAACACGGTTTGATCTTGCCAAATGGAGTCGGGATCGTTGATGCTGATTATTATGGAAATGATAACAATGAAGGCGAGATCTTTTTCCAATTGGTCAATTTTGGGCTGACGGACAAAGTGATCAAAAAGGGCGAAAGATTAGGCCAAGGCATCTTTTTACCGTATCTTTTGGCTGATGATGAAGCAGCGCCTTTAGCTAAGAGAACTGGCGGTTTTGGTTCATCAGGACGTTAGGAATTTAAAGATATCTTATAATTTTTTTAATGATTTTCGGGTATACTAATATTTTATAAGTAGAGGGGGGCAATTATGGCAAAAGTCAAAACTAGATATGTATGTCAAAACTGTGGCTATGTATCACCACGCTATTTGGGGCGGTGTCCTAACTGTAGCGAATGGAACACTTTAGTTGAAGAAGTCGAACAAAAAAGTGCGACCGTTAAAGCAGCCCCACGCGTTACTTTGACAGGAACAACGAATACCCCACAAAAGATCGACACGATCGAGATCTCACAGACACCTAGAGTTGATACGAAAAACGGTGAATTGAATCGTGTTTTAGGTGGCGGTGTCGTTCCTGGTTCAATGGTCTTGATCGGGGGCGACCCTGGGATCGGTAAATCAACGTTACTTTTACAAGTTTCGGGAAGTTTAGCCGATCAAGGGGGGAAATTGCTCTACGTTTCGGGTGAAGAAAGTGCCAACCAGATCAAGATGCGTGCCCAACGCTTGGGAGTCTCAGGTAGTGAATTTTACCTTTACCCCGAGACCAATATGGGAAGTATCTTACAAAATATCGAAGACTTAAAACCAGACTATGTCATCATCGACTCGGTGCAAACGATGCAGATGCCAAAAGTTACTTCAGCAGTCGGAAGTGTGGCGCAGATCCGCGAGGTGACCGCTGCTTTGATGCAAATTGCTAAGACAAATGGGATCACGATCTTTATCGTTGGTCACGTGACTAAGGGTGGCGCGATCGCCGGACCGAAGATCTTAGAGCATATGGTCGATACGGTGTTGTACTTTGAAGGCGATATGCATCGCACTTACCGGATCTTACGGGCAGTCAAAAATCGTTTCGGTTCGACTAATGAGATCGGCGTGTTTGAGATGCGCGATGGTGGTCTAGTTGAAGTACCTAATCCATCCGAGATCTTTTTAGAAGAGCGCTTGAGTGGCGCAACTGGTTCGGCGGTCGTGGTCTCAATGGAAGGAACACGGCCGATCTTAGCGGAGATCCAAGCGTTAGTCACCCCAACTGCATTTGGCAATGCTAAGCGAACAACGACGGGCTTAGATCATAATCGGGTCTCGTTGATCATGGCAGTGCTCGAAAAGCGGGCGGGGCTACTTTTACAAAATCAAGATGCTTATTTGAAAGCAGCTGGGGGCGTTAAATTAGACGAACCAGCGATCGATCTAGCTATCGCGATGAGTTTGGTGTCGAGTTATCGTGACCAACAAACTGCACCAGATGATTGTTTTATCGGTGAATTAGGTTTGACCGGTGAGATCAGACGGGTGACCCGGATCGGCCAAAGAATATCTGAAGCAGCTAAATTAGGCTTTAAACGGGTCTTTATTCCCCAAAATAATTTAAATGGTCTGGAATTGCCAACTAATATCGATGTGGTTGGCGTTAAGACGATCAGTGAAGCTTTACGGCATGTTTTTTAAGAAAGGGGTAATTAATACATGCGCAAACGAATAATCCAATTGATCTTTGCGTTCCTCGGTATCGGGGCAGGGTATTCCTTTTTGCCCGGTCTGTGGAACCTATTAAACATTCAAATACAAGTTTTATATAATCCGATCGTAAATATGTTTATCGGGTTGGTTTTAATGATGCTATGCTCATTTATCTTAGCTGAACCACTTGAAGGGGCGCTAAAAAAAGTCGAAGAGACACTGGCTAAACAAAAGACCGAAGCGATCATTTCTGAGAGTATTGCAATTATTGTGTCACTTGTGATCGCGGTCCTGATCTCAACGCTTTTCTGGCAATCACCACTGTTCTTCATCAATACGATCTTGCCAGTGATCGTGATGATCTTGTTTGCCTATCTCGGCTGGTTCGTAGGGCGCACACGACTAGGCGATCTGCCGAAGTTGTTCTCGGCACGATCTAAGAAAAAAGAAGCCGAAGAAAATAACGTTTTAGAACGTAAAGTAGGCGACAATTTCTATAAATACAAATTGTTAGACACTAACATTTTGATCGATGGTCGGATCTATGATCTCGCCAAGACTGGCTTTTTAGAAGGGACTTTAGTCGTACCTAACTTTGTCTTGTATGAATTGCAATATATCGCTGATTCAGGTGATAGCATCAAACGTGTTCGCGGGCGCCGTGGGCTAGACATTTTGAACAAGTTACAAAATGAAAAGATCGTGCCAGTTGAGATGTATGAAGGCGATTTTGATGATATTCAAGAAGTCGATTCAAAACTGATCAAGCTCGCTAAGATGTTAGATGCGGTGATCGTAACTAATGACTATAATTTGAATAAAGTCAGTGAATTTCAAAATGTGAAGGTCTTAAACGTCAATGCTTTGGCTAAGTCACTCAAACCGCGAGTGATCCCAGGTGAACGGTTGAACGTCATGGTGATCAAAAATGGGACTGAGCGTCAACAAGGGGTCGCTTATCTCGATGATGGTACGATGATCGTGGTCGAAGATGGGCGTTATTACATGAACAAGACGATCGAAGTTGAAGTTACTTCGGCGATCCAGACCGATGCTGGGCGGATGATCTTTGCGAAACCTTACCATTCTAAGAAGAAGTTACGTGAAAAAAACTAAGGAATTAGCCTAGAGTAGTTTATTTTTTACCTTATTCATTGTAAAATTGTAGGGTATGTAAAGTAATAACAAGAAAGAGGCGCTTAAATTGGCAAAAAATAAGATTCGCGTTCGTTATGCACCAAGTCCAACGGGGCATTTGCATATCGGTAATGCACGAACCGCGTTATTTAACTACTTATTTGCACGTCACAATAAAGGGACATTCGTTTTACGAATTGAAGATACGGATACTAAACGTAATATTGCAGACGGCGAAAAAAGCCAGCTCGATAACCTTAAATGGTTAGGGATCGACTGGGATGAAGGCCCAGATAAACCAGGTAAATATGGTCCTTACCGTCAATCCGAACGTAAAGATATCTACCAACCATTGATCCAAGAATTATTGGACAAGGGTCTAGCGTATGAATCTTACATGACAGAAGAAGAATTACAAGCGCAACGTGAAGAACAAAAGGCTAACGGTGAAGCCCCACGTTATATCTACGAATACGAAGGTATGACGGATGATCAGATCAAGGCTTCACAAGAAGAAGCTAAGGCAAAGGGCTTAAAACCAGTTATCCGGATCCGTTTACCACATGATAAGGTCTACGAATGGGATGATATCGTTAAGGGTAAAGTTAGCTTCAACTCCGATACTATTGGGGGCGACTTTGTGATCCAAAAACGCGACGGAATGCCAACTTACAACTTTGCGGTAGTTGTTGATGATCATTTGATGAATATCACACACGTTTTACGTGGGGATGATCACGTGGCTAACACACCAAAACAATTGGCTGTTTACGATGCTTTTGGCTGGGAAGCTCCAGTCTTTGGGCATATGTCACTTATCATCAACTCCGAAACAGGTAAGAAGCTTTCCAAGCGCGATGAATCTGTCTTGCAATTTATCGAACAATACCGTTCATTAGGTTACTTGCCAGAAGCAATGTTTAACTTCATCACCTTGCTTGGCTGGTCGCCAGTGGGTGAATCTGAGATCTTCTCACAAAAAGATTTTGTCAAGATGTTTGATCCAAAACGTTTGAGTAAATCACCAGCAGCCTTTGATGGTAAGAAACTTGAATGGATCAACAACCAATATGTCAAATCAGCTGATAGTGATGAGATCACAGATTCATCCTTGAAGCAATTGATCAAGGCGGGCAAGATCGAAGCAGATCCAGATACGATGAAGATCCAATGGGTCCGTCAATTAGTTAACTTGTATAAGCGTCAAATGTCTTATACGGGTCAATTAGCTGAAATGGCTGAGATCTTCTTCACTGAACCACCAATGTTAGATGAAGAAGCTAAGGCTGAATTAGCAGATGAGTCAGCAACGATCGTGTTGGAAGAATTTGCTAAGCAAGCAAAAGAATTACCGATCTTTGATGCTGTATCTATCCAAAACATGATCCGTCAGATCCAAAAAGATACTGGTGTACGTGGGCGCAAGCTTTACATGCCTATCCGGATCGCAACGACGCGTGAAATGCACGGGCCAGAATTAGCTCCTTCGATCGAGCTTTTAGGTCGCCAAAAAGTTTTGGAACATTTGGATAAGACTTTAGCTGAAATGAAAGCTTAGAATATAATAACAAGCTGCGATAAAAAAGACATCAGTCTGCGCAAAGGCAGCTTAATCAGGGCTGTGACAAAAGTTGCAGCCCTTTTATTTTACATCCGTACGGAGCAAGACGCCTTGCTCCACACTCAAAATAACGTGCTACGCAAAGCTGCTCCTAGCGTATAGCTACACAGATCAAATGCTGCCAAAAGCGCATCATCTGATCTGCTAGGCTATCCGTACGGAGCACCCCGCTTTGCTCCACACTCAAAAAATAAAAGGGGGTTTACAATATGATCCAGATCTATAATACTTTGACTAAAGAAAAAGAAGACTTTAAACCGCTTGTCGATGGTAAGGTCAGCATGTATGTCTGCGGGCCAACTGTCTACAATTATATTCATATCGGTAATGCCCGCTCAGCGATCGCTTTTGATACTGTTCGACGCTATCTTGAATATCGTGGCTATGAAGTAAATTATGTTTCTAACTTTACCGACGTTGATGATAAGATCATCAAAGCTAGTCAAGAAACGGGGCTGTCGGTTCAAGAAGTGACAACTAAATTCATTGCAGCCTTTTATGAAGATATCGCTGCTTTGAACATCAAAAAGGCAAGCAAAAATCCGCGGGTCATGGAAAATATGCCCGAGATAATTGATTTTATCGCTGCTTTAGTAGATAAGGGCTATGCCTATGAGGCGCAAGGAGACGTGTATTATCGTGCACGTAAATTTAAAGATTACGGGAAACTTTCGGGGCAATCGATCGATGCCTTAGAACAAGGGGCGAGTGAACGTGTCCAAGCAAGTGACCAAGGCAAAAAAGAAGATCCGTTAGATTTTGCACTTTGGAAGAGTGCTAAACCGGAAGATATCGCGTGGGATTCTCCTTGGGGCCAAGGTCGTCCTGGGTGGCACATCGAATGTTCAGTGATGGCTGGCAAATATCTTGGAAAAACGATCGATATCCATGCTGGCGGTCAAGACTTGGAATTCCCACACCATGAAAATGAGATCGCTCAAAGTGAAGCTAAAAATGGACAAAAATTTGCCAACTATTGGATGCACAATGGTTTTGTGACGATCGGTCAAGACGATGAAAAGATGAGCAAGTCACTAGGCAACTTCGTGACAGTTCATGAATTAGTTAAAGAGATCGATCCACAGATCGTTCGTTTTCTGATGGCAACGACACAATATCGCCATCCGATCCGCTATAGCCAAGCTAATTTAGATGATGCTAAGGCTAACTTGAACAAATTAAAGACAGCTGTTCAAAATGTGCGTTACCGTTTAGAAGATGCCGGTGATGGTGCGCTCGAAGCTGAGGTCCAAGAAAAAGTTGAAGAATTAGTGGTGAAATTCAAAGTAGCGATGGATGATGACTTTAATACGCAAAATGGGATCACAGTGGTCTACGAATTAGCGCGTGAATTAAACATTTATGCAGCTAGAGAAGCGGTCAACCGTGCAACTTTAGAATATCTTTTACAAAATTTTGCAACTTTAGCGGAAATTTTTGGGATCGAGTTTGAAAATGAAGAGCTCGGTGATGAAAAGATCGAAGCATTGATCAAAAAACGGGATGAGGCGCGTGCAAATCGTGATTTTGCTACAAGTGATGAGATCAGAGATACTTTGAAAGAGCAAGGTATCATTTTAGAAGATACCCCACAAGGGACACGCTGGAAGAGAGGGTAAAATGTCAGATTACAAACAAGTAAATGGGATCGCACTTGCTTATATGGGGGATGCGATCTATGAAGTTTATATCAGAAAGCATTTATTAGATGAAGGAATGACCAAACCAACACGTTTGCATCATCGCGCGACGCACTATGTGTCGGCTAAAGCCCAAGCAATGCTGATCAAGAAAATGGAAGAACAAGAACTGTTGACACCAGAAGAACAAGAGTATTTCCGCCGCGGTAGAAATGCGAAGAGTTATACTTCGGCGAAGAACACATCAGTTGTGACTTATCGGATCTCGACTGGTTTTGAAGCTTTGTTCGGTTATCTTTACCTAAGTGGACAGACTGAGCGCCTAGATGAATTGGCAGCTTGGTGCATCAAAACGGTTGAAGCGGAGGGAAAATAATGGCAACAAATGAAGATTTTGTGATCGGACGCCACCCAGCTGTGGCAGCTTTGAAGAGCAAGCAAGCGGTCAATAAAGTGTTTTTACAATCGGGGCTAAAAGCTGATGCCTTAAAAGAAGTGGCTAGTTTAGCCAAGAAAAAAGGTGTGATCGTCAATCAAGTTCCAAAAGCTAAGTTAGATCTATTAGCTGATGGTCAAAACCACCAAGGGGTCGTCTTGGCTGTAGCGGCTTATGAATATGCGAGTTTAGATGATCTATTTGCTAAAGCTCAGGCTAAAGATGAAGATCCATTCTTTATCATCTTAGATGGTATCGAAGACCCGCACAATTTAGGCTCGATCATGCGAACGGCTGATGCTGCGGGAGTCCATGGAATCATTATTCCTAAGCGCCGCGCCGTACAATTGACGTCAACAGTAGCGAAGACTTCAACTGGGGCGATCGAATATGTGCCGGTATGTCGGGTAACGAATCTCGTTCAAACAGTTGAGGAGCTTAAAAAACGTGGCGTTTGGGTCTTTGGAACTGATATGCATGGGACTGATTTTAGAAAATGGAGTGCCAAGGGACCGACTGCTTTGGTGATCGGTAATGAAGGCAAAGGGATCGCCCCATTACTTAAGAAAAATTGTGATGAGATGTTGACGATCCCGATGGTTGGCCATGTTCAAAGTTTAAATGCTAGTGTTGCTGCTAGTCTTTTGATCTATCAAGGCTTTACTTCACGGGGCAATTAACGATGAAGAAGCGAATTTTGATCGTTGATGCCTACAATATGATCGGGCATTGGCCAGAATTAGAGAAGTTGAAAAAGGCTGATCGCCTAGAAGAAGCTCGCGATAAACTATTATATATTCTCTCAGATTACTATAAGCAAAGTAACGCGGAGATCATCGTTGTCTTTGATGCCATGTATGTGCCAGGTTTGTCAAAGAGCTATGAGCAATATGGGATCCAAGTCGTCTGGACCGATGAAGGCCAAACTGCAGATAGCTATATCGAAGCCTTGGCTAAAAAATTGCAGACACGTTTGACCCAAGTTGAAGTGGCGACAAGTGATGGAGCAGAACAATGGACTGTTTTTTCTCAAGGTGCCCTGCGTAAACCAGCTTGGGAATTGTACCAAGATATAAAACGGGCAAAACGCGAAGTCCATGCAGCAGCTAGACAATATCAAGACCAAGCCTTGGTCAGACGCTCACCGTTTAGCGATAAACAATTAAATGCATTAGCTAAATTACGGGATGAGCTCTCTAAATAAATATATGTATTAGAAAAAATCGTATGAAACCAAAAGAATGATGATGTGGTTTTATACGATTTTTATTTTATGGGTGTCCGTCAACCGATATGGATAGACCCGTACGGCACTTCCTACAGAAATGTGGGAAGTGTTTTTTTACGCAAAAAACTGGTATGGAATTTTTATCCATACCAGAAAGTGTACACCTGACAACGGTACAAGAAAATCTGGTTGAAAAGATCACCTATACTCCATTAGGTAAGATCACACCACAAGATCCAAATGGTAACCCAATTCCAGGTGCACCAACACCAGGTTACAACAATGATCCAAAAGACCCAACTAAGGGTGGTATCACACCAGTTCCTGAAATTCCGGGTTACACTCCACGCGTACCAAGCGTTAAGCCAGAAGATCCAGGCAAGGATACACCAGTCGTTTACGAAAAGAATGAAGATCCTAAGAAACCAGATATTTCAAATGAACGTGATCAAAATGCTAAGATCATCTTCCGTGATGTGACAACAGATACGGACTTAGCAACAGAGAAATTCACTGGTAAGTCAGGTTCTAAGATCACATACAGCACAGCTGATAAGATCAAGGAATTGCTTGCTAAAGGTTATGTTCTAGTGAATGACGGTTTCCCAAGTGACGCAGCCTTTAATAGTGACAATGATGTGGATCAAACTTACTATGTAACATTCAAACACGGTGAAGCACCAGTTGGACCAAATGATCCACACGAACCAGGTACACCGATCAACCCTAACGATCCAAATGGACCAAAATGGCCAGCTAAAGACGAATACACCAAGGAATTTACTTCTACAGTGCACTTCGTTGATAAAGACGGCAACAAGTTACGTGATGATGACGTTCAAACATCAACATGGACACGGACATTGATCGTTGACACAGTTACAGGTAAGGTCAAGAACCCAGATGCTGTATGGACAAGTGATACGGGCAACTACAACGATGTTAAAGTTCCTGTGATCGAAGGTTACTATGCTGATAAAGCAAATGTACCAGGTCCTAAGGCTACTCAAGAAAACATCGAAACAAATGTGGTTTACAACGAAATCGGTAAGATCGTTCCAGTTGATCCAGAAGGTAACCCAATTCCGGGTGTACCAACACTTCAATACAAGAACGATCCTAACGATCCAACGAAGGTCGTCGTAACTGATACCCCAGATGTTCCAGGTTACACAACTGATACTGTAAGTGTGACACCAAACATACCAGGTGAAGACACACCAGTTGTCTACAACAAGGTAGAAACACCAAAAGATCCTGAAAAGACACCAGGTCGACCAAGCACACCAGCTCCAGCCCCAACGACCCCAGAGGCTAAACCACAACCAGCTGCTAAGGAACAACCTAAGGCAGACAAGCCTGCTGCTGAACTTCCTCAAATGGGTGACGCAGACAACAATTCTATCGCAGTGCTTGGTGCGGTAATGATCACAAGCTTACTTAGCTTGTTCGGATTTGCCAGCAAAAAGAAAAAAGATGAAGAAAACATCTAATTTCTAGAGCCTGAAAAAGAGGAGAATTTTCTTCTCTTTTTCAGTACATAGAGTGTGGGGACTTACGGAGGATCCACTTTTAAAGTTGTATAAATAACGAGGTCCCCCTTGCGATGTAAATATATCGCAAGGGGGACCTCGTTTTGATATTGATTTTGATCAGTCGACTAAAGTAGCTGATTGCTGATAATGCTTAGGCGTTTTACCGACGATCTTTTTAAAGACCCTAGAGAAGTGAGATGCATCTGCAAAACCAAGGGTATAAGCTGCTTCATTGGTTGTAACATTTGACTTGAGCATGAGTTTTGCTTCTTCGATTTTACGATCGATGATGTAATCTTGGGCCGTTGAACCTAATTCAGTCTTAAAGAGTGTTCGCAGTTTAGATTCACTGATGTTAAAATAACTCGCTAACTCTTTGACTTTCAAAGGTCGATACATATTAGTGTTGATATATTGAATGATCGAAGTTGTAAGTGGCGATAGGTGTAAGGTGATGACCTTATTTACTTCGCTGGTGTAATACACGATCGCCGAATCACGGACTTGCAAGATCTCATCTAAAGTATTGCTTAGTTCAGTCTTTTTGATGAAAAGATCACGACTACCATAAGCAGTGATGATATCCATCCCTAATTCGATCCCAGCCTGAGAGAGTTTTTCAAAGACCACGATCGAATAATTTTTTTCTGAACGTAAGGTATCGCCTGTAACTGCAGGGATGACCCCATTGCTTAGCTTGAAGACCATATCGCGTAATTTGTTGACATCACCACTGCGCACATAGTCTAAGATCTTATGTTCATAGAGATAGAGATACATATTTGAATCGAAGTTTTGAGAAACTAAATATTCGATCCGTTCATCGGTGATCTCAGCTGAATATTTCTTTGTTTCAAGGTGGATCTTATCAGACATTAGATCTTTTATCTCACCGGAAAAGAAGTAGTGGACCATGATCAAAATATCACGCAGCTCACTAGTTGAAAATAACGGTAGGTCATTTAAATAACTATAGAGGATCTCTTGATCTTTAGCGCTGATCTTTAAATCTTTCATTCCCTTATAGAAGAAGGTTTTATCAACGATATTGCATTTGAAGGGACCAAATAGGATATGAAAATTCTCAAAATTATAGAGTAAAAACATGTCGTTTAGTTCCCCACTGATGAAGCTGAACAACTCGTGTGAGTTCAAAGCTTCTTTTAGAATATTTTCATAGTCGTTAAAGAGCACCGTTGTCTGATTGGAACGATACTCTTCGATGATCTCTAAATTTTCGTCAAAGACAATAATTGGAAGTCTGAGACAAATATGCAGAGATTTGATCATTTTTAGCCTTTTCATATAAATCGTGACCTCTTTACATATATAAATTAAAATTGATATATAGAGATTTTAATAATTGGCTAATCCAATTAACATTATAACTTTTTTTCGTTTAATCTAGTTAACAAATTCAACGATTTTGCAATTTTTATTGAAAAATACAATTATTTAGATAAAAAATATGACGTTTTTTACAATTCTTGTTGAATTATTCATTCTCGAAAAATTCAACAAAGACTATACATCATTAATGTTCAAAAATTTAATGTTTATTTAAAGGAGAGAAATAAGGACAAATGGTCTCAAAAAATAATCGAGATCTGTATTTGAGAAGATCCGCCAACAAGGTCTCCAAATATACGATCAAAAAGCTTAGTGTAGGTGTAACTTCTGTTTTAGTAGGTACGACTTTTTTCATCGGTTCTACTAGTCAAGCAAATGATTCAGAACAAGAAACAACGCAACAGTCTGACACAGCAGTTAAAGCTTCCGATACAAGTAGTACTAATGATTCTTCCCGACTCAAAGTTCAAGAAGCTAGCCAAGATCAAGCATCAACTTCCACCACAGATGCCGATCAAGCGCAAGCAGCTGGAAATGCTACAAGTACTCAAGCATCGACTTCCACAACTTCCACCAACGATGCCCAAGATTCCTCCGCAGATGAAATCAACCAGACAAATACGCAGGTAGAAAACAATAAACAAGAAGCGACAACCGCTGATCAAGCTGAATCAAATAATGATTCGGTATTATCCAATAATAATGTAGCAAATTCGGCTGAAAGTCAAGCAAAAGCCAATGAAGAAACCGCTGCAACACCTCAAGATACAGCAGGTTTCCGACGTGCTAATGTCGATACTTCAGCCTGTGCTTTAGCTGCTAATACAGACAATACGATCGCTGATGTTTCTAGTTGGCAAGAATTGATCAGCGCTATGGTATTCTAATTACCAAACGATCAATGTTAATGGCGCGATCACGGCTTCCAGCAATGGAAATATCGGAAGCAATGGTCATAACGTTACGGTACAGGTCAATCACGTAATGCTGGCCCAAGTAAAGTTGAATTGGGTGAAAACTCGACCTTTAACTTTACTGGTCGTGACGGGATCATCTTAGGCAATAACTCAAGCTTTGTCTCAGGTGAATATTCTAAGGTCCACTTCCAAAACAAAGGTCGTGGGGGCGCTTTAGACTTGGCAAACGATTCTAACATTACGATCTCTAAACATTCAGATACTTTATTTGAATCAAACGGTAAAACTGGTACATTTGGTTCTTACGATGGTTACAATTACATCGGGGTCAATGAAGGCGGGAATATCTTAATTGATGAATTTGCCACTTTCCGTGTTATCTTGACTAACCGTGGCGATAACCCTTGGGATGACGTGATCTCACTTGATTCACGTGGTAGCAATACTTCAGCTAGCTTTGTTTCTAAAAAAGGTGCGATCATCGATATTCGCGATGATAACACAAACTTCTATGCTGAATTGATCTCTTTCCCATTGGGGCTGCTGACTCTAAGATCGATATTCAAGATCCATTGTATATCAACTTACAATGTTATTCAGCTGGTGGTGCGATCACTGGTCGGCAGATCGCTGAGGGTGTCAATACTAAGACAGCTTACGATGCGGTAAATACACCAAAGATCGATGGTTATGAAGCACAGATCAAATCAACAAATGCCAATGGTGTAACAGTTGGTAGTGCGGCTGATACAGTCAAGGCTAACTTAGACATTCCTGATGAGATCGTTAAAGATGTCAAAGTTCCTGTGAACACAGGTTACTATGCTGATAAGGCAAATGTTCCAGGTTACACAACAAGTATCGTGAGTGTGACCCCAGGTGTTCCAGGTGAAGATACACCAGTTGAAGTTCCAACAACGCCAGCACTAGCTAAAGAAGCCCCACAAGCTGCTGCTGAATTACCACAAATGGGTGATGCAAATGAAACAACGATGGCTGCGGTCGGTGCCGCAATTGTTGCAGCTACTTTAGGCTTAGTTGGCTTTGGTGTTAAAAAGAAGGATGAAAAAAACTTCTAAATTTTTAAGTGAATAGAATACAAGAAAGAAGGAATTATTCTCCTTCTTTTTTGTTTTGAACAAGATATTTCTAGGCTGATGTAGTAGTCAGCGTATGCTGATTTTAGTATAATTAAGTATATGAGAATAGAATAAAAATTTTGTTATTAAACTGGGGGCAAAATAAATGAAGCTAGTACCATTATGGCTCGAACGATAAAAAAGAAAGGATAAGAAAAATGTCGGCAGAAAAAATCGTTATTGTGGGAGCTAACCATGCTGGGTTGGCGGTTGCTCGGAATTTAATGGATAGTGGAAAAGAATTTGAGATCACTATGATCGATAAGAGTGATAATTTAGGCTATCTTAGTTGTGGTACACCATTACTTTTATCAAACGAGATCAATTCTTATCGAAATTTCTTCTATGTCGATAATGAAACTTTACGCAAGCAGCTTGCAGCCCTTTACACAGAAGCACTTGTCGAATCGATCGATTTTAGGAACAAAAAAGTGATCTTTAGGGATAAACAAGGATTACAAGGAGTCAAGTATGATAAGCTAGTTTTAGCAACGGGGGCGTCACAAGTTAGTCTAGGGATCAATGGTAATGATCTACGTGGGATCTATCGTATCAAGAATTTAAATGAGGGACTCGAAGTAAATCAGCGTTTGGATCTGAATAATGTCAAAAATGTTGCGATCATCGGTGGTGGCTATATCGGGATCGAAGTGGCTGAAGCGATCCAAAAACGTGGAAAGCATGTAACGATCTATGATGCCAACCCGCATTTAATGATGTCGCACTATGATGAACCATTTGGCCGCCTAGTCGAAGAACGCTTGCGTGAAAAAGGGATCGATCTATGTTTAGAAGAAGAGGTCCAAAGCTATGTCGGTAAATCTGGTCGGATCGATCAGATCATTACTGACCGTGGGAAATACTCGACTGATATGGCCATTTTGACGATGGGATTCTTACCAAATACTTCCCTAGGACGTTTCCATTTAGAGCTATACACTAATGGTGCCTATATTGTAAATGAGTATCAACAGACTTCTGATCCAGATATCTACGCGGTAGGCGATTGTTCGACCTCGTATTCAAATATCCTAAAAGAATTAGTCGTTAACTTTTCAGTCTCGGATGCCTTGCGGGGGGCCTATGTTGCAGCCAAAAATATTGCGGGGGAAAATATTTCCTCAAGTGGGACCCAAGCTTCAAATGCGGTGCGGGTCTACGGGTTGAATCTATTTTCAACGGGTGTGACAGTCAATGAAGCCATCCGTTATAGTATCCCCCATGAATACGTTGACTATGAGACTTGGCAAAGACCAAAATTCATGCTTGAAAATAGCAAGATCAAATTGCGTTTGGTCTACCATAAAGAAGATCATCGCCTTTTAGGAGCCCAGATCGCAAGCCGGTCAGATCAAGCGGGTACACTGCATATGCTTTCACTTGCGATCCAAAAAGAGGTCACAGTAGATGAATTAAAGGTCTCTGACTTCTTCTTTTATCCATACTTTAACCAACCTGAGAATTTTGTGACAGAAGCAACACGACATGTAAGTAAGAAACGAGGCAAAGCAGATGACAAATGAGATGAATGAACAAAAAGTAGCCAAATTTCTAGATGCATTAGATGAGTTTGTGGCAGATGTTACTGATCAAGCTAAAGCGTTGCGCTTTTATACTTGTTTGGGCAATGTGAAGCTCTATGTTATCTTGGAATACGGCTATCCTAAGACAAAAGAAAATGATGGTAAAAAAGAGCTTTTAGTCTATACGACAGAACCGACTAAGCTCCTTGAAAACTCAGGGTTAAGCACGGTCGCTTTAGGACTCGAACGGCTAGCTCAAGAATTAAAAACGCTTGGAGCAGCGGGAATGTTAGTTGATGAAGGTGAACGTGATGTCATCATTCCAGCTGAGAATGTTTTTCAGGTCCAAGCTTTAAAGAAGAAGACAGCTGACTTTAAATTAAAGACAATGCCCGAACAGCTTTCTTTGACGTTGGAAAATGAGATCAGACGGGTAGTCAAGACAAAACCTGATGTTCTCAGTGCTTGGCTATTGGGGATCTTATTACCAGGAAAGAGTGACTATGAATATATGGTGACCCTAGAATATGCCTCTACTGTAGCTAGTGCTGAAAAAGAGCGTTTAGCGCAACAGATCGCAGCTCAAGTGACTCCATTACTACCAGATGGGACCGAGCTTTTGATTGGAACGACCGCTGAATTGGCGGGTGAGCGAGCTAAGCGTGACTTTGCACCGTTTTATATCAAGTTGAATTTTTAGTGAGGTGGCTAAATACTAATGAAAAAATTTTTAAAGTATTGTTTGATCGTAGTCTTGCTTGTTGTAGGATTGGCGCTTATCTTTAACCAACAGATCAAAAATGCCTTAGTCAACCATATGACTAATTCAGCTGTCAGCACGACAGTTGTTAAAGCTGATCAAAACTCCAAAAAGGCAAATTTTAACTTTAAAAAGATCAAAGCTGTCGATAATCAAATGGTCGTTAGTGCGGCCACGAGTGCTAAAAATGATGCCATCGGGAAGATCGCTATGCCAAGTGTAGGGTTAAAATTACCGATCTTTGAAGGCTTGAACAATGAAGATCTGGTACGTGGTGCGGGAACGATGAAGCAAGGCGAACAAATGGGGGCAGAAGGCAACTATGCCTTAGCTGGGCACCATATGAAAGATGCCAAATTACTTTTTGGTCCGCTAGCTGATGCCAAGCTGGGAGACAAGATCTATGTGACCGATGAAAAGAAAGTATATGTTTACACGACTACTGTTAAAACAGTTGTTAACAAGAGTGAAGTTCAATATATTTATGATGAACCGGGCAAAAAGATGATAACTTTGGTGACCTGTGCTTCGGGTGATGATGGCGAAGTCGATCGTACGATCATTCAAGGTGAATTAGCTGAAGTTTTGGATGCAACAAAGGAAAATCTTAAGTATTTCAACTAATTGACAGCAACTTACTTTACTGATAGAGTTATACTGATAAAGATCTAAGGAGTAAAAGAATGTCGAAGAAAAAAGTGGCACTTGCTTGCTCAGAATGTGGTTCACGAAACTATTCGATCACCGAAAATGTTAACCGCGCAGAACGCTTAGAAGTTAAAAAGTTTTGCAAGTACTGTGGCAAACATACGATCCATCGTGAAACCAAGTAGTTCATGGAGGCGTAATATAGATGAAATTCATTAAAAGTGTTATCAAAACAATGAAGGATACGACTTGGTTAACAGCTAAGGAGACCAGACGTGATACGACCACAGTAGTAGTCATGTCATTAGCATTTGCAGTCTTCTTTGGTTTAGTTGATTATGCGGCTCAAGCTGTGATCAATTTGTTAGTCTAGTTTTTAAAGGGCTGGTATTACCGGCCTTTTTTTGTTACAATTAAGTAAGGACAGGACCTTCGAACGCATTCGGGGGTTTTTATTTTGCAGTTAAATGATAAGTATAATTAAGGAGAAAAACATGGCAGAATCATTTGAAAAGAAATGGTATGTATTACATACATACGCAGGTTATGAAAATAAAGTCAAAACTAACTTGGAATCACGGGCACAATCAATGGGGATGGAAGACTATATTTTCCGCGTAGTCGTTCCAGAAGAAGAAAAAGTTGAAACAACTAAGACCGGTAAGGAAAAAGTTGAAACTTTGAAAACTTTCCCAGGTTATGTGCTAGTTGAAATGGTGATGACTGACCAATCATGGTACGTTGTACGTAACACACCAGGCGTAACAGGCTTTGTTGGGTCACACGGTGCTGGTAGTAAGCCAGCTCCATTGCTTGATGAAGAGATCGATCACATCTTGAACCAACTTCAAGGTAGTGAACATCAAGCTGATTTTGATGCTGAAGTAGGCGATGCAGTGACGATCATCGAAGGTGCGTTTGCAAGCATGGTCGGTAAGATCACTGAGATCAATGCTGAAAAGTCAAAAGTCAAAGTTATGATCGATATGTTTGGCCGTGAAACAATGGCCGAATTGGACTTTGACCAAGTTGAGCGTTTAGTTTAGGATCTAGGACTACAGTTATAATTACTGTAGTCTTTTTTCAAAATGGGGTGAATGCGAGATGCTTAAAGATGCTAATAAATTGGTCCAGACAACAGTTATAGCGGCGGGCGGTCTAGCTTTGGGAGCGGCGCTTGAGTGGTATAAATTAGCTGAACCGAGTAAAAATCGAGAAGTGACGCTTCAAAATCAGATCCCAACATTATTTATTCACGGCTATGCTGGGACCCGCTTGTCCTCAGGCTTGATGATCAAACGGTTCGAACACTATGGGTGGGGGCAAAAAAGTACAGTGATCGTGGTAAAAGCCGATGGCCGTTTAAAGATCAAGGGCGACCCTAGTATCCCTGGTGGTTTTATCCAAGTATTATTTGATAAAAATCGGATGTCGATCATTCATCAGACTGACTGGTTATGGCGTTTGATGAGTTATTTGAAAAATAACTATGGCATCGAAAAGATAAATATCATTGCTCATTCGATGGGAGGCGTGACCGTTTTGAACTTTTTGAGCAAGTTTGGGATCTCGGATCGTGTTCCACATGTGGAAAAAGTCGTGACTTTAGGTGTGCCTTTCAACGATACTGAAGTCGGCAAGGATGGTAAGGAGATCGAATATCGCCCGTTGACTCAGTACGGGCCGCTTACGATGGCACCGCTATTTAGTAAGATCAAAAAGCATCGTTATATCATTTCACCCGATACGAAATTTTTGAATATCGCGGGTGATCTGGAAAATGGGACGGCTTCAGATGGTTCGGTCTCTTTAGATTCAGTCTTGAGTTTGCGCTATTTGTTACCACGCCAAGTCTACCATGAAGTGATCGTGAAGGATAAAAAGGCATCGCATTCACGTCTCCATGAAAATCGTCAAGTCGATAAGATGATCGGCCAATTTTTATTTGGTAAGCAAGCTTTACAGGCATTTGCGGATAAGTAGATCTCAGTTCAGAAAAAATTTCGGGCAAAATATTGTTTTTTGAAAAAAAGCGTGTTATATTTTATAAGTATGCTTTTAGCATATTGAAGTGGGAGGTCAAATATGCTGACCATCCGTACCACACACGGAATAAGGAGGAATGACCCGTGGCAAAAAACGTAATCAACGTTGTTAAATTACAAATTCCTGCTGGTAAAGCAACTCCAGCTCCACCAGTAGGCCCTGCTTTAGGTCAAGCAGGTATCAACATCATGGGATTCACAAAAGAATTTAACGCTCGTACAGCTGACCAAGCTGGTATGATCATCCCAGTTGTTATCAGTGTTTATGAAGATCGTTCATTTGACTTCATTACAAAGACACCGCCTGCTGCAGTTTTACTTAAGAAAGCTGCTGGTGTAGAAAAAGGCTCCGGCGAACCTAACACAAACAAAGTTGCTACAGTTACAAAAGCACAAGTTAAGGAAATCGCTGAATCAAAAATGCAAGATCTAAACGCTGCAGACGTAGAAGCTGCTATGCGCATGATTGAAGGTACTGCACGAAGCATGGGCTTTGTTGTAGAAGACTAATTTTCTACGGCCATGCTTCTCAGACGGACACTTCTGTGAAAGCAGATCTGTCAAGTGGGAGGTATATCCGATAGACCACATTTTGCAAGGAGGAACTCACTAATGGCTAAAAAGAAAAGCAAGAAATATTTAGAAGCTGCTAAAAAAGTCGAAGCAGACAAAGCTTACACAGCTAACGAAGCAGTTGCTTTGGTTAAAGAAATCGACTTTGCAAACTTCGACGCAACAGTTGAAGTTGCATTTAACTTAAACTTAGATACAAAACAAGTAGACCAACAATTACGTGGTGCTTTAGTTTTACCAAACGGTACAGGTAAAGAACAAACAGTTGTTGTCTTTGCTAAAGGTCCTAAAGCTCAAGAAGCTAAGGATGCAGGTGCAGACGTTGTCGGTGACGATGACTTAGTTGCACGTATCCAAGATGGCTGGTTGGACTTTGACGTTGCGATTGCAACACCAGACATGATGGCACAAGTTGGTCGTTTAGGTCGTGTACTTGGACCTAAAGGCTTAATGCCAAACCCTAAGACTGGTACAGTTACAATGGACGTTGCTAAAGCTGTTTCTGACGCTAAGAGCGGTCAAGTAACATACCGTACAGACCGTGACGGTAACGTACACGTGCCAGTTGGTAAAGTATCATTTGACGAAGCTGCTTTAGTTGGCAACTTCCAAGCAATCTACGATACAATTGCTAAATTACGTCCAGCTGCTGTTAAAGGAACATACATCAAGCATGTTTCCTTGGCATCAACATTTGGACCAAGTGTTACACTTGACACAAACTCATTATAAGAATAAGTTTGTCGCTTAAAAGCCGTGGTCGATTGACTGCGGCTTTTTTTGTTGCAAGCTAGGTGTCAAAAGGTATATAGTTTAGCATAAGATGAGCTGGATATGTGATCAAGGTCAATGAGGAGTGGTTAACTGTTACCAAAAACATAGAATAGTGTAGAAAAATTTGTTATAACAAACCATGGAAAGAAGTAAAAATGTGGGTGGTTATTATGACAATGT
>ERZ507543.79-NODE-79-length-22747-cov-16.5855_pt1 | contig 22747 bp, 25 predicted proteins | sample MGYA00248695_ERZ507543 | MGnify/ENA primary metagenome ERZ507543 (study PRJEB26165, sample SAMN02676189) | human gut metagenome | isolation source: stool | host: Homo sapiens | place: USA | study: EMG produced TPA metagenomics assembly of the C.diff FMT (human gut...
TCAGGTTATGCTGACAAATTTGTCCAAAAATTCGGATTAAATTTGCAATCTACCACACTTGCATTATTTTTTTAGAAAGAGCTAGGTATTTAGAAGAGTTTTCATTTAATATTGTATCCTTCGTTTTTAATTCATTTATAGCTTCTGTTATAAATTGTTCACAACTTTTTAAATCTGCCAGAAAATTATCAACATTGACTACAACTTTGTATTGAAAATAAAAAGAATGTTTATCTTCATCCAAATCCAATAAATATTTTGCAAAATTGGTGAGATCGTCACTATCGCTATATTCAATTTCCATTTCCATTTTTATTTCCGGTAGTAGCAATTCATTCGGAGTGTCATTGATATTTAATCTAATTTTTTCCAGCCCGTCTTCATTTTGAATATCACTTTTCATTAATAGTTCAATAAAATTTTTTAACCACTTTGTTTTATGATAGACGTTATAATCATACGACTTTAAATTAAAATTTTTATCTGCCAAAATACGCTTAAGTAAGAAAAGCACGGAAGTTTTTCCACTGTTATTTGGACCGGCAAGAATACTGATTTTTTCTTCTAAATTTAATTCCGTATTTGTTAGTTGACGAAAATTATGTATATGTATTTTTTTGATAAACATTTTAAGTTCCTCTCTCTATAAACGGCGAAGTGATTTTTAGCTAATTAATATAAAATATCCAGCTTCCACTATATACACTTTTGTCGTGTATTCAATACCTACTCTAATCGATATTTTTAAAATAGACAATACTATCTTTAATAAAACCTATTAGTGATGTTTCATTAAATTTATTCTCCCTAGTTTGGTAAAAAAATTTTAACTTACCGTTAAAAAATGAACGTAAGACAATACGTCCTACTTATGTTTTCGATTTACCGAAAATTTTTAATCAAAATAATTCATTTTCCTTACTTGAATATTTTATTTAAAGCAGTGCTATTTAACATTCCTTACATAAATCACCAAACTTGGCATTTCCCCACCTAACCCATATAATTAAAAAACAATCATTGCATTGAAAACGTTTAACAAGGAGGACGACCATGCATTTAGTTCAAGCATTTTTACTTTCATTCACCGCATTTTTTGCAATTATGAACCCCTTTGCTAACTTGCCGATGTTCGTCAGTTTGACTGCTGATAACAGTCGCAAGGAAATCAACGCGATTGCCCGGCTGGCTTTTATCGTGGCGACCGTCATCGTAGTATTGTTTGCCTTTCTCGGAAATTACATCTTCACCATTTTTGACATCAACCTTGCCGCGCTTCGCATCATGGGCGGGATCATTTTGGGATTGATTGGTTACCACATGATTCAAGGTAACGTTTCGCCGATCCAGCACGATCCCGAAAAATCCGTTAAGGATTCCGTTAACAGTAGTAACACCAACGTCGCGATTTCCCCGCTGGCCATGCCAATTTTGGCCGGCCCCGGAACCATTGCTACCACCATGAACTTGGCTAGTGGAACCAACCCCTTCATCGTCGTGGCCGCGTTCGTTGTTTTAGCAGTCATTGCCTACTTCATTTTTATCTACGGTGAACAAATCATGGACAAGCTGGGCAACAACATCATGAACGTGATCACCAAGTTAATGGGGCTGATTTTAGCAACCATCGGCGTCAAAATGCTGATTGTGGGTGTGCAAGCCGCCTTCCACCTTTAAAATAAAAACGCACCCCAAAGTCGGCCAGTTCATGAGCATTAACAAAGAATCGGTGGTTATGCATGAACATGGTTACCAATTACCTATTAAGCGGCGCAAACTGACTTTGGGAGCACGTCTTGGCTCTATTATTTAAAAATGTTTTCCACTTTAATTTATTATCAATCGTTTAAGAACGGCGAATTAACGCCGTTCTTTTTATTGGGCAAAATTTTGCATAACGCTCGCAAATTTCACAGCTTTAGCCGATACTGCCCTCCATCTGAAACTTAATCAACCGATCTAATTCCACAGCGTATTCCATTGGTAATTGCTTGGTGAAGGGCTCCAAAAATCCCATAATGATTAATTGAGAGGCGGTCGCTTCGTCTAATCCCCGACTTTTCAAGTAGTACAGTTGGGCTTCAGAGATTTTCGAAACGTGGGCCTCGTGTTCAATCGTGCCGTCGCTCGTTTCAATGTCGTTAACCGGGAAAGTATCGCTGGCACTGTCTTGATCCATCAAAATCGTATCACACTCAACGTGGGACTTAGCCCGTTTGGCAGCCTTAGTGTACTTAATCAATCCCCGGTAGTCCGCCCGACCGCCGTTATGGCAGATTGCTTTTGAAACAATCGTGCTGTGGGTGTTCGGTGCTAAATGGATCATCTTGGCGCCGGTATCCTGGTGCATGTTGGCACCCGCCGCCGCAATCGACAGCATCGAACCGGTGGCCCCCGCGCCCGTTAGGTAAATGCTGGGGTATTTCATGGTGACCTTTGAACCTAAATTACCGTCGACCCATTCCATGGTGCTATTTGCTTCGGCCTGGGCCCGCTTAGTTTCTAAGCTGTACACGTTCGTTGACCAATTTTGAATCGTTGTGTAACGACAATAGGCGTCCTTTTTAACGAACACTTCTACAACTGCGGCGTGCAGACTATCCTCCGCGTAATTCGGCGCGGTGCATCCCTCGACGTAGTTAACGCTGCCACCTTCGTCAACGATAATTAGGGTTCGTTCAAACTGGCCCGTCCGGCCCGCGTTAATTCGGAAGTAGCTTTGGATTGGCACGTCGGCATGCACATTTTTCGGCACATATAAAAAAGTTCCACCCGACCAAACTGCGGTATTCAAGGCGGCAAACTTATTATCGCTTGCGGCAATCAATTTACCAAAGTACTGTCGGACTAGTTCCGGATGCTGTTTCAAAGCTGAATCAGTATCCATAAAAATGATTCCCTGACTTTCTAAATCCTGTTTGAGATTGTGGTAAACCGCTTCGGATTCATACTGTGCCGCCGAACCGGCTAAGTACTTTCGTTCGGCTTCTGGAACCCCAATTCGTTCAAAGGTAGTCTTGATTTCGTCGGGCACGTCCTCCCAGTTGCGAGCAATGTGATCCGTTGCCCGCTGGAAATATTTAATTTCGTTCAGATCAATCTCACTAAGGTCTGGTCCAAAGCTCGGCATGGGCACGGATTGGTAAATTTGATAGGCCTGTAACCGCAAGTCTAGCATCCATTGGGGTTCGTGTTTCGCCCGTGAAATGGCTTGGATGGTTTCCTCGTTAATTCCGACCCCGGTTGAAAAGACCGGCTGGACGTCATCCATCGGTCCCCATTCGTCCTTAAAATTTCCTGGTTGCGTTGGGCTGACTTCATCCATCAAAAACTTCCCCCTTCTCCTTTAAACCTTCTGCGAGTGCATGCCACGCTAAGGTACCGCACCGCACCCGCGTCGGAAACTGGTGCAAACTAGCAAAAGCCACTAAATCCCCCAGCTGATCGGAATCACAATCCTTTTGTAACACTAAATTTTGGAAATTTTCCCAGAGTTGGTGGGCATCCGCTAACGTGCGGCCCTTTAATTGCGCAACCATCATACTTGCCGATGCCATGCTGATCACACAGCCCGTCCCCGTGAAACCCAGTTGCTGGATCCGTTGTGCGTCAACTTCGACATAAACCGTAATCTCGTCGCCACATTCGGGATTGCGCAACGCCCCGACACAATTTGCGTGGGGTACTTTTCCGTAGCCTATCGGGTTCTTAGCGTGATTTAAAATAATTTTTTGGTATAACTCTTGTAAATTGTTCATGATAAAATCCGCCCCACTTGTTCTACCGCGTCCACTAAGCGTTGCAGATCAGCAATCTGATTTTCGAAGGTAAAGCTCGCCCGCACGACGCTACTAACGTTCAAAGCTTGCATTAATGGTTCCGCACACAGGTGTCCGGCGCGCACGGCCACTCCCGAAGCATCTAAAATCGTGGCCACGTCATGGGCGTGGTGTTTGCCAACGTTAAAGCTAACCACTCCCACCCGTTGTTGATAATCTAACGGGCCGTAAATTTTAACCTCCGGCACTTCCTGGAGTTCGGTAAGTAAAAACTGCATTAAGCGTGCTTCATGTTTTTGAGTAGCGGCAAAGTCCTGTTTTTCTAAATACTTCACGGCCGCTCCTAGCCCTAGTACGCCAGCAACGTTGGGGGTCCCTGCTTCTAAACGGATTGGTAACGGCTGAAAAGTTGCCGAAGTTGGCGTAACCAAGTCGACCATTTCGCCACCAAAACGGACCGGTTCCATCTCCTCTAACCGAGCTAGCTTGCCATAGAGCACTCCAATCCCCGTGGGACCAAACATTTTATGTCCGGAGAACGCGAGAAAATCGACATCCATGGCGGTAACGTCAATTGGCAAATGGGCGACCGCTTGGGCAGCGTCCACCACTAAGATTCCGTCATACTGATGAACTAGTTGGGCAACCTTTGCCACGTCAACCACCGTCCCCAACACGTTGGAAACCATCGTGAGCGTAACTACCTTGGTATGCGTATTGATAAGCTCTGCTAATTGAGCATAATCCAGGTTACCTTGCGAATCCATTCCCACCATTCGCAGGCGTGCCTCAGTTTGGGCAGCCACCCGTTGCCAAGGTACTAGGTTAGAATGGTGTTCGAGTACACTGACGATAATTTCGTCACCCGGCTGCAACCGCGGCTGTGCATAGCCGAAGGCAACCTGGTTTAACGCGTCGGTAGTCCCGCTGGTAAAAACGACCGACTCTGGTTGAGGAGCATGCAGCCACTGGGCGATTTGTTCGCGAACCGCTTCATAAGCGCTGGTGACCCGTCCCGCAAGCTGATAAATTCCCCGATGGACGTTAACCTTGTTAAACCGGTAATACTCGTCAATTACCGCTAAAACTTCCTCTGGCATGGGGGTGGTCGCCGCGTTATCTAAATATGTTAAGCCTTGGTAATCCGTCATCTTAGCCAACCTCCCCGTTGCACAAACGCCAAATCGATTCCATAAAGTTATCAATTAAAATTTGCTTTGCCGTCTCCATCGGCAGACCCCGACTTTGTAAGTAGTAAAGTTCATCTTCGTCATACTGGCCGACACTAGCAGCGTGACCGGCCCGGACGTCGTTTTCGTCAATCACTAAGACCGGGTTAACGCTGCCCTTAGCATGCGGTTCTACGGTCATTAACCGACTTTCCTGGTCCGCGTCCGCATCACTGGCCCCATGATCAATTTGGCCAATACTCGTAAAGTTGACCCGGGAATTTTCGTACAAAACTCCCCGCATGTTGATTCGGCTAAAAGTATGTTGGCCCAAATGCTTAATTTGACCACGGATGCCCACCCAGTCATCTTGGTAGCCGTAACGCGCCAAATTAAGGGTTGCCCGACTGCCGGTTCCAGCAAGCGTTACGTTTAAATCACCCAACAGCTGGCCCTTAGTTTGTGGCCACAAGGACCAATCGAGGTTAGCATCCCGAGCACTCACAAAATCACCTAGCAATAAACTTCGGATAGCTTGGTGGCTTTGCGTGTCAGTGATGAGTGTCAAATTGCTTTCGTCCGCTAAAGTTCCCCCAATCAAACAGTTGGATTGGGGCACTTCTCCCGCTAAATCTAGCGTTAACTTCGTGGTCAGCCGACTATGGTCCCCTAAATCAAACCAAACCGTCCATTCCACAGGAAAAGCTGACTCCGTTCGCAAGGTTAAGTTTAGCGTTGGCGAAATTTCCGCGTGGTCCGGCAAACTGATTACCACACCTTGGAGTTGGTCTTGCAAGTGTTGTTGCACAAATTGGTTGTTCGTGGAAGCTAGTAATTGGGGCAGCCCGGATAGTTCCGCTGTCGCACCATTAATGCGCCGGACCGTACCTCCCGCTGCATTAATGGCTTGCAAAGCTTCCGCGTTGGCCTCCCAGTCCCAAGCGGCGCTGGAAGAATCCGTCAAGGTAAAAACTGCGGGGTCATACCGAATTCCTAAAATTCGGGGATAACTTGCGGTCGTCGTTTTATTCAAGGGAATCGCCATGGCAGGTTTCACTTCCTAACGTTTCCTCTAATTCAGCGTAGCCAGTCTTTTCCAGATCCGTAGCTAGTTCGGGGCCGCCGCTTTTAACAATCCGGCCGTCCATCATGATGTGCACCACGTCAGGCACCACGTAATTCAACAGGCGCTGGTAGTGCGTAACCATCAAGCAGCTAAAGGTGGTACTGCGCATTGCGTTGATCCCCTTTGCCACAATTTTGAGGGCGTCAATATCTAATCCGGAATCAATTTCATCTAAAATAGCCATCTCGGGTCGTAACATCATCATTTGCAGGATTTCGTTACGCTTTTTTTCACCACCGGAAAAATCGGCGTTAAGCCCCCGGTCAGCATATTCCGGATTAATTTCTAAAAATTCCATGTTCGCTTTAAGCTGTTTTAAAAAGGGCAGTACGGCAACCGGTTGGCCTTGGTTACGCGCATTCAACGCTGCGTGAATGAAGTCGGCGTTGGAAATTCCCGCGACCTCCATCGGATACTGCATCGCTAAAAAGACTCCCGCCCGGGCCCGTTCGTCCACGCTCATTTCCGTGATGTCTTGCCCGTCTAACCAAATTTGGCCATCTACAATCTCGTAGAGCGGATTTCCCATAATCGTTTCCGAAAGCGTTGACTTCCCAGTCCCGTTAGGTCCCATCAATGCGTGAATTTCTCCCGGATTAATTTGTAAATTAACCCCGTTTAAAATGCGCTCATCACCCGCATTGACCTTTAAATTTCTAATTTCTAACTTACTCATCAAATTCTCCTACCTTAACGAAGCAATTTATCCCAAATGACGACTTGGTTTGCGGTTAACGATTTAGGCACGTCGATAATTCGCTGGTTGGAACTTCCCCGAAATTGAAGCGTCAAATCTTTTTTAGCTTCTAAAAACCGGCCGTCCACCAAAATATCTAGTTCACTTAACAATTCCAATTTATCGTAAGATTCCTGCATCAGTTCGTCCCAGGTGTAACCGGTCCACGACCAAATGTCCTTGTCGTGCCCAAATTCTTGGCGCACCCGCCGGACTAGCCGCAAGCAAACCTGCGTGTTTAAGAAGGGTTCTCCGCCTAACAAGGTCAGCCCCTGTACGTAACTTTGCCCCATGTCTTCGATAATTTGGTCTTCTAATTTCTGCGAATAGGGGCGTCCATAATGGAAATTTTGCGCCGCCTTGTTGTAGCATCCCGGACAGTTGAATAAACAACCCGAAACGTACAAGCTGCAGCGAATACCTTCCCCGTCAACCATGTTAAACGGCTTATAGTCGGCAATGTATTCTAAACTGCGGTCCTTCGCCAGCCATTCTTGCGGCTGGGGATTTCTCGGTGACCGTACTCGTCGTTGTCTAACCACGTTTTCACCCCTATTCCATATTTTTAACCCGTGATGAAATTTCTTTGTGCCGTCCGTGAACCATTGGCCGAATCATTGGGTTTCCTAAGTAACCACAAGTCCGTTTAACCACGTCACAAGTTTTGGGGTCGCGATTCCCACATTGCGGGCATTCAAAGCCACGCGCCGTGGGTTTAAAGTCGCCATCGAATCCACATTTATAACAGTGGTCGATCGAAGCATTTGTTCCTAAATAACCCACGTGGTCATAAGCCCAGGTCCAAACTGCTTCTAAAGCAGCCGGATTTTGTTTTAAATTCGGGTACTCACAGTAGTGAATAAAGCCGCCGGCCGCGTACTTCGGGTACTCCTCTTCAAAAGTAAGTTTTTCAAACGGAGTCGGATTTTTTCGGACGTCGTAATGGAAACTGTTAGTGTAGTATTCCTTGTCGGTAATGTCCTGGATCTTGCCAAATTTTTCAATATCATCCTCACAGAAGGTATCCGTCAGGGATTCGGCTGGCGTGGAGTAAACGCTGAAATGGTAGCCGTACTCTTTTTCCCAAGCTAGGCACTGTTCGTACAGGTACTTCACGATTGAAACCGTGAAATCGTGGGCTTCCTGATTACCTTCCCAATCCGGACCGAAAAAGGCGGTTCCCACTTCGTACAATCCAATGTAACCTAACGATATGGTCGCCCGCCGGTGGTTAAACAGTTGGTCCACGTCGTCACCATCTTTGAGGCGGACCCCAAAGGCACCGTGCTTATACAAAATCGGTGCATTTTGCGGTTGGGTATCCCGGCAACGTTTAATCCGGAAGAGTAAGGCTTTTTTCGCCAACGCCACCCGGTCTTCCATAATTTCCCAGAAGATTTCCCGGTCACCCTGGGCTTCAATCGCAATCCGTGGCAAGTTGACGGTTACGACCCCTAAATTCATTCGGCCGCTATTAACTTCTTCGCCATCAGCGTTCTTCCAAGCTTGTAAGAAGCTCCGGCAACCCATGGGCGCCTTAAAGTTTCCGGTTAATTCCACAATTTTGTCGTACATTAAAACGTCGGGATACATCCGTTTAGTTGCGCACTCTACGGCTAACTGTTTGATATCGTAGTTGGGATCTTCCGGATTTAAATTTATTCCGCGCTTAATTGAAAAGACCAACTTCGGGAAAATTGCGGTCCGGTGCTGCTTGCCGAGCCCCTTAATGCGAACTTTTAAGATTGCCCTTTGAATTTCCCGTTCGATCCACGAAGTTCCCAGGCCAAATCCCACCGTGGTAAACGGCGTTTGTCCGTTGGAGGAAAACAGCGTGTTAACTTCGTACTCTAACGCTTGCATTGCGTCGTAAATATCTTTCTTGGTTTTTTCCTTAGCAAAGGCTTCCCGTTGTTCGGGGAGCACCCATTTTTCGGCTTCCTTCAAGTGCTTTTCGTAATTTAATTTTGCGTAAGGCGCCAACATTTCATCCGTCCGGTCTGACGAACACCCTCCGTATTGGCTCGATGCCACGTTCGCAATAATCTGCGACATTTGGGCGGTTGCCGTTTGAATCGACTTAGGCGACTCCACTTCCGCGTTTCCAATCTTAAAACCGTTCGCTAGCATACTCTTGAAGTCAATCAAACAGCAGTTGGTCATTGAAGTTAGCGGTGAATAGTCCAAGTCATGAAAATGAATGTCGCCGCGCAAGTGGGCCTTGGCTACGGTTTGCGGCATCATCGTTAACCCAAATGATTTGCCGACCATTCCAGCCGTTAAGTCCCGGCGGGTGCTGAAAATATTACTGTCCTTATTAGCATTTTCGTGAACTACCGTATCCTGTCCATTAAATAACTGGCTTAATTTATTTTGCGGATCAATCGCGGCCTGCCACTTGGCTTCATCGGCTTGCCGATATTCAGCATATTTTTCCCACAAGTCGTTCCGTTGATAATCATGAAGGATTGCTTTAAAAACCGCTCGAATTTGTTCTACCGTTAGTGGTGACGCCATTTGCGTTAACTGTTCTAAAATTGCTTGCGTAATTTTTCGCCGTTCAACCTCGTCCGTGGTTAATTGATCAACCACCAGCGCGATTTTATAGGGGTAAAATTGCATCCTTTCCCCATCTGCTTTAACTACTTGTTTTTGACGTAATTCAGTCCAAGCGTCGGTTGCGATTGCTTGCGAATTGATCATTTTAACCACCCGTCCTTTTCTAATTTTTTATTCCAATCTCGTTCAATTCTCGCTATAATAAACAGCGTTATTATTTTCTGTTTATTTAAAGCTGTTTGATATTCGAAACTGGCTTGATTGGTTTCTCTTCACATCATAGATTACTCCGATTTTGCAAAAAGATAAAGGTTGAAAACACAAGATGTATGTGCTTAACGAACGATCAACCACTATATATGGTGTATGTAACGCATTTTAAAATAACAATCAAAAACCTGGTCATCGCAGTTTAGTTGCGGACCAGGTTTTTAGATTTGATTAATTTCTCATTACTACCGGCTAAAAATATTTTGTTTTACTGAACTTAATTAATGCTAAAGTGCGCGCCAAGAATCAGTTTGTTTTTCCATATTAACCACTTACCCCGAATACTAAACCACTTGTCCCTTGTCCCCATACAAACCTTTACTAGCTCCTTTATACTAATTCCAACCAAAGGAGATGACTTTATGAACACACTAATCGTTAAAAATCTAACTAAAAAATATCCCCACCAAATTGCCGTAAACCAAATTGACTTAAAAATTAAGGCTGGAGAATTCGTCGCTTTTCTTGGACCCAATGGTGCTGGAAAAACAACCACAATCAATATGTTAATTGGTTTAATTTCACCAACCAGTGGTTCCATTGAATTGGCGGGGTTGCATCCCGCAGACTCCGACTACCGAAAAAAGATTGGCGTAGTTTTTCAAAATAGCCTACTGGATAAAAAAATGTCCGTTCGGCAAAATATTCGAAGTCGGGCAAATATGTATTCCCAAACCTCTTCGAGCTGGCTCCAATTCTTGTTTAAACATTTCCACTTAAATAATCTTTTAAAACAACCCTACGGCACCCTTTCAGGCGGGCAGCGTCGGCGAGTCGACATCGTTCGCGCCCTAGTAAACCAACCGGAAGTTTTGTTCTTGGATGAACCGTCAACTGGATTGGACATTCAGACTCGCAATACCATTTGGCAAGCCATTCATAAGCTTCAACAGACCACCAAAATGACCGTGATTTTAACCACCCATTACTTAGAGGAAACGGAACAAGCTGATTACGTATACGTAATTGATCGCGGACAAATCATCGCTGACGATACTGTCACTAATTTAAAGCTTCAGTACGCGCAATACTCACTGACCTTAATTCCGAATAATCGTCTTGCTTTACAACAAGCTCTATTGAAAAATAACAGTTCATTTTCAAACGTTGCTACCGGTTTTGAATTACACGTTGCTAGTATTGACGAAATCCTCCAGATCGTTGGCCAGTACCGTGCCTTACTAACCGCTTTTGAATGTCGGCAAGGCAACATGAACGATATTTTCCTCGCACTCACCGGAAAGGAAGTTAATTAAAATGTGGTCACTAACTAAACGAAACTTATACCTTTTCTTCAGCAGTCCAAGCACCATATTTTTTCACTCCTTGGTGCGTTAATCGCGTTTGTCCTCTACACTGTCTTTTTAAGGGATAACATTGATAGCGCCCTTATGCTTAAAAATTATAATTTACTTCTTGATCCTTGGGTGATTGGGGGAATCCTAACCGTCACCACCATTACAACCACCCTCACGGCATTTTCGCAAATGATCATTGACCGTGGAACGAAAACTTTGGCAGATTTTTTAATCACCCCGGTTGCCTACTTTAAGATTCAGTTTAGTTATATAATTAGTGCAATTACCATCAGCATCGTGATGCAATTCGGTATGCTAGCAATTATGTACACTTATTTTTCGATAACTGACCAACTGCGTTTTCCCTTTGAACAATTAGTCCCGTTATTCTTACTGATTATCTTAAGCAGCTTAGTTTGGACCGCCTTTTCTCAATTTATTCTCAGCTTTGTCACGCGCATTGAGACCTTAGGACGGTTAGGGACCATCATCGGAACCATGAGTGGCTTTCTCGCGGGAGTCTATTTACCAAGCGGAATGTTACCTGATTCAGCACAACGCTTCATTAACCTAACTCCCGCAATTTATAACGCAGCTTTATTTCGTAACCTGCTGATGAAAAAGCCTTTAAGCCAAACCTTTAACAGTGTTCAGGCTCGATACATTTTTGAAAAAAGCATGGGCGTTCGCATTAATATAAACGGACCATTAACTGGTTCAACCATGGTAATAATTTTATTTGCCAGTTTCTTAGGATTCAGCTTATTATCCTTATTACTTAGCAAACGGAGCCGGAATTTTATTACTAAACAAATCTAACCAGCCTCGGAAAGAAGGGGTTAAATTGAAAATCTCGTTTAACCAAGATACCTCGTTAGCTACCGACGAAATCATGGTTTCAATTAAAGCTGCACATTTAAATACTAAAGTTACAAGGTTATTAGAACTGTTGGATCAATTGGATAAACAAAAAGAAACTTTACCGATTGTTATCGATGACCAAGTCAACCTAATTCCTTGTTACCAAATTGTTGCTCTTGAGGTCTTAGGCGAACAAGTAACGATCCACACTATTACCCAAGATTACCAGCTACACGGCCAGCTAAAAAACGTGCTTGCTAAGCTTGATGCAACTAAGTTTGTTCGAATTAGTCGAAGCGCCGCCCTTAACTTGGATTATCTAAAACTACTTGAACCCTCTTTTTCCGGTAATATGGTTGCCCGCATGCAAAATAATCTAAAACTAATCATTAGCCGAAAATATCTGCCCGACTTAAAACACCATTTAGGATTGTGAGGTATCCAATTATGAACGCGATAAAAAAGTTTTTGCGGTACATTGTCTACCACGTGATGGCCGGTTCGACCTTTTATTTAGCAACCATTGCATGCGGGTTTACCACAATTAGTCCTACTCCTCAACACGCCTTGCAGCTCTTCTTGATGTTTGCTCTAATTGGTCTTCTAACAATTACCCTTACCGAACTACAAAGTCATCAATTTTTAAAAATCCCCTTTTTAGGCAAAATTTTTCTTCACTTTGTGGGTACTTTTCTAATTATTGTCGGAACTTCATTTGTTTTTAACTGGCACTTTGCCGCTCCTAGTATTGTAGCTAGCTTCATCTGGGGGTACTTGATTATCTATCCTGTTGTTTGGTTAGCCCTTTACTTCTACTGGTGGTTAACGGCTAGAAAGATTAACGTCTCCCTGCGTTCCCGCCAAGCAAATTTCCATTCTTCAAATAACCATTCAAACTAGTATTTCACTAAAAAACTGGTCCAAATAGGCTTACCCTCCTATTTGAACCAGTTTTATTAATCCATTATTAAATTGAGTAGCGTGCTAAACCTATTGTGCCGTGTATCCGCCGTCCACCACAAATTCGGAGCCAGTCGAGAAGGAGGATTCATCGGAAGCTAGGTACAACACCATGTTGGCAATTTCTTCCGCGGTGCCTAGGCGACCAACTGGATGTAGTTTCTCCAAGTCCGCCCGCATTTCAGGATACGCATCCACCATTGGGGTGTGGGCGTATCCCGGATGTACCGAATTAATCCGGATTGGATAATGTTTCTCCGCACAGTACAAGGCTGCTGATTTAGTAAGTAAACGCACCCCACCTTTTGAGGCGTTATACGCGTACAGGTTAGAAATCCCAATCAGGCCCGCTATCGAAGCCATGTTGATAATCGAACCACCCTTTTCCTTCATGTGTCGAATGCCATACTTCACTCCTAACATGATGCCGTCCAGGTTAACCGACAAAATCTTGTGCCATTCGTCAAGTTCAATATTTTCAGCATCGTCAAAGGCTAAAATTCCCGCATTATTAACCAAAATATCCACTTTTTCGAATTTATCAATTGCCGTCCTAAAAACGGGTTCCCAATTGTCTTCCACCGCAACGTCTTGTTTGACGAAAACGGCCTTATCTTCGCCAATTTCCTGCAAGGCTTCACTTACGCCAGCAACATCAACGTCCGTGATCACCACTTTTGCACCTTCTCGAACAAAAAGTTTGGCACAGGCTAACCCAAAACCTTTTACTCCACCAGTAATAATCGCAACTTTTCCGTCTAGTCTACTCATTTCATTGGCCTCCTAAACCTATTTTATTCGGCGCATTCCCTATCAACTTAAGCATAAACCTACCAGTACCAATTTGCAATCATTTTCACAAACCATCCTATTACCCCTGTTATTTTTTCGGTTGGGTCCCTTGTCATATCTAACGTTAAGAATAACGTGACCTTACCAATCTGTTCCCATAATTTTTAGGTAGACCATTTGCAGCCAAGTAACCGCTTTACAAGCCGATTACAAAATGCTACGATTGCTTCATAGTAAAAACTTAAAAACAACAATGCTGGGGTGCCGTTTTGGCTGAGATAATACCCATTGAACCTGGTCTAATTAGTATTAGCGTAGGGAGATATTGGATAATAACAGCCAGTTTTTCGTTGCCGAAAAGCTGGCTATTTTTCTGGCTTCTTGTTTCTAAGTAAATTTATTAATTTACTGAGGAGGTTTTTTAGTTATGAATACTAAAAAAGCAAACTGGAATTATTCGTTACGAGACGTAGTCTTTATTGTGTTAATCGCGATTTTTTGTGGGGTGATTTTTTTCGCCACTAATTTATCGTATAGTTTTCTAACGGCGGGGTTGGCCGCAATTGGTCTCGGTCCGCTAGCTAACGACCTGTTACTTGGCCTATGGATGATTGCCGGTCCTTTAGGCATCATGCTCACCCGCAAAATTGGATCCAGTATCATCGCGGAAACTCTGGGTGGTCTGGTTGAAATGCTCCTAGGCGGTCAGTTTGGCGCTGGTGCAATTCTTTCCGGGCTCATTCAAGGAATTGGGAGCGAGCTTGGTTTCACCTTCACTGGCTACCGCCATTACGACAAACTGGCCTTATTTTTGTCGACCGTCACTAGCACCATCATTACCTTCGGCTGGAGCCTTGCCCAAGAAGGCTATGCCGCTTACCGTCCAAGCTTTCTAATCGTTTTGTTTATCGCTCGGTTTATTTCAATTGGTTTCTTCTGTGGCGTTTTAGTTGCCTGGATCAACCGGCTGGTAGAGCGTTCGGGCATTATGCGGCGGAAGTAGGCATCCAATTATGGAAAAAGTCACAATTAACAATTTAACTTTCAAATATCGGCAGGCAACTCAGCCGATTCTCAAACAACTTAACTTTCACCTAACGGCTGGTAGTTTTAACGTTTTGTACGGTCCGTCTGGTGGTGGAAAATCTACCCTGCTACGGATTATTGCGGGACTGTACCCTCACTTTGCGGGAACAATTATCCAAGGAACCGTCAAACTGGAAGAAAAGGACGTTACCGCCTGGCAACCCGCGGAGCTGACCCAAAAATTGGCGTTGCTCTTTCAAAATCCACGAGAACAATTTGCCATGGACCAAGTCGAAAAGGAATTCATCTTCACCTTGGAAAACTTGGCTATTCCCGCTGATGAAATTGACGATTTAATTACTCAAGCGCTTAGTCAAGTGGGGATTGCTCACTTGCGCCACCGGCAACTCGCCACCCTTTCTGGCGGAGAACTGCAAAAAGTCGCCCTCGCGATTACTCTGGCAACTGGCAGTGACTTAATTTTACTTGATGAGCCATTTGCCAACGTTGACCTAAAATCTCGCAAAGCCCTCATCAAGCTTTTAAAAAAGCTGCAGGCACAAGAAGGCAAGACGATTTTAATTGCCGACCACGATCTCAACGACTATGCGGAAATTTGCGATCACTTATACCAGCTTGATCACCAACAAGTTAGCTTAATTACTGATCCACAACCGATTTTTGCACGTTACCAGTTAACCACCCGCACGGCGTTTCCGATTCCTAACGCAAACGCCGCTGCAATCCTAAAGTTACAAGATTTTGGGATTGAAAACGGGGGCCGGTATCTACTTCAGGCCGTCCAAACGTCCTTCCCCAAGCAACACTTAATTTTGCTTACTGGTGAAAACGGCTCGGGAAAGTCGACGTTATTCGAAGCAATTGCCCGACTTCATCCCTATCAGGGCAAACTTTTTTACGATAATCGGCCGCTTTCTCAGTTCAACGCGCGAACCTGGGCGAAAACTGCTACGGTGGTCTTTCAAGATTCTGAAATGCAATTTCTTAAAATGACCGTCACGGAAGAAATCGACCTAAGCTTACGGCATGCCCGGGCACCCCAATATTGGACTGCCGACCGTATCCAGGACTGGCTGGAACGTCTTAATTTAGCGGAGTTACAAGAACAGATTGTTTATCAACTTTCGGGCGGGCAAAAGAAAAAGCTCCAAATCTTAACCATGTTAATTTTAGGCAACCCGCTCGTTTTACTTGATGAACCTTTGGCCGGCTTGGACTTAGCTTCTGTAAGGGTGGTTATGCAATTAATTCAAAAAGCTGCCCAAGTACAAAAACAAACCATCGTGATGATCAGTCACCAATTGACGGGGCTACCAGAATTTTTTGACTATCATTTGGCACTGACCGATCACCAGCTTATTTATCAGGAGGAGCTAAATGGATTCATCAGTTAAATTCATTTTAATTCTGGCAATTAGTTTTGAAATTGCCTTTGTTAAAAGTGTCCCCGTTAACCTAGTGATTATCATTGGCGGATTAGCCTACTTGCTTTGGAAACGAATTGCGGTGCGCAAACTGGGCCTGCTTTTGGTAATCCCGCTGCTTCCTGCCGTAGCAACTTGGATTTCGTTTTATTTAAACGGGACTGGCAACGCGGTGCGGACCGCTTGGATAATGGCTACCCGGGTTTACGCCTACATTGTTTTGGGTGGGGCATTTTCTTTTACCGCGACCGTCGAAAGTCTGCTAGGTTCCCTGGAACAAAATTGGCATTTACCTACCAAATTCGTTTACGGATCGTTAGGCGCCTTTTACTTCATCCCCCGGGTAAAGACGGCCGTTCAACAAATTAAAACCGCAGCCATGATGCGTGGTGAAGTTTTACACGTCTGGTCCCCCACAATCTTTTTTAAGGCGATTTTACTATCGCTGCGTTGGTCGGATAACTTGGCAATTGCCATGCATTCCCACGGTTTTAGCGAAAATCAGCCGCGCACCCACTACCAAACTTACGCCATTCCCCGATGGAACTGGGGCGTTGCCGCGGGAACTTTTTTAGCTTTACAAGTACTGGTTTGGTATTTTAGATAGTAAATCGGGTGTTGGGCCTTTAGTAAAGCCCAACGTGCACCAAAAATTAGTTTGTTCCGCTTAACCAAAAATAGACCATTATGCCTGAATTTGGCATAATGGTCTATTTTCAGTTAACGCTCAGAAATTACCCGACTTTTGTTTCCCGCATTTATTTTTATCTAGTCTTTTTCCACTTTTCCTGGCCAAGCTAGCATTCCGCCGACCACGTTGGTTACATCAAAGCCCTGGACTTCGAGTACCCCGCACGCATTTGCTGAGCGTCTTCCCGAACGGCAGATCACGTAGTATTGGGTCGCTTGGTCTAATTCAGCTAAGCGAGTAGGTAGTTGGCTTAAGGGAAAATTACGCGCCCCCACCACGTGCCCAGCCGCAAATTCGTCTGGCTCCCGCACGTCCAATAAAACGGCGGTAGTTAGCGGATACTTTTGGTAAAAATCTTCCATTGCAATTGTTTTAACCATTGCTTAACGCTCCTCATGTTAGTTTAAATTGTATATTGACCATGATAGCATTCCCTTTTCTAACTGAATAGTGATTGCCTATTTAGCTAATCGTGCTACCATTACAGTAAAAATCAATTGGAGGACAAGCACATGTTGAAAACTTGCACCACTATTTTAGTCGGTAAAAACGCTAGCCTGACGGGTTCTACCATCATTGCCCGTAACGAAGACGGTGCCGATGATTCTAATGCCCAACGGTTCGTGGTCGTTAACCCCGAAGATCAGCCCCAACCCTATCATTCTGTCCATAGTGATTTAACGATTCCCCTTCCCGACAATCCGCTCCGCTACACCGCCACGCCCGATGCCGATCCCACATATGGCATTTGGGGTGCTGGCGGCATCAACAGTAAAAACACGGCGATGACCGCTACCGAAACCATTACTACTAACGCCCGGGTACTTAGCGTGGATCCGTTAGTCGAAAAGGGACTTGGCGAAGAGGATTTTCTTACGTTGGTTTTGCCGTATATCGAGACTGCCAAGGCGGGCGTCTTGCGCTTAGGTAAACTTTTAGAAGAATACGGCACTTATGAATCCAACGGAATTGCCTTCGCCGATCGCGAAGAAATTTGGTATATGGAAACCATCGGAGGCCACCACTGGGCTGCAATCCGAATTCCCGACGACGCCTATGCAATTGCGCCAAACCGCTGGAACATCACCGATTTCGATTTTGATTCAGCTGATTGCCTAGCCTCTGCGGATCTCCCGGAATTCATTGCCAAAAATCAACTTAATCCGGATCACGAAGGCCTTAATTTACGGCACATTTTTGGCAGTGCCACGATTAAAGACCGGTACTACAATAACCCCCGGGCTTGGTACGTCCACCAATTTTTGGATGATAATTTTGTTGGGGAGCCTACCGACCAAGATTTACCTTTCATTAATCGTGCAACCAAGAAAATTTCTGTGGAAGATTTGAAGTTTCTTTTGAGCTCACACTATCAAGAAACGCCCTACGATCCTTATGGCGAAACGGTGCCCGAGAAACGTTTTCGGCCAATCGGCATCAATCGCAATCTAGAAACTCACATTCTAGAGTTACGCAACCAAGTTCCCGATGAAATCGCGGGAATTCATTGGCTGGCCTTTGGACCCAACACGTTTAACGCCATGGTGCCGTTTTATAGTAACGTCGCGGATACTCCGGCTTGCTACCGCGATACTCCCACGGTAGTGAATACCAACTACATGTACTGGATTAGCCGGGTGCTTGCTTTAATTGGAGACGGAAATTTTGCCCTCTACCAAGATTTACAGGAAAACTTTGCCCAAACGGTACTCCAAAACGTGCTAAGAATGCAAAAAGAAACGGATCGCCAAGTCGCGCTCACGGAAAAAACTTTAACGTCCGCTAACCAGGCAATGGCCGATTTCACCTTAGCCCAGGCTACTAAACTGCTTAACGATGCAATCAACCTCGGTTCCCGCAATATGAAGTTGCGGTTTTCGTTGGGGGATTAGGATGCCACACTTGTGCAGCCACTAAATATTCAAAAAAGCCTTGAATCCGTCATCGTCTGACTAAATTCAAGGCTTTTTGCTTACTATTAACGTTTTAAATTAGAAGCTGGCGTTACCCGGGGTCCGTGGGAATGGGATGACGTCGCGGATGTTTTCCACACCAGTAACGTACATCAATAATCTTTCGAAACCAATTCCAAATCCGGAGTGTTCCGTTTCCCCATATTTTCTTAATTCAAGGTACCACTTGTATTCTTCAGGATCCAAGTTAAATTCCTTAATCTTTTCGTTCAACTTAGCTAGTCGTTCTTCACGTTGGCTACCACCAATCAATTCGCCAATGCCAGGTACTAATAAGTCCACTGCGGCAACCGTCTTGTGGTCTTCGTTTTCCCGCATGTAGAAGGCTTTGATGTCGCGTGGGTAATCCGTGATGAACACTGGCTTTTGGTAAACTTTTTCGCTCAAGTATCTTTCGTGTTCAGTTTGGAGATCAATTCCCCATTCAACTTTGTTTTCGAATTCTTGGTCAGCAGCTAACAACTTGTCGATTGCTTCCGTATAAGTAATTTGGGCAAAATCGGCGTCGCGAGTTGCTTCCAAACGAGCCCGTAATTCTTGGTCCACATTTTGATTCAAGAAGTCGATTTCATCAGAAGCATTTTCCAAAAGATAGTTGATCACGTACTTCAACATGTCTTCGGAAACGTTAATCACGTCTTGCAAGTTAGCGAACGCCATTTCTGGTTCAACCATCCAGAATTCAGCGGCATGCCGCGTAGTGTGTGAATCTTCCGCACGGAAAGCCGGGCCAAAAGTATAAACATCCCGGAAAGCCAACGCAAATGCTTCCGCGTTCAATTGACCACTAACCGTTAAGTTAGTTGGTTGCTTAAAGAAGTCCTTAGTAGAATCAACCTTGCCTTCTTCGTTCTTTGGAACGTTGTTAAGGTCTAAAGTAGTTACCTTAAACATTTCACCAGCACCTTCCGTATCACTAGAAGTGATCAACGGAGTGTTAACGTAGACAAAGTTATTCTTTTGGAGGAATTCGTGGATGGCAAAGGCTGCCAACGAACGAATCCGGAAAACTGCGTAGAAAGTATTGGTCCGCGGACGCAAATGTGCTTGTTCACGTAAGAATTCTGGTGTGTGGTGTTTCTTTTGAAGCGGGTAGTCACTGTCTGAGTTACCTAAAACTTCAATTTCAGTTGCGTGAATTTCAAACGGTTGCTTAGCTTTCGGAGTGTCCACTACCGTTCCGACTACTTTTAAGGTAGTGTAAATGGGAGCTTTCTTAATTTCTTCGTAGTTTTCCAACCCATTTTCCATGATTACCTGCACATTTTTAATGCAGGAACCGTCGTTAATTTCCAAAAAGCTAATTTTCTTGGAAGAACGGAGCGTTTTTAGCCAACCCGTTACTTCTACTGCTACATCTTCATCATGCGTTGCTTGCGCATAAAGTGATTTAACCAACGTATTTTCCATTAAAAATCCCTCCATTGTCTTCGTAAAAAGTCCGCCAATAAAAAAGTCTTCCATCCCGTAACAGGGACGAAAGACTTCGCGGTACCACCCAAAATCCGTTTAAAAATAAACATCTCTAAAAGCACATCTAAAATATGCTCTCCAAACGATAACGTATCGGTCACGTCTAGACTTACTGGACGCTTAATCGTTCAGTCTAGAAACAAAGAAGATGTTATTCTTAAAAGAATAACTTCTTGAGCTTCCACCATCCTCAATTCGCTTTAAGTTACGGGCTTAAAATACTTGTTCTTCTTACGGTTTTTGATTATATTCAATTAGCTAGCTTCAAGATTAGCATAGAAAATTATTTTTGTAAATTGGGATTTCGTTGTTTTCACGCCTTTAGTATGCTATTCTATGCTCAAATATTTTCCCGAAACGGAGTATTATATTATGGTTAGTTTCGTATTGCTTTTGGCGATCTGTCTCATCCTGGCGACCGTTTACGTAACCTGGCTTAAAAATGACCGAAATCTCCACCTCGATTGGCATTCGCCACTCTTAATCCCCAAAGTATTTGACTTTGGGGTGACCTTTAACCCGAATAATTTCTTTGGATTGAGCATGATTATCATCATTATTTTGTTAATTTTATTGCCTTTAATCCAATCACTCCACCTTTTTTAAAACTCATCGACCCTATAAAATCAAGTTTGCTTTTATAGGGTTATTTTGCCTTTGTGTATAGCAACAATCCCCCAAAAATATTAAGCTAAGCATAAGGTAAGCAACGCCAAATCGTTTCAGTTCCCTTACTGTGATTTCTGATGTTATCATACGTTACGAACATCAAGAATTTATTTTACAGTTATGTTCTGGGGGGATAGTAATTATGTTATATAAAGATTTAAATGGAAAAGTTGCCGTGATTACTGGCGGCTCAAAAGGAATCGGCAGCGCGATTGCCGAACGCTTTGGGCAAGAAGGTATGCACGTCGTTATTAATTACAACTCTGATAAAGATGGCGCCAACGCCGTACGGGATCAAATTAACGCAGCCGGCGGTGAAGGCGTGGTCGTGCAAGCTGACGTATCAACCGAAGAAGGCGTTAAGCGCCTAGTCGACACGGCCGTCGATCAATTTGGCGACCTAGACGTTTGGGTCAACAACGCGGGGATGGAAAATCAACAACCGACTGCGGAATTATCGTTTGAAAGCTGGAAACGAGTGCTCGACGTCAACCTAAACGGCGTGTTTTTAGGTTCAAAAGCGGCCATTAATTATTTTCTTTCGCATGATAAGCCCGGAAATATTATCAATATGTCTTCCGTTCATGAGAAAATTCCGTGGCCAACTTTTGCACACTACGCTGCTAGCAAAGGCGGCGTAAAACTGTTCAACGAAACAATTGCGATGGAATACGCCGACCGGCACATCCGGGTAAACGCAATTGGCCCTGGCGCGATCAATACGCCCATCAACGCTAAAAAATTTGCGGATCCTGAACAGTTAAAAACCACCACCAGCATGATTCCCATGCAACGAATTGGCGATCCTGAAGAGGTCGCGGCTGCGGCAGCATGGTTAGCTTCCGCTGAATCAAGTTACGTCACCGGAATTACCCTCTTCGTTGATGGCGGGATGACTCTTTATCCATCCTTTCAAGGCGGTAAAGGTTAATTAAAAAGGATATTAAAATAACAGCACTGAGAGTTCGCAAACTTCTCAGTGCTGTTTTGGTGACGACTTCTTTAAGGACCCCAAATCGGTAGTTACGCCCAATTTAGGCACAACTACCGATTTTGGGTTAGTGCTCGCAAGCCACCCGAATTTTCCTACGTCTACCTACTTGTAAACCTGTTTTTCGGATTATTCGATGTGCTTTTTTAGCCAGGCTAAATGGGATGCTTCCCTTTCAACCGCCCGGGACAAAATTAAGTAATGTCCGTAATTTTCCTCAATCGCGGATGGTTCTTCAAACAGTAATTTTTGCCGTTGCTTTAAGTGGGCCACTTTTTGTTCGTGAAGGTCCGCCGCCTGTTTTAAAATTTGCTGTAAAAGTGGATCATGTCGGTCAGCGATAAAGTACATTTTAAGTGACGTCAGTTCATCATTTTTGGCCGTGATCGGGGTAGCGAGCCATTCCCGCAAATCTGTTTGGCCCTTCTTAGTTATTGCGTAGTTAATGACTTTCCGATTTTGTTCATCGTCAACCACTTCAATTTGGCCTTCGTCCGTCATTCGTTGTAATTCAGGATACAATTGGCTGTGTGAAACCGTCCAGAACTCGCTAATTTCGTTCTTAAATTCCGCAATCATATCTTTTCCAGACATAACCCCATTCTTATTTAACAATCCTAAAACAATGTACGGTAAAACTCGTGGTCGTGGCATGCGAACTCCTCCAAAAATTAATTACTTGTTAATTCGCTTGTAGTTTTCATCAAAATACTTTCCGTTGCGAATGTCGCTGGTAATGCCATCGTATGGTTCTTCAGAAATAACGTCTTCGTTATTTTGTCCAGCATCACCCATGTAACTAATTTTAGCAAATTCTGGAACAACTAGTTTAGGATAAGTTTCGTATTTTTCACGAGATTCTTCCATTAAATCAATGTGTTCATTTTGGAAAGTAACCGTGATTTCAGGATGTTCTTCAACCCACTTAG
>ERZ507543.88-NODE-88-length-19159-cov-12.6087_pt1 | contig 19159 bp, 16 predicted proteins | sample MGYA00248695_ERZ507543 | MGnify/ENA primary metagenome ERZ507543 (study PRJEB26165, sample SAMN02676189) | human gut metagenome | isolation source: stool | host: Homo sapiens | place: USA | study: EMG produced TPA metagenomics assembly of the C.diff FMT (human gut...
GCTCTAGCTAGGCTAATCCTCAGTCCCAACCCGTCTGAACCTCACACTCTGAAAATACTTGGCCTTGCCCAGAACACCTTCCAGCCTGGATAGTATTCGAAAGGCGGACATGTGCGTACCCAACCTTTTGTACGATTAGTCGTTGGTTCCGTTGTACACAGTCATCTTGATATTTAAGTGTCAGACAGTTTGCTAATAATCGCTAAACTTTCTTACCCATATTTTAATGCTTCGGATACACGGCTTCATTGAACTTGTCAGGACTTTTGTTAGTCGTCTGAGATAACAAAGTCTTGAATTTTAAGCGGCGGCATTTTTATCGACTGATTTGGCTAGTTGCCATTGAAATTTGTGGCATTGAGATGAGTAAATAATATTCAGGCAATCGTCTCAATAATTAAATGCTATAAGTCTTTATCGATACCAACTAAAAGTTTGCCTGAAGGACCAGTCATCTAATATTCAGTGGTCAATTGTACCCAGATAGGTGGCCGTTCATCTGCCATTCGAGCGGGTTCCCGACTGTAGGGGCTGGCTGACAATGCTCAAGGGCGAAATTCTTCTTGTCCGGGTGAATTTCCCGGGCTAGAAGAAGACTCGTATTTGAAATTGCGCAGTGGGTTTCTGCGTGAGTTCAAATCGATGTCGGCTTACGTTCCAGCAATTGTCAGCCGGCCCTGGAAGTCGGAATAGCACGATCACCGGCTGAAGAACAGTAATCCAACTCTTTTATAACCATGATTCATTGCGAATTGATTCCACAAAGTAAAAAAAATGCTGCTCAAGCGCTTAGTCATTAGCTAAGTCGCTTGAGCAGTATTTTTAATTAGCGGGCCGCTTGTTCGTCACGGGCACCGAAGTTTAGTTTATCTTGAATTTGATGACGGAAAGCCGCAAAATCGGCACTGACGCGGGAGCGCGGATGCGGCAGCGGATTGGTCACGATTTCCTTGATGCGTCCGGGGCGCGGTGTCATGACAATGATGCGGTCACTCAAATAAACGGCTTCATCGATGTCATGTGTCACTAAAATCATTGTCGTCTTGGTCTGTTGCCAGACACGTTCAATAACATTTTGAATATCCGCGCGGGTGAAGGCGTCGAGTGCGCCCATCGGTTCGTCCAGTAATAATAATTCCGGATTCATGATAATCGACCGGGCCAACGCCGCTCGTTGCGCCATCCCACCTGAGACTTGGTGCGGATATGCGTTTTCAAAGCCCGTCAGTCCCATCAAGTCAATATAATGTGTCACTAACTGGTGGTCGAAGTGCCGGCCGCGAGTCACTTTCAAGCCAACGCTAATGTTCTCTTTGATGGTCGCCCACGGAAAGAGGCTGCCGTGCTGGAAGACGTAGCCCCGCGAATAATCCGGGCGCGTAATCAATTGGTCGTCGATTTTCAACTGGCCACTAGCAGGCTGGTCCAATCCTGAAATGAGCCGCAACAGCGTGGTCTTGCCACAACCTGAAGGTCCGATAATGGCGATAAATTCACCCGGATCGACCGTAAAATCAATATCGTCTAACACGTCAATTGAACGACCAGTGTTGTCCGCCAATCGCTGATTGACATGTTGTACTGTCAGTAATCCCATAATTGCCAAGCTCCTTTCTAGTGACTACTGTCGCGCCAACGCAAGCAGTAATCTTGGACTTTCGTGAACACCGCAAATAGCACTGTAAATAGAATCGCCATAATCACGATGGCCGCGTAGACCTGGGTATAGTTACCGGTACCCTTGGCCCAGTTGATAAACCAACCCAGCCCGACTTTGGCGCCAATCATTTCAGAAATCACTAGCATGGTGAAGGATAGGCCCATCGCCGTGTAAACGCCGGTAAAAATACTCGGTAAGGCACCTGGTAACACGATTTTGCGGATGATTTGCCACTCGCTAAAGCCCAGGGTCCGGGCAGATTCAAAGTATTCCTTGCTGATACCTTGGACCCCACCAATCGTCATAAACGCTACCGGGAACCAGACGGAAAAGGCAATCAAGAAGACTTCTGCCATGTAGCTGGTCGGGAAAATCACCATCGTCAGTGGCATCCAAGCTGCCGCCGGAATGATCCCAATAACTTTTAGGTACGGGAAAGCCCAGTAGTTAAACTGCCGATAACGCCCCATCCCAAGACCGAGCAAGATTCCCAGCAACGTCCCAATCACAAAGCTGATTAACCACAAGCCCAGCGATGAGAGTGTCGAGGCCCACAACAAGGCCGCGTTTTCACGCATCTGGTCTAAAATCTGGGCAAAACTAACAAAAAATGGTTGTTCCAAGACCGCAAATTTCTGTGTCAATAAATCTTGAACAATTAATAAACCGCCTAACGAGACGTTTAATTGCGCGAAATGGCCGTTGTACCGGCGAATGCGGCCATGGGTCACCGTCCCGATGATCGTCACCAGCAATAAGTAGGCGAAGTACAGGCCCAAGAACCAATGATAAGTCTGATTATTAACATATTCTTGTGCCGTCACCCATTGATTTTCAAAATACGCGAGGGCAACAACAATTAAGCTGATAATATTCCAGGTCAGGTGCCACGGCTTCCAGTAACGCCCGGTCGTCTTGGTGGCCTGCGCAGCCTTTTTACGACTCAATTGGACTGCTGTGATTTGCATGTGATTCAACCTCCTTCAACTTAATCCTTTGACAAGTCTGGGTACCAGTAAGCTTGCTTCAGTAACTGTTTGTTGTTCGTGTTCTTCTTCAAGTAACCGGCTTGCTTCAATTGCTTGATGTAGTAGCTTAAGTCTTCCTTACCGGTCTTCAAGTTCAATTCAAAATGTTCATCCTTCAAAATCTGAGTGACGTTCTTGACGTTGATAAACTTGGTCTTTGAAACGTAACCCTTGTTCAACTCAATCTTGGCCGTTTCTTCTGGATGCTTGTTGATCCAGGCAGCCGCTTGTTTGTATGACCGAACGATAGCCTTCGCCTTGGCTGGATTTTCCTTGATCAACTTGCTTGAGAGGTAGAGGTAGCAGCAAGAACCCTTTGATTTCATGCCCATGGCCGCCATCTTGGCATTGCCACTATTGTTGTTATTGTCGATGATCGTCTTGAAGCCATCTTCGCGTTGCGCTTGATAAGCATATGGATCGACCGTCCCAATCGCATCGACCTGACCCTTTTCAGCGGCTTTTGCGAGCAAATCAGTACTGTAAACCTTCCACGTCACGCCCGTCTTCGGGTCGATGCCCGCATGTTGTAAGGCAATTGACGTCACGTACTGTGGTGTGGACCCCTGTGCCGGAATTCCAATCGTCTTACCCTTCAAGTCCTTGACACTATTGATTTTGGAATTCTTCGGAACTAATAATTTGATACAGCCTTGGTGAATCCCCCCGACCGCTTTGATTTGTGCGCCATTTTGAATCGCTGGTAAGTACTGAAAATCACCATTTTGTGCATCGTATTTGCCACTCGCAAAGCCGGCTTCCAAGTCACTGATGTCCCGCGGATTGGCGACTAACTTAGCCTTGAGGCCGTTCTTCTTGAAGAACCCCTTCTCATAGGCGATATAGTTAGGAGCGTTACAAATCGACCCATCTTTCGCAGGAATCGTAATCTCCCCATACTTATAAGTCTTGGAAGCACCCTTGGTACTGGCGCTGCTACTCCCACAACCCGCTAACACCGTTCCCAGTGCAATAAAACTCAACAACCCGAAAATAAGTCCCTTTTTCCGCATATGCGAAACCTCCCAAATAAATAAAATAAAAAAATCGCCCCCACTGCCGTTATGACAGAAGGACGATTACTCGCGTTACCACCTTTAATTCGACTATTTCTCACAAAATAGTCCTCATCAGGTACGTCAATCTCACTGAATTGAGATACCCTTGTCCGCTATCGGGGACCACCGTCAGTACTTAATCATTCGGCACTGAATGCTCCAAGACCATTTTCAACTGTGTCCGCATACCGGCTTGCACCTGCCCCGGCTCTCTGTGCTGCGTCCAACTAGCTTACTTATCCCATCACCGCATGTGAATCATTAGAATATAATTAGATTATAGTCTTAAGTTCACACTTGTCAACCTAATTTTTAAATCAAAATTTAGATACGGACAAGCCGCAAACATTCAGTTATCAGCTGACACAAGCTGTCTCATCTGGGATAAAGGCAACTTAGCTTAGCTGTAAAAATCACCGTTTAAATTAAAACGAAATGAGTGTTTCATCTAAGGCTGTTTCTCCGTAATCGGCAAAGCGGGAATCTCACTGAACAAAATCGGGACGGTCTCCACGGTGACTTCTGAAAATTCCAGGCCAAACCATTTAGCGGGCGTCGTCGCGTATTTCTTGATCGCCAACTTAGTTTCGAGCACCCACCGGTCTAATCGGGATAAGCGACTACTATTCGTCAACTTTTCCTCAATGATGACGAAGCGGAAATCACCCACGTCACGTCCCGGTGTCACGGAGTACGTCTGTTCCTGTGAGGCTAGCCGTCCTGAAGCCATCAAATCACGGACGATCGTGCGCAGGTAGCGGTTGATATCCTGGCGCACGCGGAATCCCAGGTAGAGTTTGACCATCACCACGTAATCAGTGGCGAGCGTATCGACCTTGTATTCAGCGGTATACGGCTCATCGGTAATCGTGACGTTGACGAACCAGTAGACATCCGCGCGTTTGGGCCACTTGTCCAGAATCGAATACAAGACCTGCCGCTCCAATTGGTCCCCGTCCATGCGGCTCGTTAAGAAGACGACATTGGTTTGGAACTTATCGATCGTTTGGTCATCACGCAAACGGGCCAGCTGCGGCTTGTACTGACTCAGGCTGAGCGGTTGGCTGTGCTGCTTCACCAGTTGTTCACCGCGATACCAGATGGCCATCACTAAGAAAATCAGTAGCGCCAACCCGACAGCCACGTAGCCCCCGTGCCAAAATTTGGCGGCACTAGCTACTAAGAAGATGCCTTCGATCACCGCAAAGAAAGCAGTCAGACTGCCGGCACCGAGAATCGGCACTCGTTTTTGGCGCATATAGGCGTAAATCAGTGTCGTGGTCATGAGCATCGTCAGTGTAATTGCTAATCCATAGGCGGCTTCCATCTTTTCACTAGTTTGAAAGAACAGCACGAGCGAACTCGTCACGACCCAGAGACCCCAGTTGACGGCTGGCAGATACATCTGACCGACCGCATTTCCGGGATAAGTGGTGAACAGTCGTGGGAACAACTTGAGCCGAATCGCCTCGCTGACCAGGGTAAACGACCCACTGATCAGTGACTGCGACGCAATAATCGCGGCGACCGTCGCAAAAATAACAGCTGCCATCGTCAAATTAGCTGGTAACATGGCAAAAAACGGATTAACATTACCCTGCCGCGCCTGTCCGGGGCCTAAAATCCAAGCGGCTTGTCCGAAGTAGCTCAACAGTAAGCAGATTTTGACATACGGCCAACTCAACCGAATATTGGTCTTACCGACGTGCCCGAGGTCGCTATACAACGCCTCCGCCCCCGTCGTTGCCAGAAAGACGCTCCCTAAGATCAAAATGCCGACTTTATTGGCGGGACTAATCAGTAACATGCCGGCATAGTAGGGATTGAGCGCCCGCAAAATCGTCCAATCGTGCGTCAAGTTCAGGAGCCCACTCAGGCCTAGAAAAGTGAACCACGCGAGCATGATTGGTCCAAATAGTTTACCAATCGTATTGGTGCCGAAACGTTGCAACATGAACAAGCCCGTAATAATCGCCAACGTGATGATAATGATTGCTTGCTGGCCCGTCCCAAAGAGTTGCACGTAAGCTGGCACATCACGCAAGCCTTCAATGGCCGTCGTCACCGTCACCGCGGGGGTCAACGCCCCATCGGCTAATAGTGCGGCACCACCAATCATCGCCGGTACGACCAACCAGCGGGCCCGGTGCCGAACTAATGCAAATAGGGAGAAAATACCGCCTTCACCATGATTATCCGCATTGAGCGCAATCATCACGTATTTGACCGTTGTTAGCAGCGTCATCGTCCAAAACACTAACGAGACCGCCCCTAACATAAAAGTTTCATCAACGGCTTGAAGACCACCTTGACCGGTCACGATTGCCTTCATCACGTAGAGGGGACTCGTCCCAATATCGCCATATACCACGCCCATCGCCACTAACAGACCGGCGGCGCGGCGCTTACTTAACTGCGTCTGCTTACTCATGATTCGCCCATCCTTTCTACACCATTTGCGGGTGACTAATTGGTTCCGTACTGTGGGTCCAATTAGCTTACCTAACGCCTAGTGAAAAGGCAACCATAACGCAATCGCTATTCAAGGCTCGGTGGCTAGCCGGCAGTCGGTGGGCAGTTGCTACGGCGATGGGACTGAATGATGACTAATTTGACCGTTAGTTTGGTCAGTGACCTTTTGAGCTCAAGCTGATTCGTCGGTTAAATTTGCAAGTGTGACTAGCATGCTCAGACTAACTGGATGGCGTGATTTAACCGACCTCACTATCAAAATGCGACAATCAGCGGTAGTTCCAAACCGGATTACCAGCAACAGTCAACGGAGAACGAAAGTAGCCGCCGTCAGTGACCAAGATTTTTACTTGATTGCCAACAACTATTATCACGCCAACATAAAAAAGCGTCTCAAAACAAGTGACCCATCGACGCCAAAAATTATAGTGCTAGCCAAAAAAGGCCACTGATTCAGCAATTACTCTGAATCAGTGGTCCGCATTATTAACCTCGGTCATCGCACCGAAATAGCTCAATTATGTAAATAATTTATCCCCATCGATTGACTATGATTGGAACGTGCGTTGTGGCCGTCGTCGTGTTCGGTCAGCTAACCCGATACTAATTTGTAACGCATTATCAACTCGGCGCATCGTTTGGTCATCCAAGTGCGTGACCCGATCTTTAAGCCGTTGCTTATCAATCGTTCGAATTTGCTCTAACAATACAACCGAATTTTTTTCAATCCCCGTGTGGGCAGCGTTAATGTTCACGTGGGTGGGCATTTTCGCTTTTTGAACCTTGGCAGTAATTGCTGCAACAATCACCGTGGGACTGTAATGGTTACCGACATTATTTTGTACGATTAGCACTGGGCGCATGCCCCCCTGTTCGGAGCCCACGACTGGTGATAAATCTGCATAGAAAATATCACCACGCTTAATGTCAGCTGCAGCCATCGCCTCATCTCCCTTTATTCGATACCCAGATAACTGATAGTGCCCCAATATAACTATCTTGCTACTCATGATAGCATGAATCATTCACTTTTAGCAACCGTTTACCAATTTAATCCAAAGACTAATTGGTAGAAATGGCCTCACCTTATGTCTAGAGGGTGTTACCGAAGTAGATTTTTCTAGTGATTTAATGTCAAACACAGCCCGCAAAAATCAGAGCAAGTCAGTATAAACCTGCACTGATTGGTTCGTCCTGCACTGATTTCCAGGCATTTCTGCAAACGTTGGCAGTCAGCACAGGATGCCCGAATAGTCACCCATAATCCTGATTCCCTAATTATTTAAAAATAAAAAGGCTCCAAAAAGTCAGCACGACTTTTTGAAACCAATATTCACTGAGTTGTCAGCGGTATTTCGATTTTAATATCTTAAATGTTAGTCTAATCAATGTAAACGCGTGGCACCCGTGTGGCAAGTCCACAGGCAATTTCGTAGTGAATCGTGCCACAGTAATCCGCAATATCTTGTAACGTAATCGTGTTGTCGCCATCCGTCCCAACTAGCGTTACCTTGGCACCGACAGGAACCTCATGGGGTAACCGAACCATTAACTGGTCCATGCAGACCCGCCCAACGATTTCACAAAATTCGCCATCAACTAAGACGTGAAAGCCCTGGAGTCGGCGTTCATAACCGTCAGCGTACCCAATTGGCACCGTCCCGATCCATTCATCCTGGTCAGCCGTATACGTGGCGCCATAACTCACTGATTTACCGCGAGCAAGCCGTTTCACAAATGTCAACTGAGCGGTCAGAGACAGCGCTGGATGCAGTGGGTATGGGGTGCTGAGTTCCCGGCCAGACGGGTTCAGTCCATATAAGGCAACACCAAACCGAACCATATTACCGTTGCAAGCCTGATGCCACAAACTCGTCGCAGAATTCGAAACATGCACATACTTTGGCAGTTCATCCACTGCCGCAATCAGCTTCTTCCACTGGTTCAATTGGTGCGTAAAGTAGGTGTCATCAGCTTGGTCTGCCGTGGCAAAATGAGTAAAGATACCTTCAAAATCAAAGGGTGACTTCGACTGGCGAAGTGCTGCGACCGCCTGAGCCAATTCGCCAGGCGTTTGAAAGCCGATGCGGCCCATACCAGTATCTAGTGCCAGGTGAACGTGTAACGGTGTGACGACCTCGTTAGCCGTCAAAATTGCGCCCGCTGTTTTGAGCCACTCCTGCGTTCCCACTGCGAGCGAGATGTCTTTTTCTGCCGCTAGCGGTGCAAATTCAGGTTCCGTGATACCCAACACTAAGATGGGTTCGGTGAGCCCAGCAGCCCGCAAGGCCAGTGCTTCATCCAAAATAGCGACACAAAAGCCAGTCGCACCGGCTTCCTTAGCTGCCTGTGCCACTTGGATGATGCCGTGGCCGTAACCATTGGCTTTAACAACTGCCCAGAGTTCCGTTAGCTCATCCTTTTGCGCCATTTCTGCACTAATATTTGTCTTAATTGCCTGCAAATCAACTGTGACTTGCGTGTGGCGGTGTTCCCCAATTACAACCATCACAAATTGCCTCTTTCCAATATAACTTGTGTCATGACGAACGTATCCGTATGCGAAATTGAGACCCAGGCCGGCCCATCAAATGGATGCCGCGTAATCTCAGGTTTGCCATGCTGATTATCTAAAATTTCAATATCTTGAAACCCAACTGCAGCGCCAATGCCAGTCCCGTACGCCTTACTGTAGGCTTCCTTGGCTGAAAAACGTCCTGCCAAAAATTCAATTTGCCGTTTTAGCGGGTAACGTGCAAACACCGCTTGTTCAGCGGGAGTGAGGACCTTTTCAGGTAGCTTCAATCCCTTCGCCAAAATCGTCTGAATCCGACTTAGCTCAGTTAAATCGATCCCGGTCCCATAAATCACGCTGATCCCCCCTCTTTTACTCATTATCATGATTCATTGTATCAACGGCAATCCACCAGTTGAATTCTACTTCAATACTTAAAGTCAAAGGCGGCCAGCTTCCATTGAATTAGGCACTAATCTTCAGCTAATCCTGTCGACATTCGAATATCATAAATCATCATAAATATTATTTCAAAGTTTGCCTGAAAGACCAGTCGCCTAATATCGATGGTCAATTGCACCAAAATAAGTGGTCGTTCATCCGCCATTCGAGTGGCTTCCCGACTGGAAGGGCTGGCTGACAATGCTCAAGGGCGAAATTCTTCTTGTCCGGGTGAATTTCCCGGGCTAGAAGAAGACTCGTATTTGAAATTGCGCAGTGCTTTTCTGCGTGAGTTCAAATCGATGTCCGCCCTGTTCCAGCGTTGTCAGCCAGCCCTGGAGGTCGGATTAGGACGCCTCATCGGCTGACGAACAAGCCATCCACTTCACATTTTTGAATTTGCGCACAGCAAGCAGCCTAACGAAAAAACTGCCCAATCCCGTCGCTTCAGGTTGATGTTTCCAATTTACCACAGCTACCGGTTGGATAAAAGGGGCAGTGCACGCAATCTTTTCACGTCAACATGAGTAATCGTTATCTACAGGTTAAAATTTAGAAGACGCCGGTCATCGCAGTCAGCCACTATATCCAATACCGTTGCGTCCCTCATTCGATTTTAGCATTAATGCCAACAAAAAAGGCCGAGCCTGCGCTCGACCTTTGGGCTTAACGGAACATTAAGCCGATTTAATTTGTGAGTTGACTTTAATCATTAGTCCGAATCGTGTAGCTCCGCTTACTGCTTTGCTTCCGACCGTCATCATGATTCCGGTTGTTGCTCCGGTTGTCGTCACGGCTACGACTCTTGTAACCGTTGCTCTTACGATCGCCACGACCATTGCGGTCACGATCGCGATTACGACCATTGTGTGAGTAGCCACCACGGCCGTTGCCATGGCTGTTGTTCCGGCCACGGTTACCGCCACGATAACCACCACGACGGTTGTTACCGCCGCCCTTATGACGAGGTAATGGCCGTTCTGGCGTAATCTTAACAGGAACAGCGGAAGCATCGTCCTTGGTCAAATCATTTAACAAGGCCGCAACTAAGTCAGTCGCATCATACTTCTGCAAGAGTTCAGCAGCTTGTGTGGCGTACTTATCAGTTGAAGTCTTCGCAACCAACGTATCAACGTCCGCTTCGGCAGCAGCCAATTGGCCAGCAAAAGCTTCGGATTCAGTTGGTGGCTTCAATGGTAACATCCGCTTCTTGGTCAACTTTTCGATGACCCGCAAATATTCCATTTCGTTTGGTGTGACAAAGGTCAATGAGACCCCTTTATGTCCGGCCCGGCCAGTCCGGCCAATCCGGTGAACATAACTGTCAGGATCTTGTGGAATATCATAGTTGTACACGTGAGTCACACCAGAAACGTCCAGTCCCCGTGCAGCCACGTCAGTCGCAACTAAGATATCCAACTTACCAGCCTTGAATTGACGCATGATTTGCGTCCGCCGTTGTTGACTTAAATCACCATGAATCCCAGCAGCGTTGTAACCACGTGCTTCGAGACCCTTGGATAATTCGTCGACCCGGCGCTTAGTCCGACCAAACACGATGGTGAGTTCAGGTGCCTGAACATCGAACAACCGAGTCATGATGTCGAACTTTTCAAATTCTTTGGCCTTAACGTAATATTGATCGACCGTGTCGGCAGTCATTTCTTTCGACTTGATCTTAACGTGGTGCGGTTCCTTCATGAACTGCACACCAATCCGTTTGATTTCTGGTGGCATCGTTGCGGAGAACAGCATTGTTTGACGTTCATCCGGCACTTGTTTGATGATTGATTCGATGTCTTCCAAGAAACCCATGTTTAACATTTCGTCAGCTTCGTCAAGAACTAACATCTTGACGTGGTCTAATTTGACCGTTCCACGACGAATGTGGTCAAGTAATCGACCAGGTGTCCCTACGATAACTTGAGGATTTTGTTTCAGATTTCTGATTTGGCGCCGAATATCAGCACCACCGTAAACGACTTGGACCTTGGCCCGTTCGTCTTTACCTAAACGGAAGATTTCTTCCTGAGTTTGGATGGCTAATTCACGCGTTGGTGAAACCACCAAAGCTTGAATGTTATGGTTGTTAAAATCCAAGCGTTGTAAGATTGGCAATGCAAACGCGGCGGTCTTCCCAGTACCGGTTTGTGCTTGGCCAATCACATCTTTGCCTTCTAGCACCATTGGAATGGTTTCGGCTTGAATCGGGGTCGCTTCTTCGTAGCCGGCCCGCTGAACTGCTTTAAGTAGGCTATCGGATAAGCCTAGTTCTGTAAACTTCAAATATGTTTCCTCCTAAGGATGACACCATGGGATTACTGACAGCTAGGAAAAAATCCGTTTCCCGTGAGACGCTGTCATGTAAGCCAACGGTCTGACTTTCAAATGGTACAACTGAATTATCATACACCGGTTATTCTAAATAAGCAAGCAAGGCCCCCGCAATGATAAGCGTTGAAATGACGTGTCAAAATTCATGTTAGCGTCACCATTACCTAGTCACCGCGAGGGCCTCTTAATTTAAATGGTTAAAATTTTATTTTTCAGGTGCGGCTTGCAAGGCAGCCAAGACATTTTCGAGATGAATGCCGTGACTCCCCTTCAATAGGACTTGATCATCAGCTTCAACCGCTGCCGTTAAGGCGTCAATCAGTTGCGGCTGTTGATCCGTCGCGTAGTAGTGGATACTACCAGCCGGGTACTTGTCTTGCAAAACTTCCGCCAAGGCCCGCATGTGTTCACCATTCAAGTACACACTTTGAATCGTGGCAGGATCTAATTCGCTTGCCAGACTCATGTGCAATGCGTCCGATTGGTCACCCAATTCAAGCATGTCTCCTAAAACGGCGATGCGCTTGCCCTTGGTCGGAACGGCTGCGAATGCGGCTAATACGCGCCGCGCAGCAGTTGGGTTGGAATTATAAACATCACTCAAAATGGCTTCGCCACGTTGGCCCGTCAGCCATTCCGTCCGATTCTCAGTTGGCACGAAGCTCGCAATAGCTTGTTGCGCAGCGGCTGGTCGAATATGGAACGTATCACCAACTAAGAGTGCAGCCAAGGCATTGTTGACGTTGTAGGCGCCCATCATTGGAATCGTGTAAGTTGCATCCGGCCACAAGCTCGCTTTGAACTGTGTCTGAGCGCGACTGGTCGTGATTTCACTGCCCGCTAAGGTGTTCGTCGCATCTAGTCCAAAGGTCCGTTGATGTTGACTCACTTCTTTCGCCCGTTCTTGTAATAGCGGTTCATCACCATTAAAGATGAAGGTCCCATCTTCTTTGAGTCCATGGACGATTTCTAACTTGGCATCCGCAATCCGGTCACGCGTGCCGAAGAATTCAATGTGCGCTTCACCAATCATCGTAATCACCGCAACATCTGGTTGGACTAAGCGGCTGAGAAAGTCGAGCTCGCCAAAATGGTCCATGCCCATTTCGACCACCACGACCTCGGTGTTGGGTTCCATACTAAGTAAAGTGACCGGCACCCCAATCTGGTTATTGAAGTTCGCATGCGTTTTGGTGACGTTAAACTGCGTACTCAGCACACTGGCAATCATGTCCTTGGTCGTAGTCTTCCCATTACTGCCCGTCACGGCGACGACCTTCGGATTGATTTTTTGTAAGTAATACTGACCCAGTTGTTGTAACGCGGTCAACGTGTCGGCGACCATAATCACCGGGATACTTTCAGGAACATTGTCGGCGTGGTCGCTGGCCCATAAGGTCGCAACGGCCCCGTGCTCGATTGCACTTTGAATATATTGATGACCATCATTGGCACCCATCAGCGGTATGAATAAATCCCCCGCTTGCAGGTGCCGGCTATCAAACGCCACTCCCGTTACATTGACGTCGGGCCAAGCCTGTTCGGCATTGACCGCTTCAACGGCCTTGGCAATTTCGGCAACTTGCATCTTCATATCGATTAAACTCTCCATTCATGGTGACCACTGTTCGGCCACCAACTTCTGACTAAGGTTCCACTTGCTCGAATCGTAGCCCCAATTCAAGCTACGCGCAATAAAATTATACCACTTTGACTACGGGTACTCTACGGTCAGGCTGAATTAGGCGACAATTCGGTTTGAGCGTCTAGCCAAAAACGCCCGCTAAGACTTAGCAGGGCGTTCATAATCAACTTTTTAATTGAATCATATTACTGTTTTAATCTGCGAGCATCCAGACGAGCTGCCTGGACCGCCGCTGACGACTTGTTGCCACGATAGCGTATGCGTGGTCGCTGGTGGTTGGCCCGCTGACCTACGAATAGCTGTCATAGCGCATCCGCCCGACCGATACTGGTGTACTGCTGGCAACTCTTAGCCTCACACTGACCAGGCTTCACAGCTACCAATTAACTGATCACTATAAGTGTGGCTCAAAGGCCGTCTCATCATGAACTTGTAGCGCCCAGGTGCCAGAGTTCAAGTTGAACTTGAGTGTGGCCACGTTATGGGTCCGTCGATTCTCTCCGCCCCGCGCTGGGTCAAAGACTTCGATCTCATTCCCCGTCGTCTCCGTATGCACAGGCACTAGCAATTGGCGTTGGCGAACCATCGACTGATCAAAATAAATGAACAGTCCATCTGGCATCAACGCGACTAACTGCTTTAAAATTGCTTCGGGAACTCGAGGAACGCTGAGCGAACGCATGAACATCCGCCGACCGCGGTAAGCAGCCAACGTGTGGCGAACGATTGCGGCACTCAAAATATGGCTGAACGCCGAAATATAATAGAAGTATAGCTTGATACCACCGTTGCGCTGTTCCAAGAAAACGTAGCGATTGCGCAACTTATAATTAAATGGCGACCGAATTGGCCGATCCATGTGGCCTAAATAGAGCAATTCGGCAATTTCGGTGGCCGTCAGAAAGTCTAAGTCACCGACCTCATCATAGTCCAGCCACTTAACGGGTAACGAGTGACTTTGGAGCATGTAACGCCGAATTTCATTTTCATCATTAATGACGTTCAATCCGGTATGGGCATTGACCGCATGTTCGTTGTCATCAACGCCCACTAACGAAACTAAGTTCGCTGGGAGCCGCTTAATACCGTGTACAAAATCGCTCTGGTCGATTCCATAGGCAAAGACAAGATTATCCAGTTTTTCCAAATTGGCGTAAATATATTTGCGTTGCAACCGTCTCACTCTTTCAACTTTCTATTTAGTTTTATTATAAGCCGTTATTAGCCTCAGCGCATTTTTTTATTACATATTTTTTAGGCGGGCAATTCGGTCAGCCATCGGTGGGTGCGTCTCAAAAAGGTGCGTCCACGATTTCTTAGCCTTGAACGGGTCGGAGATATACAACGCGGCACTGCTAGGATCCGCTTGTTGCATCGGCTGACTGTCGTCGATTTTTTCTAACGCATTGATCAGACCCAGTGGATTACGCGTGAGTTCAACACTACCCGCATCCGCCAAGTATTCGCGGTTCCTAGACAGGGCCATCTGCACCAGACTAGCGGCTAACGGGGCCAGAATGATAACGACCACGGCAAGCACCATCAATAGGGCTTGGGCGCCGTTACTATCGCGATCATTATCACGACTGCGCCGACCACCGCCCCACCAAAAGGCATTCATGCCCCAGTTGACTAACAGGCTAATGGCCGCCGTTAAGGCCAGTGCAATCGTCTGTAAGCGAATATCGTAATTACGCACGTGACTCATCTCGTGGCCAATCACGCCTTCCATCTCTTCACGATTCAACCGAGCCTGAATCCCAGTAGTGACCGCGACCGCAGCGTGTTCCGGATTATTGCCGGTCGCAAACGCATTGGGGCTCTCATCGTCAATGATAAATACGCGTGGCATCGGTACTTTAGCCACTAGTGCCATGTCTTCGACGATGTGCCATAACTCAGGATCATCGTCCGCATGATGTAACTCACGCGCATGATTCATATTCATGACGATGTCCGTCGACTGACTAATCATGAGTAACATATAAAAGCCGGCCGCAATCATGGCAATGATCAGTCCAGCCAGCGAACTGTTGAAAAAGACATAGCCCACAGCGAGGCCGATGACGGCCAGTAAAACGACAAAAGCGGCCATCACGTATACCGTGTGCCGCTTGTTGCGGGCAATTTGCTCAAATAACATGGGCGTAACCTCTAATCTTCAAATGAAACAGTTGGTGCTGTTTTTTCAGCTTCAGGGACCGTTAAGAATTCAACATCCTTAAAGTGATGAATTCCCGCAATGATATTGGATGGGAACTGTTGTAACTTCATGTTATAACTAGCGGCACTCGAGTTAAATAATTGCCGTGAATACGCAATCTTATTTTCAGTATTCGTTAACTCTTCCATCAGCTTGCCAAATTCTTGGTTCGCTTTCAAATCAGGATAACTTTCAGCTAAAGCAAAGATACTCTTCAACGAATTTGTTAATTGATCCGAAACTGCCATGGCCTGTTGGTGATCGCCACTTGGAACTTGCGTTAATTGGTTCCGTAACGAAATGACCTCAGCCAAAGTGCTCTTTTCATGCTTGGCATAGCCCTTGACCGTATTGACCAGGTTAGGAATCAAATCCGTCCGCCGTTTGAGTTGCACGTCGATTTGACTCCAGGCTTCCTGCGTATACATCCGCGACTTCACTAAGCCGTTATAAATAACCACGTAGATTGCGATCAAGACTAAAATGACCGCCACGATAATTAAACCAACCATCAATAGACCCCCTCTAAATTAGATAAACCTGAAACAGATTAACTTAAGTTATATTGTACCGTGAAATTCACTCGGACGGTATCGATACCCCTAAATTGTAATAATTGTTAATATTTGTTGTTAAAATGACTTGTAAAGGCCTTCTGAACCTGAGCCGGTGCCGACTTGAACGACCATTTTTGGACATACGTTCCGCGAATCATCAGTCGGCCCGCTCCGGTCTTGTCACACGTAATCAACGTAATCAGCTTTTTGCCGGGCACGTCATCGATCACTTGGACATCCGTCGCCTTAATAAAGGTCCGTTGACTCGTCTTGTAAGCGTAAATCTTCTTCGCATCACTGACATAAATCATTTGACCAACCTTACTCTTGTAATAGAGTGGGCTAAATAGGGCGCCGTGCTTGATCATATGGTGACCGGCCAGTGCGTAGTTCCCCTGTCCCATCTTTTGATCAGCCTTCATCGTTCCCGCGGCTAAGGCGAGCGTCTCGTTGCTGACACCATTTCCAATCGGTAAGTATAAATCAATGGACGGAATTGCAATCGAGCCAATCACGTGGATGGCGTTCTTATTCATGCGGGCTTTCGCGACCGTTTGAAAGTCCAACGATTTAACTTTTGAAAAATTGAAATCACTCTTTTTCTTAGCATTCTGTTTGACCGTTTTGGTCGTGACCGTTGGTGAATATGAACTGACCAACCAACTCTTGATCTGCTCATTAAAAATCAGCGCCAACGACACTAACACTAGCAGGACAAAGACGCCCCGACCTAACCACTTTAACCCGGGATGTTGCTTGGACTTCATTAATCCCGCCTCCTAATTTGTTTACGCCCTTTATCAAAGGCCTTAGGGTAAATATACCTTAATTGCCGCACAGAATAAAGCCCCGAATTCGTTAAGTTGCGTCAACTTAAACGGAATTGCACTTCCGTCAAGGTTATCAGACTAAGTCGCGTGGTCAAAACTGCACTTAAATCAGTGCGATTCACCTACCCTTACGTGCTTCACTCATCAGTCTGAAATCAGCTGAACGGCAATGACATCAGTGTACTAACTGCCTTCATCGCAAGTAGTTGGACACTGGTTGACCAACCGTCAGCTGACAATGCAACCTGAGCCACCTCATTTCACGTTTTAACTTATTATAATCATAATATTTGCGTTAATAATCCAATCCTTGGTATGCTAAGCTTATCAAATACAGAAAGCAGGTTGGACCTATGGAAACGATGGTTAAAAACGATCTCACACAACTGATGCAACAGCGCGACGACGGCCCCTTCATTGCAATCTATGGCAATACGGCCGTTGTCATGAACGACCTGAACCGCCGCCGCTTACAATTCAAACAATTAATTAACGACGCTGAAACCCAGATGGCCCACCACTTTCCCAAGACAGACTTTGCGCCTTATCAGCAACAGTTGACCCAACTGATCGATGATAACGCCTTTTGGCTTCAACATACGGGGCCTCAAACGGGGATTATTACCAACGGCCGCGATTTACACGTCTTTGACCTGCAATACCCAACCGAAAATCAAGTTATCGTCAATAGTATGCCTGCGATTCGTCCGGTGCTCGCCGACCGTCAACATCAATTCGATTTTGATTTGTTAGCGCTTAACGAAGATAGCATGGCACTCTATGCACAACGTGACGGTCGCTTCATTGAAATCGAGCTGCCCGCGGATGCCCCTCGAACTTTGACAGAAGCACTGGGTACTGAAAAACGCGGTGGTGACCTGAATTTCAACGCGAGTCCGGTCCACGGCGCGAACTATCACGGCCACAACGCCAAAGCCGAAGAACGGGATATTGACCAGCGCAACTATTACCAACAAGTCGCAACCTATGTCCAAGCCTACTCACAACGGACACAACGCCCACTGATTTTGATGGGCCTGCCGCATAATCAAGCTGTCTTTCGGGCAATCAACAAGAACCCGTACTTGTCGCAACACTTGATGATTGATAAATCGCCAAGCAACTTAACGTTAGGTGCCATGCAAACGGCCACTGAACCAGTTCAGACCAAGTGGCATACGCAGCTCGCCGACATCATGATGGAGCGCTACGACCAGGCCCAATCACGGCAACTCGCCATTGACGATCCCTTCGACATGATCAAACCCGCACTCAGCGGTCGCATCGACACCTTGATCGTTGCAGCTGACGCGAATGTCGCTGGTGGTCTGCCAACAACCACCGTCGAACAACCCGATCCCGTCGCCGCACCGGATAACCTAATCGATGACCTCGTCGATGTGGTGATGGCAATGAATGGCCAGATTCGCATCATCCCAGCTGACCGGATGCCCGTCGAAACTGCCGCTCTCGCCATCATGCGGTACTGAATTGACGTTTGATTAAACTGAAATAACCCGCCCAAGTTTGTGAGAACTTGGGCGGGTTATTTGGAGTTATTCAGCTTCAAATTCTGCATCCTTTTCAATATTGAATACTTTAGGAATGGTTAGGACTGCGGAATCACCCACCAATCTTACTTTGATCTTCATAATACGCATTGTGATAGTTAATTTGTCATGAATCATGCTATTCCAAGTTCAAAAACGGCCAGCTTAGAATCGCTGGAAAACAAGGCGAGTTACTGTAAACTTTCTGTGGTAGGTGCGTCCTACACCGGCTTCCAGGCATTCTAGGCAATGGCCGGAACGTGGTGGACACAGATTTAAGCCGACAACCCACGTCTTAAATACTGGTCTTTCACTAACCAAGCACAAAACGCTTGCTAAGTGAAATTTCACCACTGGGCCTTGCCCCGAATACCTTCCAGCCGGGATGCATTCGAAAGGCAGACATGGGTGGACCCAACTTTTTGTTGGATTAGTCGTTGGTTGCTTGGTACACGGACATTTTGATATTCAACTGTCAGACTGGTTCTAACAATAGCCAAACTTTTTTCTCATGCTTCAAAGCTTCTGACTAGTAGCTGCACTGAATGTGTTAGAACTTTCCCTAGCCATTTAAGATAGCGGAATGTCAAATTATCAACGCAAGTAATTTTATCGTCTAAATTCAAGACTAGTGTCCGTTGAATTTAGTGTCATTGAAATTAGTGAATCATATTCAGTAATCTTCTCAGTACTAAAACGTCGTCAGGCATCAACGATACAAATTAAGCCTTTGTCTGAAGGACCAGACACTTAAATATTCAGTGGTCAATTGCACCAAGATAGGTGGTCGTTCATCTGCCATTCGAGCGGTTTCCCGACTGTAGGGGCTGGCTGACAATGCTCAAGGGCGAAATTCTTCTTGTCCG
>ERZ507543.116-NODE-116-length-14274-cov-8.48885_pt1 | contig 14274 bp, 14 predicted proteins | sample MGYA00248695_ERZ507543 | MGnify/ENA primary metagenome ERZ507543 (study PRJEB26165, sample SAMN02676189) | human gut metagenome | isolation source: stool | host: Homo sapiens | place: USA | study: EMG produced TPA metagenomics assembly of the C.diff FMT (human gut...
ACATAGTAAAACCCCCAAGGTTAGATTTGGTGTCCAACCTTAGGGGTTCACTTTACTATAGTCGTGTCTTTTTGGTTTCAATTCGGTCATCCAAATAATAATCGTTGTTCACTCAAGCGGTAACCAAATAATCGTAACGGCTGTGGTTCCGTCTGAATATAAAGCTGGGCCTGACCATTGATTTGGCGAGTCCGCATATTGAACTGGTCCAACGTCAGCGGATGACCACTACTAGCCGCTACTAGGACTAATTGCTGGTGAACCAGACTGACGCTTTGAATTGGCTGGAGTTCATTTCGATTGACCTCCCAATAGAGGGGTAATGTTTGTTGTAAGTCGGCGGTCGACAGATTAAAATCGATCAGTCGCATGGTGATCACCTCACGTTTTGTGCATTCAATAGCAGTATACGATAGCACCGAGGGTTAATCAATCTCGACTGAGCGGTGTACTTAAATGCGGATGACGGAAACTGTGAAAACGGTCACATTTGGTCATGTTCGGCTGAAAACGGTCATGTGGCCAGATTGATGTAGATATTTGGTCGATATCTGATGACGCGTGGGGTTGATCGTGATTCAGCATTAAGAATTGGCACGTTTCAGTCATAACTCATGACAGATCGATGGCTCCAATGTATTTGCTTCTCCGAACACTAATCAAAAGGCAGCGGTTGCGGACGGATGACCCTAAATAACCACAATCATTTAAGGTGAAAGGTCGAAACCGAGTGCGATAATTTTGGTCTGTCATGTTAAAATAAACTGAACCCATTTTTAATGGCGGTTGGTGACGATTAATTCTAGTGACCAGCCGAGACTTTGCAGTGCTAACAATTGTTAATTGCCGCTAGATTCGGTAAAATAGTTAGCAGACTGTATAGATAGGACGAACAAAAATATGCAATTAGAATTTTTAGGTACCGGTGCCGGCTCACCGGGGAAATTCCGCAATGTGACCAGTACGGCGCTCCGGCTGTTGGATGAGCGTAATGAAGTCTGGTTATTCGATGTTGGTGAAGGCACCCAACATCAAATTTTACGGACGACGCTAAAACCCCGTAAAATTGCCAAAATCTTTATTACCCATTTGCACGGTGACCATATCTTTGGCTTGCCGGGACTATTGAGCTCGCGGTCGTTTCAAGGTGGCGATGAACCACTGACGGTTTACGGCCCAGTCGGTGTCCGGGACTTTGTGCAAACGGCGCTCCGGGTCTCCGGAACCCATTTGTCATACCCACTCAAGTTTCACGAAATCACGAAGGCTGGGACCGTGTTTGAAGACGCGACGTTTAAGGTCAGCTGCGAACCACTAGACCACCGAATTGCTTGTTTTGGTTATCGGGTGGAAGAAGCCGACCATCCGGGTGAGTTGCAAGCGGACCGCTTAAAAGCACTTAATATTCCGAGTGGCCCCGTTTATGGTCAATTGAAAGCCGGTCAAACGGTAACTTTGCCTGATGGACGGACGATCAACGGGCAAGACTATATCGCGGCGCCGCAAAAAGGACGCATTGTCACCATTTTGGGCGACACGCGGCGAACACCACATGCCCTGAGTTTGGCACAAGATGCGGACGCATTAGTGCATGAAAGTACGTTTGGCAAGGACGAAGGCAAGCTAGCTCACAATTACTACCATTCGACCAGCACGCAAGCTGCCCAAGTTGCCAAACAAGCTGGCGTCAAACAATTGTTATTGACGCATATTTCAGCGCGGTATACTGGCAAATTGAGCAAAGAACTACAAAATCAAGCCCAGAAAGTTTTTAAGGCGTCGAAAGTGGTCCGTGACTTTGACGTGATCGAAATTCCACTTCCTAAGAAAGGTTAGGTGCGGATATGGCAGATTTAGCAGGTAAAACGGTGTTAGTAACGGGTGCTTCCAGCGGTCTTGGTGAACAATTAGCGTTGGCGGTTGCCGCTCAGGGCGCGAATGTCGTGCTCGCCGCGCGTCGTCGTGAACGGTTGACACAAGTGGCTGACCAGTGTCGAATCTTGTCACAGCAACAAGCAATTGCGATCACCTGTGATGTCAGTCGCGTGACAGCCGTCGACCAAGTTTTTGCGACCATCGATGATTTGTTTGGTCGTCTTGATGTGGTCATTAATGCGGCTGGTTTCGGGGACATGACCAATGTGGTCGATATGGAAGCGGCCACGATGGAACGGATGTTGCGGGTCAATACCTTGGGGACGATGTACGTGAGTCAACTCGCTGCGAAGCGGATGGTTCAGCAACACGCCGGAGAAATCGTGAACGTGGCTTCGATGGCCGGTAAGATTGCGACGCCCAAGTCAGCGGTATACGCTGCTAGTAAGGCCGCAATTATCGCGTATGACAATGCTTTGCGATTGGAATTAAAAGCGGACCACGTGAACGTGTTGACGGTCAATCCGGGTCCCATCAAAACCGACTTTTTCAAAATTGCCGATCCAGATGGGGATTATATCGAACGTATGGACCGTTTAGCGCTTAATCCGGTCAAGTTTGCGGCATTGATCGTCAGTCGCATTGGCCGCGGACAGCGCGAGCTCAATCGGCCGTGGCTCATGTCGGTCGCTAATTTAGGTTATCAGGTCGCGCCGATGCTGGGGGACTGGCTGACTGGCACGGTATTTAATTTTAAATAGGGGATGAGTGGAATGAAAAATCAATGGCGGTTAGTGAGTGCGCTGGTGATCGCGTTAGTCGTGATTATCTTTGCCATTTTAAATGTGGAACCAGTTCGGATCAATTTTGGAGTGACAGCCGTTCACTGGCCATTAATTCTGGTCATTGTGATTACGCTGATTTTGGGCGTTGTTACGGCAGTTTTGATGGCGACGGTCAATGAATCAAAGGAACGGTCGGCACATGCCGAAGAACTTGCAGCAGCTCAAGCAAAGATTGAAAAGTTGACGGCAGAAAATAAACAATTGACGTTACGGCTCAATAATAAAGGAAAACAAAAACGGTCGGTGCCAGAACAACCAACCACGACAACCGACAAGTAAGCTTTTGAAAGGAAGGATGCCATGTTAGCGGCAAAGAAAAAATGGGTATCACGCGAGACGACGGCCGTTTCTGAAACGGCCGTCAATGCGTTATCGCAGGCTGCGGAGGTGTCACCATTAGTTGCACGTTTGTTGATCACGCGCGGCATTGACACACCCGAAGCGGCGGAACCATTTTTACATGCAGATCAGCAGCCCTTATTGGACCCGACGACGATGCATGATATGGAAAAGGCGGTCGAACGGATTCAAGCAGCGGTGATTGCCGGTGATCAAATTACGATCTATGGTGATTACGATGCCGATGGGTTGACCAGCACGGCCATCATGTATGAAACGTTGGACCAAATTGGCGCCAATGTGAACTACTACATTCCGGACCGCTTTAAAGACGGTTACGGGCCGAACCAGGCGGCGTTTGACCGTTTGATTGCAAAGGGCACCCAACTGTTTGTGACGGTTGATAACGGCGTCGCTGGCAACGCGGTCATTGATCAGGTTCAAGCGCAAGGCGTGGACGTCGTCGTGACTGATCATCATGAACTGCCCGCTGAATTGCCGCATGCCTATGCGATCGTGCATCCTCGTCATCCAGAAGGTCATTATCCGTTTGGCGGACTTTCCGGTGCTGGGGTTGCTTTTAAAGTCGCCACGGCCTTGATTGAAGAGGTGCCCGAAGAACTCTTGGACCTCGCTGCGATTGGAACCGTCGCTGATTTGGTTAGCCTGACTGGCGAAAATCGGACCATCGTGACGTTGGGCCTCAAAGTGCTACAACAGACGACGCGCCCCGGTTTGGCCGCTTTGATTCAAGAAGCCGGTTTAGAACCTGACAAGTTAACTGAAACGAGTATCGGATTTGGCATCGCACCACGGTTGAATGCGCTCGGACGATTGCAATCTGCACAGAGCGGCGTCGAATTATTGACCACGCTAGATGAAGAGCGGGCGACCGCACTGGCTAAGCAGGTCAATCAATTGAATGAAAAACGGCAAGGGTTGGTCAAAACGATCAGTGCGAGCGCCATTGAACAAGCACAATCAGCTGAGAATCAGGCCCGGCAGACACTGGTGATTACCGGTAAGGGCTGGCATGAGGGTGTTTTAGGAATCGTTGCTAGTCACGTCGTTGAAACGACTGGCAAACCAACCCTCGTTTTGAATGAAGACGCGGATGGCCGCTTGAAAGGCAGTGGCCGTAGTGTCGAAGCCTATAACTTGTTTGCGGCGATCGACCCAGTTCGTGATGCGCTGGTTGCCTTTGGTGGTCATCACATGGCGGTCGGGCTGACGGTCATGGCAGACCAGTTGGAAACGCTGAAGACTGCCATGGAAGACGCCGCCGTCCAGCAACAATTAGCGGATAATGCGCAGGTCAAGTTAGCGATTGACGGAACCTTGTCAGTGGCGGATGCGACGCTAGACACGTTGACGGACATTCAATCCTTGGCCCCGTTTGGCACTGATAATCCGGCTCCCTTGTTCAAACTAGCGCCGACCACGATTCCACAAGCGCGGGCGATTGGGAGTGACCAGCAGCACTTGAAGCTGCAACTGGGTGATGGTGATACGACCGTGGATGCGATTGGCTTTTCGATGGGTGACGCTTTACCAGCGATTCAGGCGAGTCCCACGGATGTCACGTTAGTCGGTGCACTCAGCGAAAATACGTGGAATGGGCAGACCAAGCCGCAGATTATGATTAAAGACGTTGCTGTGACGGGAACGCAAGTCATTGATGCACGTACCCAACATTTATCGGCGCATTTATTCCAGGCACCGGGAACCTACTTATTCTTCCATCGGCGCATTATGAAACAGGTCGAACAATACATGGGGGCGCAAGCCAAGGCCGTCTGGGTCGGGGAAGAAGATGTTGACCTCGCTACGGTAACGGCCGGGCAAGCGGTCTTCATCGTTGATTGCCCCGATACATTGCCTGATATGACGCAGGTCTTGTCATCAATCGCCCTTGATCAAGTAACGCTGTACTTGTATCGGCGTGACTCGGTCTACATGAGCGGGATGCCGAATCGTGAGCAGTTTGCGAAGTTGTTCCAGTTCACCGCGGCACACCATGATGTCGACATTCATCATCAATTGACGCAGGTCGCTAAACATTTACACCTTGAGCGAAATTTGCTTATTTTTATGATACAGGTGTTTTTTGAGGTCGGATTTGTTAAAATAAATGATGGTGTCATGAATGGCGTTTCGAATCCGTCCAAAGCGGATTTACATCACGCCCCTAGTTATCAGCTACGCGAGCAGCAAATCGTTGCTGAAGAAACGCTTTTATATAGTAAATCCGCAGCGCTCCAAGTATGGGTGAAGAACCAGGCTGCGGTTAAGAATTGAAGGAGCTGTTAAGAACAAATGGCATTAGATTTAACAAAGTATGTGGCTAGTATTCCGGATTATCCAGAACCTGGCATTATCTTTCGGGATATTTCACCATTGATGGCTGACGGCGCTGCTTACCGAGAAGCGACTGACCAAATCGTTCAGTTTGCACGTGACAAGCACGTTGATATGATCGTCGGTCCCGAAGCACGGGGCTTTATTGTTGGCTGTCCAGTCGCTTATGAGCTAGGGGTCGGATTTGCGCCAGCCCGTAAGAAGGGTAAGTTGCCACGCGCAACGGTCAAGGCAACCTACGATTTGGAATATGGGCAATCCGCATTGTACCTGCATAAAGATGCAATCAAGCCTGGTCAAAACGTGCTGGTCACGGATGACTTGTTGGCTACGGGTGGTACGATTTCTGCCACGATTCAAATGGTTGAAGAATTAGGTGGCAATGTGGTCGGAACGGCCTTTTTGGTTGAACTGAAAGACTTGCATGGCCGCGATAAAATTAAAGATTATGACATGTTGAGCTTGATGCAATTTTAAAGCCAAGATGTAAAAAGCTCCGGATGACGATTTATTAGTCATCCGGGGCTTTTTGTTTGCACTTAGTTGAATTATTGATATTTCGTGAACTTTACCAACTGATCAAAACAACGTAATCGTACAGTGCCACGCTATTCCCACTTTTCAATTAATATTTTTGCCTGATGTTTGTCCTTGGAGTTGGGATCCGGGTCATTCTTTTCAGCATTACCAAGCAATTTAATGATATCTAACCGTAATTGGTGTTCACCAGCAGCGGACAAGTTTAAGGTCGCATTGCTGAAGAAAACGGATGCTTCGTCAGGTTGCTTATCAGCCATCTCTTCTCTGAAAGTTTCACTAAAGTCATGGTTGAGTAGCATAATCCATTGTAAAACCTCCTGAATGTGAGTATGCGTCCAAGTGCCAGAAATGTTAGTCATATCTGTGTCGAGCGCATCCAGATCCGTTTGAAACCGCGGCGTTTCATTGGAAAGGTGGGCGCTAGAATAATAGTTTTCGGTCAGATTTTTGACTTGAACCTGATTAACGATGGTTAATAAGTCGGCATCCTGCATCTTGTTGATGGTGTAGTACAACTGGTTATTAGGAATTTTAGTTTGGGCCGAAATTTGCTTGGTTGTTAAGCCATCCTCTGATTTCGTGGCCTTCAAAATCGCGGAAACTTTTGGATCTGCCATCAACTTTGCAAACTGTGCCAGTGTGTTTTTGGGCATGTTTTTCACCTCAATCCTAGCTTAACCATTTGACAAATAGAAATCAAACGATTAAAGTTTATTTATCATTTAAAATAATTTAAACGATAAATAATATTAGATTGGGGAGTGGCATTATGAAAAATCTAGCTCGTAACCGCGCGTTCGTCACACTTACAGCAGCCGATTTGTTTGAAACTATTGGGACTAGTTTATTCAACATTATTTTATTAACGTACGCGCGCACCTTTGCGCAAGCCAGTTTGATGGTTTCAATCGTTTCGGTGGCTACCGTCCTGCCCGGAATCTTTAGTATCATGACCGGCCGCTTGGCAGATTCGCAGCCTAATAAACGAGGCTGGCTAGCGGGATTGAAATTTGTTCAGGCGGCCCTATATCTCGTGTTAGCACAACTCATTACCGGTAAACAGGTTGGGCTCCTACTGATTATTATTGTGATTAATTTGTGTTCGGACGTGTTTGGCATGTTTAGTGGCAGCTTACGAATGCCGTTACTGCAAGCCAAAGTCGCATCTGAGCAACAAGAGGAAGCCATCGGAATCAACCAAGGTATTGGCGTCCTAATGCAGACGATGGGGCAGGCACTGGGGGTCAGCATCTTGGCTGCGACGGGGAATTATCAGGTCGCTGGATATTTGAACGCGCTCACGTTCTTGATTGCGGGCATCGTGCTACTGTCTGGCTATGGGACGCTAAAAATGCCGACAATTGCAGCAGCCGCAACCCCGTCATTTCGCCAACTGCTCCAACAAGTACGACGGGTAATGGAATCGGGGACACACATGAACGTGTTGGCGTTATTGGGGAGCCTCTCGTTATTGAATGCGGTCGGCGCAAGTGTAGACGCCTTGTTGAATTTGTACTTGATCCACCGCGCGGACTATTTACCACTTTCGTTTGGAGTGGCGGTCTTAGTGATGAATACCGCAACTGTGATAGGCAATATTGTTGGGAACTTGTTACATACAGGTTGGTTTCAGAAATGCTCGTTTCGCAGTGTCATGTTAACAACTATGATCATGTTTGCGGGCTTGTTTATCAATTTACTCAGTTGGCAGAATTATTGGTTGGTAGTGGCAATTATGACGATTGGTGGATTTTGCATGGGACAAGCAAATCCTAAATTGATGGCAAGTTTACTAAAAGTTGCTGATGGAAGTATCGTGGGTAGTTTGAGCGGCATTATTAATTCTTTGGTCACCATTTCGATGCCAATTGGTAGCGTTGGCCTAGTACTGCTGGATAATGTTGTCAGCCCAGCAGCGGCGTATATCACTGGCATAGGTATGCTGCTAGTTAGCGGTGGGTGCTTGTTTATCCGACGTTGATAATGGAAAAGTGCCGTAATTGTATGACGCAAATAATTGATGTGAGAAGAAAACGGTTTGCAAGAATAAACCTGCAAGCCGTTTCTGTCGTTTTAAATGAGATTATGCATTTGTGTCGGTTGAGTCCGTATTAATAAAACGGACCGCAGTACCATACGCGGCGACCGATTGCATGTCCTGACTAATGGAGCCAGTATCAAAGCGCATCATCACCACGGCGTCAGCGCCCATCGCACTGGCATTATCGCGCAACCGATTTACTGCCACGTCGCGTGATTCTTCGAGCATCTTGGTGTAATCCTTGATTTCGCCACCAACGAGTCCCTTTAAGCCCGCCCCGATGTTACGCACCAAGTTTTTAGATTGAGTGGTTAAGCCAAATACTTCCCCCAAAACTTCGTAGGGGTGCCCCGGAATGTTTTCCGTTGTCGTCACTAATAGTTGTGTCATTGACGGAACCTCCTTTTTGAATTGTTTTCATCATAGCATAGCGCGGTTGCCAAAAGCGAGTGTTTTGGATGGGTGAGCGGTTAGATGTGATCGAAACCAAGCGAGAAATTTTCGGTCTGAAGTTTGTAAGTCGATTGATTAAGACGGTTCAGTCGCGGGTTCCGCCCGTCACCGGCATGACTTTTCAGCATCGAGAGAAACTATCGCTACTTAACAAACACAACAGTGTATTTTTCGCCTGCAATATACAGCAACATAGCGTTAATTCACTTGTGTTGTCATGAGGCCTGCCTATAATTAGCGTTATTCAAGCGAGCTTTAGTTTGAATCATAACTGATACGGAGACGAGGGGGAGAGCATCATGAAGTTACGTCGACCAGTTCGGTTCTATCGCTCATTTTGGTTTTGGCTAAGTGCAGTTTTTCTGTGGGTGTCGGTGGCGGGATTTCCTAAGACGCTAGTCACAGTTGGGGATGTGTTATGCTACGGTATTTTGTTCGTGTTATCCTGTGCCGGCTTAGTGTTGTCGTTCTTTGTGTTTGGGAAGGCGGCGCTGGAGCAGAAGGATTGATTAACGGGAGTGGGCTATTAGTGAGTTGGGGGAATGTTTACAGTACTTGGAATTAAGATGTTGAAGGTTTTCATAGTTGCCCTAAAATGCATCATTGGGATATACAAAAATAAATCCTCGCACTAATTCGACCTAACAAGTGCGAGGATTTTTGAATTTTTGAGGTGCGTATGAGCATTTATCCATGAGCTTTTGAAAATTTATAACTTCCCCAACAGGTGGCTATCGGCATCTTGACGTAATTGTTTGCCACTGTTATCATCGTCCGCTGAATCCTCTTGCCGGTCACAGGACATGCGACATTTATAGATCAACAGCGGACGTTATTTGAAAAATCTTATTAGTGCTTGTGCGGTTGTGACGATTTCGTATGCTAGAAGAAGCAGCATTACTACGACAACCGATTTTTGCCAGATATTACATTTACTCCAATTTTTCATGATTGTCCCCCCATTTGTACTGGCTTTTGCCTAATTCCAGGTGCTTTCCAGAAACGTGTCACCTTCGTTAAATTATACCGATATGTTGCGAGGCGTGCCATTAAAAGATGAGTTCAATTTTGGTGTCTTTCAGTGATAAAGCAGGAAGAAGAAATTAATTTTGGATTCAATATATGGGGAGAATATGAAAGGCCGACTTCCAAAAATTATATTTGTAGATGACAATATGTTTGAAGTGAGAGAACCAAACTTCGATTTTATGATAGCAGAAAGGTAATGCTGGGGAATCCATGAAATTTATGCTGAGCTCAGTGCATCGCGCAAAATGTCCTCCTCTTGTTGCGACAGGTCACGGTACTTTTAATGTGTGAGCCGGACATAGTGCATGTCCAATTTCAAGATGTGCGGCGGAATCAGACTCACAATCTCCTAAGAGCATGTATGTAATTCTAAGTACGAGCTTTTGACCTGAACACTTATGGAGCAGTTGTTAGAAGCTGTCACCTGAGCTATGATGGGGCTCAACGTTTACTTGATGGCTTTTCTTTGGAACATGATATAATTATGCTAAAATATGAGGCTTATGGAACGAAACTGATGGATAGCAAGGGGCTGAGCTATTCAGAGGACCATGGGTTAACTGATCAGATTTTCGACTATAGGTTAGCTTTGACCAAAAGAAAGGAGAGCAAATCGTAATGATGATGATTTATATTTTGATTTTAGATGATGATGACTATCGTACTTATCAAGTTGTCTCAGATAATGTTGAAGGTACAGTCACAGTTGACAAACAAACCCATATGGCTGAGTCACAGGGACAATTTAGCTTAATGTTTTCTAAGGAGTTTATTGAGAAACTAGCCATTGGTACTTTAAAATTTAAAACTAATCCACCGAAGCGATTTGTCTACGGTGTTGGTTAGGGCACTCGCCATTGGTTGCTTGCAATAAAAAAACAACACGGACAATCATCATGCGTGCCACGCTTTAACATGAGTGCTTTTGACCTAATTTTCGCGAACGTTCTGTCTTAAGCATCAAGAAGAAAAAATCGAGAATGAAGTGGTCTTCGAAGCGAATACTGAAACAGTACTGGTTCAAGCTAATTCGTAACATAAAAGTCAGACAAAAAAATGCGGGGTAAAAAGACTCTAGAACGTCATTTTAACCCGGTTGATTTCCGATATACAATCAAAGTAAAATGACTTTTAACCGCTGGTAGAGCGTGATGCGCGACAACTATGAGGTGTGGGTTCGAGTCCCGTCAGTGAGGTTTGGTATGTATGATTGAGGTTAATGAATTGATTTCGAACGTGTGTTCTTGTAAAATATAATCGTTCCAGAATATTATTATGATTAGAGTGATAGTTTATTGAACTATTCCTTTTTTTATAGTTTACTAATAACAGTCAATAATATTTTGGAGGATTTATTAAATGAATATTGAAAAAGCTCTCAGTGTGGTTAGTTCAGATAAGACAATGGTTAGACTTCATTTGGCACATTGGGTTGCAGGAGGAAATATTAAAGTTATTACGCCGACTATTGAAGATGATTTTCAAGAGCAGTTAAAATCAATAGTTGAAGATCAACTAAATAAATGTGATGGGTTAACTCAGTCGGATTATAACGTTGTGGGCGCTAACGATGATACACTTGAAACTGCCAATTTTCATAAATATGAGCAGCGTGTTAATGCTGTATTGGACGCAATAGATGTTCCAAATCAAAAGTTTCGTTTCGCTAATGATAACTTTGATTTTTTCATCTATGAATTTTGTTATGATGATGAAGATAATAACGCTAAAAAAGTATTTGTCTTTAGAAGAACGAAAAAATTTAAATCATTTAAGAAAGGATTTATCGGACACTTTGTAGAAGGCCATTTCAAAAAAATTATAGAGAATGGTCTTCTTGGTAATGATGGGCTAATTGATCTGATTGTTTATGATGAAGAGATTGCAATTTTGCAGCACATTGCGTTTGAGCGTATTTTTCGTTTGTCTAATGAATTTAGAGAGCTTGCTGAGGAAGTTCTGAAAAATGATACGTTTAATAAAAAAATAATAAACTTTTCCGAATTAAAAGAAGCGGCGTTAAACAATCGAAGTTATATTAAACGTCTATCGAAGTTGGATAGTACAAATACTGCTACCTTATTTCTGAAAGACCTTCAGAAAACTAAAGTCGTTGTGGATGAACTTAATTTAGACATTGATATTGATTTGAAGAGTAATCAAATGCAGTATCGCGATGAGACGCAATTGGGGAATTTTATTAATTTGATGCAGGATGCATATTACAAAACTTTGATAGGTAATATGCCGGGATTAGATGAGAGGCGATAGTTATGGGGCTACTATTTAAGTGGCTTATCTTTATATCATCTTATGTACCTGTTTTTATAATGATTTTTTTGAAAAGCCTAAAAAATTTTAGTTCAAGTGATATATATAGTACATGGAAATTGAATCCTATATTTTGGGCTTTATTGTTAATAATATCTATTGTTTCAATTATGATGTTGTTTTTATGGTTGCATTTTTTGAAAAAGGAGTCTCAGGGTAATAAAGGTGCTTTTAGTATAAAAAAGTTGAATGCGTATGATTCTGAAGTACTAAACTATTTTGTTACTTTCATTATTCCTATTCTGTCTTTAGATCCTAAGTCGAGTCCGTCAATATTGATGAATTTTTTATTACTACTTGTTGAAGGAATCTATTTCGTTAGCAACAATGCATTGTATTACAATGTCTTACTGATATTGCTGGGATATCATATATATACTTTTGATGCTGATAACATTGTTGTCACTCGAAAGAAAAGAAATGAGTTATCTTTCAATGAATCAAAGGCAAGTCAGATTGGAACTACGAACATTTTTTATATATAAAATTGTGTCTAGGGATTGTCTGAAAACTAAAAATTCAGGTATAATCTGAGGAAAAACGAATCGGGGCATTCCGATGATAACACCTAAACGATACGAACTCGAAGACGCTCAGGGTGACTGAATCAGAGGATACTTCTCGCCCATACCGGACTGGACGTCCATCAAGCTGAGACAACCGTACCGCACTCAATGCTATCCTCTGGCTCATGCGCAGTGGGGCTCCTTGGCGTGATCTACCTGAGCGCTATGGCTCTTGAAAAACGGTGTGTAGTCGCCTCTGTGCTTGGGTAAGTTCAGGTTTGTTCGAACAGGTTTTTCTCGAATTGATTGACAATCCCGACATGGAAAGCTTGAGCTTAGATTCAACGATCGTTCGAGCGCATCAAAAGGCCACTGGGGCAAAAAAACGTCGAATGTTTGGTCGAAAACCAAGCTATTGGACTAAGCCGAGGTGGCCGAACGACCAAGATTCACGCACTCGTTGACGGATTAGGGAATCCCTTGGGTTTTCGCCTAACAGGTGGCCAAGTACATGATAGTCAAGTTGCCAGCGAGTTGCTGGAAGGCTTCGATATTTCTCAATCAAACATTATCGCGGATAAAGCCTATGGTACCGAAAAACTTCGCCAGTATAGTGAGGATAAGACAGGCGTCTATACCATTCCGCCAAAGGAAAATGCCAAGAATAAATGGGATTGTGCTTATCACGTTTATTCTTGGCATTTGATTAAGAACTTCTTCAATCAGTTGAAGAACTTTCGCAGGATTGCAACTCGTTATGGTAAGCTCACCCATGTTTTTCTGGCTACGGTCTACGCTGCTTCAGTTTGAATTTTGCTTAAGTAGTTTTCAGACAGATCATAATTGATTTATCAAACTTAGCTTGTTCTAATTCGTGGCCCATTGCTCAGCTTCTCTTTTGCGATTGAAACCACTTTTGTTTTTAAAGTGTCGTTTGCCGAATTCGTCATAGTAACGGCACGCACCGCCCATTTGCCATTTCGTTTAGTAATACTTGCCGTTTTGATTTTCTTTTTAAATTTCACCTAGGCGGGTAGAATTTGAAGGATTGTGGCATCACTTCCTTTCAGGTATAATTGGTTCTATAAAAAGGGTGGAGATATCCCTTGTTATGTATTTGTTCAATTAACACATCTATCTTCTTGGCGGGAGGGGATGTGTTTTATGTTTTATCGGTTAATTTATTATTCGAAAATTTGTAGGTGTCGTAATTCATCCGCATTATTCCCTGATTTAATTACGGATGGATTAATTAAATGTATTGACTGATTAACTGGACCAGGAAATCTATAATTGGGGCCTCCAACGATTAAACGAAATTCATGCTGACCAGCGTATGAACTAGGTTTGCATAGTAACACCTTACCTGGATTTAGTTTTAGTTCTTCTCTTGAGAAGGGGTAAGGGTCCTCGAAACCAATATAAGTTATATCACCTGACCAGCTGGTAATGTTGGCGCTTTTAAGTTTCGCTTGTATGAGGGTCATTTCTGATTTGGGAATGTAAATCCACGGGCGACCATCACCAATATTATCTTATTTATTTTTTGGCTTTTGAGTTAGAGAATCAATTAGCTGAGAAGAAATATGGCCGTTAATTATGTCAGATTCGTAAATTGCAACGAAACAAGTTATTCCCCAATTGTTATTTTCATTAACCATAATACTTGCTGATTTAACTCGATACTCAGTTATGAGTCGACGATTTTCATATACAATATTTTTTGAGTATTCGTTCACCTTCCAGAAAATGTCCTCATCGGTAATAGACGCTTGATAATAATTTTTAATTGAATCTTGATTCAGTGTTCCAGCGTATGCAATTCCGCTTGATGTTATGTGGTGTGCATCAGAAAATGATATTCCGGGTCTCTGTCAACCGGTGTTGATGAAGTTATATTTAGAATCCAATTCATTTACGAATTGGGTTCTTTTTTTCGATTTTGATTTTGAATTCA
>ERZ507543.118-NODE-118-length-13744-cov-10.9707_pt1 | contig 13744 bp, 11 predicted proteins | sample MGYA00248695_ERZ507543 | MGnify/ENA primary metagenome ERZ507543 (study PRJEB26165, sample SAMN02676189) | human gut metagenome | isolation source: stool | host: Homo sapiens | place: USA | study: EMG produced TPA metagenomics assembly of the C.diff FMT (human gut...
GTTCCAGCGTTGTCAGAAATACCTGGAAGCCGGTGTAGGACGAACAACACGACAGTTTTACGCTAACTCGCTTTGTTTCCAGCGGTTCTTAGCTGGTAGCACTTGAACCCCAAAAATAACATGATTTAACCATATTTAATGCCAAATTAATCAGCACAACCCACATATCTGTTATGAACTGAGACAACGACGGCAGGGGAAAGCGGTCATACTCGTATTGTGGAATGCCGTAATATAAAAAACGACGCCTCAGATTGAGACGTCGTTTAGTATCGGATGTGGTGTTCATAGTGAACAGCGAGTTTTCAGGAGCGCGAGGCAACTAATCGTGCCGGCTCATTTTACCGTCTTCAATCTGATACACCACATCGCAGTCGTCAATGAGACGTTGGTCATGGGTCACCATGACGATCGCCTTGTTGTGTTGGTGGGCTTCAGTGGCGAGGCGTTTGACCACGTCGATTGAACGCGGGGTATCCAAGCTGGCAGTGGGTTCGTCGGCGAGGATAACGCTGGGGTCGTTGTAGAGTGCGCGGGCGATGGCGACCCGTTGACGTTCACCACCGGAGAGGTCACTCGGGTAAGCATTGCGGACCTCAGTTAAGGCTAATTCAGCTAGCAATTCATCCGTACCTGATTGGTTGAACTTCCGTTTCGCCATTTTGTCGACTAATTTGAACTGCTCACGGACGGTGAGAAACGGAATCAGGTTGGAGCTTTGCAGAATAAAGCCAATTTCGTTAAACCGGTAAGCGAGTCGTTGTTTCTCGGTCTGATTGGTTAGTGGCTGGCCGTTTAAAACGACTTGCCCGCTGGTTGGCGTTTGGAGGCCGGCCGCAATCGTTAAGAAGGTCGACTTCCCGGAACCGGATGGCCCGATGATGGCTACAAATTGACCGGCACTGACTTCAAAATTGGCGTCAGTCAGGGCGTTGACCGCCGTATGACCGTGACCGAATTGTTTATTGATATTTTTTAAAGCTAAGACTGGTTGTGTCATGTTAACGATTCCTCCTTATCCAATGGCGACGGCTGGGTCGATTTTAGCAACGGTCCGCCATGAAAGCAGGGCGCCGACCACGGCCGCTAAGAGTAGCGCGATGCTGTAGATACCGAATTGTGGCCAATCAATGGCGAACGGTAAACCAGCCGGCATGATTTGGGCGAGACCGACCGTTATCAATAAACCAATCCCGATACCAATGATGGCCATCGCAACGCTTTGCGTGAGTAAGGCGGCTAAAATGTGCTTGGTTCCGATACCTTGGACCTTTAGGACACCGAACAAGGCTTGTTTTTGCAAGGTCAAAACGAACATGAAAATCCCGATGACGGCCAAGGCGATTACGAACAAGAAGTAGATCATCGTGTTAAGTGTCAGTTGTTCCGCACTGTAACCAGGCAGTTTTTCAATGAAGGTCGCGATGCTTAATCGTTGCATGTCGCCGTGTTTTGAGTTCTTGAAGTGACTCTTCTTGGTGACAAACGCGTTGACGGGTTGTTGGTCACCACTCGTCACGGGATTGCCTTTGAGCCGGTTCAGCGTGGCAACATCGGTATAAACGGTTGGTGCAATACTGTAAGTGCTGGCTTTAAAGGTTCCGACGATTGTGACGTAATGGTCGGTCGTCCCAATGCGGACTTTTTGCCCGAGGTGGTAGCCCTTATCCTTGAGTGCGGCAGAAATCAGTAGTTGGTTTTTACCATTGATTTTATGGCCGGTCAGGACCTTAGGCATCAGGAAACTGTCGCGGGTCGTTCCAAAGGCGCTGGCAGTTGTCTTGAGTCGGTTGTTGGTGGTTCGAAGTGTTCCGGACAAACTAGCTAGTGGCGCGATATCATCGCCGGTCAGGTGCTTTTGATCCGCCAACTTAAGCTGGGACGCAGAGAGGGTCTGGTTCGCGTCTTTATTCAAGTACACGGTCTGAGCATGCCACTGGTCGACCGCTTGACGGTTACCGTTGGAAAGGCCATTTGCCAGTCCCGCCAGCATGAAGACGACGAGGGCAATCAGTAACAAAACGCCACTGAGTAAGCCATAGCGCAGCTTTTCATGCCCCATTTCTTTTAATCCTAAATACATTGCGATTCCTCCCTTAATTTCGTTTATCAAGTGATAAATGAATGGCTTTATCTTAGCACGCTGATTCCCTAAAAAGCAAACTTTTTATTCTAAACAGAAGATAAATCATTTCGAAATGGTTCCAAAGGCTGGTATGATTAATTTATTGAATAGAGAGGCAGGTAATTATTAATGGTCAAGAAGCAGTTTAACCACCGGGCCGCCGTGATTGCAGGAGTTACTGGTGGCATTATCTCTGGTCTAGTTAAGTTAGGGTGGGAGAATGTGTTACCGCCACGCACGCCTGAACGGGACCAAACCAATCCCCCACAACAATTATTGCAACAAATCGGCGTCCCTGCCAGTTTAACGCATGCGACGTATACCTATTCGGGACAGCAATTGCCGGGTGTCAGCTATGTGATGCACTTTGGTTTTTCAACGACTTTTGCGGTCGCTTACAGCATCTGGGCTCGCAAACATCCACAAGCCAAGGGCGGCAGTAGTGCCCTCTATGGCTTAGGCGTCTGGACGGCCTTCCATCATATCCTATTGCCAGCATTGGGAACGGTCCCGGCTGCCAAGGATCAACCGATGTCGGAACACGTCTCTGAAGGTATCGGCCACGTGTTATGGATGTGGACAGCTGACTGGGTCAGTGAAGCAGTCTACGACCGGATGACGCGCTCAAAATAGCGACACTGCCAAACCAGGTCAGGACGTTTCGTGCGTGGTGACTGAACGTTAACTTAAAATACGAAAGCTTTAGCTTGAATTGGCACTGATGATGGTGATGATTCAAGCTAATTTTTTTGATTTGTGGGAGGTCGATTGTCCAAAAAGATTGGTCTGAGGGAGTGGCCGGCTGTCATAAAAAACGATTAGGCAGACTGCTTATGCTTGTCGGTCAGGGGAACTGCGGCTGAGTATGCGGTCGATGGTGCATGCTGGTCAGGTGGGTGACAACTTCTGAAACCGGCAGACTACCGGAGTGTGCTTGCTTCGGATTTCGAGTAATCAATAATGTTCGGCTTTTGCCTCAATCCCAATGACACTTTAGCCGCCAGACCGGTGAATTATGAGGTGCCAGGCGGATACTAACTACCAAGCTGACAGGCGTCCATGACAAAATTTCGGGAATTTTTAATTTAATTCTCATATTGTGATTAGGTGTGCTAAAATATTAATATTGTGTGTCAAAGATTAATTAAATATCCACTAAATGAGAATGGGGCGGAATAGCTTGGCTAAGCAGGGAAAGATGAAGCGGTACCGTCAGTTTCGATTAAGTTTGGGCTGGCAAATATTGATTGGACTCGTATTAGGTGTTATTTTGGGCGTCGTTTTTTATGGCAATAAGACGGCCATCACCGCGATGCAGAATATCGGGACCATGTTTATTAGTCTGATCCAGATGATCGTGCTACCAATCGTGGTGGCCTGTCTGATAACGGGGATCGCGAACATGGGCGATTTGAAGAAGCTTGGTCGAATCGGTGGAAAGACGATTATTTACTTTGAAGTTATGACCACGATTGCAATCGCGTTAGGGTTATTGATGGGTAACGTCTTCCATCCCGGCGATTACATTGATATCCACCAGTTGCACGCTTCGAGCATCAGTCAGTATGTGCAGACGGCCAAGACCGTCTCGCACAACGGCATCTGGTCCACAGTGATGGGCATTATCCCGACAAACGTGTTCAAGTCACTTTCAGCTGGTGACATGATTCCGGTCATTTTCTTTGCGGTCTTCTTCGGTTTAGGAACCGCGGCGATCGGCGAACAGGGCAAAATCATTTTGGACTTCATGAATGCCGTGGCAGAAGCGATGTTCAAGGTCACTAATTGGGTCATGCACACGGCGCCAATCGGGGTCTGTGCGTTGATTGGCGTCACAGTGGCAGAGATGGGATTAAAAGCCTTGGCACCACTGGGTTATTTCATCATTCTGGCCTATATCACGATGGCGCTCTTTATTGTGGTCGTGATGGGTATCGTCGGTAAATTGTTCGGGTTAAACATCTGGCATTTATTACGCGTGATTCGCGATGAAATGGTACTCGGTTTCTCAACGGCGAGTTCTGAAGCAGCCTTACCACGGATTATTGATAAAATGGGTAAGTACGGCGTTAGTGAAGGCATCGTCTCGTTCGTGATTCCAACGGGTTATACCTTCAACTTGGATGGTTCGGCGATTTACCAATCATTGGCGGCGCTTTTCTTGGCACAAGCGTACGGTATTCACCTGTCACTGAGTCAACAAATTACGTTACTGGTCGTTTTGATGATTACGTCCAAAGGGATCGCCGGGGTGCCCGGCGCTTCGTTCGTGGTTTTGCTGGCGACGATTTCAACGATTGGCGTTCCCGTGCAAGGACTGGCCTTCATCGCCGGGATCGACCGACTTGTTGATATGGGGCGGACGGTTGTGAACGTGGTCGGGAATTCATTGGCCGCGGTCATCATCGGAAAGTCCGAGAACGAGTTTGACAGTGCGCAAAGTGAGCACTATTTGGCAGAAATTCGAGCTGGTCGGGCGCGGACAACAGCCAAATAAGGGCGATTGCGACCGATTAATTCAGTAATTTCAAATGGCACGACAATTGCCTGGTGAACTGGGCGTTGTCGTGCCATTTAATATCTGGATTCCCTTAAATACGGTGGTTACCTTAAGTGCGATGATTATTGTGATCTGCAGCCTAATCAGCTCAACGGCACCATGCAAGCCAATAGTTTGACCGTCTAATTGGTCGCATATTGGTCAATTATTGAGTGTTACTGGTTGTCAGATTGGATTTAATTTTGTTAGCAATTATGAAAAAATAAATGAGGATAATAATTGAGATATGGAGGAGTGAGGACATGATTGGGACGTTTTTCAATACTGGCATGATTTTGGCCGGATGTATCGTTGGCTATTTCTTTAAAAAAGGAATCAAACCAGCCTATCACGATATTTTGATTCAGGGGCTGGGATTAGCGGCTTGTGTGATTGGAATCAATGCGGTTGTTCAGCGGATGCCGCAAAGCAAGTATCCGGTGCTATTCATCGTCAGCCTGGCAGTTGGTGGCCTGATTGGGCAAGCACTAGATATTCAGGGCCGCTTTGACCGGTTGGTGGGCCGGCTGGCTGGTGGCAATTTAGCTGAAGGACTGGCCACGGCCATCTTGTTGTATTGCATTGGTTCATTGTCGATTTTAGGCCCCATCGAAGCTGCTTTGAAGCACGACTACACCTTTTTGTTCACCAATGGGATGCTGGATGGGATCACGTCGATCGTTTTAGCGTCGACCTTTGGCTTTGGCATTGCATTGGCCGCCGTGGTGTTATTTTGTTGGCAAGGCAGTATTTATGTGCTGGCGTTGCTGTTAAAAGGCGCACTGAGTACGGTAATACTCAACGAAATCACGATTGTTGGTGGGATTCTGATCTTAGCATCCGGTCTTGGCCTGCTGAAAATCAAGCAGTTTAGTACACTCAACTTGTTGCCATCGTTGTTGATTCCACCGCTTGTGATTAGTGTAATGCAATTGATATTCTAAAACATGTTGCATTAGTTTTTCTTTAGCTTTAAAGATGGTTAAATCATGCTATTTTTGGGGTTCAAGTGCTGCCAGCTAAGAACCGCTGGAAACAAAGCGAGTTAGCGTAAAGCTGTCGTGTTGTTCGTCCTACACCGGCTTCCAGGTATTTCTGACAACGCTGGAACGCGATGGACACAGATTTAAGCCGACAACCCACGTCTTAAATACTGGTCTTTCACTAACCAAGCAAAAGACGCTTGCTAAGTGAAATTTCATCGCTGAGCATTGTCAGAAACACCTTCCAGCCGGGATGGTATTCGAAAGGCAGATGTGTGCGCACTCAACTTTTGATGGATTGATCGTTGGTTCCTTGGTACAAGGGAATTTTGATATTGAACTGTCAGACTGGTTCTAACAATAGTTAACTTTTTTACCCATGCTTTAAGGCTTCCGACAAGCAGCTTGACTGAACTTGTCAGAACTTTCTCCAGTCGTTTGAGATAGCAATGTCGTTGATTCTAAACGAAAATAATTTTATCGACAAAATTCAAGACTAATATCTGGCGATCATATTCAGTAATCTTCTCAGTACCAAAATGTCATAAAGCAGCATCAATATCGATTAAAAAAGGTTGCTCGAAGGACCTGTCTCCTAATATTTAGTGGCCAATTGTACCAAGATAGGTGGCCGTTCATCCGCCATTCGAGCGGCTTCCCGACTGGAGGGACCGTCTGACAATGCTCAGTAGCCAAATTATTCTTAGCTGGAAGTGGTCTTCTTCCAGCTTAGAATAAGACTCGTATTTGAAATTGCGCAGTGATCTTCTGCGTGAGTTCAAATCGATGTCGGCTCACGTTCCAGCAATTGTCAGCCGGCCCCGGAAGTCGGACTAAGACGTCCATTGGCTGACGAACAGGACGCCAACTTGGCACGTATTAACCATAAATCATGACAAATAACTAGCACGATACGTATTTTCATGATTTGGCGTATGGGTAACATGACTTGTCGCCAGCGCATAACGCACCCCGTGAACGGTTGTGGATTGAACCGCTCAAGGGGTGCGTTGTTTAGTTGGGATGGTGTTTTGAAACTTTTCAACTGCGCTCAAATTAAATGGTGCCGACCGTTAAACAGTTGCCGGTTGCGTTCAAGGTGTTGATGGATATGGTCCAGCAATAGGTCATGGGACAGCGGAGTGGTCGTGCTCAAGGGTGGCAACGGAAATCGCTCGTCAATATCGATTGTCGCCGGATTGATGGCGTCGTTGGCGACCAGGGCCACGGCAAGGCTAGTTGGGGTATGCTGGTACATTAAATCGTTGCGAATCGCGAATCGGATTTGTTGTTGATTGGCGAGTTTGATATACCGATTCAATATGTCCTCATCGAGGAGACCGTGTAGTAACAACTGGTAGTCGGGGTGGGCGTCCATCTCAGTTTGCAGTTCGGCAGAATAGTCGCGCATCAGCGCCTGTGTGAACGTGATGCCGAGGTCGATGCGTTCATGGAACGTACCGAGGTTGCGGTGTTGTTCATCAGGATGCAAGACAGGGGTCCCAAACAGAGCGGATTGTAAATGTTTGTCGATTTGGTCATCAGTGCGTGTCATTTCGGTCAAATCCTTTCGCAGTCATTAACAAAATGATTAATTAGCTTTTACTACTATTGTAATGAAGAAAGCGCTTTAATCAATAGTAACTTTGATTAAAATTTCACAACGATTGTTATGAGCCATGACTAAAACGCGCCAGGGCTAAAATTTAGAGACAGCCCACTTGAAACCGCTGGAAGTAGCGCGGGTTTATGTAAATTTTCAGTAGTAGTTGCGTTCTTTTCTAATTTTCCGGGAATCTAGGTAATCGGGTCGCGTTGACAGCAATTAACAAGAACCACCACGCGGTTTCGATGACTGACGACCATATTATCTTAACCGAGCCTGCCCCGTTGGCAAGATAGCCACGTGAAAAACTTTCGGTTATTAAAGCTGTTTTCTGAAATACTTCATGGTATGATACTTATATAGCTTGTTTGTAAGCTGAGCTTATTAAATTAATTAGAGAAACGGATGGTAACAGATGCCAAGACATTTACGTAAGCGGCGCCGTAATTGGACGCTACTCATAATTGCCATGGTGCTTTTGGGGGTCATTGGATTCACTAGTACGCAGGTTTCCGACTGGATTGACGCATCATTCACGAATCGGCAAGCGGACCAAGCAGCCGAATCTAGTTCACAATCGGAACCGAAAACGGTCAATCAAGTTAAATTGAATGTGCCGTTGGTCAATCAGATGACAACACCACGTTTATATAATGGTTGTGAGGTCACATCACTGACGATGTTGATGAATTACGCGCATATCAACGTGACTAAGAATCAGTTAGCGGCGAAGATTACGAGTGTACCACTCACTTATTCAGATGGGGAACATGGGAATCCGAATTATGGCTTTGTTGGTGATATCACCGGTAATCAGCCTGGTTTGGGTGTTTATCATAAACCAATCTATCAATTGGCGAAGACCGAGACCAGTCACGTTAAGGACTTAACGGGGTCCAGCTTTAGCACGGTTCTGAAGCAATTAGAATTGGGTCGCCCAGTTTGGACGATTACAACGGCGTCATTTGCGCCCGTCAGCACGATGCAGACTTGGCAAACGCCACAAGGGTCCGTGAAGGTTACATATGATATGCATAGCGTTGTGATCGTCGGGTTCAATCGCGCTAAGAAAGTGATTTATATCAACAATCCGTACGGCCACAAGCAACAAGCGGTCAGTTGGAAGAATTTCGAAGCGGCGTATAATCAGATGGGTAAGCAAGCCATCGTGTTAACCTTGCCACATTAAAATAATCATTGACCAGTTAAGGTCGTCTCAAGAATGAAGCGTTAATTCTTGGGGCGGCCTTTTTGGCTATCATGAAAACATGGGTTGGGGGGACGGAATTGAATGGTCAGTCACCGTGCAAACGAAGCGGTAAGTTAAGGGCCAAAATCAACACCAGCTCAGCGGATAAAAGCGACGATCAATTAGCGGGTAAACGTAACCGCAAATCAAGCAAAATCGGCGCTAATTCTCAATGACGTGTGATTGAAATAGTCGGCTGTAACCTGATTGTAACAAGCATCTCCGGGTTTCCAGACTTGTTCATATTATTAACCATATAGGGGCGGTCGGTTGTTAACAAGCTGTAACTTAAATGAAACCGAATTGACGTCCTTTTCCGTTAAAATTGGCCTATGATTGGGTAGGATAAGAATGTTAATATTGATTATAATAAACTGTTGCTAGCAGGTTAATGGCCGAACTTGGGGAAGTGGGCCGTTGACAACTTTCATTGTTTTATTGCGGATTCAGGTATGGGGAGAGGGGCCGCATCATGAAGATTAGCAAGTTAGGTTGGGTCGTTGCTGTTGCTGTTGCAACTAGTCTCAGTGGGGGACTCACTGCAAAAGCGCAGGGGCAAGCCGTCGTTGATATCTCAGAGTGGCAGGGCCGTTTGACGCCCAGTCAGGTTCAGGCGATGAAGGGGCAAGTGTTGTTTGTCATCAATCGTCGCCAATATGGGATTGGTTACGTGGATCGGGACGCCGTCAATAATACGGCGCTGTATGTGCGTTATGGTATTCCATTTGGTGAGTATGATTTCTCGCAATTCACGGATGCAGCGAGTGCGCGGCGTGAGGCCCAGGCCTTCTATGCGCGTTCGAATAAAGCCGCCCGTTTTTATGCGTTGGATTTTGAGGTCGACACGGTCCGTTCGGGATCGACCAATGCGGCGGTTGCCGCTTGGTATCACGAGATGCGGTCGTTGACGAAGAAAAAACTGATTTTTTACTCGTACGCGTCCTTTGCATTAACGTATGCCAATCAAGCGCGGCAGCGTTTCGATGCGCAGTGGATTGGCGCAATCACGCGGAATCCACCGATTGTTCCGGCAGCGTTGTGGCAGTATACTGACCGTTACCATTTGGCCGGATTAGCTGCACCAGTCGATAACAGTCGCGTGATGACGGGCGTTCACCCCGTTTCATGGTGGCTGGGAACCACTAAAGCAGTTGTTCACCACGTTTCCAGTAAACGAGCCACCACGCCCGCGGTTGCGGTGTATCGCCCACGGCCGGCGACAAGGCCAAGTCATCCCGTGATTAAGTTGGCAGTTACGTCGACGCACAGTCAGTCGTCGCCAACTAAATCAACGCCAGCCAAGCAACGGGTCAAGCCAGTGGTACGGTCGACACGTGCAGTCAAGCGGTTGCATCAGACCAAACGAACCAGTCTGAAGTCGTTATCAAAACAGCGGTCGACCAAGTCACGAACTAGCCAGCATTCAGTGAAGCCACTGGTAAAAAGCGCCACTACCAAGCCGGTGGTGAAATCGGTGGCGCCAATTCGTCATAAGACGATGCCGGTCGCTAAACGTAAAACCGTGACTAAGTCCAAACGGGTTCGCCGTGTTGCTAAGCCGAAACGGGCGCCCCGTTTAAGTCGCTCACGGTCGAAGTCTAAAAATCGGCGGCGTACTGTAAGCCTGAAGCGGGTCAACCGTGCCAAGCGTACAATTAAATCTCGGGCCAACCGTCAACAGCGCGTTGTTAAGCAGAACCATGCTGTACATAAACCGATGCGGAACACTCGTCGTTGATTGTTGGTGAGACTTCAAGTAGCAGACTGGGCCGTGAAACTGAGATTAGGTGTAACAGTGGTCAAGATTTAAATTGTTGGATAAATCAGGAGGGTATTTTTGTATGAACTTTAAACGTAAGATTCAATTGGGCATTGCAAGCGCGACTGGGATATTAGTCGTCGGTTTGTTCGCAGCCCCTTCAGTTACGAATGTGTTGCACGCGGCGTCAGATACGGTTACATCAGTTAGCCAAACTGCCGCACCAACGACGGTCAAAGGCACTGATCAAACGGTGAAGGCGACGGCTGCCAGTGGGACGAAAGGCAATTATAGTGTGAAGTACACCAAGGCCGGCACGAGTTCGACCACGGCCACTTATCGTCAAACTGACTATAACAATTCGAGCGATGCTAGCAAGCAAGTCAGTGCCGTCGCTGATACGCAGGGTGATAGTGTCAAGCTAAGCTCAGGCACCTCAGCCACGGTTCAAGGCACCATGGGCAAGGTCTATGTTCACTGGAACACGGGTAGTTGGTCCGTTACAACCATTGCGAACACCCAAGACGTTGCAACGAACCCAACTAAGTTTGCCAATCAAGTCAACACACAATTACAGAAGCAAGACTTGACGGCTAAGAATGTCACCAGTGGTTCGGTCACGGTTTACGACACTGCTCAAAATGGGCAAGCTAATTCCGTGGAATGGCAAAATGGGGCCCAAGTTTCTAAGGTTCAAGGACAACAGGCTAATACGGTCATCAAGATTGCCGCACAAGCTAAAACCAACTAAATCAATTATGGACATCAGTCAGTCATGGGATGGGAACGATGACGAGCTGATGTTTTTTGATGGTCTGAAACGAGCCAAAGTGATTGACAATTTTGACACCGACCGACGAGCATGTCAGGCAATGCCGAGCGATTAAGATACGAAATAATGTCTGTTCAAATTGAGTTGTGACGATGCCGTTGTGGGGATACTGGTGATAAGTGTTGCTGACTTGCTGGATTGTGGTGATGTTTTGTTAGTTTGGCATCTAATTACAGCCGTGCTGTTCAGTTAAGCCTTGAATGAACGGACCTGACAAAACGTGATTGACATTTGGCAAGCGAGGGCTTATGATGACAGGTAATAATTAAAAAGTAGTGATCGTTAATTAGTAGTCGTCGACCCAACAGTTAAGCGACTCGGTGGTTGGTGTGAACCGAGCTGTGGTCGAGGATGAATTACATAACGTGAACTGCCATTGGCCGGATGATTTCCGTTACGAATCAATGAGCGATCACATTTGGTGATAACTTGGGTGGTAACGCGGAAAACTCGTCCCTGTTTTTAGACAGGGACGAGTTTTTTCTTTTTATCCGGGACAACGACTAAGGAGGAACAGCATGAATATTATTGATGATTTAAAATGGCGCGGCGCCATTAACCAACAGACTGATGAAGCTGGTTTGAAGGAACTCACTGAGAACCAATCCGTTTCGTTATACTGTGGGATCGACCCGACTGGTGATAGTATGCACATCGGGCACTTGATTCCGTTCATGATTTTAAAACGATTCCAGTTAGCTGGACATCACCCATACGTCGTCGTTGGTGGTGGGACTGGTGCTATCGGGGACCCATCAGGTAAAAATTCGGAACGTAAATTACAGACGATGGACCAAGTTAAGCATAATCAGGATGGCTTGAACGCACAGATGCATAAGCTGTTCGGTTCCGATGAAAACTTTTCAATCGTCAATAACTATGATTGGTTATCAAAGATTTCATTATTAGACTTTTTACGTGATTACGGGAAGTTGTTCAGTGTGAACACCATGCTGAACAAGGAAGTCGTGGCGAGTCGGTTGGAAGTCGGGATTTCATACACGGAATTTACGTACCAAATCTTGCAATCAATCGACTTCTTGCACCTATACCGTGCAGAACACGTCCAATTACAAATTGGGGGTGCTGATCAGTGGGGCAATATTACTGCCGGAACTGATTTGATTCATCGCTTGGAAGGTAACGACGCGAAGGCTTATGGACTGACGATTCCGTTACTATTGAAGGCTGACGGGACCAAGTTTGGTAAAACCGCGGGTGGTGCTGTCTGGTTGAACCCTGAACGGACCTCTCCATACGAGTTCTACCAATTCTGGATCAATCAGGACGACCGAGATGTGGTCAAGTATCTTAAGTACTTCACATTCTTGAGCCATGAAGAAATCGACCGTTTAGCTGAGACCGTTAAGACTGCACCTGAAAAGCGGGAAGCCCAACGTCGCTTAGCAGAAGAAGTCACGGAATTCGTCCATGGCAAGGAAGCGGTCGTTGAAGCTGAAAACATCACCAAAGCTTTATTTACGGGTGACGTTCAGAACTTGACCGCTGACGAAATCGAACAAGGTTTCAAAGGTGTGCCTTCTGCGGATGTGACGGCTGAAAAGCAAAACATCATCTTGTGGTTAGTGGACGCAACAAAGTTCGAACCATCACGCCGGCAAGCTCGTGAAGACGTGAAGAATGGCGCAATTCGGATTAACGGTGAAAAAGTGACGGATGTGGATGCCGAAATCGATCCATCGGCTGCCTTTAATGGTAAGTTTGTGATTGTTCGTCGCGGGAAAAAGCGTTATTTCTTGGCGCGTGTTAAGTAATTTAAGTTAGTTGACTGACCAGACCTAGTTGGGCCTGGTCTTTTTCTTATTATCGTAAGTTGCAATTGGTGTACACTAATTATAAGTCTAATCTGTGATTGGCGGGGAGTCGAAGTATAGGCATAATAATTTGGGAGGATGAGTCATTTGGTAGAGACTAAATTCAATACGCGGACGGTCGCAACACTAGGAATGTTGATCGCCCTCAACGTCGTTATTTCAATTTTCTTTCATATTCCGATTCCGATGACGCACGGCTATATTAATTTGTGCGATGCGGGCATCTTTATTGCAGCATTGATCTTTGGGCGTCGTGGCGGCGTCATTGTTGGTGGCGCCAGTGGGCTATTACTGGACCTCTTATTAGGTTATCCGCAATATATGTTTTTCTCATTGATTGCGCATGGCTTAGAAGGCTGGTTAGCTGGTTACTTAGGTGCAGGCAAATCACGTGGTCGCCAGATTGCTGCTTTGGCAACTGGGGCAGTGGTGATGGTACTCGGTTACTTTATTACCGATTCACTACTATATACGTTAGCAACTGGCCTAGTCGGCGTCCCAACTAATTTGATTCAGGGGGCTGCTGGTGCGGTCTTAGCATTCCCAATCGTTGCTGGAATCAGTCCATTCGTCAAAGCACGGTTAAAAATGTAGATTTAAGGATAGCTCGTCTGAATGAGCAATCGTGAAGTGTCGTTCCCATCATATCGGTGGTGACGACACTTTTTTGATGCGGTCTATTATTGAAAGTGGGGGCGTTTGTTAGGCGATATTTTCAACTTTTTGAAAAAAGATTCGATTTATTGTTGACAGTTTCAATGCCAGTTGGTATATTAGTAAACGTTGCTGCTACGGCAGGCGCTAATCACCACCAAA
>ERZ507543.119-NODE-119-length-13625-cov-15.8204_pt1 | contig 13625 bp, 10 predicted proteins | sample MGYA00248695_ERZ507543 | MGnify/ENA primary metagenome ERZ507543 (study PRJEB26165, sample SAMN02676189) | human gut metagenome | isolation source: stool | host: Homo sapiens | place: USA | study: EMG produced TPA metagenomics assembly of the C.diff FMT (human gut...
ATCCCGCCGTCAATCGCCTAAATCGCGATTAACGGCGGGATTCAATTAATCCTCGAGAACTATCCGGGTCCTTCCGCACTCTGATTCTTAATCCTCACAATCATATCTCCCAACTGCTCCCAATCCGCCGCTAACGGTGGCGACTCCCATATCATTTGTTCACAATCTAGTTCCGCAAACGATTGGTCCGAGAGGAAGATATCCGTTTCTTCCGTTAGTTCCATCATAATTTCAATATTTAGCGGTGCAAACTGCTGCAACTGCGCCACAATATACTTCGTAAAGATTGGTCCATTCGAAAAATCTACCGTAATCTTAACCGTTCGGCTTAAAAATTTCACCGGCAAATGTTCCAATAAAATCAGCATGTACGTGTAGTACAACTGGGTTAACACGTCCTGATCGATGTATAGCTGGCGGCGTTTAGCCACCTCACCCAACAACTGCTTTACCACCGCGTCAATTGCGGGGTAAGTTTCGTTAAAAAAGGGCATTTTTGTGGGATCGACGAACGTTTCACTAAAGTAAAACGGCGAGAACACCTTTGCATTCGTTTGAGTTAAGGCTCGTTTAATTCGGCCAATCGCCTTTTCCAAACTTGCGTCCGCAAAAGTGCTGTATAAAAGTTCCGTTTGACTATCCACCAAATCCTGTAAACATTCTTGTAGCTGCGGTCCACAACATTGATCAATTGAAAAATCCAGCAGCTCGTTTACTCGACAATAAATCGTTAAGTACTGTTTTTTCCGACGCAAATCCTCGTCCTCCAGCCCCCAAAACTGATTAAGGGGACCAAAATCAGGACCATCGTCATCAGCAGCCACCGGACTTAAATCGGATAACTCTGTAAGTACGTGCCCCTGTCGAATTCTTTGAGCTTGTACAAAAGCAAAATTAACCAGTCGCTTCCGTTCGGTGTATTTAAGACACATCCCACAATCCGTACAAATTTGTTCCAAAACGGTTGGCATTTCCATTCGGTATTCACCAGGGAGCCCGTCAATTCCGTTAAAAAAATGGTGAATCACACTAAACAATACCTGTCGCAACCTTGCTTCCGTCAACGAACGATAGTTGAAAATTTATTCGGTGAAGAGTTGCCGGATTCCCATAATATTGCGATAATAAGTTGCTCGGCTTATCCCAAAACGTTTCGTGAATTGGGCTTGAGTCCCGTAAATTCCTAATTGGGAATTAATAAAAACATTTAGACGGATCGACCTTAGCGCCATTTCTTCCAAAAGCTGTTTAAGCAATGACGTCGTCAAGCCATACATGGCAATGATCCCCTTCCCATCGTAGGCCAAGTCGATGTTTTTCAGGTTAAGTGACGCAACGGTATCTTTCAGCAAATCAAAGGCCATTAGCACTTGGTGACGGCTAACGCCTAATTCACTTTGTAGATAGCTAATTGATAGCTTCTTTTCTGGATCGTGGATGTAAAGTTCGGCCATTTGGAGCACCAATTGTTGTTCGTCGTCCAATAAACGGTTAAACTTTTCGATCATAAATAAAAACTCCTTAAGATGATTTGTTGAAGATATTTTTAAAGATCCAACTCTAAAAATATGTCTGGAGGGTTCATCATCTTGGGAACAAATCACTACCAACGGTTCTATAATTACGGTCGTAAATGGTTCATCACTAGCTTAGTCGGTGTGACCATTGGACTAAACGTTATGTTGTCCCCCATTTCCGTAGCTGCTAGTGATCAAGTATCCAAATCAACTTATCCGGCATCATCTCCTCAAATTGCACCGCAAGAGGCCGCAAGCCGGCCGCCGAGGTTAGATTACTGGGGATCATCTGCTAGTGCGATCGCCTCATCATCAGCCGATCCGCACCATTATTTTTGGGGAAATAAGCACCATCACCATCATTGGCATCACCATTGCCATGCAACGGTTAGCGTACGGTACGTTGACCAGTCCGGCCATTTGCTAGGAACCGGGCAAGCGTACTATCCGCACGGCCCCCACGTTGGCGAGCCTTACGTTAGTCAGCCCCGGTCCATTAAAAATTACCGGCTAGTCGGTACTGCGCCTGATAGTCTTCCAACTCGGGGAAGACTTAACAAAGATGGCGACAACGGTATGGTTACTTATATTTACGCTCCAATATACCACTTCAAAGCTAAAACTATCAACGAAACTATACATTATGTCGATAAAAATGGCCAAACGGTTGCGCTAACCCACGTAGCCCAGCCCATTACCTTTGTGTCCGTTGATAATTTAGCTGAACATGTGACAAAAAACTATTTTTCGAATACCTCGACTGATTTTCAAATGGATGATCAAGGCAATCCTCGGGATTCTGAAAATTGGCATAGTGGTACGCAAGCTACTTTTACCGAGGTACCCGACCCGTTGCCCCATGGTTACCAACTAACGGATCCAGCTAAGGATGCGGTACCGGCCACGCCCGTAACTCCTGCTAGTACCGACTTAAACATCACGGTCCGTTACCAATTAAAAAAGAAAACGGCCGTAATCCGGTGGATTGACGACCGGACGGGAAAAATAGTTTCTTCCAAAACGGTCAACGTGGATGTTAAGCATCCCCAAGCCAATTTAACTGAGACCTTCGATCATCAAGACTATCGCTTAGTCAGCAGTGATTTGCCGCAGGGATCGCTCACTTTTGATGAAATTAAGGAATCTGGTCACCTTTACGAAGTTCATTTACGTTCTCAAACGCCACCAGTCCTTCCTGCGGAGGTTAAACCTACTCCTTCGGAAATGTCGTCATCATCCCAGCCTGTAACGCCACCTACTTTGGCGCCGGCGGAGCAGCGTCCTGCGCTACCAGTCAGCCCCTTACAACGGGCAACGCCGGCGATTCAACCAGCGGTCGCCTGGCGTCATCCGCAGCAGCTAAGTAAGTCGCTTTCTAGTAGCTCAAGTCGCCCGCAGTCTGCTCAATCACAACCACGTTATCCGGTTCCTACGGGCACGATTCCGCTGGCGGTGAATGATCAGCAGCCTGCTCCGGTGCCAGATTTACTTGCCCGTTTGAATTTAAAATGGTATTTCCCAAGGGATCACCATCCCGTACTGGCTTTCGATGATTGGAATAACCACGTCCAAAAAATAATTAAGTTAAACGGAGATACAAAAAGCCACACTCAGCTGGGCCAGGTGTGGTATAAAATGTCGGGTAGGTTGGTAATGGGGCAAAGAGTGCGGAAGAGCCCGGGTAGTCTTTGAGGATAACAGAATTTCAGCATTAATCGCGGTTTTAGCGATTGATGCTGAAATTTAGTTATCCGGAGAAGACTGGGGTCTGGAGCACGTTTTGACTACATCGCAGAGAAGCACGACATTAATTGCGGTTTTAGCAATTGATGTCGTAATTTAGTTAACCGGAAGGAATTGGGTTTCCGAACACGTTTCGGCTGCATTGCAGAGCAAATCCACCGTTACCCCGGTCATATAAATGCGGGTACCAGAAATAATTATCCTTCCGTAATTTATTTCTTCAAAAATGCCAAAAAAGATTTAAAATAAAACTGGAGTTGGACATTAAGAATCCAACTCCAGTTTTTTAGCTATTTTTGAAACCCGTTTACGTAATTTAACCGGTTTGCTATAGCTACTCTGCAATTATCCCCCAATAAAAGCAAAGTTCTTCTGTATGCGTCTACTCCCCACTAAGTGGGACAAAGGTATTTTAAAAATTATTTGTTTAAGTTTACTGCGACCCCTTGGTGAATGCATTCTCGGCCAACAATCTTTAAAACTTGATTGAGGCACTATTGCGATTCGAACTTCGGAGTCCGGTTTTCCATAAAATCAAAGATATTCACTACCGTTGCTTGCCACATCCGTTTTTTCACCGGAATTGACTGCCAAAACATTGGTTTATCGGCAAGTACTTCGTTAAAAATATCTGTCAAAGCTGCTGCCGTTTGCCGCAATTTTTGCCGACTTTTGTAAATTTCAAAATCGACAACTTTGTTATTTACTTGGCTATTTTCCCTGTGAAAAATTTGTGGTCCCATGTGAATTATCCCCCTTAAAAGCTATTACCTGTAACTAATGCTACCATCACTTTAAACTTTATTTATACCTTTGATTAGTTAAAACTTAACTTGTGTTGTTATAATATACTTTAAAATTCAAAAGTGCAAGCGTTTTATAGCTCCATTTCACAAAAAGTATCAATTTCACAAACTTTCCCGCTCAAAATATTAATTTACCGGCCTTAACCATCAAGGCACTTTAGCGATTCACAAGCAAACTTTTCTTGCGTATTTCATTTTTTTACTTAGTATAGGCGTCTATTTTGAAATCTCGTTTCAAAATAGCTGACATAACAAAAAAACGTGGCCAATTTCGTAAAGAAAATGGTCACGTATTTGGGGGACATTATGTTAGTTTATTCTTTATAAAGTTAAGTTTAAAAGTAGTCACTACGTTGCTAACCTGCCAAACACTGCGCCAGTTTCTTAGCAACTAGCCACCCTTAACTTCATCACAGAAATAATTTTGTGTGTTCAGTCACTGTCTCCTGACTGCCTCACCAACTTATTGGTGTTGGTGCTTATACTTAGCTCTTCTTTCTTGGTTGATTTTCCTTAACTCTCGCTGTGCTTGAGCCAAGGTCATTTGTGGGCCGCAACCTAGAACTTCTTCCATTCCTTCACGGGTAACCAACCAACTATTTCCAAACTTGCGAATGGTTCCTTCAGGAAATACTTTTGTCCCGTTAATTTTTAAATGGCGAACAAAATTTTGCGACTTTCCCCACATCATTGCCGCTTCGCTGGCACTATATACCTCTAATTCGCGCAAATCGATGCCCATAAAAATAACTCCCTTAATTAAATCGTTGCTACATTTGTTGTTTCCGACCATAGCTCGGCCACATTTTTAAACCAGGGGTTGAAATGGATCAATTGATTATCTAAACCACGCAGTTAAACCATCATCTAATATCATAATTTTTCGCGTCGTTTGGTAAACCCCGTCTACATTAGGTAGTATATATCATCACCCGGAAGTAAATTTCTCATAATTTTTGTTTTCTAGAAAAAATGGTCACTCGGCACCATTTTCCGTCTATGCATCAGTTTACCTAGTCGAATTTAAACTTTTTGAGATTATTAACTAATTTAACTTAATTTGTACATAAAGTGATAGTTATAAAACTTATTAATTCGACATGTACTCAAAGATTTCCCGTCCCGCGTAAATAATCTAGCTAACCCTAATCCATCCCCGTTTTTCGCTAAGCGTTGCAATTTGTATCGCAGATATGTCTTATATGTCAGACAAAATTAACACTATAAAGTTTAAAAATTACTACCAACTGTTTTTAATGCCAAATTCAATTGTGACAACGTTCAACAAGCGGTATTATTACTAATAGAAGAGAGCTAGGAGGTATTTATGGATCCAATACTATTAATGGATAAAAAAGATCAATTATCTTTTGAAATTTTATCCTTAATCAACCGTGCCGCGGACGCACCTGTCAACATGGATCACGTTGCGGACAAGCTAGGAGTAAGCTCGTACAAATTAAATGCTGCGTTAAGTACCATTAACACTGATTTACGCGAACTCGCTCCCCAGCAAAACATCCACATTAACGAATTACAAAAGGGGCTGTGGCAAGCACAAAACCTTTCCAGTTTAGTAATCAATAAGATCCGATTGGTGTACGTATTACGTTCTCCCCTCTTACCTGTGTTTGAGTATTTAATGTTTTATGAAAACCTAAAGACTCCTAACCAGTACTTACAGGACACTCCAATTAGCCGATCAGTATTTTACCGACAAATTAAAATGTTGAATAAAATCATCGCTAATTATTCTAAGGACAATCCTAAAAATGGAAAAGTGGGAGAAGAATTTCATCAGCGGTTACTTTTATTTCAGTTTTACTATAGCCTTTACAACGGACTCGACTCGCCATTTCCTGAACTAAGTGACCTAGTTGACCAAATCGTTCAAGCATGCCAACCTTATTTCACGCATCCCTTACGATTAAGTCAAAAATTTAAATTGTCAATCTTTTTGCGAATCTGGATTCTTCGACATCGTAATCAAAACTACAACGAAACCTTAACCGTTGATGTTGACGAAAGTAACGACCAATATCAGCAGTTGTCTCAACGTTTACAACGCGTTCTCGGCCGTCATTTTAATCTAGATAGGTATGAAATGAGTTATTTCTACGGCTTTTTGCTTGCGAAGGGTTACATTACCGACTCTAGTAACCGGGTTATATCAAATAACTTTCCTTTAGCAACCCAGTTAACTAACAGTCTTATTCAGTGGCTAAAGGACTACCCCATTACGTCAACTTTGGACAAAAACACCGAAGAGTCCCTTCGCCACGATTTGATTAACGTTAACCTTCAATTAACTTCATTTTATATTGAGCCCTCTACTTTCGTACGGGAAAATTCCATCAAGTTTTTCGGGAAAACTTACCCATCGTTTGACATCCTAATTCATCGATTTTTACAGAGTATTCAGACTGAACACGAGATTACCCTGGACGCTCCTAAGTGGGTTAACCTTTACTACGGTTATATGTTTGCGTTAATCAATAACATCCCCGCCCGTTTATTAAAAGAACGAGTTTACGTGGCGGTTGATTTTTCTCAAGGAGATTTATATACCGAATATGTAATCAACTCTTTAGACGCATTTCATCATGCAAATATTATTATTGAGACAAACATCTCTAATAATACGGATATTTTTGTGTCCGATATTTATTCGCAATCTGTAAAGCAACCTCAATTAACTTGGGAAGACCCTCCTACACCAGAAGACTGGACTAATTTAGGGGACATCATCGAAAATGTTCGGGCTAAAAAAGCTTTTGCATTATTTAACCAACCAATTTACTAATGATTAATAAGATTAAGGAGAAATCAAAGAATGTCTAATAAAAATTCAAGTAAAAAGTTCACAACTCTTTTGCGGTCGACATTTGCCTTTTCCTTAGCTACCATGGGGATCGTTAGCGCCCCTCTGCTTAAAAACACGGTTTTACACTGCCGATTACCATTGGCAGAATTAATCGCTCATGCTGATGAAACCCCTGACTTAAGCTCCATTTACTATGACGACGATACAAATACGTTCACCAGCAGAGATAAAAGTTGGTCAGTGCAAGTTAATGGTAGGATTTACTCTTTGTTAATTAATCATTTGGGAAGCTATCGCTCTGTCACTCCCGATACTGAAGGAGTAATGCTGTTTAAGCTGGACTCCCCGCCGGTCAACGCATCCTATACTTTGTCCGTTGGCGACCAAGTTATCAATACGGGAGCTATCCATCCGATTAATTTAAACGGGCATACTTACTATGGAGCTACCCTTTCCAAAACGATTATTCAAAAATTAGTCCACGAAGTAGTGCGCACGAAAACTTCCGGACGTATTACATTTACAAATATTCACGGAGTACTTCCTATTTCTGACTTTCCAATGGACGTAAATACGACTTTAAACGTTTCGTTGCCAGCAGCAGAGTATTATACTGACGACCAAACCCTTGCTGATCACGTTGCTGGATTGAAACTCAGTCTAACGGATTCAGACGGAAAAGTAGTCGACAGAGTCCCCATTGAAAAAGATTGGATTGAAACCAAAAAGGATTCCAATTTACCGGGGACTTACCAATACACTTTAAACAACCTCGGTATCCAAGCGTTACGGAAAAAGTTAAGCGATATGGGCGGAGATTACTGGGTTTACCACCAGCACTATACGTTGGGCGACGTCGGAACCGGAAAAGTTACCGTACTACCTAAAAATCCGACGGAAGTAACTGCCACAGTTAGTTACGTAGACGCCACTACTGGTAAAACGGTCTCGACCGATAAAATCAGGGGCTTTATTAACGATGTGGGAATTTATCAAGTTCGCTTGCCTAAGGGATATCAATTAGCTACAGGACAGCTTCAAAAAATCAAATATAGGCTTGCTGCCAGCCGTTCGGACAACCTGACCGTTAAGGTAATCCAAGCCTCGGATGATTCATCAGATTCAGGCGATAATTCATCTAGCGGCGATGACCATTCTTCGTCGGATAATGGTTCATCCGGCGACGACCACTCTTCGTCAGATAACGGTTCATCTGGGGACGACCACTCTTCGTCAGATAACGGTTCATCTGGTGATGACCATTCTTCGTCAGATAATGGTTCATCCGGCGACGACCACTCTTCGTCAGATAACGGTTCGTCCGGCGACGACCACTCTTCGTCAGATAACGGTTCATCCGGTGACGACCATTCTTCAAAAGATAATGGTTCATCTGGGGACGACCACTCTTCGTCAGATAATAGTTCATCCGGTTACGACCATTCTTCGTCAGATAACGGTTCATCTGGTGACGACCACTCTTCGTCAGATAATGGTTCATCCGGCGACGACCATTCTTCAAAAGATAATAGTTCATCCGGTGACGACCATTCTTCAAAAGATAATGGTTCTGGTAAGGATGACCACCAAAGTGACCATTCTGATGAACCTGGTTCAGCTAGCTCTAGTAACGGTAAGGCTTCGTCGAACAATTCCGCGGATTCTTCGAGTTCCGCGGCTAGCCATCATCATTCAAGTAACCATTCTGACCATCAAGGAAGTTCACGGAAACCTTCGCACGGAACGTCATCTAGTTCCCATAAAACGGCTTCTGCTTCTCCAAAACGAGGCACGGTAACCATTGCGTTCGTTGATGGAAATGGTCACGTGGTTGACCAACAAATTTACAGTGGTTGGCAAAATACGCGGGTTCCTTTTGAACTTTCTGACCACATCTTAGGTTTCTTGCGGCATGGCTACGATTTAGTTTCGCCAGGAACGCCACTCAGCCAACTAAAATTTGGCGCCGGCAACGCTACTTATCAGGTTGGATTACAAAAACGGGATACACCTATATTTACGAACGCGTTAGCCGCTAGCAAATCTGCGGATCAATCGACCGCTAATCAGCAACCTGCTAAAAAAGCTAACCAACGTTCTCATTCTAAAAATAGCGATCACCCCGTTTTAGTAGAAGAGTTAACCCAACAATCTCGGCTACAGGAAAATCTAGCTAAGCAACACTTTTCCGCAAAACATAATCTGGTTGATCCACGTTTACAATCACCTTTAGCGCCGCCTGACGGTGCTGCGAATAACTTCTTTAGCGGCTCCCACGGTGGTGGCGGTGGCGGAAACGGTGACGAAATTGATCCTGACCTAGGGGCCTTCTTCACTGCATTAGCTGGCAAAGTTAATTTTACGCAACAAACCTAGTTTTGCTGGGCATTTTTCAGCAACCTAAAGTAAAAACTCTAAGCATTAAATTTGTAAAACATCCCCCCTATCCTTTATATTGGCATCACACCAAAGAATAGGGGGGAATTTTATGTTTCGACACCAAAAAGAATTACAATTTGAAGCTAAGCCTACTCAACCTGATCCAACGGTTGCCAAGTATTTACAAGAATTAATTGGCGGTCAATATGGAGAAATGAGCGTGGCCATGCAGTACCTCTTCCAGGGCTGGAGTTGCCGCGGAGAAGCTAAGTATAAGGACATGATCCTCGACATTGCTACCGAAGAAATTGGACACGTAGAAATGTTAGCTACTATGGTAGCGCGTCTACTAGAAGATGCACCTGTCGAAGACCAACAGGCGGCAATGGAACAAGATCCCGTAGTTGGGGCAGTGATTGCCGGTATGAATCCACAACATGCGATTGTAGCAGGGTTAGGACCGCGTCCAGCTGATAGTGTAGGGAATCCATGGAGCGGAGCATACATCATTTCTAGTGGCAATTTACTTGCTGACTTCCGCGCCAACCTTAATGCAGAATCACAAGGCCGTTTGCAAGCGGCACGGATTTACGAAATGGTCGACGATCCAGGGGTGAAAGATCTCTTAGCCGTACTTCTTGCCCGGGATAGCTACCACCAAAATCAATGGGCGGCAGCAATCAAAGAACTAGAGGAACAAGTTGGAACGATTCTGGTGCCAAGCGATTTCCCACGTGAAAAAGAGCGTAAGGACATTGCCTACGACTTCTACAACTTCTCTAAGGGAGATGAAAGTAGCCAAGGTGCTTGGGCACATGGTGAAGCTCTTGATGGCGAAGGCGAATACAAGTGGCAGGCAGAGCCTAAGGCGGAAGGTCAAGCTCCTGACTTAAAACCTGTTAACCCTAAAATGTATGGTTCTTAAACAAAAATAAGAATCCACCACCTTTTTTCATTTAAAAATCCCAAAAGTCCTAGTTACCCAGGTTACGTAAAACTGGATAACTAGGACTTTTATTTATCCTTAAAACTAATTATCAGTATTTTCTGCGATAATCTTTAACGCCTTTTGACCAACTTTTCGCCGCCGTTTGGAAATGCTCTGGGGGCTCACCCCCTCTCGTTGGGCGATTTCTCGGCCCGATAATTGCTTCACGTACCGGTAATATAAAAAACGTTTTTCCGGAGGCGTACAAATTGCGTAAACCCGTTGGAATAAGTCGTCGGCTAACACCTGTTGCTCACGGGAGGAACAGCGGTATTGCCGCGGAAGGTTAGTCACGTCCGTGGACAGTTCGGCAGTTTGCCAGTTTTTAACCATCGTCTGGCGTTTCAATAAATTAAGTGTCCGCCAATAGATTGCTTGGTAGGCAAACACCCGAAACTCCTTTAAGTCACTTTCGGGATTTTGGGGAAAGCGGACGTACGCGCGGGCGTAGGTTAGCCGTGCTTCCTGTAAAAAATCTTCAAAATCCGGTTGATACGGGCGAATGTTTAGTTTCTTTAGTGCACCAAACACTATTTTTTGGTTTCCGTTAGTTAATAAGTGGTCTAATCCTGCTTTTAAAGTACGATTTTTTGGTAACATAGCTTGAATCTCCTAAAGTAAAAGATCCAAGGGCCCTTGGTCACTGTTTATAATACGTAACCGACTTTGCAAATATAATGGGACACTTTTAGCTCTAAAACTGCAGTTTTCGCTCAAAAAAGTGTAATTTGCCGTTAAAATGAGATTACCATTAAAAAATCGCAAATTAATGAGACCAAAAAAACGGAAACTCGAATTTCATTTCTCGAAATCAAGTTTCCGTTTGGTATAAATTATAAAGTTTTTAAAAATTAGTCGATCTACAGCATCTTTTTAAACCTTATGCGGGCCGTCGACAATTTTGGCTTCATAAAAGTCAGCCGCATAGCCAAAACGGTCTTGGTATTTTTGCCCCACCGTTTTTACTAACTCGTCGACTTGATCCTTTTCGATTAGGGCAATTGCGCACCCGCCAAAACCGCCGCCGATCATGCGAGCTCCAAGCACTCCTGGTGATTGCCAAGCTTCGTCTACAAGCATGTCTAACTCCGGAGCACTGACTTCGTAGTCGAATTGTAAAGAGACGTGTGAAGCACTCACCAACCGCCCGAAGAGCTTTAGGTCGCCATGTTTGAGGGCTTCCCGGGCTTCGATAGTTCGCTGATTTTCAAAAACCGCGTGACGGGCCCGCTTAATCAACGTTTCGTCGTTAATCAGGTAGGCGTACTGGTCGAACGCATCCTTAGTTAATTCACCTAGTGCGTTAATGTTTAGTTTGGTTTGCAACCGCCGCAACGCTTCTTCACATTCCGCGCGGCGGGTATTGTACTCGGAATTAACTAATTCATGCGGTTTATTGGTATTCATGATCAAAATTACGTTATTATTCAAATCTAACGGTGCGTAGTCATATTCCATGGTGTTGGTATCTAGGAAAGTGGCTTCGTTTCGCCGTCCCATTTCAACCGCAAATTGATCCATAATTCCTGAATTAACCTTAATATAGTTATTTTCGACTCGTTGCCCCGCCTTGACGAGTTCAATCGGCGTAATCCGCAAGTTAAACTGGTCGTTTAAAATGGTGCCCATCAGCATTTCAATCGAGGCTGATGATGACAACCCCGCCCCATCCGGTAGATCACCTTCCAAATACAACTCAAAACCATGATCATAATCGTGAGAGAGTTCGCGAATTTCTAGCATCATTCCACGTAAATAGTTGCTCCACTTATATTTCGCATCGTACTCAAGATCGTTAACGTCAAATTCGATAATGCCAGTATCCGGGAGGTTACCTGAATACATCTTCACCTGCGTATCATCACGACCACGGTACGCGCCGTAAGTTCCCAGGCTAATCGCACAAGGAAAGACGTGACCACCGTTATAATCGGTATGCTCACCGATTAAATTAATTCGTCCTGGTGAAAAATAGACTTCTTCAGCTTCAGTTTTGAAAATTTGATGGAACTTTTCTGCAATTGCTTCTTTAAGCATAATTATCCTCCAAATTGGTTTCATTCTGTTACGGGAAACGGTTTCACGTAGTATTCTACACCAATTTTCAGTAGGATTAAACGAAACGCTACCAGACGCGGTTTAACGCGCATCCCAATCAATCGGACTTTGCGCAGCTAAGATTTGATCAATTTGCGTGAGTTCATCATCAGTAAAGTCGCGGTTTTTGAGTGCATTGACGTTGTTAATTACCTGCTGTACCCGACTTGCACCAATTAATACACTTGCTACCACTGGCTTCCGCAAGTTCCACGCTAACGCCATTTGTGCCAAACTTTGTCCCCGCTTTTTCGCAACTTCGTTTAATTTTTTGACGGTTTCAAGGGTCTCTTCCACTTGTACAGGACTCAAGAACGGAATGGTTTGCTTCTTTGCGCGTGAATTTTCGTCAATTCCTTGTAAATATTTATCCGTTAGCAATCCTTGCGACAATGAACTGTAACTAGTTGCCGCCTTCCCTTCGCGTTCCAAAACGGGGAAGAGGTCCGTTTCTACGTCCCGGTTAAACATGTTGTAACGGGGTTGGTTAATAATAAATGGTGTTCGTAACTCTTTGAAAATCTTAGTGATTGCCGCCGTTTGTTCTCCGTTATAGTTGGAAATTCCCACATAAAGAGCTTTCCCAGAACGAACCAGCTGGTCTAATGCTAACGCTGTTTCTTCAACAGGAGTCTTCGGATCCGCACGGTGGCTGTAGAATATATCAAAATAATCTAAACCAGTCCGTTTTAAGCTTTGGTCCGCACTCGCGATAATGCTCTTCCGGGATCCCCAATTTCCATAAGGTCCGGGCCACATTACAAACCCCGCCTTACTGGCAATTATCATTTCGTCGCGATAGTGGTGTAAATCACTTTTCATAATCCGTCCAAAATTTTCTTCGGCACTCCCTGGAATGGGTCCGTAATTATTAGCTAAATCAAAGTAGGTGATTCCTAGGTCAAAAGCTTTAAATAGAATTTCCTTTTGATTTTCTAACGGATCCACGCTACCAAAGTTATTCCAAAGGCCTAACCCAATCGCGGATAACTTCAATCCACTGTTACCCACCCGATTATAAATCATATTGTCATAACGCTGTTCACTAGCTTTATACATTATTACTCCTCCTTTTTGATCACTCGTCACAGCAACAATACAGCTTATAAAAATAAAATACAAGTAACCGTTTCACTTCTTATAGAAAAAACACTTACTCTTAGCCCTGGAGTTTCCTAATTTACTTTATTAGAACACAAAAAAGAGCCTTCCTTTTGGAAGACCCTTGAGTTTGCATGGCAACGTCCTACCCTCGCAGGGGGCGATCCCCC
>ERZ507543.122-NODE-122-length-13265-cov-14.7016_pt1 | contig 13265 bp, 9 predicted proteins | sample MGYA00248695_ERZ507543 | MGnify/ENA primary metagenome ERZ507543 (study PRJEB26165, sample SAMN02676189) | human gut metagenome | isolation source: stool | host: Homo sapiens | place: USA | study: EMG produced TPA metagenomics assembly of the C.diff FMT (human gut...
TGTCCGGGCGAATTTCCCGGGCTAGAAGAAGACTCGTATTTGAAATTGCGCAGTGATCTTCTGCGTGAGTTCAAATCGATGTCCGCCCTGTTCCAGCGTTGTCAGCCAGCCCCGGAAGTCGGAATAAGGCGCCCATCGGCTGACGAACAGGACATCTGACCCAGCATTCCAGCACAAAAAAAGCCGCATCAAGAATTCAATTCTTAATGCGGCTGCCAAAGCATACTGACTATTCAGCTTGTAAGTCTTCAACTTCGATAACTTTGAATTGTTTGCGGTTCAAGTTATCGATGATGCGTTTGAGTTTTTCACTGTCGACGTTTTCTGGCAGGGTGAAGAGGGTCCGGTAGCCCAAGGTGCCATTTTGAACGTCCAAGGTCAAACAGCCGGCGATTGACGTATATTTGGTGATGATTTTGGCCATGGCGGCTAAGTCACCACGTTCACCAACGGAGACAACGGTGAGGACGTAACTGCCGACGTTGACGTTCCAAGATTGTGACAGCATATCCAGCAAGCGTGTATGCGTCAAGATACCATAAAAGTAGCCGTGTTCATCGAGAACGGCGATGTATGGCAAATCTTTGATAGAGAAGAAGATGTTGTAAAACGCTGAATCGACTTGAATCGTCTTAGTCGCGTTTTTCAGTAAGGTCGTGACGGGAAGTGACATGTCGCCACCCCGAGACTTGTGGCGGTAGATATGCATTTTGTAAATGTTACCGCGGAAAATATGGCCAGTTTCGTCTAAGATTGGCACACAGCGGAAGCCGGAATCTTCCAAGACTTTTAAGGCGTCTTCTAAAGTTGCGTCAGCCGTGATCGTGACGAGGCGTTCTTTAGGCTTAACGAGTGTTTTTAATAGCATAGCAGTTGGTCCCCCAGATTTATTAGTTTGTTTTAATAAATAATACCATAAAACCGCCCCTAACTGGTATCATTCTGCAACCGCAGACCGTAAAAATGGGCGCCAAAAGCCGGCCTGAACGTTGTCAGGCCGGCTTCTTTAAATTAAATTTAAATTAGAAAACAATCACAGGCGTACCTTCAGGAACAGCCGCGTAGACTTTCTTCATGACGGAAGGTGGGGTGTTCACACAACCGTGCGACCCGTGCTTCTTGTACCAAGTGCCACCGTAATGGGTTTGCCAGGATGAATCATGAATGCCTTCACCAGTGTCATCAAATGGCATCCAGTAGGAGACGGGCTGTGAATAGCTTGAGCCATCATCATTGTCACCCTTCAACGTCGCGTTCTTTTCCTTGTTCCAGATATACCAGACACCAGTCGTTGTGGCGTGTTTGCCTGGTTTCCCAGTGACAACGTCGGTCGAAACTTTGAGCTTGCCGTCAACGTAGACGTACATGTGCTGGTTGACTTTATCGACTTCGACGTACGTGTTGCCAATGTCGGTCCCATTGTTGTTATAGCCGGAACCGCTGGTGATTGGCGAGCGGGTGAAGTCTTTACCTTTTAGAATCTCAGCCGCTAATGCCTTGGCTTCGGACTCAGTTTTGATCGTCCAACCGTAGAAACCACCGCTGACCGTGACCGTGCCGCGGGCAGTACTCTTGAACTTCCGCGTGGTGTGATAGGTATGATACTTATCATTGAGTTTTTTGACGTAGGCCAAGACGGCGCTCTGGTCGAGGCTGACCTTGCCCTGTTTATCGACTTTGATCCAGCTAAGAATCAAGTCGTGCGGAATCGTGAACTTGTGACCATTGATATTATAGGTCGCCGTTTCACTCGCGTATTTAGCCGATTTGGTCTTGGCGGTTTTCAAACTGGCACTTGTGCTAGTTACCGTTGGCGTGACGTAGGCCTTTTTCAGGGCAATTTGGGACTGCCCATTACTGATAGCCTTGGTCACAACGGCCTTCAACTTGGTTTGGTCAAGCTCGGTCCCTTGCACTTCTTTTTGAATCACCACTTGGTTATTTTTATAAACTAACTTGGCGTTCTCAGTCTTGGTTCGTTTGGTTTGATTAGCAGTCGTCGTGATTTTTTGCAGGAGTGCGTTCAAATCACTGTGCTTGATCGTCAGTTGTCCGACCGCGGCTGAGTCAGCGGCTTGCGCTGATTGTAAGAGGGCGAGTGGCCAGCGCCAATAATTTTGCTTGGCAACCAGCTTGGTCAAATCTTTTTTGGTATTGATCGTGATGCCCGCAGACTTGCTTGTAAAGTGATATTGCGTTTTTCCATTTTCAATAATCCGATAGGTTCGGTGTTCTAAGGCCCGATTGACCTTGGGTGCGGCTTGCGCTGCGGTTTTACCGCTGACGTCGACGCCGGCTACCGAAGTATTCGTGAGGAACGTTTGTTGGTGTTGCCAGACCAGACTGGTGACAACGTACCCGATGACTAAAAGACCGAGGATGCTGCCCCCGACGATTAGCCCGCGTTTATGTTTCATAATTAAGTTGGTCCTCCATCTATTTGTAATAAACTCACCTTATAACAGAAGTGGCGCGAGTGCAAACGTCAAGGCTGGGAATCGTGATAAGAAATTGTTAAATCCGTGGTACGCGCGTTAATATTTGCCTATTTAACGATTAATGGTCAGTCACGCGTTGAGCTATTCTTTAATATTAAGGATGATTAAATCGTGCCAGTTGGTGGATTCCTGTTCGTCAGCCGATGCGCTTCCTAGTCCGACTTCCGGGGCCGGCTGACAACGCTGGAACAGGGCGGACATCGATTTGAACTCACGCAGAAACCCACTGCGCAATTTCAAATACGAGTCTTCTTCTAGCCCGGGAAGACCACCCGGACAAGAAGAATTTCGCCCTTGAGCATTGTCCGGCGGGCCGGCCAGTCGGGAAGCCGCTCGAATGGCGGATGAACGGCCACCTATCTGGGTACAATTGACCACTGAATATTAAGTGACTGGTCCTTCAAGCAAACTTTTAATCGATATTCGATGATGCTTTATGACACTTTAATACTGAGAAGACTATCGAATATGATTTACAAAATCCACGGCCGATAGTCCTGAATTTAGTCGATAAAATTGCCTTCGTTTGTAGTTTCTGGCTTTGCCATCTCAAACGGCTAAAGAAAATTCTGACAATTTCAGTGAAACTGCTGGTTAGAAGTTCTAAAGCATGGGTAAAAATGGTCAGCTATTGTTTAAAACCAGCCTTACAGTTGACTATCAAAATGACCGTGGGCTAAGAACCAACGACTAATTCAATAAAAAGTTGAGTCCGCAAATGTCCGCCTTTCGAATAGTGTCCCGGCTGGAAGGTATTCTGGGCAAGGCCCAGTGGTGAAATTTCACTTAGCAAGCGTTTTGTGCTTGGTTAGTGAAAGACCAGTATTTAAGACGTGGGCTGTCGGCTTAAATCTGTGTCCACCACGTTCCGGCCATTGCACAGAATGCCTGGAAGCCGGAATAGGACGCAGCTACAACAGAAAGTTTACGCGAACTCGCTTTGTTTCCAGCGGGTCTCAGCTGGCAGCTCTTGAACTTAAGAACCGCACGCTTTAATCATGATTCATGACAAATTAACGCCCACAACGCGTGACCAGTCATGTTCCAACTTGATGTGAGCAAATAAAAAGCGCACGCTCAGGCCAGCGAGTGGTCGGTTGAGCGTGCGCATGTAAGCTTAATTAATTCGGATTATTTGTTTTCTAATTCTGCTAAACCGTCGTTAAGCACTTTTTTCAAAGTAGCAGCAGAATCTTGCATCTTCTTCAGTTCATCAGCTGAAAGTGGGGATTCGATGATTTGCTTCAAACCAGTCCCACCGATGATTGCTGGTGTCCCAATGTAGATGTCATTCAAACCATATTGGCCGTCCATGTAGGCGCCAACTGGTAAGACGGCATTTTCATCACGTAAGATGGCCTTTGAGATCCGCATTAAAGCAGTCCCGATACCGTAGAAGGTTGCACCCTTTAAGTTGATGATGTCGTAAGCCTTGTTCCGAACGCCATCTTCCAACTTAGCTAAGTCGTCGTCAGAAACGCCTTGTTCCTTAGCAACGTCGCGTACAGGACGAGTCCCGATAGTGGCAGTTGAGTAAGCAGCGAATTCAGAGTCACCGTGTTCACCCATGATGTAAGCATCAACGGAGCGAGGGTCAACATTGAATTGCTTGCCTAACGCAACCCGTAGACGTGAAGAATCTAAGGAAGTCCCGGAACCAATGACGCGTTCCTTTGGGAAACCAGAGAATTTCCAAGTCGCGTAAGTCAGGATGTCAACTGGGTTAGCAGCAACTAGGAAGATGCCGTCGAAGCCGGAGTCGACCACTGGTTTTACGATTGATGATAAAATGTTCAAGTTCTTGTTAACTAAGTCTAAACGTGATTCGCCAGGCTTTTGTGGGGCACCAGCGGTAATCACAACTAAATCGGCGTCCTTGCAATCAGAATATTCGCCGGAGTAAATCTTCTTGGGAGCGGTGAAAGCTTGGGCGTCTTCAAGATCAAGGGCGTCACCCTTTGTCCGATCCTTAACAACATCGACAATTACAAATTCTTCAGCAATTCCTTGTTGTGCCATGGCAAAAGCGTAACTAGAACCAACAGCGCCGTCGCCGACTAACACAACTTTTTGATGATTTGGCATGCTTGACAAAATAAGTCATCCTCTCATAATGAAAATTTAGTTTTACGGTTGTATTGTAACATATTTGCGCCAGGCAAGTGTGGAATTGAACATGCTTCTCATGTGATTGTTAGCAATCTTGCCGAAATCCTTTGACGGGCGTCAACAAGCGCTTTGTGGTATACTTACTGCACTTAATAAACGCTAACTTTTGAGCACCGCCCCAGCTAAATTGGTGTGGTGTGCGTGTGACGAGCCTGGCTGGTCCACGCTAAGTTGCCGAATCGGTGGATAACCGGTTCGGCCTGTTTTGGTAGGCCAAGTAATGGGAGTAGATAAACGTAATGAAAATGATCGTTGGATTAGGTAATATCGGGCGCCAGTACGCCCAGACACGGCACAATGTCGGCTTTATGATAATTGATGAATTAGCGGCTAAGTTGAACGCTGATTTTCAGACGAGTAAGTTTGAAGCCCAAGTGGCGACTGCATTTCAGAATGGTGAGAAGATTTTGCTGGTCAAACCGTCGACTTATATGAACGATTCGGGTCGGGCGGTCGGCCCACTGATGAGTTACTACAATATCGAGCCGGCAGATCTGTTGGTGATTCACGACGACTTAGATCTGCCACTCGGTAAGGTCCGGTTGAAGCAAAAGGGCTCCGCGGGCGGTCACAATGGCATTAAGAGTATTATCAGCCATGTCGGTGACCAGCATTTCAAACGCGTCAAGGTCGGCATTGATCATCCACAAAAGATGTCGGTGGTCGATTACGTGCTCGGCAAATTTAAGCCGGCGGAAGTGGCCCAGTTTGAAGATGCGAAGACGACCGCTTTGGCGGCAATCGAAGCGTGGTTAGCAAACGATGATTTTGCGGCAGTTATGAATCAGTATAACTAGCCCGGGAGGAAACACAGTATGGATATTGAGACGATTGTTGAGCAAACGCCCGACTTTCAAACGATTTTAGCGGCAATCAGTCCGCACAGTCGTCAATTGATTACAGGATTAAACGGTTCGGCGAGAACGGTTTATTTAAGTGCGCTATTTCATCAATTAACGCATTCATTATTGATCGTGACTGACAACGGTTTTCATGCCAGTCAGTTAGTGGATGATTTGACCAGTCTATTAGATGAAGACCAAGTCTATCTGTTCCCGGCAGAAGAGATGATTGCGACCGAGGTGGCGACTAGTTCACCAGAATCACGGGCACAACGGGTCGAGGCACTCAACGCCTTACTCAGTCCGCAGCCGGCAGTAGTTGTGACCTCCGTTGCGGGTGCCCGCCGGTTTTTACCACCAGTCGAACAGTTCAAAGCAGCGACGTTATCCTTAGCAGTTGGCAAGGATATTGATCTAGAAGTGCTCCAACATCAATTACATGAGATGGGCTACGTCAAAGAAAAGCTGGTCGCACGGCCAGGTGACTATGCGGTCCGGGGCTCAATCGTGGACATCTACCCGCTCGACGCGGATTACCCATTGCGGTTAGACTTCTTCGATACTGAGATTGATACCTTGAAGTATTTTGATCCAGAGACCCAGCGTTCAGTGGAATCACTCGATGCGTATACCGTCTTGCCAGCGACCGATTTTATTTTGACAGACGACATGATGACGACCGGGGCTGAGCGGTTAAAGGCCGCGATGGCAACGGAGAGCAAGAAGCTCAAGCCAGCTGATCGTCAGACTTTAGCGGACAACTTGGCACAACCCTTGGCAGATATGCAAAAAGGAATTATCGGCAATGATTTGTTATTGTACGGTGATTATTTATATGACAGCAAGACCAGCATTTTAGACTACGTGGCTGAAAACGGGCTGGTGATTTTTGAAGAATACTCGCGACTCCTAGATAATGAACAACAACTTTTGACCCAAGAAGCTGACTGGGTCACCGACCAGCTTGCCCATCATCGGGTACTGGCAACGGCCAGTTACGGCAATGACATTCGGGATTTGTTGCGGGATGACGCCCATGCGCAATTACTGATCTCGCTCTTCCAAAAGGGCATCGGGAACGTTCGGTTGGCGCAAGTGACCAACGTGCGGACTCGGCCGATGCAAGAATTCTTTGGCCAATTGCCGGCCTTGAAGACTGAATTGGACCGCTGGCATAAGTTACAGCAGACGGTCGTTTTGATGGTGTCGGAAGCCGAACGCCTGACCAAAGTCAGTGATACCCTCGATGATTTTGAAATCGAGGCGGTGATGACTAAGGCGACCAACTTGCAACCAGGGGAAGTCCAGATCGTTCAGGGTAGCCTGCAGAACGGGTTTGAATTCCCGGATGGCAAACTGGTGATCGTCACTGAACAGGAAATGTTCAAGAAAGTCGCCAAGAAGCGGCCGCGGCGCCAGACCCTAGCCAACGCGGAACGGTTGAAGAGTTATACCGACTTGAAGCCGGGAGACTATGTCGTCCACGTCAACCACGGGATTGGGAAGTACGTCGGCATGGAAACGCTGGAAGTCGACGGCGTGCATCAGGACTACATCACGATCGCGTACCAAAATAACGCCAAAATCTTTATTCCGGTCACACAACTGAACTTGGTCCAGAAGTACGTCTCATCTGAATCGAAGACGCCTAAGATCAACAAGTTAGGCGGAACCGAGTGGACGAAAGCCAAGCGTAAAGTCGCGGCCAAGATTGAGGATATTGCGGATGAACTCGTGGACTTGTACGCCAAACGTGAAGCGGAGAAGGGCTATGCCTTTCCACCCGATGACAGTTACCAAGAAGACTTTGACAATGATTTTCCATATCCTGAAACTCCGGACCAATTGCGGAGTATCAACGAAATCAAGCATGATATGGAACGGCCGAAACCAATGGACCGTTTGCTAGTTGGTGACGTTGGTTATGGGAAGACGGAAGTTGCCTTGCGGGCGGCGTTTAAGGCGATTGAAGCCGGTAAACAAGTCGCCTTCCTGGTGCCGACCACGATTTTGGCCCAACAACATTACGAAACGATGCTTAATCGCTTTGAAGGCTATCCGATCAACGTTGGCATGCTGTCACGTTTCCGGACTTCCAAGGAAATGAAGGAGACGGTCCAACAACTCAAGAATGGGGAGCTAGACATCGTCGTCGGGACGCACCGTCTGTTATCAAAGGACGTCGCGTTTGCCGACCTCGGTCTACTGATTATTGATGAGGAGCAACGATTTGGTGTGAAGCATAAGGAACGGTTGAAATCATTGAAGGCCAGTGTCGATGTGCTGACATTGACCGCGACACCGATTCCACGAACGCTACACATGTCGATGCTGGGTGTCCGGGACTTGTCAGTGATTGAGACGCCACCAACGAACCGTTATCCGATTCAGACGTACGTCATGGCTCAGAATTTTGGCGTCATCAAGGAAGGCATCGAGCGTGAGATGCAGCGTAATGGTCAAGTCTTTTACTTGCATAATCGCGTGCATGATATTGACAAAGTCGTGGCGCAGATTAAGGATTTAGTGCCGGATGCCGCCGTGGCGCACATTGACGGCCAAATGCCCGAGTCACAGCTGGAAGGGATTCTCTACGACTTCATTCGTGGCGAATACGATGTGCTCGTGACGACGACCATCATCGAGACCGGGGTCGATATTCCAAATGTCAACACCTTGTTTGTGGAGAATGCGGACCGGATGGGCTTGTCACAGCTGTACCAATTGCGGGGACGAATCGGCCGTAGTAGTCGGGTCGCATATGCCTACTTCACCTATCAACAGGACAAAGTCTTGACGGAAGTTGGTGAAAAGCGGCTACAAGCCATCAAGGACTTCACGGAATTGGGTTCCGGTTTCAAAATCGCGATGCGCGACCTCTCGATTCGGGGTGCTGGGAACTTACTAGGTAAGCAACAGCACGGTTTCATCGACTCAGTCGGGTATGACCTCTATACGCAGATGCTGTCGGAAGCGGTGGCTAAGAAACGTGGGCAGGCTACGAAAGTCAAGACGGATGCGACCGTCGAATTGGGTATCGAAGCTTACTTGCCAACGTCCTATATTGAAGACGAACGGCAGAAGATTGAGATTTACAAGCGGATTCGGCAGTTGGAAAACAACGATCAGTACTTGGAAGTCCAGGATGATTTGATGGATCGCTTTGGCGACTATCCGGTTGAAGTAGCGGGACTGTTGGCAGTTGGCAAGCTGAAAATGTTAGCCGATGATGCGCTGATTGAAAAGATTCAACGTGAAGACAGCGACTTACAGTTGACGTTGTCGCAACAAGGCACCGCTAAGCTAGATACTAAAGATATTTTTAAGGCCTTAGCAAAAACCAAATTAAAAGCGACAGTTGGAATTGATGATGATAAAATGAAGGTTAAATTAGTCATTCAACCGAAGATGCAACAGGATGAATGGCTCGAACAGTTAACCCAGTTTGTCGAACAGCTCAGTTTGATCTTGGCAGAAGACGACGTGGCCAGTGCGTCCTAAGTCGCATGGCTTAAAGCACCTTTTAGCCGGTGGCCCGCAACGGATGGCTGGTTAAAAGTTGTCACTGACTGTTAAGATCGTGAGCAAATTCTGGCTTCCAGTGTGGCGCGTCGTACAACCGCGTCGTAGTCAGGCTGGTCGGCACATTTGACTGGGAAATTCAGTCAGTCGGTTAGATTGAAGCACCGAGTCGCTCGGTAGAAGGGATTGGTTATGCCAAAGGATCACTTGAACACCATGTTCAAAGGCGCACTCATCTTATCGATATCATCATTAGTCGCTAAGATACTGAGCGCGGTATACCGAATTCCATTACAGAACATGGTTGGTAATACGGGATTTTACGTTTATCAACAAATTTACCCCTTGTACGGCATTGGCATGACCTTTGCGTTAAATGGGTTTCCAAATTTCATTTCAAAGTTAGTGGCGGAGCAGCCGGATGAGACCAGTAAGTCACTGATTGCGCGGCAGGCCTTCCATATTTTGACAGGACTGTCGTTGATCGTTTTCTTTGGCCTCCAGCTAGGGGCGACTTGGATTGCGGTCCATATGGGCGATGCCAGTTTGGCGCCAATCATTAGTGCGGTCGCGTGGATGTTTATCTTCATGCCGTGGCTGGCGACGGGGCGTGGCTACTATCAAGGCAAGTTTTTGATGGGTCCGACCGCTGTCTCCCAGTTGATTGAGCAGGTCGTTCGGGTCGGCATCATTATTATGGCAGCCTACTTCAGTGTCCGGCTTGGTTGGGACAATTACCACATGGGCACGTGGGCGATGAGCTCTGCACCGATTGCGGCAATTTGTTCCTCACTGATTTTTACGACTTTTGGGTTGAAATATTTGTTAGCACCCGCGCCCGCCGCAACCCGGCCGTTGCCGAGCTACCGTAAGCTGACCAAACGGTTTATCGTGGAGGGTGGGACGCTGTGTCTGGTCGCGGCCGTCGTAATCTTACTACAGCTCGTGGATTCGTTCACCGTGATGCGCGGACTCGTTCGCCAGGGCCAGTTACCAGACGTCGCTAAAGCCTTGAAAGGGGTCTATGACCGGGGCCAACCGTTAGTTCAACTCGGGTTGGTCGTGGCGACTGCCTTTTCGGCCACTTTATTACCGGCGCTGACGGATGCACTCGCCAAACGTCAACCCATTGAATTTAAACGGCAGACCCAGGCGATGGTCCACGTGAGTTTGGCCTTATCGATGGCGGCAACTGTCGGCTTAATTGCCTTGATGCCGCAAATCAACCGATTATTGTTTGGCTCACTAGAAGGGACCACCGCGCTGAGAATTTATATTATTAGTATTTTGTTTGCCGCCCTCATCACGACGTATACGAGCGTTCTGCAAAGTTTGAACCAGTATACCGCCATGATTATTGGCATCATAGCTGGTCTGGCAACTAAGGTGCTCGCCAATTACGTCTTTGTCGTTCACTACGGCATTAACGGGGCCAGTGCGGTGACCGTGCTCAGCCTCGCCGTGATGTTTGCGGTGATGTGGCTCGGGTCACCCGAAGATTTACAGCAAGTGTTATTAGAGAGTGGTTATTTGATTAAACTACTCGCCATCAGTGCGGTGATGGGCATTGTGGTGATTCTCACCAGCCATCAGATGACCGCGCTCGTCAACCCGGTCCTCGCAAATACGCGTGGAATGGCGGGAATCGTGACGGTCGTCGGGGTCGTGCTCGGCGTGATCGTCTTCCTAGTCGGCGCAATCTACGCCCGATTATTCACGATTCGCGAGTGGTTAGTCTTACCATACGGAAAACGGCTAATTAAGGCCGTTGCAAAAGGAAAGGAACATCATTCATGAGTATGCGGTTAGATAAATTTTTAAAAGTATCACGGATTATTAAACGGCGTTCGGTCGCCAAAGAAATTGCGGATAAGGGCCGGATTCAAATCAACGGCAAAGTCGCCAAGTCATCCAGCAACGTCAGTGTTGGTGATGAATTAGTCATTAGCTTTGGTAATAAGACATTAACGGTCAAAGTGACGCAATTATTGGAAACGACCAAGAAAAATGACGCTGAATTAATGTATGATATTGTCAGTGAAGATTATAAAACGGATTATCGGCAACCATTCAGCGATTAATTGCGGGCATCCGTTCATTAAAATGGTCGTAAGCGTTGATTTAATCGTAATGATGTCGTTTACACCAGCCGGTGAAGTTGTTATAATTTAGGCAACCCAATTTGAAAGGACTGGACCAACATGACGAATGGGTCACGGGATAAAATCAAACAGTTAGATAATGATTACATCCGCCAAGTTGCAACTAATGAGCATGGGCAAGCCCAGCGAGTCTCACAGGTGCGACGGCGACGGTTTGTTTTGATTGTTGCGGTGTTCGGCGCGTTGATATTATTTTTAGGCTTTCAGTTAATTAATACGCGGTCTAATCTGCACCAGATGAACCGCCAAGTTGCGACCAGTCAAGTTAAATTAAAAAAGGTGCAGCAGCGAAATGACCAACTCGAAGGTCAGATCAAACAGCTGAATAATAAGGATTACTTACAAAAGTTATTACGTTCAAAGTATGATTATACGAAGAGTGGCGAAACGGTCTACAGTTTACCAAATGACAGCGCTGCGGATGTAACTGCCAACTAGTCGGGAATTTGGTCTACTTTATGTAGGTAGACCACTTTTTAATAATTGCTTAAATGTATAACTCAACATTTCACAAAGTATGCTATACTAAAACCATTATTTCATAGGAGGAACAACTTTTTTTATGGCAATTGAAGTAGGAACAAAAGTCACTGGTAAGGTATCTGGGATTACGAATTTTGGTGCATTTGTAAACTTGGGTAATAATCAAACGGGGCTGGTACACATCAGTGAAGTTTCCGATGGGTTCGTGAAGGACATCCATGACGTTTTGAGTGTTGGCGATGAAGTGACGGTCAAGGTCTTATCAGTCGGTGACGACGGTAAGATTGGCTTATCAATTCGTAAAGCCGTCGACAAGCCACAGGGTGAACATGAACATCATGGCAATCATCAAGGTGGTGGCCGTCCAAATAATAATCATCAAGGCAATAACCATGGCCGTGGCGAACGCCAATCCAATGGTAATCATCGTGAACACAGCAATAATTTTCATAGCCGCGGCGGCAATGGCGGTGGCCGTTACCAATCACGGCAACATGAACCTAAGAAGCAAGACTTTGACTCATTGATGTCTGGTTTCTTAAAAGACAGCGAGGATCGGTTAGCGACCTTAAAGCGTAATACGGAAGGTAAACGCGGTGGCCGTGGCGGTCGTCGTAGCTAAACTTAGTGACTTGCCATTAATCTAGTTAAATTGAGAAGCACGGTGCGACTAAAGTCAGACCGTGCTTTTTTTGTTCAAAACTTGACGGTTGGTACTAATTCAAAGTCAACAGCAGGCCAGCTTAGGGGCGCTGGAAATATGGCGAGTTAGTGTAAACTTGCAGTGGTAGATACGTCCTAGTCCGGCTTACAGGCATTTCTGACAACGCTGGAACGCGATGGACGCAGATTTAAGCCGACAAACCACGGCTTAAATACTGGTCTTCCACGTTCCATGCAATATGGATGAAACGTGTTCGGGTCAGACTGGGACTTCCGGTTAGCTACGCCAGAACGCCAAGCGGAAATGCGCCGCTTAACGCTCTAGCTAGGCTAATCCTCAGTCCCAACCCGTCTGAACCTCACACTCTGAAAAGCGCTGAGCATTGTCAGAAACGCCTTCCAGCCGGGGATGGTATTCGAAAGACAGACATGTGCGGACCCAAATTTAAATAAACTGATCGCTAATTCTAGTAAAAATTGTTTTGCCATTAAACTGTAAGGCTGGTTCCTGATAAAAGCTGTCATACTCATGCTTTAATCATCGGAATCAGCAACATTACTGAACATTGTCAGAACTTTCTCTAACCATCTAAGATAACAATGCTTTAAACACCAAACGAAGGGGAATTCTATTGATTGATCTTAAGGCCAATTCATTGAGATTAGTGAATGATTTTCAGGCCATCATCTCAGTATTTGAATCGGACAAGTATTTATTTTGAATAAATCCGTTGTTCAATAACTCATCATCGGTATCAATTCAGAGTTTGCTTGAAGAACCAGTCTCCCAATATTCAGTGGCCAATTACACCAAGATAGGTGGCCGTTCATCCGCCATTCGAACGGGTTCCCGACTGGAGGGGGTGGCGGACAATGCTCAGTAGCCAAATTATTCTTAGTCGGAAGTGGGTTGCTTCCGGCTTAGA
>ERZ507543.126-NODE-126-length-12751-cov-11.3031_pt1 | contig 12751 bp, 9 predicted proteins | sample MGYA00248695_ERZ507543 | MGnify/ENA primary metagenome ERZ507543 (study PRJEB26165, sample SAMN02676189) | human gut metagenome | isolation source: stool | host: Homo sapiens | place: USA | study: EMG produced TPA metagenomics assembly of the C.diff FMT (human gut...
GTGGGTTTCTGCGTGAGTTCAAATCGATGTCCGCCCTGTTCCAGCGTTGTCAGCCGGCCCCGGAAGTCGGACTAGGATGCTCCCGGCTGACAAACACTAAGCTAACTAAACTGGCATTTTTTAATCATGATTCATGACGAACTAACTAGCAAAATGCATAGGCACCGCATCGGTGTTGATTTCGCGATTGATTACCAAAAATCACGGGCTGGTCGTTAAGCATTACTGTATCAAAAAACGGCTTTTCAAGTCGAATTGAAAAACCGTTTCTCTAATAAATTTATCGTTGTGTCTGCTCAGCTTAATTACCGCCAGCACACACATATTTTGTTAGCAAACTTCCAGGCTTACTGATTACTGTTCAGCTAACCAATCATGAGCAGCTTTCAGTGCAGCAGGTAATCCAGCGGGCTTCTTACCACCAGCTTGGGCCAATGTTGGCCGACCACCACCGCCACCACCAACTTGTGGTGCAATGGCTTTGATCAAATCACCGGCTTTGATGCCTGCTTTGACCTTGTCATCACTCACAGCAACTAACAAGTTGACCTTTTCACTGATTACAGTACCCAAAACCAACACGTCTGAATATTGCTTAGTCTTCCAAGTATCAGCTAACTGCCGTAGTTGATCCATGCCAGAAACTTCAACTTGTTGTGCAATCAAGGTGGTGCCATTGACCGTATCGACCTGGTCAAAGACAGCGCCAGCTTGTTGCTTAGCTAAACGACTTTCGAGACTGGCACGTTTTTGTTGTTCGGCCTTCAAGTCGGCTTGCAACTGGCTGATCTTAGTTGGCGTATCAGCTAACTTAGGCGCCTTGACTTGTGCAGCCACTTGCTTCAAGGTCTGTTCTTCACCAGCCAACAGTTCAAAGGCTTCCTTCGACGTAACGGCTTCAATCCGACGAGTCCCAGCACCAATCCCGGTTTCGGAAACGATCTTGAACAAGCCAAGTTCGCTACTGTTCTTAACGTGGGTCCCACCATCGAATTCAATTGAGTAATCCCCGATTGAAACGACACGGACAATTTTACCGTATTTTTCAGTAAAGACCGCGATAGCGCCCATCTTATGACCCGTTTCTTGGTCGGTTTGGATGGCAGTTACCGGCAAGGCCGCCCAGATTTTATCGTTAACGATTTGTTCAACCTTGGCGAGTTCTTCATCCGTAACTTGGCCAAAATGGGTAAAGTCGAAACGCAGGTAATCAGGTTCAACCAGTGAACCCGCTTGCTTCGTATGTTCACCTAAGACATCGCGCAGCGCTTGATCCAGTAAGTGGGTCGCCGTATGATTTTTCTCGACCTTGTTATGGAAGGCAAGATCAACGTTCAAGGTGTAGGTGGTATCCTTGTGCATTGGCTTCAGGACTTCCACCGTGTGCAAATGTTGCTTGTTAGGCGCATTTTGAACATCCGTCACTTTGGCCACGGTTGTACCGTCAGCATCTAAAATAACCCCGCGGTCAGCAACTTGGCCACCCATTTCGGCGTAAAATGGCGTTTTACTGAAAATCATTTCAGCTTTACCACCGTCAACATGATCGACTAAGGTCTCGTCCACGATAATATCGTTCAACGTCCCCTGCACATCCGTCAATTCATCGTAACCAACATATTCACTCGGCGTCTTGATGTCAATCAACAAACTGCGTTGCACGCCCATTGATTTGGCCCCACTCCGCGCATTACGGGCACGATCACGTTGGGCCTTCATTTCGACTTCGAAGCCGGCTTCATCAACGGCTAAGTCTTCATCGCCAGCGTATTCCTTCGTCAATTCAAATGGGAAACCGTACGTATCATACAGTTTGAAGGCATCCTTACCTGCTAAGGTCGTTTGACCGGCCTGCTTGGTTTCGGCAATCAAATTATTCAGGAGGTTCAACCCATCATTTAAAGTTTCGTTAAACCGCTTTTCTTCACCGGCCACAACTTTTTCGATATAGTCACTGTTTTTCAACACGTCGGGATAATGTGAAACCATGATTTTACCGACAATTGGCACTAATTGATCCAGGAAGGCTTCTTTTAAGCCCAGCTTTTGGCCGTGTAAAATGGCCCGCCGAATCAACCGCCGAATGACGTAGCCCCGGCCTTCATTAGAAGGTAAGGCGCCGTCACTGATGGCGAACGTAATTGCACGCGCATGGTCAGCAATCACCTTGAACGACACGTCGTCCTGGGCATTGTCACCATAATGCTTGCCATCACTTAATTCTTCCGTCTTGTGAATGATCGGCAAGAATAAGTCGGTTTCAAAGTTCGTTTTGGCATTTTGGAAGACCGAGACGACCCGCTCGAGACCCATCCCCGTATCAATGTTTTTACGTGGTAATGGTTCATAGGTATCTTCTGGCGTGTGGTTGAATTGTGAGAAGACGATGTTCCAAACTTCCAAGTAGCGTTCGTTTTCGCCACCCGGATAGTTTTCAGGATCATCATCAGCTAGATTATTGAAACTTTCACCACGGTCATAGAAGATTTCTGAATCGGGGCCGGATGGGCCTTGACCAATATCCCAGAAGTTATCTTCAACCTTAATGATATGGTCAGGTTTAACGCCAGTCTCTTCCCAGAACTTAGCCGCATCGGTATCCTTAGGGTAAACCGTCATGTAAAGCTTCTCAGGATCCCAGCCAAACCATTTTGGTGAGGTCAAAAGTTCCCAAGCCCAGCTGATGGCTTCCTTTTTGAAGTAATCACCAACCGAGAAATTACCGAGCATTTCAAATAAAGTGTGATGCCGTGCGGTCCGCCCAACATTTTCGATATCATTGGTCCGAATACTCTTTTGTGAACTCGTCATCCGCGGATTATCGGGAACAACTGAGCCATCGAAATATTTCTTCATCGTTGCGACCCCAGAGTTGATCCACAATAACGTTGGGTCATCGACTGGAACCAGTGAAGCACTCGGCACGATGGTATGGCCTTTTTCATGGAAAAAGTCGAGATACATTTGCCGAATCTCACTACTACTTAATTCTTTCATCTAATTCTGGCACCCTTTCTTACGCTCCAAATTAAGGCAAAAAAACACCGTTGCTAGCAAAGACGCTGTTAACGCGGTACCACTTTGCTTGCAACGATGTGTTCGTTTACCTCTTAAGCTCATTAACGCTGAGACGCGGACTAGTTTGCTAGTCATTCATTCTTAGGTAGCATCTAACGTCCACCGCACTTTTTCCAGCAGCCAAAGCGTCTCTAGACCGACATGGGCGTTAAATATGTCCTTACTTTGCAAAGTATAGAAAACTTAGCCGACGTTGTCAATACACGCCCACCAATTTCTCTCGACATCGCTGAAAAATCAGCTTAAGATTTACGATCTTTACGGGCCTTTCGAGCAGCGGCGCGTTGTTCGATTCGCCGATCCATCCGTGCTTTATCACTGATCTTCTTGCGAATACGGCGCTTATAGCCTGGTTTGACCTTTTTCTTCGACTTTTTGACGTAACCAATCAACGTTGGATCGAGCTTTTCCTGCTTCGGCCCCCGTTTGGCCCGCCGATTACGGTCATACGAATCAACGATTTCACCATCGCGGATTGCTTTTGGCTTAAACTTAATGCCCATCGCTTCAACCGCACTGACTTTGTCTTCTTCACCAGGGCTATAGAGCGTAATCGCCGTCCCGGCCATGCCATTGCGACCAGTCCGGCCGACCCGGTGAATGAAGAATTCCAGGTCATTCGGAATATCATCATTGATGACGTGCGAAACGCCTTCAATATCGATCCCACGAGCTGCCAAATCGGTCGCCACAACGAACTGATACTTCAATTGTTGGACGTCGCGCATCACGCGCTTACGTTCCCGGGGTTGAATATCACCATGAATCATGGCAACGGTCAGTCCCTGTTGCCGCAGATAATGCGTCAACTCTTGAACCCGTTCCTTGGTATTCGCAAAAATGAGGACCAAGTACGGTTCACCAATCGTCAGTAAGCGGTAAATGATACTATTCTTGTCATGACTCTTCGTTGAAATCAGCCAATTGTCAATCGTTGGACTAATCACGGATTCAACCGGAATTTCTTCCATAACGGGGTTGTTCATGTACTTTTTCAAGAATGGCGTTAGCTTTTGCGGCATCGTGGCTGAAAAGACTAACATTTGTAAATCGGCAGGCATCCGCCCGGCAATTTGATCAACCACGTTTAAGAATCCTAAATCGAGAGTCATATCAGCTTCATCGACAACTAACTGGGTGGCCCGGTGCACGTCCAGCGATTGGGAACGCATCAAATCCAAAATCCGACCTGGTGTCCCAATAATCAGTTGGGGTTGGTGCCGGTGTAACTTTTCGATTTGGTCCTGCTTATCGGTCCCACCGACGTACAGTCCGATGTGAATGGCTTTAGGACTGTGCTGAATCAACTGCTTAGCGGCTGCCTGAATCTGGTAAGCTAATTCCCGACTAGGTGTCGTAATCACGGCTTGAACGTAGCGTTCATCCGCATTTAACTGATTGATCATCGGCAACAGGAAGGTATGGGTTTTCCCACTCCCAGTTGCTGATTGCCCAATCACACTGCGTCCAGCGGCAATCACTGGAATCAGCTTTTCTTGCACCGCAGTTGGTTTGCGGAAGTTGATTTCAGTCAACGCCTGCATCAAGAACGGCTGCAATTTAAAATCTTCAAAACTTGCGGTCATAGTTAAACCTCTTTCTCATAATCAGTTGCGACTTGGTCAAGTTCCCGAACCACTGTCTCAATCTCTTGTTGGTCCGCTGCCTTGGCGCCACTGGCCAGCGCGTGGCCCCCACCGTCATGCAATTTGGCAACGCCATTGATCGACGGCCCCTTTGAACGAAGGCGAATACGGAAGTTGCCCTCTTTTTGTTGGACGAAAATAGCCCAGCATTTAACGGTATCGATTCGGCCTGGTAGCGGAACGACCCCAGCCGTACTAGCATCGCCAATTTCGAATGATTTTAGAATATCATTGGTTAAAATCACGTAAGCGGCACCGGAATCGAGCTGAGTCAGATGCTCGTAGACATAGGCAGAGAGCCGAGCAACGGGTAAGGTAATCGTATCTTCAATGCGGTTGACCGCTTCGGCATCAGCGCCAGCCTCCATCAATGCAGCAGCTGCCCGCATGGTGCTAGGCTTCGTGGCTGAATATAAGAACCGGCCGGTGTCACCAACGATGCCCGCATAGAGTAGCCGGGCAGCATTGGCGGATAGTGTTAATTCCGTCGTGAACTCGGCGTACCAGTTGTAAATCATCTCACTGGTACTCGAGGCGTCCACGTCGACCCACTGGGGATCGCCAAAAGCGTCATCGTTGGGATGATGGTCAATTTTGACACAGGTTGCCCCGTGATTCCAGAATTCACCATCAACCCGGGGCTGATTAGCCGTATCTAGAACTAAAACTAAGGCATCCTGATAGTCAGCCTCCGTCACTTCGTCCATCTGACCTAGCCAGTCAAAGCCATGGTACTGCTTGCCAGGCGTCAAGACCCGTTTGTCAGGGAAACTAGTGGTAATAATGTCAGCTAATCCAAGCTGGCTCCCAATGGCATCGGGATCTGGGCGTTGATGCCGATGGATAATAATTGTTTTTGCTTGTTTAATTAAGTCTAAAATTGCTGTTTGGACGGTCATATATGAACCTTCTTACTCTCATAATTTACTGGTGGCGAATCAAACTGTCACAGTACTCCAGTATACCGAAGAATGGGCGGCGCGCCAAATAAATTAATTATCATTTGGATATAACGGTAAAGTCAGGTTCTCAAAAGCCAGTGGGGCTAACCCAGTCAACGTGATGCCTAATAGCCGGATGCCAGAGGAAAAGTGTTCATCAACAACGTCCTCAAAAATTTCTTCGGCGTACTGGTCGAACAGTACCGGGTCGTTCGGAATAAATTCAGAAAATGTCCGCCGCTTGGTAATCGTGACAAAATCACCATACCGAAGCTTTAAAACCAGTGTTTTTCCATGCCGTTGATGGGACTGCATGCTAGCCGCAACTAATTTGGCAATTGCCTTAAGATGTGTCGTGACCTCCGCCGTGGACTGTAGGAATGGGCCAAACGTGCGCTCCTTGCCAATCGACTTTCGTTCCCGCAAATATTCCACTGGCCGGTCATCGCTCCCCCGAACGCGCCGATACAAGATGTACCCCAACTTACCAAACTGCTGTATCAAATCTAGCTCCGAGCGTTCATACAAGTCTTGACCAGTCATGATTCCTAAATCATGCATCTTGGGCACCGTCTTTTTACCGACCCCGCGAAATTTTTCGATCGGTTCCCGTAATAAAAATGATTCCGCGTCCTGAGGCAACACGATGGTAACACCAGCTGGTTTCCGGTAATCTGACGCTAATTTTGCGATGAACTTGTTATATGAAATTCCCGTCGAACAAGTCAAATGAGTCTGATGCCAAATTTCTTGTTGTAATTGATGGGCGAGCGCCACCGCACTATGCATCTGTTTTTTATTGACCGTCACATCTAAATAAGCCTCATCAAAAGCGATTGGCTCGATCATATCGGTATACTCATGGAAGATTCGATGAATCTGAGCAGAAACCTCTTGATATAACGGAAAATTAGGCGTCTTAAAAACAGCTTTGGGGCACAATTCCAACGCCTTAGCTGCTGGCATCGCCGAGTGGACGCCAAATTGACGGGCAACGTAATTAGCCGTTGTAACCACCCCACGACCACCAGTCTGACGCGGATCATGTGCAATCACCAGTGGTTGTGTCTTATACGCCGGATTTTCCCGTTCTTCAATTGACGCGTAAAACGCATCCATATCCACGTGAATAATTTTCCGACTCGTATCAACCCGAATCGGTGCTTCAATTATCGACTGTGCCACTGGTATCGCCCTCCATCCTTTATCGTTTATTTGGTTATGTATGTGCTAAAATTCAAAGTTAACTGCAGCCAGCTTAAGCTCACTTGGCAGCACCGCATTTTTATGTGAGCTTGCTTAAGTGTTCACAGTGGGGACACCTCTTTGGCCTTAACTACCATCGATGACCAACAAAACTAGTACTCACTTTTGAAACCTGACAAACTTTCGACTAAGCTAGCCCCTTCATTATACACGAACGTACGTTCAAGTGGGTGCTAAATGTCTCAGAAAAGCAAAAAAAATAAGGGCAGCCATTACTGACCACCCTTACCTCATCATACTTATTTAGCTTCAGAATCGCTTGCTTCGTCCGTTGCACTGGCAGCAGATTCAGCTTCAGAAGTTGCTTCAGATTCCGCAGCAGCGCCGGATGCGGGTGCAACCGTCTTAGCTTGTGCATCTTCAGCTGGTGAAATTTTAGCAATTGCATTCAAATCGAATACCAAGTAAATCCCGTCACAGTCTAACGTAACCGTCTTTTCAGTTTCGTTAACTTCATCAACGACCCCGTGTAAACGACCAATCGTTGTGACCTTGTCACCACGTTTGATTTTGTTGAGCATCTGTTGATGTTGTTGTTGCTGTTTCTTTTGTGGACGGATCATGAAGAAGTACAGAAATGCAAACATGACCACGATGAACAAAATTGATGCCATTGATCCCATTTAATATCGCTCCTAATCTTAGTAAAAGTTTGACTATCTTTAACTTTAACAAATTACAGGTTGAAATACCAGTATCGCTAGAAGTTTTTCGGATTTTTCTCGTTAAATCCGTACATTTCAAAGAAGTTCTGCCGGAACTCTAGTAAATTATCGTCCATGATGGCTTGGCGAACTTGTTGCATCAGATGCAATAAGAAATACAGGTTGTGATAACTCGTCAACCGAAGTCCAAAGGTCTCGTCAGCCTTAATCAAGTGTCGGATATATGCCCGTGTGAAGTTACGACAAGTATAGCAATCGCAGTTATCATCCAGTGGCGTAAAGTCGTGAGCGTACGCCGCATTTTTGACAACTAAGCGGCCATGTGACGTCATGCAGGTCCCATTACGCGCAATCCGCGTTGGCAAGACACAGTCGAACATGTCAACCCCACGAATGGCCCCGTCAATCAAGGCATCCGCTGAACCAACGCCCATCAAGTAGCGTGGCTTGTTTTCAGGTAGCAGTGGCGTCGTGAAGTCAAGCACGTGATTCATTTCAGCTTTGGATTCCCCAACGGACAGACCACCGATGGAATAACCTGGGAAATCCAGGCTGACTAAGTCCTTAGCACTTTGTTCCCGTAGATCCTTGAACCCAGCACCTTGAACGATACCGAATAAGCCTTGGTAGTCCGGATGTTGATGAACCTTCAAGCCTCGTTCAGCCCAACGACTCGTCCGGGCGACGGATTTGCTGACATAGTCATAACTTTCGAAAAATGGCGGACACTCGTCCAAGCTCATCATAATGTCGGGGCCAAGATCGTTTTCGATTTGAATCGCTTTTTCAGGTGACAAGAACATCTTGGAGCCATTCAAATGATTCTTGAAATGCACCCCTTCTTCTGTAATATCACGGTTCTTGGCCAGTGAGAAGACTTGGAAGCCCCCTGAATCGGTCAAAATCCCCTTCTTCCAGTTCATAAACTGGTGTAATCCGCCCGCTTCCTTGACGATTTGTTCGCCAGGACGTAGCCAGAGATGGTACGTGTTGGATAGGATCACGCCCGCCCCCATCGCATCCAGTTCTTCGGGTGCGAGGGACTTGACACTTGCCTGAGTCCCGACTGGCATGAACATTGGGGTCGGGAAAGTCCCATGGGGTGTAATCAATTCACCTAAACGGGCGCCAGTGTGTTTTTCTTTCTTAATCAATCGGTATTTAATTGCCGGTTCCATAGTTGTTCCTCCGTATCAAAATGTTGCTAAACTCAAATAATGATAGCACGAAATCCAGCCGTGAACCAGTCACAACGATCAACAGCAGCCAACCATCTCATGATGAGCGCTCCCATGCAGAGATAAAATAACAGCACTATACTGGCCGTTTCGAAAATTCACAACTCAACTTCGAAACAGCCGTCACAGTGCTGTCACTATCATTTAATCATTGTAATCAGCTGGAACGTGCCGCGTGGTGCACCATTTTGCGGTGTCGCTCACAGACACAACCGCTATCTTAGCAAGTTACACTCACTCACTAGTGAATGAACATCGCATCGCCGAAGCTAAAGAACCGGTACTTCTCGTCAATGGCATGTTGGTAGGCTTTCAAAATCATATCGCGACCTGTGAACGCCGCCACCAGCATCACTAAGGTTGACTTTGGTAAGTGGAAGTTGGTGATGAAGGCATCCACGACTTTCCATTGATAGCCGGGTTTGATGAAAATATCCGTCCAACCAGAATCTGGCTTAATTTCACCATCAAACTTACTCCCAATCGTCTCCAAAGTCCGAATCGACGTCGTCCCAGTGGCGATGATCCGACCACCATTTTGACGAACTTCATTCAACGTCTTCGCAGCGTCTTCGTCCAATCGGTAGAATTCGCTGTGCATTTTGTGATCATCGATATTATCCTCTTCAACTGGCCGGAATGTCCCCAGCCCAACGTGCAACGTCAAATAAACCAGCTTGACGCCCTTATCTTGGACTTTTTGCAATAATTCTTTTGTCCAATGAAGCCCAGCGGTTGGTGCCGCGGCAGAACCGTTTTCCTTGGCATAAACCGTTTGGTAACGGTCAGGGTCATCGAGTTTTTCCTTGATGTATGGTGGTAAAGGTGTCTCGCCCAAGCTTTCGAGGATTTCCATGAAGATCCCATCATAGTGGAATTCAATCATCCGAATGCCGTCTTCTTTTTCAGCCGTGACGGTCGCCGTTAACTTACCATCGCCAAATGAAATCACGGTACCGACTTTGGCGCGTTTGGCAGGCTTCATTAGGGTTTCCCATTCATCACCCTCAGTGTTGTGAAGTAAGAGTACTTCAGCATGACCACCGGTTTCAGGCTTAACGCCGTACAAACGAGCTGGCATGACCCGCGAATTGTTCATAACAACCGCGTCGCCAGGATTAAGTTGGTCGATAATATCGTAGAAATGCTTATCTTGCATTTCACCCGTTTTCCGATCCAACTCTAATAACCGTGAACTGTCTCGTTTTTTGATCGGTGTCTGAGCGATTAGTTCGTGTGGTAAATCATAATCAAAATCTTCAAGTGTTAAACTCATGTTGTGACCTCTTATCCTAATTTATTTTGCGGGTATGGGAACCCTAAGTGTTGATAACCCTTGATCGTGACGACCCGACCGCGTTGCGTGCGTTTTAAAAACCCAATCTGTAATAAATAGGGTTCGACAACTTCAGCAATGGTATCCGTTTCTTCACCAATATTGGCCGCAATCGTCGCCAGTCCAACTGGGCCGCCATCGTAATACTCTAGCATCGTCCGTAACAGTTTGTTATCCGTCTCATCCAAGCCAGCATCATCGACGCGCAAATAGGTCAACGAGCGATCCACGATGGCTTCATCAATGGCGTCCTGATCGGCAACTTCCGCAAAGTCTCGAATCCGTTTGAACAACCGGTTGGCAATTCGTGGCGTTCCACGTGAGCGCCGCGCAATTTCGTGCGCACCAGAAGGCTTGATACTCGTTTGAAAAATGTCAGCTGTTCGCTTCACAATGTCCGTCAGATCAGCAACTTCGTAGTAGGCCATATGTTCAACGATTCCAAACCGATCCCGTAACGGCGCGGACAACATTCCAGCACGAGTCGTTGCACCAATCAACGTGAATGGTGGTAACGGAAAGTGGACCGGATGTGCGGTGGGCCCTTGACCGACAACGATGTCGACAAAAAAGTCTTCCATCGCAGAGTACAGCATTTCTTCCACGATTTTAGGCAATCGATGAATCTCATCAATAAATAAGATATCACCAGGTTGCAATTCGTTCAAGAGTGCGACCAAATCACCTGGTTTTTCAATAGCTGGGCCGCTGGTCGTCCGAATATTGACCTGCATTTCATTAGCAATCACCATCGCTAACGTTGTCTTTCCAAGACCGGGCGGGCCATATAGTAGGACGTGGTCTAATGATTCTTCACGCTTACGAGCAGCCTCAATATACACGCTCAACTCATGTTTGACGCGATCCTGACCAATATACTGGGCTAACGTTTGCGGACGTAGCGATTTTTCTAACGACGCTTCTTCGTCATTGGCCTTATCACCAGATAATAACTTGTCATCGTCCATTCGTTACCCCTCCTATCTACTTCTTCATCAACAATCGTAAGCCTTCACTCAACAAGGCATTCGTATCGGATGCGTGAGTTTGGCTGAAGGTCTCTAACTTCTTCGTCACTTTTTTGACGTCCGCTTTGGAGTAGCCGAGTGCTTCCAATGCAGCCAAGGCATCCGCCAGCGCGCCGTCAACTGCCGGCGCTTCAACATCTAACGCCGTTTGACCCGTCACATCAACGTTCAAGTCATTTAATTTACCTTTTAAATCTAAAACAATTTGTTGGGCGGTCTTCTTGCCGACCCCTGGGAAACTCGTTAAATAAGTCGCGTTCTCTTGATTGATGGCTTGAATCAGGCCAGCATGGTCATTATTGGCTAAAATCGCCAAGGCCGACTTTGGGCCAATTCCGGAAACACCGAGTAGCTTCTCGAATAAGGCTTTTTCGTCCGCATCGAAAAAACCAAACAGGCTCATGCCATTATCACTCACGGCTTGATGGATATACATTTTAACGTCAGTTTGCCCCACTTGGTAACGGTAAGGATTAGCCGTCAACACCTTGTAACCGATGCCGCTAACTTCAATTACCACATACCCGGGGGTCACATCGGTCACTTGACCGAGAAAATATTCATACACAGAGAAAACTCCTTTAAATAAAACGTATGTTTGCTTGCTAAATTGTACCACATTACACGTTCTAACGTGTAGTATTAGTTGGGTTGATGTGGCTCAAACCACTGGCAGTTCCCTCATTTCTGTATTTTACTAGCAATCTAATCGTTAGTGTCCTGACGCTTTGTGCTAATAATTATTTGTCATGAATTATGATTAAAACATGCAAGTTCAAGGGCTGCCAGCTGAAAACCGCTGGAAACAGTGCGAGTTACCGTAAACTTTCTGTGGTGGATGCGTCCTACACCGGCTTACAGGCATTTCTGACAACGCTGGAACGTGGTGGACACAGATTTAAGCCGACAACCCACGTCTTAAATACTGGTCTTTCACTAACCAAGCACAAAACGCTTGCTAAGTGAAATTTCACCACTTAGCATTGTCAGAAACGCCTTCCAGCCGGGATGGTATTCGAAAGGCAGACATGTGTGGACCCAACTTTTGATGACATGGTCGTTGGTTCTCAATAGACAGTCATTTTGACATTCAACAATCAGAATGTTTTCTACCGATTGCTCAGCTTCCTAAACCATGATTTAATACTTCGGACACGCAGTTTCACTGGAATTATCAGAATTTTCTCTAGTCGCCTGAGGTAGCAAAGTCTCAAATTCTAAACGAAGATAATTTTACCTACAAATTTCAACACTAGTTAGCATTGAAATTTGCAGTCTTGCGATGGGCGAATAATATTCAGGTAATCTTCTCAGTAATTAATTGCCATCAATCACTATCCCTACCGAATAAGCCTCAGCCTGAAGGACTAGTCGCTTAATATTCAGTAGTCAATTGCGCCAAATTAAGTGGCCGTTTATCCGCCATTCGAGCGGCTTCCCGACTGTAGGGCCGGCTGACAATGCTCAGTAGCCAAATTATTCTTAGCTGGAAGTGGTCTTCTTCCGGCTTAGAATAAGACTCGTATTTGAAATTGCGCAGTGGTTTTCTGCGT
>ERZ507543.133-NODE-133-length-12104-cov-8.26342_pt1 | contig 12104 bp, 17 predicted proteins | sample MGYA00248695_ERZ507543 | MGnify/ENA primary metagenome ERZ507543 (study PRJEB26165, sample SAMN02676189) | human gut metagenome | isolation source: stool | host: Homo sapiens | place: USA | study: EMG produced TPA metagenomics assembly of the C.diff FMT (human gut...
TTGTAGCACAGGACGATATGTCCTTTTGTTGTACATAAAAATAGTGTTGATGGATATTATCTATCAACACTAAATATCATAGACCCGATATTCCATGTGGGGTTTCAGCACCCGTACCATTAAACCTTGTGTATGTTTCCCAATCTTTAGTAGTAAATGCGTCTAATGAACCTTCTCTTGCAATTTGAGCTTCTTCTAATTCATCATTTGCAAATGTTGAAGTTGGAGCAAAATATAGCATGCCCATTTTAAGGTAATCAAAGTGAGTAGTCGTTTCACCCTTAAAATCAGAAAATTTTAGGTATCCAACAGTATTTTCCATATTCAGTCCTTTACATAACAGCTTTAGATTTAATTTTTTGTGCATGGACTATGGTTTCAGTCCATGTTCCAATCGATACTGTGTTTGTTTTTCGCCAGAAGTTTTCATATAATCTGGTGTGCTTTGCAATGCTTGCAGTGCAGTCATACCGTCATGTTCCATCTTATAAGCAGCAGGGGACTCGCCATACTTGTTAACGAAGCCAGAAAGTGTCTTTTCGTCCATTGATATCCCCGATGTGTGAGTTGACGAGCCGTTCTCGGCAGCTTTTTGAGAACTAGCAACAGCTGCCGAATCTACTGAACAAGATGAACTACTGGAACTTGCAACACTACTAGTGCTGGTTGAGCTTTCGGAATTGGCCTGAGAAGCTGATTTCTCACTTGCGGCAAGTGCGTTGCTTTGTGAGAGTTCCCGGGCTTTACTCTCAGAACGTGACTGAGCGAGACTCTGTGAACTTTTGCGTTTTGCTTCACGTTCAGATTTGGCTCGTTTACTAGCTAGAGTGTGACTTGACGCAGATCGACTAGATGAACTGCTTTTCTTATCGCTAGAATTACTACTACAAGCAGATAATGTAATAATCGCAAGCAACGATACCCCGATTGTTGCTAATTTCTTCAACTTACATTCCTCCAAAGATCTATTTCCCCAAATAGCCCCCTGTAAATAAACCATGCGAAACAGCTTTTTTTGACATCAGTTTGCTGGTCAAAGTATGGTCACAGACTAAATACGCCTTGACTAATCTTAATTCCCAACTCTTGTTCAGCTACGTTTCGGATAAATAATAAATGTTTGGTTTCGAGTTGGTAGCTCTCAGCGAACCTGAGAATGTTAAAGTCATCTGGTTCAATGTCAGACGTATTCAGGTAATTTTTTATCATCATGTAAAATGCACCACTTATTTCCCATCAGTTTTTTTACCATCATTATCATAGCAACCATATTTACGTAGCCGGTCATGACCTTCCTTACTTTCAAGGTAGGTTTTGACCAGTGCACGAATCGCAACTTGGTCCTCATCAGAAAGGGCGTGGTCTCGTTGCGTCAGTGGTACGACACTATTAACGATGTCGTCAACGTCAATGTGCTTTGGTTCACTCGTGGTTTTCTCGATATCCGTTTTGCCTAACAGGTAATCCGTAGATACATTCAAAACATTAGCTACTTTGTCGAGTACATCATGGCTAGGATGTACTCCAGTTGGATATGTCTTAGATGGTTTCCAAGTATAGATACTTTTTTCGCCGATATTTGCTCGACGTGCTACTTCAGCGAGGGAAAAACCATTCTTTTTAGCAATTTTTTTTACGCGCTCAAACAGCGTCATATCAACACCCCTAGGGTACGCACTTCATAAGTATGAAAAGAACTTACTTATGGGGAAGTACTAAATAAGTACTGTATTAATAAACGTACCAAGTTGTTAAACAGTGTATATAAAAAGCTGCTGATTTTCATACCAACTGTCAGGATGGTGATAATCAAGTGTTCGATAGCTGTTTATATAGCTTATTTATGACTGTATTTTAGTACTAAAAAATGTATTGAGTCAATTGAGCTTAGCGACTTTAGTACTCCCGGTTTGTAAAATTAAGTTAGAAATTTAAAAAGCCATTTGTGATAGACTTTTGAGTGTCAAAATCAAAAGAAAGGCTGATCACAAATGACCTATACTCATCTTACCATAGACGAACTTGCCACAATTTATTCTTTTTGGAAACTCGGTAAAAAGGCTTATCTAGTGGCCCCAGCGCTCCATCGGAGTGCTGAAACTGTGTATCGTATTTATCGGTTTCTTGACGCTGGCGGTACGATTATTGATTACCAATGCCACTATCGAAAGCATAAACAACATTGTGGGCGTAAACCAATTCAACTACGCCCTGATGAACTGGCCTATATTCAAGCCAAAACTCAAGCTGGTTGGCAACCAGATACCATTATTAATCGCCAAGAACGGGCTTTCAGCTGTGGGGTTCGAACCCTTTACCGCCTTTTCAAACGCGGTGTTTTGGGGTTGTCGACCAAAGATTTACCGATGCACGGCAAACGGCACCCTAATGGTTACATTGAACGCCGTGGGAAAGCGGGTCAATTGGGCAGGGATTTAAAGAATCGTTATCAGGACTATCCTAATTTTAATCAAGAATTCGGCCATTTAGAAGGTGACACGGTTCAAGGTAAAAACCATCAGGGTGCGGTAACCACGCTGGTTGAACGACAAACTAAGGTCGCAATTGTGCTGAATTCGCATACCAAGTCGGCACACGATGTCAATCGTAGTTTAGCAGGATGGCTTTCGAAGCTGCCACGACACCTATTTAAGTCAATTACGTTTGACAATGGTAAGGAGTTCGCCGGTTGGCGAACCATTGCTAACCAATTTGATTTAAATATTTACTTTGCCGCTGTCGGAGCACCCAATCAACGTGGTTTAAATGAGAACACCAATGGTCTGCTGCGTAAAGATGGTTTACGTCACAATCTTATTATGGACCAGCTATCAGATAGATTTGTTCAAGCAGTTGCCAGTCGACGAAACCACATCCCACGAAAAAGTTTGGGTTACCAGACACCTCTGGAAGCATTCATCAGTCAGATTACAGATGAACAGTTAAAAAATTTCTAACTTAATTTGACAATTCGGGACTATATTTTGGAAAGAAGGTGATGTTATGACATACAAATGGACATGGAAATGTGAATTAAAAAAGGCACATCTTCTTGAGGAAGATGCTGGGAAGATTGTTGGACTTAGCAAAAGCCAGATGTCTCAATTAGCAAAACGAATAACTCTTGGCAACGGATTGACTGCATCGTGTAGTAATTGGATGAAGCACGTTAAATATAACAGCGACCTAATTTTAACTACTGGCAAATGGCAGACTTATACGGTAATACGACTCGTCGAATCACTGATAATTTCAATGCAAATCAGAGGAGATTCATTAAAGGTAAGCATTATTTTTATTTGGAAGGTGAAGCCTTGAAGCATTTCAAGAACCAGACCTGAAAAACGGGATCGGTTAGTTAGGATGCTGGATTGATTAATCTTTTGACCAAGCGTGGTGCAAATCGACATTCCAAAAATGTTGGGAACAGACTAGGCATGGGATATGGTTGATGAATTGGAGGAAAGCTATTTTAGTCCGATACATCCTGCATTACCAACATTACCACGTGAGCTTGCGAGACTTGTACTGAACGCAAACGAGGAAACTAACCAGCGACTGGATGAAGTTTAGAATAACTTAAAGGATTTTAAAGGGAACCAAATTATTTCACAGCCAGATTATAACTTACCGGCACGTCGGATTAATCAGCGAGTACCTGAGGTGTTTAATAGTTACGGCAACATCACTCAGACACAACGTGGCGACTTGTTTAACCACATCAATGGCGGTGTGAAGAAGATTGCCGGCGTATGTGGTCGGTCAATGTTGCGAAAAAAGGGAATAAGATTATCGAACGGTAATAGATTTCCTTAACGCCTGGGATCATCGACTGCCACTTGGCCCAATATTCGACAAACAATACTAATTTTGGATGAGCAAGAGGCAAATTACATGGAAATAAAAATCACTCTGGTTTTGAGAATCAGAGTGAAACATATTACCAGAAAAAAATAAATCTGGTAAAACTAAGCTCACATAACAACCTCGTCTGTTATGTGGGGATTTTTAAATTGTTCGCTTCGTATATTTAACTGCATAAGCGTCATGTGCATTTATCGTTGTCGTAATCCCTTGATATACAAGGAGTTACAACGATGTGATTTTTTTGGCGCACTTTTAAGTGCACTAAAACGTCGAAATGTGTTGTGTTTTCGTAAGAGCGCACCAAAGAGTGTACCATTATATCAATTAAAGCCGTTTTGAAATGATTAGATTAAAATAAAAACCCGTCAACTCAACGATTGACAATGCTCAAGGCAGGTACAGATAATCAATTTAAGGAGAATACAGGATTTCTGGGCCTTGATATAGCGCCGTTTATAGCACCCTTGCGCAAAATACGCGCAAAATTGTTTTTAGTTTTGTAAGGATTCTTCTACTGCTGACTCACGGAGCCAACTTAAAGACTTTACAATTGGATCGTCAGTCTTGGACATCAATCAACTAGGAATATACGTTAGCCGTAATGGTTATGTTACTGTGTGACGACACGAATGGAAATGGAAGCCTTTTTGGACTATTTTGTTAGAAAATTATTTCTTATTAAGAACAATGTAAGCACATATCCAGCGCTAAATGGGGGTGACAATGGACATGGTGATTTATATCGGCAGGATATGACTGTTGATGACAAGTGCAATCGACCGATTAATTTCCGAGTGACTTGGATTTACGAACATATTGAAGTGAGAATGACTACAGCACTTATTAGGGAGGTGGTCAAGCATGGGAATTCATGAATTTGATAATGTCACTGTGGTGCATGGACGTGTAGCGGCCATTGTTGAAGTGTTAGATAATTCACATTTTTTGCGGCTGTTGGTATCAGTCCAAGTGATTGGAATACAATTCAGATTCAGCTGAAAGATATAAAAGGAATTACGTATCGCGCAAAGTGAGCTCTTGATTGCCCGGTGTTGATTAGGCACATTCAATTTGATCCAAGCGTCTCACTAAAATGCTCAAACTAAGTAGCATGTGTGATTCTGATAATGATACCACGGGCAATTTTGCGCAATGTGTGGGTCCCTAGTTGCAATAAAATTGACCGTTGTCTCCATATTCAGTGCTGCCAACATTCAAGACTTCTACTCATCAATAATTCACTTTTGCTTTGCAATTAAACTTCTGATCAGCACATTGCAACCACTAACTAATTAGTACAGATATATGATTGTTTTCCAGAATAATTGTCATAATTTTTGAATAAATATTTGTTCTGACTTCAAATTATGCTATACTAATTGAGTACCACATGGAGAGTTGGCAGAGTGGTAATGCACCGGACTCGAAATCCGGCGAACCGGCTAATACCGGCGCGCAGGTTCAAATCCTGTACTCTCCTTTTTAAAGCAGTAGAGACCAGATTCAAAAGATAAGAACCCCGACAAATCAGCGTTTGTTGGGGTTCTATTTTTATAGAATGGGCTAAAAAGGGTATGTTCGGAAAAAATCTGTGCACATTCTGTGCACAAGAGCACAGGATTTCATGACTTTGATACATCAGTGTTTATACCGGTTTTGTGCACGGTTATACATCCACTAAAAATCTCCACACTAGCCTTTATTAATAATCATATTTTGCACTTCGATTTCAAGTCCGGCATAAAAATATAGGTGAAGGTATCGCAAGCGAGATTGGCAGTTAGATTTCGGAGTTGCGTCCAGCCAAAATACCATTCTGTAGTAAAGGGTTATAATTTCTGATACAATGCCCTTGAGAAGAAAGATTCTTCAAGGTAAATACTCAATTTGAAACCGAATGATGTCATTTATTAATTGGAAGCTTTTAGGCATGTCAGAACATGAAAAACTTTACATGGTGTGCGACGATTCACCCGGTGAACCACGCACGAAAGAAGAAATAGAAAATGATCGTAGACTGGAGAACGATCCAAAGATTCAGGCTGAAAATCGCGAATTCGAAAAAAAGATGAAAGCATTGTTTGGATACTAAAATGAATCATGATAGCACTCGTCGCTTCAAACTGGCTTAGTGTTATTTTTGTGCCTTAAGTCAGGATAGTTGGGTTTCTGGAATTGATAATCAGCACCCAAGATGCTCATGTTAGAGTCAGTTAGAATTGATTCATTTGTAATTCTGCCAAGTTCCACTGGTATTCGTCTCACAGGGAGCTAGCCCACATATTTGACCACTGTATCGATGGCTAACTAGTTACATGAATTATGGTTAAGCCATAAATCCGGGTCTGGATATTGTTTGTGCTCTAAATGAAAATGGCGGTGAATCATTGGATTTCTACAAACGTGAGAATGAAAACATATATTTTTGGAAGCATATTGTCATATGATGATTACAGTAAAGCGAATCAATTGAGAAATGTAGCTTGACGACATCCACCAAATAAAACGGTGGAGGGTTATAATTTTGATTAGACGCTGGGAACCGCTAATGTAATGTGCTACAATAAGCAAAGCTTACTGATTTTGCGGCGTTGATGCTAACTAAATCAGTTAAATTAATTTAAGAAGGTCTCGACATGGCAGATGTTCTAATTATTATCGATATGCAAGTGGGTATCTGTGACGGATCCCAACCGCTCGCCAATTTAGCAACCGTGACCACGGGTATCCAACAGCGCATCGCTAGTTATCGGGCGCAAGATAAGCCGATTGTGTTTGTTCAACATAACGATGCTGATTTGGTTACCGGTTCAGCGAATTGGAAAGTTATTTCTGATTTGCCAATTGAAACCACGGATTTTGTGATTCAGAAAACGCACGCAAACTCTTTTTATCACACAGATTTGCAACAGCAACTTCAAGCCCTTAGGTGCCAATCGCTTGAAATTTGTGGTGCTCAAGTTGAATTTTGCATTGATACGACGGTTAAAATGGCTCACGGCATGGGGTACCAGCTTGAAATGGTCCGGGGCTTGACGACAACAACGGATAATCCGATGATGAGTGCGCAACAAACTATTGATTTTTATCAGGACCGAATCTGGAACCACCGTTTCTTGACCTTTGTGAACGATTAAGATGATATTGACGATGTGACGGTCTAAAAGAGTACAATGAGGTAGCGGTCCCAAATTTCACAATGAGCATGAAGTCACTGCAAAATTGACTTTGCTAAGGTGTTTTTTCGACTTGTCGACAGCGAGTTACCTCCAACAGAAAGAATTGTGAATATTAATGATACTAGATCATATTGATCCATATTCGGACAAGCTTCAGTCGTTACAGCAATTGCGAGTGACCATCGAGATTGGCATGGATATTCAGATTAAAATTCATGATACTGAATGGTACATTGGTCCGCTACAGGGTAAGCGATTGATTTCAAAGAATAATGGTGACTTTATGCATATGTTCGAGACCGATAATCCGGATGAAGTGTTGAATTATGTGATTGACGGCCAACGAATCAGGGACCAATGGCGAGATGTTGTGATTGTGTCGATGTAAGGTGTCATTTAAGAAATATAGGCCTGACGGTGTTTTCTGCACTGTTAGGCTTTTTTGCGTCACACCAAAAAAGCCGCCATCATCCGACAGCAGCTTTCCTTCTAAATTCAATCTATATCAAAAACAAGTTTTACTTCTTTTCCTGCACAATATAATGTGGCCGGTGCTTCGATTCGATATAAATCTTACCGATATAATTGCCGATAATTCCCAGGCAGAACAACTGAATCCCACCGATGAAAAGGAAAATCGTGACTAACGAAGCCCAACCACCAACACTGTTATTAAACAAGAGTTTGCGAATAATAACGATAAAAATACTAATAATTGAAGCGGCGGATAAGAGGCCACCCGTCAAAGTCGCAATTTTTAGTGGCACGTCTGAGAAGTCAACGATTGCATCTACTGAATAGCTAAAGAGTTGCAACATTGACCAGTGGGTTTCGCCAGCGGAACGGGGCTGATTTTCGAACTTTAAATAAGTCGTCCGAAAGCCGACCCAGTTGAAGATTCCCTTTGAGAACCGGTTGTATTCCGGAAGCTCCAAAATGGCATCGACCATTTGCCGGGTCATTAGCCGGTAGTCACGGGCGTTCGGAATAATTTGGACTTTTGAGATTTTATTGACGACCGAGTAGAAGGACCGAGACAAGAAGGAACGGATGAATGGTTCGCCCGCGCGGTTTTCCCGCATTGTACCGATACAATCATAATCGCCGGTTTCAATCATTGCTAACATCTTTGGTAGGAGCGACGGTGGATCTTGTAAGTCGACATCCATGACTGCGACGTAATCGCCAATCGTGTGCTGCAACCCAGCTAACAAGCCGGCTTCTTTACCGAAGTTTCGTGAGAATGACACGTAATGAACCGTATCAGGATGGGCGGCGTTTAAATTCCGAAGAACGGTTAGTGTATCATCGGAAGAACCGTCGTTGACGAAAACGTATTCCGTGGTGATGTCATTAAAAGCTTCCGGATTGTCGGCCAGCACCTTCTCGACGGTGTTGTAGAAAATTTCAATCGTAGGTTCCTCGTTGTAGCAGGGAACAACTAGACTCATGGTTTTCATAATTATTAAATCCGACCTTTGCATTATTATTAGTTTAGTCAATGACCACACGGGGTAAAAGGTGCGACGCCGTGTCGTCAGTTGAAAATGTGGGCCACGTTTGCACGCTAATGGTAAACGGGCCAGATAGTTTCAACCAGTATGAATATCATAGCCTGAATTCAATCATAAAGCAATCAGTTCTCAAACGACAAAAATTGTAATAATGAATAATAATGGAACTAGCTGATTCAGACGATTGATCTGGGTAACAAATCGAACGATCGTTAGCGCGATCATTAACACACTAAAATAAGGCCTCACAACGCTTGATTGCGATGTGGGGCCTTTTTGTTTGAATATGAATCTAGTACCGCGGATGTCGGTCTCATCCGCCTCTCACAGTTTACAAAAATGACCCGATTTCTCACCTAATGATAAAAATTAAACATACAAAAATTTTAACTATTTGCGACCACCGCTTTGGTCAGCTGACTCACAGCATGTACGCGTGAAACCACCAGTGAGGTCGCCGTCAGCGAGCCCTCTAAAAGGCCTAAAATGGTCAGTGGTGAGACGGAATCCCCGATACGCACTTGCCAATCAACCATGGCATGATAATCAGTCGTCTCGATTTGGAGGACAAACTGTTGACCATTCAATGCAGTAATCGTCAAATGCCGCGGTGAAAGAGCGACAATCTCGCCATCGAGGGGCGCACTGATGATTCTGTCATTTGGCTGAATGCGCATCAATGGCGTTTGATGCGCTACCGATGGCAATGACTGGATGGTGCTGGCAGAACCGGTAACGGGTTGGTGCAGACGAATTTGATACTGACGACGGAATAACCCCATGATTGCTCGCTCCTTACTAAATGATTAACGGTTACTTCAACTTTTCATGCCAAGCATAACTTATGGGACCCGTTTCAGGTCAAGCTAGGGTAATCATAAATGTATGGCAACATGATATAATAGTTGAGAAATCTTCGGATAGTTAATGAACATGGTCTGAAAGGGTGGTTGCATGGATTTTGTGGATTTAACACCGATTGCCTTAGGACATACGCCGCTTGGCACGCGCAATCAGTTGCCAGAAGTACATGCGTGGCAGCTAGATTGGGACAAACTCGCACGGCTGATTCGCGATAACCAGGATGTGATGGCTCAAGTGGAAGCCGGACTCGCAGAAGATTGGCTCAATACGCATGGCACGATTTGGGACAGTGTAACGGGTTACCATCGTTATCCAAATGATAACCGTGAATTTGATGATACGGTCTTCTGGGCGGCCTCCACTTGGGCAACACCGGCAATTGTGGTAACCTTTCATAATGAGATTAGTCAGGCATTCAGTTGTTACCGCGTGGGCAAAGACCCAGATTTTCATTATTTGGGACCACTAGGCCGGGCACATTAAGGCTAGCTTCAGTCTGAATAAATTGGAGGAACGAACGTGAAAGTTGGAATTGACAAGTTGCATTTTGCAACCTCGCATCTATACGTCGATATGGCAGAATTGGCAACGGCACGTCAGGAAGAACCTGACAAATATTTGATTGGAATTGGTCAGTCACGGATGGCGGTCATCCCACCGAGTCAGGATACGGTGACCTTAGCCGCAAACGCTGCAGCCCCGATGTTAACAGCCGCTGACATTGAAGCAATCGACTTGCTGATCGTTGGAACGGAGTCAGGCATTGATAACTCAAAGGCCAGTGCCATCTATGTGGCTCGACTCTTAGGATTGAATCGCCGGGTACGCACGATTGAAATGAAGGAAGCCTGTTATGCGGCTACGGCAGGATTGCAATTGGCGCAAGACCACGTCCGCGTTCATCCTGATAAGAAAGCACTCGTTATTGGTAGCGACATTGCACGCTACGGACTCAACACACCTGGCGAACCCACTCAGGGCGGCGGTGCAGTCGCCATGTTAGTCAGTGCTGATCCTCAAGTCTTAGCGCTGGGGACCGAATCATGTGTGCTAAGTGAAGATGTCATGGATTTTTGGCGACCGTTGTATCATACAACTGCTTTGGTGGACGGCAAATACTCATCAAACATCTATATCGATTATTTTCAAGATGTCTTCAAGGGATACTTGCAGAAAACAGGCATGCAGCCAGAAGATTTAGCAGCGCTCGTCTTTCATTTGCCATATACAAAAATGGGACTTAAAGCACTTCGAAGCGCCTTGCCATTAGTTGATAATGCGAAGCAGGCGAGCTGGCTTGCCCATTTCGAGCACGCTCGGCAACTAAATCGACAGGTGGGTAACTTATACACCGGCTCACTGTATTTGAGTTTGTTGTCACAATTGCTGACTGATGACAAATTAAAGGCCGGTGACCGCCTAGGCTTATTCAGCTATGGTTCCGGGGCTGAAGGCGAATTCTTCACGGGTGAGTTGCAACCAGATTACGAAGCCGGCTTGGATGTTGGGTTACCACAACGGTTAGCACGCCGACAACGGGTCAGCGTGTCCGAGTACGAAAAGCTGTTCAAGGGACAGTTAGCTTGGCGCGCGGATGACCAGACCATCGATGTGGCCGATGATCCTCATCGATTCGTCTTGACTGGTCAGAAGGATGAGCAACGCCAGTACTTGGATCGTGAGGCCTAACAAAAAAGCACTTGTTACTAGCAAGATGGCTAGGACAAGTGCTTTTTGTTATTTGAAATTATTAGCGATAATGACACCATCTTTGACACTCAACAAGGTCTTATCCGTCGTATCTGGCTGCAAAAGTTGAATCGTATAGCCAGCAGCTAAATTCTTTTTAAGCGACTTGGATAGGGACTTGAAATTGGAAGTGATTGTCGTGATGGCCTTCTGGTTTTCATCAGGATACGATTTGATCGTTTTTAACGATTTGACGTATTTTTTACCAGTTGGAGTAATCGTATATGTCTTAGTGGCTTTCGTGAAGGCGACGGTACCAATTGACTTATAATTTTCCTGCAACTGTTTGAGAATGTTTTCTTCATTCAACTTAGTCGTGGCAGCCTCACGCTTGGCGCTACCTTCGTTGAAAACAACTTGTGAGGAACTTAAACTCGTCGTTTTAGACTTACTCGTGCTTGAACTGCTTGTCGAACTCGAAGCAGTTTGGCTGGTGGTTGCGGCGTGTGACTGGTTATAAGGCCAGTATGGCAATTTGATCACCGCATAGATGGTGACCACCGCGCTCAGAACCGTTACGACTGTCAGAAACTTCCAACCACCACCGGTTTGACGTGCGTAAATCACGGAAAATAATGCTAATAGAAAAACAATCAAGCCCATAATGGCTAGGAACAACATGTAACCAACTCCCAATGTTTGAAATAGTATAATCATTATACCATTGAACTATCGGCCAGTTCCGGTGGAATTCAAATATTTTATCTTTGGCAGCCAGTGCAATGCCAAAATCATCACATGACCCCTGACTTGAACTGGTTTGTAGCGGGGCCGGAAAGCGGAATCGGCCGCACCGACAGATTAATTGGCACGACCTACAATTAAACGTCTCCGAAGTGGTGATTGTCTGACTGAAAAATAAAAAAGATGGCACAATAAAGTGAACCCTTAAAATTGGACAACTTTATTAAGCTGCTTTCTGGACGGTAAG
>ERZ507543.165-NODE-165-length-8880-cov-3.42799_pt1 | contig 8880 bp, 9 predicted proteins | sample MGYA00248695_ERZ507543 | MGnify/ENA primary metagenome ERZ507543 (study PRJEB26165, sample SAMN02676189) | human gut metagenome | isolation source: stool | host: Homo sapiens | place: USA | study: EMG produced TPA metagenomics assembly of the C.diff FMT (human gut...
TTAATGAGGAAACCGGTTCCTTCGAGACAGAGCATATGGAATATGAGATTTACATGGGCACCAGCAGCGCGCCGGAAGACCTGCTCATGACAACTATTACAATATAGGGGGAAATCAAGATGGAAAACAAACCATCCTTATGGGAGAAACTTGCCTTTGCCGTTGGCGACGGAGGCTGCAATTTCGTTTGGACCACCATTGGTTCATTCCTGACATTATATTACACGGACAGCGTGGGGATCAGCGCCGCTGTCATAGGAACCATTATGCTGCTGACAAGACTTCTTGACGGGGTAACGGATCTGGGTATGGGGGCCCTCATAGACAGGACCCGCACACGCTGGGGCAAAGCCCGCCCGTGGGTCCTCTGGTCCGCCGTACCCATGGGGCTAGGGCTGGTTCTTCTGTTCAATGTTCCTGCCTCCCTGGGAAGCAGCGGAAAGATTGCATATGCAGCCATTACATACACCCTAATGGCGGCTGTCATCTACACGGCCTGCAATCTTTCCTACAACACCCTTCTGTCACTGACAGCGCCCAACCCAAAGGACAGGGTTCTCATGAGCTCCCTGCGATTCTTCTGTACCATGGGTGTTGTTCTTATCATCAACTACAATACCATGAACCTGGTGGAACGTTTTGGCTGGAATGGGATGGCTTTCGCCTTCGGAGTCATTGCGGTAGTCCTGCTGCTCATTACCTTCTTCTTTACAAAGGAACGCTCCATCGCGGGAATATCGGGAAAGAGTGAGAAAAAGATTCCCGTGGGCCAGTCTTTCAGGTTATTGTTCAAGAATAAATACTTTATATTTGTCACCCTGATTTTTGTCATAAATTATACAGCCCTTGGTGTCAACAACGGTCTACGCATCTTCTATGCCAGAGATGTCCTTGGCAATGCAGGACTGATGGGAACGCTCACCTTATGTTTTATCCTGCCCAAAATGATTGGCAACCTTCTCTATCCCCAAATTACAAGAATAATGGGGAAATGGAAAAGTCTGGTTCTGGGATACATCCTGGAAATGGCAGGAGTAGCCGTCATGGCCCTCACACCTTCCTCCCTGGGCACTGCCGTGGCGGGCCTGGTACTGCTGGGAATCGGAGGCATCCCCCATACGGCGGGCCTGTTTGCCCTGGTAGCTGACGTAATTGATTACGGCGAATGGAAAACCGGGGTCCGCATTGACGGCCTCACCAATTCCGCCACCAGCTTCGGCATGAAGGCAGGAGCCGGCCTGGGCTCTGCCATCGTGGGATGGGGACTGGCCTGGGGAAATTACAACGGCAGGCTGGCTGCCCAGACAGCAGAAACCGTGTCAGCCATCAAAATCCTGTTTACGGCAGTTCCCTTTGTCCTGTTTTCAGCGGGGCTGATAATCATTATGTTTACCAATATTGACAAAATATACCCTCAGATTTCCAGGGATTTGGCGGCGGGAAGGTCTGAGGCCGGACAATAGGCTTCCCGCCCGAAAACACCCCCGGAGCAGTGTGAATTATCGTAATATAATTCACACGTTCCGGGGGTGTTTCACTTATCTTTTTATTTATCTGTTTGTCTGTCTATTCATCCTTCCAGTGCAGGTGGTGAAGCTGACCGTTCAGCTCCAGCTTGCCGAATCCATTCTGTCTCAACGCCTCGTACAGCACGATGGCCGCGGAATTGGACAGGTTCAGGGAACGGATATCGCCCCACATGGGAATCCGGATGCAATGGTCCTCATTGTCCACCAGAATCTCCTCCGGGATGCCGGCGCTTTCCCTGCCGAACATGAGATAGCAGTCCGGCCTGTAGGACACATCGGAATACACCTTGTGGGCCTTGGTGGTGGCAAAATACATGCTTCCCCGGGCCTGGGGATTGCGCTCCAGGAAGTCCTGATAATCGCTGTACACAGTCACGTCCAGTTTGTCCCAGTAGTCCAGCCCTGCCCTCTTTAATGCCTTCTCATTGAGCTTAAAGCCCAGGGGCTCGATGAGATGGAGCCTGGTCCGGGTGGCAACGCAGGTACGGCCGATATTGCCTGTATTGGACGGCATTTCCGGTTCTAATAGTACAATATTCATCATGGTATGCTGCGCCTTTCTGCTATTCCCCGCCGTCCAGTCTTTTCACGAACCTTGCCATGCGTCCCAGGGCTTCCTTCAGTTTATCCAGGGAGTAGGCATAGGAAACTCTCACGAATCCCTCCCCGCAGTCCCCAAATGCGGTGCCCGGCACCACAGCTACCTTTTCCTCTTCCAGGAACCGGGTGGCGAATTCCTCAGATGTCATTCCGAAACGGCTGATGTTGGGGAAGGTATAAAACGCGCCCATGGGCTCAAAGCAGGTAAGGCCCATCTCCTCATAGGCGTGGAGAAGAAAACGCCTGCGCTGATTGTAGGATTCCCGCATCATGGCCACGTCCGGATCCCCGTTCTTCATGGCTGACACGGCTGCGTACTGGCTGGTGGTAGGGGCGCACATGATGGCGTACTGATGAATCTTCAGCATCTGCTCCAGAATGATATGGGGAGCTGCGGCATAGCCCAGACGCCATCCCGTCATGGCATAGGCCTTGGAGAAGCCATTGATGAGCACGGTCCTCTCCTTCATTCCGGGGAAGGATGCAATGGTCACATGGCGCTTGCCGTTGTATGTCAGTTCGGAATAAATCTCATCAGAAATCACAAACAGATCCTTTTCCAAAACAATTTTTACAATTTCTTCCAATTCCTCTTTTTCCATAATGGCGCCCGTAGGGTTGTTGGGGAAGGGAAGGATGAGAATCTTTGTCTTGTCCGTAATCTTCTCCAGAAGCTTTTCCGGAGTCAGCTTGAACTGGTCCTTTTCCTCCAGCTCAATGGTCACGGGTACGCCGTCTGCCAGGGTAACACAGGGCATATAGGACACGTAGCTGGGCTGGGGAATCAGTACCTCATCTCCCTCGTTTAACATGGCCCTCAGGGCAATGTCGATGGCCTCGCTTCCGCCTACCGTTACCAGAATCTCCTGGTCCGGGTCATATGTAGCGCCGCATCTGCGCTTTAAATATTCGCATATCTCCACTTTAAGGGGCTTTAATCCGGCATTGGAGGTATAGAAGGTACGCCCCTTTTCCAGGGAATAGATACCCTCCTCACGGATGTGCCAGGGCGTCTCAAAATCCGGCTCGCCCACGCCAAGGGAGATGGCGTCCTTCATCTCACTTACAATATCAAAGAATTTACGGATACCGGACGGCGGTATCTTTACGATTTTATCTGATAATGGGTTTCTCATGGAGTAATCAGCATCCTTTCATCCTGCACCTGCTCACTGATAATGGTGCCGTGGTCTTTGTATTTTTTCAATACGAAATGGGTTGCAGTGCTTAATACGGATTCCATCGGTCCCAGCTTGTCGGATACGAACTGGGCAATCTGGCGCATGGTTCTGCCCTCGATGAACACAGTGAAGTCGTAGGCTCCGCTCATGAGATACACGGCCTCCACCTCGCTGTACTGGTAAATGCGCTCCGCTATCTTGTCAAAGCCCATGCCCCTCTGAGGAGTTACCTTTACCTCGATTAACGCCACCACCTTTTCCTCGCTGGTATTATCCCAGTTAATCAGTGTGTGGTATCCGCAGATAATGTGTTCCTTCTCCATCTCCGCTATCTCGTTGGCCACCGCTATTTCGCTTTCTCCCAGCAGTATAGCCAGGTCCTTAAGGTCGATTCTGCTGTTTTTCTCAATGACTGCAAGTATCTTTTCTCTCATAATATATCATCCTCCATCCTTCCATGTTTATATAGCTTCTTAGCTGTCTCATATTATCTTTGTCAGTTCATCGGGCTGGGGCCGCTCCAAAAATCCGGCTCCCTCCTGTCCATGGCGTATCTGCCTGGCATTTCCATCCGCCACACTTCCGATGACGCCCGCGGGAATTCCCTCTGCCATGAGCCTTCTCACCAGCTGCCCTCCCCTGTCCGAGGCCAGGATGGCGCAGTTTCCGCTGTACAGCCGGTAGGGATTCAGTTCAAACAGCTCGCATATCTCTACCGTTACCTGCCGCATGGGCATACTTCTGAGGTCCACATCAATGCCCGCGTTAAATATCCCTGATAAATTCCAAAGGGCAGCTAAAACGCCGCCCTCTCCTGCATACTCGTAAGCAGTGAAGGAGCAGGACTCCTCCTTCTGTTCACGTTTTATCCATTGTTCCACGGAATATGGCTCCGTTTCATCCAGACACCTTAAGAACACAGGCGAAAAGCGCCCATTGAGCACATCCCGCTTTTCTGAGCCTATCTTTACAGTCCCCGCAAATCCGGCATGACCTGCCATCACCAAATCCTGACCCGGCCTCATGAAGCCGTCGCGCTTCTCAAATCCGCCTGGTCCCTGTCCGGCCGTCCGCATTATGGTCCCTCCACCGGGGTGACCGTGGGGCCTCCCCCGGCCGGCGCCGGGTTCGCAGCGGGCGCCGGGTCCGCTGCCGGGTTTGCTGCCGGCGCCGGATTTGCCGCTGCCGGGTTCGCCTCCGGGGCCGGGGCCGCCTCAGGAGCCGGCTGCGTCACGCCCGGGCCTCCCTCCACACCGGTAACCGGCGCTGTCTCGGCCGGGGCTGTCTCGGCCGGGGCTGTATCCACGGGCGCCGTCACATCCGGCACCACCGGCAATGCCACCGGCAGATCAGGACCTACCCGGTAAATGGCCTTGGATGCATTGTAGGTGTCCTTGTTTAGCGGGGTTCTCTCCTGCTCCACACCGTCCACAGTCACTACCTTCCATAATCTGGATCTGAGTCCTGTATGGGAGGACTGGACCTTGACCCTTGCTCCCGGAGCCAGGGTGTTGTCTACAATGAGCTGAGGCTCGCCCGGACTGGTGCTTCCCAGGGTCTCAGACACGTATTCCACCTTGCGGTTGGCCGGCCTTGTCTCCTTGCCGTATATGGTAAAGGTAAGCTTCCTGCCGGAGGTATACCCTTCCACATAAATAGGGGTACTGTAATTGTTCTGTATCTTAATATCCTTATATGTGCCTGCAATGGCCGCATCCCTGGATGGTTTCACATAGGTGACAATCATGGAGTGGTTCTGTCTCTGGACAATCTCCACCTCCGCTTCCAGGGAAGCGTTATACAGAGTGGTAGCCAGCTGGCACACGCCTCCCCCGATACTGTCCACTACCTGGCCATTCTCATAAGCCGCCGCTGTCTTATACCCGTTGGCTGTGGTAAAAGGCTGCAGGCATTCATAGCCTGACAGGACATCCCCCGGCATGAGCACATGGCCGTTAATCTTAGCCGCGCCAACTGCCAGGTTGGTGGAGCGGGCTGCGCCGCTGCTGCTGAAATCAGTTGTATATGTGCCCAGCACATCCTGTATGGTGGCCAGGGCTTCACTGGTAATAGCCGGCTGTTCTTCTGTTACCTGGGCCGTTACCTCTATGGGCTTTTCAAGACCGGCTTCCAGTGCCTCATTAAGGGCTGCCTCCGTTCCCGCCACGTCAACCACGCGTCCGGGCACAGAGTCCGTAATGACAAACTGTCCATTTTCTCTGGTTATAGATGCATTCCGGGGCTCCGCCGTGATTCCCTGGCACTGTGTATCCACAAATGCCTTAACCTTAGCGGAATCCACCTCTGTCTCCAGTTCAATATCCACGGGAGCCGCCGCCAGATCTTTTTCAATCATATACTGTTTAATCAGGCTGCCGCCGGCATACTGGCCGGCCGCCTCATCAATTGCGTCTGTGTTAATCCAGTGAAAGCCCAGCTCCCCCGCCGTCGTGGCCACGTCCTGTCCATCCACGCTAAGGGTCACTGACTGGGCCGACAGGCCGTCCACATATTCCTGGACCGCCGCCTTCGCCTCCTCAGCCGTCATTCCGGCCAGGCTCTGGCTGCCTGCGGTTATCCCGGCCGGCAGCACAGGCGCCGCCCAGGCAATCACTGGAAATGCCGCAAGCAGCGCCATACTGATGACCGCTGTCAGGCCGGCATTTCCTATACGATTCCTCATAATTTCTCCTCTTCCAAACTTTAATGCAATTAATACATAAGTGCGCTTAAGGCCATAGGAACAATCATAGCCAGCACTAATACAACAACAATGATGGTGGAAATGATTTTCTTGGTCCTTGGATCTCTCATATTAAGCATTGTACATTCACCTCTTTTAATAATATACCTCAGAATCTCTTCTTTAGTCTTTCTGTTCCCCGGATATTCTTCTGGTCATCCGTCCGTACTGGGAGATAATATTGTCAATCATCCGCGACACCTCACCGCGGCTCATGGCGTCTATCTGCACAGTTATGTCTATTCTATGACATTTTAACAAATCGTGCAAGTATTCTTTTTGCCTTTTTGTGGGCGGCTGCTCTCTTTTTGCCTTATAAATCAAGGGTTTTGCCGCAAAAGCCTCCGGATGCTCCCTGCCATGGCGGGTCATCATCGCCTGATACAGTCCATGAGCCGCCTCCGCGTCCGCCTGGGCCCGGTGGGCCGTGGACTGAGAAACCTCATAAAAGGAGCAGGCGCAGGTCAGATTCCGTTTCACATCCGCGGGCATAAACAGACGGCAGATGCCAAGGGTATCAATCCCCTCCCGCTCAAAATCCAGCCCGCTGTTCACCGCCGCCCGTTTCAGGAAAGCATAATCGAACAATATATTATGCCCCAGCAAAGGCAGATTTCCGCAGAACCGGACCACATCCCCAATAATATTCTCAATCACAGGAGCGTCCTTCACCATATCATCCGTAATCCCCGTAAGCTCCCTAATCCGCTCTCCCAGCTGCCGCATAGGATTCACCAGAGTGACAAACCTCTCCTCCACCCGGCCGTCCACCACCCTCAAGGCGGCAATCTCCGTAATCTTCTCCAGCCTGGCCTCCAATCCCGTAGTCTCCAGGTCCAGGGCTATGTATGAATTCGTCATATCTTCCTCTTTCCAATAAAAAATAAACACCGAAAACCACATGAAGCCGTATTCTAAAACAAACCTCATATTTATGACCCATTCTACTACACTTATGGAGGAAATGGAACTGGAAATAATAGAATACAAAGAAAACTATGTCGAGGTTTATGCTGCAGTTTAAAGCACGGTTCAAGTCACTGTTCAGGAAACACTGGTGCCTTCTCATCATCTGCTCCCTGTGCATCATCCTGGGCATTACCCTGTATGATACCTCCAACCAGGCCGTAAACTGGGATCCGAAATATCCGTATGCCTTATATTGACGGGCTGGAGCTGTCCAGGCTGGCAAGGGACTTAAATCCAAACATTGTGCTTTTCATCATCAGCGCTTATGATGACTTCGAATATGCCAGGACAGCCATGCATCCGCGGGCTCTGGATTACATACTGAAACCCATTGACCTGGCTCCTGATTCATGGTGCTGTTTCCTGCAGGTGGAGCTGGACGAGCACAGCCTACGCAAGCTTTCCGACGACATCCGGTACGTGTCAGAGCGCAGGTTTTCAGCCCTGAACCAGATTTTGTTCAGGGACAGCTCTTATCTGCTGGAATCCCATCAGTACAGCTACAGCGTCTGCCTCGCCTCCCGGTCCAGGATGGAGCTGTCCGTCCAGCGGAAAATTTTGGTGGACGCCATACGCAGGCAGTTTCCCCACGAGGGAAGCTACTGTGATGTCAGCATTGCTTCGGGCAGCATTGTACAGGGTATCCGAAAGCTCCACAAAAGTGTCAAAACCTGCCGTGAAGCATGCAAGCTTCATTTCATCAAGGGTTCCAATGCAGATATATTTTACGAGGAAGTGGAGTCTTATATCTACAATGAACCGGAAAACAGCCAGGGATATCCCATACCGGACACCAGGCTTATTACTTTTATCAAAGAACAAAATAAGGAGGGGATTACAGGAGAGCTGGAGCAGTTAAAAACATGGCTCTATCAGAAGGGAAGCGAGAGCTATCTGTATATGACATTTTCTCTGGGAAGCTTTTATACCCATCTGATGAAAGAATTAGGCGAATCCGGAATTAACCTTCAGGATATATTTCAGAATCCCATCGAAGAATTTAAAAAGGTGGCGGCCGGAGGCACCCTGGAGTCCAGCATCGAAAACCTGGAGCAGAACCTGTATAAAATCTGCGACAGCATCCGCATCAACAAAAGCCGTTACGGAAAGCTCATAGACCAGGCCATCCTGTACATCCAGAACCACTACATGTCCTCCGCCTTTTCCATTGAAGAGGTGGCCGGAGCGGTATGCTTAAGCACCTCCTATTTCAGTACTGTATTTAAAAGCGAGACAGGAATTACCTTTACGGATTATCTGATTAAGATACGGATGGAAAAAGCCAGGGGACTGCTTGAGAATACCAACATGAAAATGTATGAGATTTCATCCAGGGTAGGATATGAAAATGCGGCCTATTTCAGCGCCGCATTCAAACGATATTATGGAAAATCTCCCTCTGAGTACCAGAGCCGGAGGTAGGGCGGACGGCTGGCAGGGAGAAAAACTTTATAAAATCTTACGCCTCCCTGCCCGGACATTCCTCCCGCAGAAAGCATTCACAGCATTTAGGGCGCCTCGCAACGCAAATGGTACGCCCCAGGGTGATGATATGTATGTTCCACAGAATCCAGTGGTCCTTTGGCAGCACCTTCATCAGAGCATACTCTATCTTCTCCGGATCCTCCTCTTTTGTAAGGCCCAGCTTCCTGGAAATGCGCTTTACATGAGTATCCACCACAATACTGGGCTCGTTGTATATGTTCCCGCGTATGACATTGGCTGTCTTACGTCCCACGCCGGCAAGGGAGGTAAGCTCGTCTATGGACTTTGGCACCTCTCCGCCGAACCGTTCCACCAGGTCCCGGCAGCAGGCAATGATATTCTTAGCTTTCATGTGATAAAACCCAATGGAATG
>ERZ507543.166-NODE-166-length-8835-cov-3.8574_pt1 | contig 8835 bp, 11 predicted proteins | sample MGYA00248695_ERZ507543 | MGnify/ENA primary metagenome ERZ507543 (study PRJEB26165, sample SAMN02676189) | human gut metagenome | isolation source: stool | host: Homo sapiens | place: USA | study: EMG produced TPA metagenomics assembly of the C.diff FMT (human gut...
AATGTCCCAACCCCAAAGCGGAAAATAATTAAAAGCATCGGGATTAAAATAATCAGCCAGACAATGGCCCACTTGCGCAGCGCCTTGTTCTTTCTGGAACAGGCGCATATGATTACCCCGAACAGAAGGGAAAATACAATCAGATACGGGGAAATGTCCGCCACGGTCCGATATGCGTGGTAACAGCCGTCAAAAATCCATTCAGAGAAGCTCTTCCCCTCCAGCAGGCTTTCCTCTCCGCCCAATGCCGATTCCATGGCCTGATTATATATCTGCTCCATCTTCTTCTGCGCGCTGTCATAAAATGCTTCCGTTGTTTCTGCTTCCTTATAAATAAGGGAAAATGCCATCACCATGCCTCCCATCAGCATCTGCGCCTGGTTCCGCTTCATGGCGAACGTCATGCCGTTGACATACAGCACCAGGAACAGGATTCCAGCCAGATAAGGAGCCATGATAAGCACCGTCCCGCCGCTTTCCTCTTTTAATACTCTGCGTATGCGCCCTCTCATGCTATTCCTCCTTACTTTTCAATCATCATCGGGCAGCTCTGGCTGACCTCGAACTCATTTTTTATCCCACCGTAAAAATTCACGGGGAGCATGGTCTTTACCTTTACTGTCACCGTATAAGTGCATATCTCTTCCCGCTGCCATGACGGGTAATCCAGGTCATCGGACAGATAGGTGACCCCCATTCCGCTTCCGCCGATATAGGAAACGGCCGCCTGGTTCGCCGCAGTATGTGCGTCAGATGCATTTTCCGTAACGATTGCCTTGCGCACCCCGGCCGCCGCCGCATTCTGTGCCACGTTGCCCGCATACAGGATCTGGGCAAATGTCAGGAACAGGGAAAACAGGAAGATTTCCACCGGCAGCAGGCAGATCAGTTCCGCCGTCTCCGCACCGGAACTGTCCTTAAGCCGCCGGAATATCCCAAATCGTTTCATCATTTTCTCCTTTAGCCGCCGCGTTAAGAACACGGCGGCTTTCTCCTTGCTACGGCGTCCATGTGGCGCCGCCGATGCTTCTTGCGATTTCGTCGGCTTTATCTTTGATAGAGCCGCCAAGAAGCTTGGCCACTGCGGCAGCGATTAAGGCAAAAATCGCCAGAAGAACCACGACTTCCCCGGTCTCAATCCCATCCTCACCGGAAAGCGCTTCCGCTATCCGCTCACGCAGCGCCATGGCTTTCATGTCTGCCTTGATAAACAGCATATTAATCCTGTCCATATCCCTCACCTCCTTTCCACAGGCGGGCCTGATGACGGCCATTCTCTTATATGGGTAATTATTACAGTATGGCAAGACTGTTGATTAAAACCGGCAGCAGCACCCCCATGGTGGGAACCAGGGAAAATACCATCACAAGGAGCATCACCCTGCTTTCCAGGGCGCCTACCGCCATCATGGCCCGGGAACGGCGGATGCTGTTAATATGCTCCGCCTCCTCCTCCAGGGTGTCTATCACGGATATCCCTTTGGCGTTTGCCATGATGATGTCCACCACAAAATCCTGCAGCGGCTCTACCTGAATCCTGGCCGCCATGAATTCCAGCTCCCTCTCCCAGCCGGTGCCATAGCCGGCCAGGGCAAACGCCCTTAAAAACTCCTGCCCAAGGACGCCCCCGGAGGTTTCGGCTACCGTGTCCAGTGCCTGCTTTAAGTTTGCGCCGGATTCCATGCACATGTAGGTGCGCTCAATGAAACCTGGAAGTTCATTTAAAATGTCACTGCTCCGTTTTTTCAGCGCTGCCTTGATTTTATCCTGGGGAAGCACGAATCCGGCAAAAAATGAGACGCCGGCCGCTGCCATGTACAGCATGTCCTGGCCCACAATGCCCACGCTTCCGAATAAGGCAACTCCGCAGATACCTAAGAATTTCATAAATACCAGCTCCTCGGCGCTTGTCTTGTCTTTCAAGCCCGCGAGTTCGACGGATTCCTGCAGCGTCCATAAATCCACACCTAAAAACCGGGCAATCCTCTGTATCCCTCCTTCCCCCATCCGTCTGCGGACCACGTTTTTATACATGCGACCATACCTGGTATCGGAAATCGCCAGGGCATTCCCCCCCATCCGCCATTTCCGCTACCTGCTCCCGGTCAATCCGGCCGGCTAAGTCTATTTTTTCTGCGGTAAACAGCGAGATGAAAAACATCAGAATCAGGGCTCCCAGTACCGCGCCCAGAATGCTCATGGTGATAACATTCATTCCATTACCCCCTTTGTGTCAAATTCGGATATTGCATTTGCTTTTCAGGAAAAAATATCCGAACACATCAATTCCATACAGGACCAGAAGCACCCACCGCCCCAGGCCCCCGCCAAAGGCATAAAGGCCGTCAAAATAGGTAGGGTCGCTGTAGCGTACCAAAAACCCGAACAGGAAGGGAACCAGGGAAACGATGGTGACCGTGGCGGACACGCTTGCAAGCTTCGCCCGGCTCTCCGCCTCCATCTCCTTGCGCTTTAAAATTGCGGTCGCATACCCCTCTAAAGCCTCATAAAGCTTCGCCCCATACTTCGTGCTGATCTGGATACTAAGGGCCGTGCTCTTGACATCCTCGCTGCCAGTACGCTCATACATTTTTTTGAAGGCTTCCTCAAATGTGTCATGGTACTCAAAATCCAGAAGCACAGCCGCAAGTTCTTCCCGGATTACTCGGGGCAGGGCGTGGGTATGCACCACATCCTCCACTGCCTGTAAAAGCGTGCTCCCCGTGCGCAGGGACGAAGCCATACGTTTTAACGCCTTCACATATGCTTCATCGAATTCGGCTTTCCTTTTTGCCTTCCTCTGCTTAATGACATATCCCGGGACAAAAACCGAAGCGCAGGCCACCAGTGCGGCGGCAGCCTGTGAAGCCAGGAGGAAGTCGGTCAGCAGGTACAGGACAAGGGCCGTGGCGGCAATCATCAGGTAATAAACCGGCAGCGTCATCCCTGTACCGCTCTGCAGCAGCTCCTTCTCCTTTTTTGCCAGGAACGTTGTCTTTTCCGGCTCTTCATCCAGGCTGCCAAAATCCGTCCCGTTCCTCCGCCGGATCTTACCCGCTAAATCTACCTGGTCCGGGCGCTGCCACGACAATAAGAATCTTCCGGTTAAAAGGATGCAGGCCATCACCCCCAGCGTAATAAGCGGCGTCATGCACTCTCCTCCCTTCTGAAAATTCTCTCGTCAATCTGTACTCCGTGCAACGCGGCCTTTTCGAGGATGGACCGCGGCACATACCCGCTTGGAGCAAAACGGCCACGAAAGGTTCCGTCCGGATCCACGCCGGTCTTTTCCCAGGTGTAGATATCCCGCAAATAAACCTCATCTTCATTAAAATCTGCATCCCCCGGCCGGATTCCCAGACGCTCGGCGCCTCTTTTTCCATATCCGACTACATAGGTAATGTTTGAGATCCTCCGGGCATGATCCGGATAGCGCTTAATCTGCACAATGACATCCACGGCATTGGCATAGAGCCGCCGGATAGCCGTCTCGGAAAAATTATAATCCTCTGCCATCCGGAACAGTATCTGTACCGTGCTCTCCAGTTCCTCCGGTGAGTTGTTATGTACCGTTGTCATACAGCCATCATGGCCGGAAGAGGCTGCCCGGAAGAAATCCGCCATGGTTCCGTCCCTGATTTCGCCGATGATGATAATGTCTGGGCGCACCCGCATGGTATTTTTGACCAGCATCCGGCTTGTCACCTCTCCCTTCCCTTCCGCGGTTGCCGCCCGGGTCTCATACCTCCGTACATTTGGATGGCGGATCCGTAGTTCCGCGCTGTCCTCAATGGTGACTACAGCAAGCCCCGGATCAAAGGAGAGGAACTTCCCCAAAAGGTTCAGCAGTGACGTTTTCCCGGAGCCTGTCCCGCCGGACACGATTAAATTCATTCGGGCCCGCACTGCCATCTTTAAGAAGGAAAGGATTTTATCATCCAATGAGCCGAACCGCAGGTAATCTTCCTCTTTTAAGTCCGTTTCCGGAAAGCGGCGGATGGTAAGCTGGGAGCCGTCAATCGAAACCGGCGGAATCACTGCATTAAACCGGCTTCCGTCCTCCAAACGCCCGTCCACCATGGGGTTCATGTCATCAAAGGTCCGCCCGATTGGAGAGACAATGCGCTCTAAGACCATACGCAGCTCCTTCTCGCTCTCAAACCTTACCGTACTCTTCTGCATTTTCCCCTTTTCTTCATAGTAGATGGAGTCATACCGGGTAACCATAATTTCTGAATAACCCTCTTTAAAAAGCAGCTCCAGCGGGCCTAATCCGGTAATTAAGTGGTAGATGCGCTCCGTAAGAATCTGGCGTTTTTCAATGGTGGTTACCGCACGCCCTTCATCCTTAAGCGCATCTTCCACAGCAGCCCAAAGCTCCTCCTTAAATTCGGGTTTGTCCCGTTCCGTCTTAATCCGTTCCCCAAACTCTTTCTTCATACGCTCGATGACCCTTAAGACCGCCTCATTTTCCTGCTCCCGGTCCCCCTCTGGCCCAGTTTCCACCTCTTCCAGTGTCAGCCTTCGGCCCGGTTCCACGCCAGGTGCTTCCAAAGGCATGCCTTGATACGCCGAGCCGGACAAGTTCCCTCCATCCAAAGTTCCCGGGCTGCGGGGTGCCCGCAGGGGCATCCCAGCCCAGCCATCGTTCCATGCACGGACATCCGGCCTTTTGGCAGCGGGTGATGAACGGGCCTCATCCGGATTGTTCTGCAGGCGGATCCGTTCTGCCAGGCACACCTTTTCCCCGGCCTTTTTATCAGATTTTTTTCTTATCAATGCCATGGTTAATTCCCCTTTCTCCACCGTCCCAGAAAGCCGAACAGCGGCTTTTTCTTCTTTTCATCAAATACCGGGACCATACGGTTGGCCAACTGAAAGACTGCCTTTGAGTATGGCGTGGTCTTTTTTCCTACCGCCGCCTCCCCCGCATTGTTGATGATCCGCATCATGTCGTACCTTGGAATGACGGCTGCAATATCAAGCTGCAACAGACGGGATATTTCCGACACGCTTAAGTCAATCTGGCTGTCATTTTCCGGAACCTGGTTCAATGCCATATAAAGCTTGCTAAAGTCAAACTGCTTGGAACGCAGCGCGTTTAGCACAGCCGTCGTTTCCGTCACGGTCGAGGTATCAAGCGTCTCCACCAGGACAACAGCATCTGACTTCATCAAGGGGGTCAGCGTCCTGGCCCGGTTGCTGTTGGCGCTGTCGATGATAATGATGTCATAATCGGTACGCCTTAACGTCTCCATGATGGCGAGTACCATCTCGTCCGTTACAAGTTCAGCCTCCGCCGGATCCCCCGGCCCCGCCAGGATATGGAGGCTGCTGCTGTATGGGATGATATAGCGCTCAATCTCACGGCTGGTATAAAGAACGGACTGCCCTGGACCGCGTTCATGGCAAACGCCACCGCCAGTTCCTTGGAAATGGTGCTTTTCCCCACCCCGCCCTTGGGGCTGTACACGCTGATTATCCGCCGTGCTATTTTCTGTATGGGTTCTGGCTGGGCAAGCCTGGGATATCGGTATGAAATACCCGGTTCCTGGGCCGCTGGAGTTCTATAAGGATATTCCTGGAAAAATGCCGGTTCCTGAAGACGGGCGGTCTCTGTCCTCTGTCCGTAGACGACAGGTTCCGGCGCAGCCTGTCGAACAGCCCGCCCCGCTTGGCTGCCTGAAAACCGGACTGTTTCCGGCTCCCCGGAATATGCCGCTCCCGTTTCCGCCGGACGGTAGAAAGGGGGGTCTGTATCTGCCGGTACAGGCCGTCTGTCCGCCGCAGGGCTGCCAGTATACGGCGCCTCCATCCGCGGCATCATCTCTGGTTCCGCCCGGGGTGTTTTCCCTGCCTCTTTACAGGGCGCACCTGAGGGGCTTTCCGTTTCCACCGCATCCTTATCCCCAGTTCCGATCCCCAAATTTCCCGTTCCGGATGACGGAGGTTTTGGAGGAACACCGGTTTCTACACCAGGTTCCGCGTCCGTGCCTTCTTCTTGTCCTCTCCTCCTTTTGTCATCCGGTTCTTCTGCCTGCTCCCTCTGATGACCGGGCATTTCCGCCTCCCGTCCTTCTATATTTATAACATTCATTCCAAACAGCTCCGCCCCAATGCCCACTGAACCGTTTTCCCCACTTCTCACTGTCTCCCTGTCCAATAAGGACAGGCTTCTCATACGATCCTCTCTCGGCATCATTCCACTCCCTTTTATTCATTCTGCGCGGCCGCGGCTTCTGTGCCCGCCCCCGCGCTCCAGTAATCCGTAACCGTGTTTTCTTTTACCGGCGTGTAATCCTTCTTAAAGATGCGTTCTTCCTCCGGCACGCGGATATAGCTTCCCGGTTTTAATATGTTGGCCGTGACCGTCTCATAGGTCAGGCAGTGCACCAGGCTAACCGCCTCCGACGGTTCCAGTTCCACATACACGGACCGGATCTGTCCGTTCCCGTCCTCTGCCACCCCCAGAACTAACAGGTTCTCAAACACGAGGTCGGTTTCCCGCACTTCCCCCCTGGCAAGACTGGATAGCAGGTTGATACGGGATCCGACACGCACCCCGTCGGAAAGTCCCGGCACCGTCTCCACCGGCAGTTCCACAGAGACCATGTTTTCCCCCAGGCGGCTTTCCAGAGCCGTTCCTCCTGTAGTCACGGCCTGATTCATCGTAAACGGGGTGTGCGATACCACATCCATGACCAGCACGTCATCCCTGGACTTAAAATAAGCAATGTCATCCGCAGAAGCATATTTTGTCCCGCTGTTGGTGATGGCGTTATAGGTATCAACATCCATTTCTACCCGCAAGAAGTTGATATCCCCAATACGTGTCTCTTTCTCGTAGTCCCCATTAAATAGATACACGGGAACCCGCAGGGTATTTAAGTAGCTGTACAGCCCGAAACCGGTGACCGCTGCAATTGCGATGATCAGACAGAGAAGGAGCTTTGAATTTTTTCCAAGTCCTTTTTTTGTTCCATGGGAGCCCAACCTCCGGAATATCTGGTTTGTCCCAAGCGGGAACACTATATGGAAATCCTCAAACGAGGGAGCGGCAACCTCGTAAAGTGGTCCATTGCTCCTGAGCTTCCTGGCGCTCTTGAATTGGGAGATGAATTAGCTTCCCGTGGTATCCTGGCCTTAATGGGCCACAGTAATGCCAAATTTGATACTGTTAAACTGGCTGTTCAGCACGGATACACACAACTTACTCATTTCTATTCCGCCATGTCCACAATCACACGGGAGAATGGGCACAGGAAACTTGGCCTGGTCGAAGCCGGATACTTATATGACCAGTTAAACATAGAAATTATTGCTGATGGGATTCATCTACCACCAGAACTCTTAAAACTGATTGTCAAATGTAAGGATCACTCCCACATCTGGCTTCTGGGCTCAAAAGCACATGGAACTCCCGTCATTATCAAAGATGGAATCGCCAATATGCCAGCCTTTGACGGATTTGCCGGCAGTGTGGCTACTACGGATCGCTTGGTACGTGTCATGACCCAAAAAGCCGGTTTACCTGTTTGGGATGCCGTTCGCATGGCCTCTCTAAACCCGGCTATTTTTTTTGGCAAGCAAGATCAATACGGAAGCATTGCACCAGGTAAGTATGCCGATCTGTTGATTTTCGATGATGACATCCGCATTTCATCTGTTTATGTTGCAGGAATCAGACAATAGTATTGTAAAAGGAGAGCTTAGCATGAATATTACTGTAAACGTATCATCCACCCCGCAGGAACTGGGCAGTCATGCTGCCGCAGCAATTGCTAAATTATTAAATGATGCCGTCAAAGCCCAAGGCTATGCCCGCCTGGTTCTTTCTACCGGCGCTTCCCAGTTTGAAACACTCGACGCACTCGTAAAAGAACAAGTCGAATGGAAAAAAATATTGCCGAACTGACCACGAAACTGAAAGAAAATCCGATTGATGTAGGCGTAATCGGAATCCGCGAAAATGGCCATATTGCCTTTAACGACCCGCCTGCAGATTTTGAAACAAACACAGCCTACAAAATTATCACACTGGATGAACGCTGCCGGAAGCAGCAGGCAGGTGAAGGATGGTTTGAAAACGTAGGAGCTGTGCCGAAGCAGGCCATCACCATGTGCGTAAAACAGATTATGTCCTGCCGCCATATTATCACAGCCGCACCACATAATGTAAAGGCGGAAGCAATTTGTAATACTATCACAAAACCGGTCGATCCAACCGTGCCAGCCACCATCTTAAAAACTCATCCGGACTGGCAGCTGTTTATTGATGACGCTTCTGCATCCCGGCTATTTGCAAATTAATTTTCAGACATGAGGTTTCTATAGATACTGTTAATCTTGAGACTGCCATACGACGGCTTCTTTCTGAAAAAATTGACAGCCATAGACTAAAACTACATCTATGGCTGTCATTTAAATTTTTCGAACCGTTCTTAACACGGCTGAGATGCAAATGTTCTAGAGTTCCCCGCCGTCGGGATGACTATCCCAAGCATTGCATGAGGTTCATGTCAAGACTGGCGGACAGCATAAAAGACCTATGTCGTGGTAAGGTCAATCCCACGAAAAAATGAGGCTAACCTCTGATACCCTTCCTTCGCCATGGAATGCTTATAGGGCAGCGATGGTGTGCCATCATCAAGGATTCGCTTGCATATCCAGGGCGACGGCTTTCGCCTACCAAGGCTTCTGCTGACTTCTCACAGTTCATTGTTACTACGGCTAACGGGACCGCCTGTGAGACCTGAGGCGCCGGAAGATATCTTCCGGCGCCTTTTTCCCAAAAATCCTCATGGTCATAATTCCGATAAACAGGACTTATACCAC
>ERZ507543.167-NODE-167-length-8807-cov-3.72669_pt1 | contig 8807 bp, 7 predicted proteins | sample MGYA00248695_ERZ507543 | MGnify/ENA primary metagenome ERZ507543 (study PRJEB26165, sample SAMN02676189) | human gut metagenome | isolation source: stool | host: Homo sapiens | place: USA | study: EMG produced TPA metagenomics assembly of the C.diff FMT (human gut...
CATCATATATCTGTGGAGATAAGACAGAGAGATTCCTTACGTTTATTCCTGTGGTCTCTTTTACGGAATGTATGGTGCTTGGAGAAGAAAACCAGCTGTCAAACAGAACGTATCGTTTATAACCTATGGTTCTTTTGTCAACGACAGATGCTTCGTTTATCCTGTCTTTCTTGTTTTCGGAAGTATTTCAATTCAAATAGGGGCCATATTTTGTGCAATATGATGCTCTTTTCTGTGATGCGCAATCATTTTATACATAATTGTGCCTTATTTTTCCTACTTAGCCTGAATGTTACGGCATTATTCACAACAACAAAAAATCCTGATGACAGTTTCTTCCCAAACCGTCATCAGGATTCTTCCTTTATTCTGTTATCTGCTGCTGTCCGATACGAGCTCCCGGCCTCACACCCAGCCGTCTATCACATCAATGGAGAATTTAAAATGGTCCTCCGGCATGCCCTGTTCCTTAAGCCGCCGTCTGATGGTCTTCATATAATGGTTTGATATGGCCCTGCATATATCCTCCGTATTCCCGGTTCGGCACACGTCCACCAGCTCCTTGTGGATAGGGTACTGGCGGTCAATCATGGCCCTGCTGTCGGGATTGCCCGCATAATAATTGATGGCGTTTCCATAGTTTAAGTCCGTCCATCCCTTTATCAGCCGCGGCAATCCGGTGGATCGTATGACAGCCTCATGAAGCGTGTTATCACAGGCAATGGATTTGTTATAATCCGTATCCTTTAAATCCCTCATAGACTCCAATGCCGCATCCATCTCCGCAAAGGCAGCCTCTGAAAACACTCCCCTGCACAGCTTCACTGCCAAAATCTCATAGGTGGCCCTCAGCAGATAAATCTCGTAAATGTCCTCCAGGGTGATATTCCTCACCGAACATCCCACATTTCTCACATATTCCACCAGACCTTCCTGTTCCAGCTGTCTCAGGGCCTCCCGAATGGGACCGCGGCTCACCCCAAGTTCGTCCGAAATATCCTGTTCAATAATTCTCATTCCCGGCACCAGCTCGTGGTTTAAAATTTTCATACGAATGACGTCCACTACATTTTCACGCAGTGTCTGATACGTTAATTTTCCCATAAAAGCAATTCCTTTTCATAATCCAACAACAATTCTCAAGTATTCTGTCACTAAATAATATTATCATAAGAAAATCCCAGGGTAAACATGTTGGCTGAAAAAATGGCAAAACTCCGGCACCTTATACCACAAGCGCCGGAGTTTGTCTTAGGCTTACGCCTTTCTTATGTTTACAGGCCGCATATACCCTTTACCACATAGGATACAAAGATGCCCACATAATTTCCGCAGGCCCCGGCTATTACTCCCATGATTAAGCCGACGTTAATCAGGGATTTCCAGTCCGCACCTGCCGCGGTCAGGGATGAGGTTGGTCCGTCTACAATACATCCCACCATGGACAGGATCACATACTCATACTTAATCTTAAATATGCGGCAGATAATAAGGTGCAGTACGATACATCCAATCAGCATGAACAGTACATACAGGGTCATCATGAGCGCGGATCCGATAAACTGCTGCAAATCCACCGCAAATCCAATGGTTGCAAGGAAGGTCAGGGAAATAAACAGACCCAGGTCAAGATTTCCGCGCAGCTTCTGGACAGGTTTTAACTGTGCCAGCCCGATGGATACCGTGGTAAGAATCAGAAGCCGTCCCGCCTTCCAGAAGGTATCCGGAAAAATGGACTGCGCAATCACAGTACATACAAAGGACACGCCGAAACCAATGGTTAAAAGCCATGCAATATCCCGGATGGACCATCTCTTATCGGACATCAGTGGCTCGTCATCTCCGTCGTCCAGCTCCTCTTTTGTAAACTGATACGGCCACAGCTTATTCCAACGCTTGGAAGCCTTCAGGATGACCGGAGCAGCAAACAAAAATACCATTAATGGGGTGGACACCACATAATCGGCTGCGTTGGCTGCCGCAAGAGTCTCACGTGAACAGTCCAGACCCGTTGCGATGGCTGTCAGGTTAGGGGTTCCGCCTGTGTAAGTGCCTACAAACATGCCGGCGCACTTCCAGCCCTCGGTAATCCTTGGGGCAAAAATGAATCCCAGTATGATGGCAATAAAACATACGGAAAAAATAGCGGATATCAGAGCAATGACCGGCTCCCTGTTCAGCTTTTTCAGCTCACGCATGTTCATGCTGAGCAGACAGATGGATATGGCGGGCGTCACGCAGTACGTAGACAACGCGCTGTAAAAATCATGTGAAATAGGCACCACATGGGTGTTGGAAAGAATGATTCCCAATACAACAACGGTCAAAACCGGCCCCAGTGACTTAAATACTTTGAATCTCTGTAACCAAAGCGCAAATGCTACCATGATTAAAATCACGAATATCAGGCCTTCGGTACGTGTAATAAGTGCTCCCATCTCTTTTTCCTCTTCACCTTTCATATGTATTGACGATTGTAGATTGTGGATTGTGGATTGTCAACAATCTGTATTAACACAATATTAACACAGCTTTCAAATATATTCAATATCTAAAAGTAAAAACTCTATTTTTTATGCATATTTCCAATTTCTGTTGATTTTTCGGGATGAATCAGGCCTGACTGTCTTCCCGCGCCGGATACGAATATTTAAAAAGAGAAAAATCCCGCGGACAAACCCATATGGCCTGTCTGCGGGACTCACTCTGCATATTATATTCAGACTGTATTATATTGAGAATGCGCGATACCCCGGCAAACTACACAATGCCCTGTCCCAGCATAGCCTCAACCACCTTCTCAAATCCGGCGATATTGGCACCAGCCACATAGTTGCCGGCAACTCCGTAGCGCTCTGCCGCCTCTGATACCTTTGCAAAGATATTTACCATGATTGTGTGAAGCTTATCATCCACTTCCTCAAAGGACCATGACATCCTTAAGGAGTTCTGGCTCTGCTCCAGTCCGGATGTTGCCACGCCGCCCGCATTGGCAGCCTTGCCCGGCATGAAAAGGATCTTCTTCTCCACAAACAGGTCTGTGGCTTCTCTGGTGGAAGGCATGTTAGCGCCCTCTGCCACAGCAAAGCATCCGTTGGCAAGAAGTGTCTGGGCATCGTCAAGATTCAGCTCATTCTGGGTTGCGCATGGAAGGGCGATATCACATGGGATGCTCCAGATTCCTCTGCCCTCTGTATACACCGCGGTTGGAACCTCATCCGCATACTCCTTGATACGTCCTCTGCGCACTTCCTTGATTTCCTTGACAATATCCAGCTGAATGCCGTCCTTGTCATAGATATAGCCGTTGGAATCACTTAAAGCCACTACCTTTGCTCCCAGCTGCTGCGCCTTCTCAGTTGCGTAGATAGCCACATTGCCGGAACCTGATACAACTACGGTCTTGCCTGCCATATCCTTGCCGTTGTGCTTTAACATCTCGTTCAGAATGTATACCAGGCCATATCCGGTTGCCTGGGTCCTGGCCAGGGAGCCGCCAAAGGTAAGTCCCTTGCCTGTAAGAACGCCCTCATATAATCCTGTGATTCTCTTATACTGCCCGAAGAGGTATCCTACCTCCCTGCCGCCTACACCGATATCTCCGGCCGGGATATCCGTATCCTTGCCAATGTGGCGGTACAGCTCTGTCATGAAGCTCTGGCAGAAAGCCATGACCTCACGGTCTGATTTACCCTTGGGATCGAAGTTGGATCCGCCCTTGCCGCCGCCCATGGGGAGGCCCGTCAGGGAGTTCTTAAGTGTCTGCTCAAAACCAAGGAACTTAAGAATGCTCTGGTTTACAGATGGATGGAAACGTAAGCCGCCCTTATATGGTCCGATGGCGCTGTTGAACTGCACCCTGTATCCCTTGTTTACCTGGACTGCCCCATTGTCATCTATCCACGGTACCCTGAAGGAAACAACTCTTTCCGGCTCCGTGAAGCGCTCAAGGATACCTTCTCTGCGGTACTTTTCCTCATTGGCATCGATGACCAGCTTTAAGGAATCCAATACTTCCTTCACAGCCTGATGGAACTCCGGCTCACCCGGGTTCTGCGCTACAACTCTCTCGTAAATCTCATCAACGTATGACATTTCAATCTACCTCCTGGATTTTTGTTTGTGAAGTGTGGGGATGCTGTGCCGGCAGTGGATCCGGCACACACTTTAGAAAAAGTATAGCAAGTTAATATGCTAAAGTCAAGAAGTATGTAAACCGATTAAAATCCAACTTACCGGATTTTACCGCATTTTTACCGGATATTTCATCATTTACTCCCCTGAAGCCTGTCCGGAAATCCCCTTCGTCCCCCTTATATTCTCCAGGCAGAACAGCTTTTTATTCTCCGAACCGCACTGTGTCACCTTAAAATTAAGCAGATTTCCTTCCCCGGTACAGAATTCCATGGCATCCAGAATCCGCGTCACCGTGGACCGGTTCATAAGCTGCTCCTTCTCCATGGCAAAGGGTCCAAACTCCCTGTTGACAAACTGCGTTATCTCTGTAATGGAAAGAGGTTTCTCCTTTGTGGCATGATTCTCCAGAATATTGACAATCAATAGCGGAAACATGGTCTGATGCATGTGAATCTTCCTCGCTTTCCGCATCAAAAAGGGCCTTCCGCTGCCATGGTATAAATAACTGCCGGCACCGGCCTGCTCCTTAGCGGGGAGCCGCATTCGACCACTCTGCCACATCTGCTGATTGTGGGCCCATGCCATCATGGGCCCACCCGGAACCAGTCTGTCAACAGCCCTGATGCGCCGGGTTGGATTCGAGCCAACAATGTTCACCACCTGGGTCACGGTTTTACAGACCGCTTGCTTCAACCATTTGCATACCGACGCTTATTCGCAAACCGCAGGGCTATGCACTCATCCGGCAGCGCTGCCTTCACTACCCTGGAGGCAAACTTCTCATCCTTCATAAGGATTTCCTCCGGTATTTGGCATGTCCTGACCTCCCCTGTCATGGGCACTGTCTGTACCTCATATCCCAACATGTTTAAGTAAGAATACTTGCCTGCTGTCAACATTTCCACAAACCGGCCATCCTTCATCAGGCAGCCGCATTCCTGCTCTTTGATTATATATTTCTTTAGTTTGATGGAAAAGGCGGATGCCCGGCTCCATTCTCCTGCTGCGGGCGCCTCCTTGATTTTTCCCGGCCCCGGCATACTGCCGCGGCCTTCTATCCCTTCACCACACCTATGGTCTTAAGGCGCTTCACAGGAACCACCAGATCCTGCTGGTTATCCATAACCTCCTCGATGTTCTTATAGGCAAACCGGCTCTCCTCCGCCACGTCAGCCTTTCCCTTCTTACCCAGAATCACACCCTGTTTCTGTAAATCCAGAATGACTTCCTCACAGGAAAATGCCTCCATGGCGCCTTTTCTCGAATACTGCCGGCCGGCTCCATGGGATGAAGAGCAGAAGCTCTCCAGATTTCCTTTTCCCATGACCACATAGCTGTAAGAACCCATGGCCCCCGGAATCACGGCTAATTCTCCGTTCTGAGCGCTGACAGCGCCCTTCCTGTGGACCCACACATCCTTTCCATAGTGGTTTTCAAAGGAGGCATAATTGTGGTGGCAGTTTATGTCATGGGAGAATTCCAGTGAAAGTTCGGTATACTTGCCAATCCATTTTTCCATAATGGCTTTCACGGCTAACATCATCTTTTCCCTGTTCTCTTTGGCAAAATCCATGGACAGCTGCATCCAGTTCAGGTATTGTTTCCCCTCTCTGGTGTCCACCGGCAGGAAGGCCAGCCTGTATTCATCCGGCACAGAGCTGAACCATGTCTGGTTTAGCTGTCTTGCCTTATAGTGGAAGTAATCGCAGACCGACTTTCCGAAATGGCGGCTTCCCGAGTGAATCATCACAGCCAGATAACCGTCGTCGTCCTCCTGGAGCTCAATAAAATGATTTCCGCCTCCCAGCGTACCGATTTGGTAATATCCTGCCTCCAGCTGTCCCAGAAGCTCCGCATCCTCCTCATACCGGTCCATTTCCTCAAAGGCGCAGTCCATGGTATAGCTGGGCATCATGGTCTTATGGTGTGCAAATCCCACGGGCACGTTGCGCATGATATCGCCTACGATAGCCTGGATGAGGGAACCGTTGCCCGTGATAACCTCTCTGATGTCAGCCACCCTGATGTTGGTCTCCGTATAAGCCATGCCGCAGCCGATGTCCACGCCCACAGCATTGGGAATGACCACGCCGTCCGCCGCAATGACGCCTCCAATGGGCATTCCCTTTCCGGCGTGTGTATCCGGCATCAGACTCACCCACTTGTGAAGGAAGGGAAGCTGTGAAAGATGATATGCCTGTTCCAGGCAACTGCCTTCCAAATCCTTGCGTTCCTTCAGCCATACCCTTACCGGAACCTTCATATTTTCTTTTTCATACATCACAAACATATATCTCACATCCTTTCTTCCTCACTCTGTACGCCGTCAATGGATTTTGGGATGAATCCCTCCCTGCCGGCGCCGTGGTAATCTGTCTTACCGTTCATATATTTGCGTATGTATCTTAACTACATGCTTATAATACCCGCTCTTAACGTGGGTATCATTTAAAAAAAGCTGCGAACTTCCATTATTTACTATAAATTTTATATTTAGAAGTATTCTGTAATAGCAGGTGTGTTAACTTGACAAAACAGACCATTACATTAAAATGAAAGATAATAATATATAAAACAGACTTATCAGAAATCCACATACAGGAGGGGACAGCCATGGCTGAATTCCAGGAATTAATAAAGAACTTTGACCGCATCCGGGACTATATGCGCCAATTTTACGTATACGGGTTCAAGGTAAGGAACGATTTCAGCGAAAAGAGCTCCCGGACCTATGACAATGAACGCCGCCGCATTGAGAGCTGGCTCTCCCGGTACACAAAGTCCGATTACACCTCCAAGGGAAAGCATGTCTACATCAATGTGGACAGCAAGACCATCCCCCAAAATCCCCTGTACGCCGCCTGGAAGTCCAAAAGCTTTACAGACAATGACCTGATGCTCCATTTCTTCATTCTGGACCTTTTATGGGATTGTCCGGATGGCATGTCGTCCGGCGCTGTAACCGACCTCATATCCCATAACTATGGAGTGGTATTTGACACCCAGACCGTGCGCCTGAAGCTGAAAGAATATGAAACCCTCGGAATACTGGTATCCCGTAAGGACGGCAAGACCCTGTCCTACGCCCTGGCTTCCCTTATGCCCATGGAAACAGACCCCCGGCGCGTAAATTCCAGTGTCATGGAACCGGATGAGACAGAGGACGGGGAACAGAACCTGTGGCAGTGCCTCACCACAGCCGTGAAATACTTCCAGGAGGCCACCCCCTTTGGCTACATAGGCAGCACCATCCTGGACCGTCAGGATGAATCCAATGATTTGTTTCAATTCAAGCACCATTTCATCGTACATACGCTGGAGGACGGCATTCTGGCCGACATACTGACCGCTGTCCGTGAACAGCGCTTGATCCGGTTTGAGAACAAAAGCAGCCGCAGCGGACAGATTTCCACCCTGTCAGGGGTTCCCCTGAAGATATTTGTCAGCACCCAGACCGGGCGCAGGTATCTGTGTCTGTATCTGCCGGAGCGCCGCCGCTTCAGCAACTCCCGGCTGGACTCCATCACCCGTGTGACTCTTCTGGAGCCATGTACATTTTATGAGGAAGTACTCCGTGATTTGGAAAAGAATAAGGAGAAATGCTGGGGCGTGTCTTTTGGAGGCGGTGCAAGCCGAATGGAGGAGGTCTGTATCAAGCTCTATATAGACGAGGAAAAGGAACCTTACATCCTAAACCGTCTTTACCGTGAAGGCCGGGGAGGAGAGGTCCTAAAGATACGTGAGAACCAGTTTCTCTACACGGGTACATTTTTCGATACCAATGAAATGCTGTCCTGGGTCAAAACCTTTACGGGCCGTATCATGGACATTCAGGGCACGAATTTATTTTCCATAGCCAAGATAACCCGCGATTGGGAAAAGATGTATGAGATGTACTGCGGGAATGAGGAGTAGAATACCATGGAATTATTTCATAAAATATACAGCTGTTATTACAATGTGGTCCGCCACATACTGGATAAAGCCTGGCACAGCCCCATAACCAGGCAGGACATGGAGGATATATGCCGTGCTTACGGATTCCAGGAAAGCGCCCTGTCCATTATCCCCAAACTGACGGACGGTACATGGGCCCTTCTGGAGGAACAGGACAAACATACCTTTACGTCCCGTCTGGAACACGCCGTTCCCACCGTCCCCCTTACGAACCTCCAAAAAGCATGGCTGAAATCCCTGATGCAGGACCCCCGTTTCCAGCTGTTTTTCACAGACGGACAGTTGGAACTTCTGGCCCGGGAATGGGACGGTCTTCCCTCCCTTTACCGTGAGGATGATTTTTACTGCTATGACCGCTACAGGGACGGGGACTCCTATGGTTCCCCCGACTACAGGAAGCATTTCCAGGCCATTCTCAAAGCGATTCAGGAGGAACGCGTTCTTCTGGTGGCCTATGAGGGAAAACACGGCCGTGTCCACTCCTTTGAGGCCGCCCCTTACCAGCTTCAGTATTCCTCCAAGGACGATAAATTCCGGCTCTGCTGTCTCCAGTTCCACAGGAATACGTTCAGCCGCAGCACCATACTGAATGTAGCGCGGATAAAGGACTGCCACGTCACCGCCAAAGCATGTCCCGGCGACCTGGAATCCCGCTGTTTCCAGCCTGTTCAGAAGGCTTCTGAACCAGTGGTTCTGAGATCGGAAGAGCACAC
>ERZ507543.168-NODE-168-length-8718-cov-3.81231_pt1 | contig 8718 bp, 7 predicted proteins | sample MGYA00248695_ERZ507543 | MGnify/ENA primary metagenome ERZ507543 (study PRJEB26165, sample SAMN02676189) | human gut metagenome | isolation source: stool | host: Homo sapiens | place: USA | study: EMG produced TPA metagenomics assembly of the C.diff FMT (human gut...
TCTCACGGCCACTACTCGACTGAAGTTACCCAATATATCAAGAATCATCATTTTGATATCGATTTTACAGAACAAGATCAAATAGCATTTGAAAAATTGAAGAGTGATTTTATTTCGTTTAGTTATTATGCAAGTAACGTTGTTGATTCAACCAAAATTCCACAGGGAACGATGCCTAATCGTTATCTAGATTATGGAGGGGTCGAAAATCCATATTTAAAGGCTACAGATTGGGGATGGAACATTGATCCATTAGGATTCCGTGATGTTATCACTAAGACTTACAACGAATACGGTATTCCCATGTTTCCAATTGAAAATGGTATCGGTTATCGTGAAATATTCGATGGGACAGAGATTCAAGATGATTACCGAATTGAATATCATCGTGACCATATCCAAGCGATGATTGATGCGGTTGTGGAAGATGGTGTACCAGTCTTAGGTTATCTTGGTTGGGGATTAATCGATATTCCTAGTTCTTCTGGAAATATGGAAAAACGCTATGGGATGGTGTACGTAAATCGTGGTAATCACGAGTTGCGTGATATGAAACGAGTCCCTAAGAAGAGTTATAAATGGTTTAAAAAAGTTATTGAAACTAATGGGAACGATTTAGAAAATGATCTTTAATGGGAGGATTTAAAATGGGTAGTTCGAACAAAGAATCAGTCAATGATAAGATGCAAAATTCTAAATTCATTGCTAAGTTCACTGAAATCTCAGTTAAAGTCGGAAACTGGGTATATCTCCGTTCACTCCGTGACGCTTTTGCCGTCATTTTACCAATGTTTATTGTAGCCGGAATTGGGGTACTATTAAATAACGTTGTCTTTACCTGGTTTTTGAGTGGAGATATGCTGACAAAATTCCAAGTGATTGGAAACGCCATTGTTAATGGGACGTTAAATGTAGCCGGAATTTTAGTTGCGCCAATGATCGGTTATAGCCTTGCTCGTAATAAAGGCTTTAATAATCCAATTGCGGCTGCTGCGATGTCTTTAGCAAGTATTTTCATCCTAATGCCAGGAAGCATTCAGTTAGGAACGGTTGCTTCAGCAGGGGCAAAAATGGCGACGGTCACAGGTGGACTTAGTTATTTGAATACGGGAACGCAAGGAATGTTTGGTGGGATTTTTGTTGGGCTGATTGCAACCGGCCTCTTTATCAAACTTGCCTCGATTAAAAAGTTACAAATTCACTTAGGGGAAAATGTACCACCAGCAGTTTCTGCTTCATTTAGTGTTTTAATTCCAGCCATTTTATTAATGTCGTTTTTTGCTATTATCGCAGCGTTGCTGGCAGGATTTTTCAACACCGATTTAATCAACTTAATTAAAACTTGGATCCAAGAACCTTTACGAGGCTTTAATACAAGCATTGTGGGTTACTGTGTAATTTATACTTTAGCTAATTTCCTTTTTGGTTTAGGTATTCATCAAACCGTATTATCAGGTGCATTGCTTGATCCCCTTGTATTAGTTAATATGAACGAAAACATGACTGCTTATGCACATCACCAAGCCATTCCAAATATTATTACAACTTCATTTGTAAGTAATTACACCTTAATCGGTGGTTCAGGTAGTACGATTGCGTTGATTATTGCTATTTTAATTTTTAGTAAAGCTAAATCTTCTCGTCAAATTGCTGGTTTATCGTTGGCACCAGGAATCTTTAATATTAATGAACCGATGATTTTTGGTTTTCCAATTGTCTTTAATTTACCTTTGATTATTCCATTTGTTTTATTCCCAGTTGTTGGGAGTTTGATGGGTTACTTTGCTACACTTTGGGGCTGGGTCAGTCGAACAGTAGTATTAGTACCATGGACAACTCCTCCTTTAATCGGACCATATCTTTCAACAGCCGGAGACTGGCGCGCAGTTATTTTACAAATCTTAATTATTGTGGTCGGAGTATTCTTATACTTACCATTCTTGAAGATTAGTGAACGCGTTTCTGAAATTCAAGCTGAAGAAAATCTATAATTGGTCAAAAAATTAACAAAAAAATCAAAACCTCAAACTAATTATCAGAATTAGTTCGAGGTTTTTTAGTCTTTTAAAGCTAGTCTTTTTATCCTGTAAAAATTAACAATATTATATAAATGTGTAAATTTAATGTTGAGGTTTGAACAAAATTGCACAAAACCAAAATTCAATTTAAAACATTTTAAACCCAAAAAATAGCCCTAAAACGGTTCAAATGTGCTATCATAAAGATGTACTTAGAAAGCGCTTCCATTAGCGTGATAAGGGGGTTTAGATTGTGCGATACGTCACATACATGGGAACAGATGCGTACACTAATATTGCAACGGACACATGGCTACTAAATAATTTAAATGCCAAGGAACCAGTTTTTGCACTTTGGCAGAATAATAATGCTATTATTGTTGGTCAGAATCAGAATACTTTTGGGGAAGTTAACCAAGATTTTGTTGATGAACACCAAATTGAGGTTGTCCGGCGAGTGACGGGCGGTGGCGCAGTTTACCATGACTTAGGTAATCTGAACTTCACCTTATTTGTACCAATTGAATCAGCAGCAAATGTTGATTTTAAAAAGTTTTCTGAGCCCGTATTAAGAGCTTTACATACTTTAGGGATTGATGCCGAGGCTTCCGGTCGAAATGATCTGTTAGTCAATGGTAAAAAAATCTCTGGTGTAGCCCAGCGCTATGCCAAAGGATACTTAATGCATCATGGAACATTGCTATTTGATAGTAATGTAGATACCATGGTTCGTTCCTTAAATGTAGCGGATGAAAAATTCATTTCAAAAGCTGCTAAATCGGTCCGAAGTCGAGTAGGAATGATCAAAGATGCAGCTCCAAAAGGGTTAACCCTTCAAGATTTCTGGGATGCGGTTCAGTACGAATTAACCGATCACGGGAAAGACCAAGAGATTGTGTTAACTCCGCAACAAAAACAGGAGATTATCCAACTAACGGCTGATAAGTTTTCAACTTGGGACTGGAATTATGGTCGTTCACCAGAATTTAACTTTAAGAACCATGCTAAATATGACGGTGGAATTATCGATGTTCAAGTCCAAGCTGAGGGTGGAACCATACGTGATATCAATTTCACGGGCGATTTCCTTGGTTTACGCGATTGGCGCGAAATCAAAGACCAATTTATTGGGTTACCATTTGAAACTGCAGAGATTAAGACCGTCTTTGAACGTAACCATGAAGGCCGGTACTTCGGAAACATTACGGATGATGAATTAATTAAATTATTTGAAGCTTAGGAGGTTTAGTTATGGCTGTAAAAGATGACAATAAACAAGTGTTAGATTTCAATCTTCAAATGGAAAAACAAACAGACAGTTTTCCAATGCTACAAGTTCTAAAAAATGATGGTGAGATTGTAGACGAGGATGCCCTTAAAGAGGCTGGTTTGAATGAAGATCAGCTCGTTGAACTTATGAAACAGATGGTATTTAGCCGTGTACTACATGAACGTTCCACTAAACTAGCAAAACAAGGACGCTTAGGTTTCTATGCTCCAACAATTGGGGAAGAAGCCTCTCAAATTGCTTCAAATTATGCGTTTGAAAAAGGAGATTGGCTTTTCCCAGGTTATCGTGATATTCCGCAATTAGTAATGAAAGGTTGGCCAATTTATAAGGCTTTCTTGTGGTCACGTGGCCATTATGAAGGAAATGAATTTGACGATGTTAATGGCTGGATGCCACAAATTATTATCGGTGCTCAATATGTTGAAGCTGCTGGTGCAGCCCTAGGTTTGAAGATGCGTAAACAACCTAATGTGGCTTATGCCTACACTGGTGATGGTGGTACTTCGCAAGGTGATTTTTACGAAGGAATGAACTTTGCTGGCGCATATAACGCACCCGCCGTATTCTTCTCACAAAATAATGAATACGCTATCTCAACACCACGTAAACTACAAACTAAGGCTCCTCATCTAGCAGCTAAAGGTTGGGCAGCTGGTCTTCCAAGTTTGGTTGTGGATGGAATGGATCCAATTGCAATGTACCTAGCATCCAAGAAGGCACGTCAATGGGCAGTTGATGGTAATGGACCTGTATTTATTGAAACAATTACCAATCGTTTGGGTGCACACTCGATGTCTGGTGATGATCCACTTCGTTACCGTACTCAAGAAGAAATTGATGAATGGACTAAGAAAGAACCACTTATCCGTTTCAGAAAATATCTTGAAGGATTGGGCCTCTGGTCTGAAGAAATTGAAAATGACTGGACCGAAGTGGTTAATGAACAAATTGATGACGGCGTAAAACAAGCAGATGGAATCGATAAACAAAAGATTTCAGACTTTATTGAACAAACTCTAGAGGTTCCAGGACAAGCTGCACAAGAACAAATTAACAAATTTAGAGGGGAGGGCAAGTAATCATGGCACAAAAAACATATATTCAAGCGATTACTGAAGCTCAAGATTTAGCTCTTGCTAACGATGAAAATGTAGTTATCTTTGGTGAAGACGTTGGTAAAAATGGTGGTGTATTTAGAGCTACGGATGGTCTTCAGGCGAAATATGGTGAAGATCGGGTTTTCAACACCCCACTAGCTGAAAGTGGAATTGGTGGAATGGCAATTGGGATGACAACCCAAAACTACCGTCCAATTATGGAAATCCAATTCTTCGGCTTTGTATATGAAGTTATGGATTCACTTGCAGGACAGATGGCACGTGGACGTTTCCGTTTCCATGGAACACGTACATTTCCAATTGTGGTTCGCTCTCCTTATGGCGGTGGAACTAAGACTCCTGAAATGCATGCGGACTCCTTGGAAGGTTTAGTAGCTCAAACACCTGGTCTACGAGTAGTTATGCCAGCTACTCCAGCAGATGCTAAAGGATTGTTACTATCAGCTGTTGAAAGTAATGATCCGGTAATCTTCCTTGAAAATCTTCGTTTATATCGTTCAATTCGTGGCGATGTTCCAGAAGGTTACTACACCACACCATTGGATAAGGCCAATGTGATTCGTGAAGGTAAGGACGTATCAATTATCACCTATGGTGGAATGGTACATACAAGCTTAGCGGCCGCAGAAGAACTTGCTAAAGACGGCATTGACGCTGAAGTTGTAGATTTGAGAACGGTTAGTCCACTCGATCTCGACACAATTGGAGAAAGCGTTGAAAAGACTGGTCGAGTTGTTGTAGCTCAAGAAGCACAACGGCAAGCTGGTATTGGTGCGATGGTAATGAGTGAAATTAGTGAACGCTTCATTATGAGTTTGAAAGCACCAATCGGACGGGTAGCTGCTCCAGATTCAGTATATCCATTTGCCCTTGCTGAAAATGAATGGTTACCAAAAGCAGACGATATCATCGAAAAAGTTAAGGAGGTCGTGAACTTTGACTGAAATTTTTAAGATGCCAGATATTGGCGAAGGAATGGCTGAAGGCGAAATTGCAAACTGGTTAGTAAAAGTCGGCGATACGATTAAAGAAGAAGATGCAGTAGCTGAAGTTCAAAATGATAAGCTATTACAAGAAATCCTTTCTCCTTATGGTGGAAAAATTACAAAACTTTTCGTAGAAGCGGGAACGGTGGTTAAGGTTGGCGAACCATTGATTGAATTCGACGGTGACGGAAGTGGCGCTGGTGCTGAAAGTGAAGCACCTAAAGAAACACCAGCATCTACAGAACCGGAACCAGAATCAAGCGCACCAGTTAACCAAACTGCACCTGAAGTAACCAAGGTAGGTGCAGAATATACTTCAAATGGACAATTGTTAGCAATGCCATCTGTACGAGAATATGCTAGAAAAAATGATATTGATTTAACTCAGGTGCCAGCAACTGGACGGCATGGACATATCACCATGGCTGATGTGGAGAACTTTAAAGCAAGTCCTGCATCAGCACCTACAGCAAGCCCAGCCCCAGCTGCTTCAGTTCCAGAAACAGAATCAGAAAAGGCGCCAAGCGCCCCAGTTACTCCGGCTGCGCCAGCTGAAGTTAAAGCTGGACGGGTACCATTGTCACCAGTTCGTAAAGTAATAGCTAAGACTTTAACTAACCAAGTTCAAACGATTCCACATGTAACAATCATGGATGAAGTAGAAGTTTCTAAGTTAATGGATCTACGTAACCAATTTAAGGAACAAGCTAAACAAAAAGGTTACAAGCTAACCTATATGCCATTTATTGCGAAAGCCCTTGCTGGAGCAGCACATAAGTACCCTGAACTTAGTGCAATGGTTGATATTGAAAAACAAGAAATCGTTTACTACGAAGATACAAATGTCAGTTTCGCAGTTGATACTGATAATGGACTTTTCGTACCAAACGTTAAGAATGTTAAATCAAAATCAATTATGGAAGTTGCACAAGAAATTGATGACATGGCCATCCGTGGTCGTGCCGGTGATTTGAAGCCTAATGAACTTAAGGGTGGTACAGTTACTATCACCAATATTGGTTCAGAAAGTGGAAGTGGATTCTTCACACCAATTATTAATCCAGGTGAAAGTGCAATTCTTGGAATTGGACGAATTCGTAAGACTCCAGTGGTTAACGAAGATGGTGAGTTAGCAGTTGGAAATACATTAAAACTATCACTTAGCTTTGATCATCGTTTAATTGACGGTGCTCTAGCACAAAAAATTATGAATGAGCTGAAGGCACTTTTGAGTAACCCTGCCTACATGCTAATGGAGGTGTAGTCATGGTAGTTGGTACACAAGCAATTAACGTTGATACTTTAATTATTGGATCTGGTCCTGGTGGATACGTTGCTGCTATTCGAGCAGCTGAATTAGGACAAAAAGTTGTGATTGTTGAACGTGATTATATCGGAGGAGTTTGTTTGAATGTTGGATGTATTCCATCTAAAGCTTTGATTCAAGCTGGACATCTCTACTCAACTTTACAACATGGTAATCCATTTGGAGTTTCGGTATCAGAATCTAAAATTGATTTTACTAAAACTCAAGAATGGAAACAAAATCAGGTTGTTAACAAACTAACTGGTGGAGTGGAACTCTTACTTAAGAAACACAAAGTTGAAATTGTGCGAGGAGAAGCTTACTTCAATGATAACGAAACGGTTAACGTAATCAACGGAGATGATTCCCATGTATATCGCTTTAAGAGAGCTTTGATTGCCACTGGTTCTCGTCCAGTTGAAATCCCACACTTTAAGTTTAGTGGTCGAGTAATTGATTCCACTGGAGCCTTGAACTTAAAAGATGTTCCAGAACATCTCATCATTATTGGTGGTGGGGTGATTGGAGCGGAACTGGCTGGAGCTTACATGAACCTTGGTTCAAAGATTACCATCATTGAAGGTTTGGATCACATTTTAAATGGATTTGATGGTGAATTGATTCAGCCAGTTTTGAATAACTTTAAGAAAAATGGAGTCGAAATTGTTACTGAAGCTACAGCGGTTGAGGCAAACCAAACTGACAAAGATGTTACAGTAACCTATGAAGCTGATGGAACAACCAAGACGGTTACCGGAGACTACTGTTTAGTTTCAGTAGGCCGCCGTCCTAACACAGATCAACTTGGTTTGAATAATACCAATATCAAGTTAAGTAAGCGTGGTTTAATTGAAATTAATGATTCCATGCAAACATCAGTTAAACATATTTATGCTATCGGTGATGTGGTCGCTGGACCAGCTTTAGCGCATAAGGCTAGTTTTGAGGCTAAGGTGGCAGCAGCTGCTATGGGTGGCGAAGATGCTCATGATACACATTATGTTTTGCCAGCCGTTGCTTACACAAACATTGAATTAGCAACTGTAGGTGAAACTCCACAATCTATTGCTGAAAAGAAGTTGGATGCTAAATCAAGTAAGTTCCCATTTGCTGCTAGTGGACGTGCCATGACTATGGACCAAACAGAAGGCTTTATCCGTCTAATTACGGATAATCCTACTGGCGGTATTATTGGAGCCCAAATTGTGGGTCCGGAAGCTTCTAATTTGATTTCTGAGCTAACTTTAGCGATTGAAAATGGATTAACAATTAAAGATATTGAATTAACCATTCATCCACATCCAACATTGGGTGAAGAAATTATGGATGCAGCAGAATTAGCTGCAGGACTACCAATTCACGTTTAAAAAGAATTTGAAATATATTACAGTCATAAGATAAATAAACGGACCGATTCCCGACATGCCAGCTAAGGAATCGGTCTTTCTATTATCTTAAAGGTGTATAATTAGTGCATTGATTCTGCATAATGCTAAAGGGAGTGTTACTTTTGAAAAGTTGGCGAGTAAGTAGTTGGGGCTGTTTCTTGATTTTTGTGATTGGTACAGTATTTTTATGGTTCAGAAAGACGGATGGAGCAGGTGTTCAGAATAGTTTACTTAATCAATTAGTTTCCATCGGAATTTGGGCTTTTATATTTATCATCATTTTGATTATCCATTTAATTTGGTGGTTTTCACTAAGAAAAAAATGATTTGTAATAAAAATAAACTCACTTATTTTGAATTTTAACTTCAAGATAAGTGAATTTTTTGTTCAAACCTGTTGACTTTAAAATAACAGGTGGTATGATTAAGCTGTTAATAATAAAAAAACAGCTTAAGGAGAATTATGAATATGAAATATGCAATTACTGCTGCAACAGGAAACTTTGGACAAATCGCGATAAAAAAATTAATTGATTTAGTAGGAACTGACAACGTAATCGCCATTGTTAGAAATCTAGAAAAAGGTCAAAAGCTACTTCCTAAAAGTGTAG
>ERZ507543.180-NODE-180-length-7748-cov-3.47212_pt1 | contig 7748 bp, 9 predicted proteins | sample MGYA00248695_ERZ507543 | MGnify/ENA primary metagenome ERZ507543 (study PRJEB26165, sample SAMN02676189) | human gut metagenome | isolation source: stool | host: Homo sapiens | place: USA | study: EMG produced TPA metagenomics assembly of the C.diff FMT (human gut...
ATAATGCATATCTATCACACCGAAAAAACAAGCTTTTAAAAAGTTCGCTGTAGTACTAGAGCGTGTCTGAAAATTCAACGAAGCAGAAAAACATCCGGTGGATCAACAGGGCGTCCTCCTGCCGTAAGGCAGGGCGGGCGCCCTTTGCACCTAATCTTCCAGCGCGTCCTTAAGTGCTCCCAGGAATTCCAGGTCGGATTGTTTGACCCGGATGTTGGATGCTATGGTCTGCCCGGTGCTGGATGTGACGGTAATTTCAATCAGTGTTCCCTCGTCCATGACCCCGTCTCTGGATGCGGCTTTGACAAATGACAGCATCTTGGGATGGTTGGCCTTGAACTGGTTCCAGGCCGGTTTTAATTGAAGAAGATTCATTGGATTCATAACATGCTCACCTCCAAACACGCTTTAGTTTACCATATTTTAAAGGCAGCGGTCCAGTCCTATTTTTCCACAGGGCGGTCCTCGTGGAAAAGGACGGGACGTATGGTCTTGTAAATGGTGCCCGTCTCGTGGTATTATGGTTAAAGATGCACATGAAAGGAAGAAATATGAAATTCATTCATTTATCAGACCTTCATATCGGAAAACGGGTCAATGGTTTTTCCGTGCTGGAGGATCAGAAATATATATTAGACCAGATACTCATGATTGCGGAGGAGGAAATGCCTGACGGCGTCCTCATAGCCGGGGATGTATATGATAAACCTGTGCCGCCTGCCGAGGCAGTGCAGGTCTTTGACGCTTTCCTGACCGGGCTGGCGGACCGGAATCTGCCCGTGTTTGTCATCAGCGGGAACCATGACAGTCCGGAGCGGCTGGCTTTTGGAGGGCAGCTTATGAAGGACAGGAGCGTTTATATGGCGCCTGTGTATGACGGTCATGTGGAGCCGGTTCATATGGAGGACAGGTACGGAAGCCTGTGGGTCTATATGCTGCCCTTTATAAAGCCTGCTGTTGTGAGGAGATGCTGGCCGGAGGAGGGCATTGAAACCTTTGATGATGCGGTCCGCTGTGCGCTGGGGCATATGACCGGACATAAGAAAGGGACAGATGACCGCAATATTCTGATTGCCCACCAGTTTGTCACCGGTGCGTCCTGCTGTGACTCGGAGGAGCTGTCCATCGGCGGCCTGGACCAGGTGAGCGCTGAGCTGTTCGATTACTTTGATTATGTGGCCATGGGACATATCCATGGACCCCAGAAGGTGGGAAGGGATACCCTGCGCTATAGCGGGACCCCCCTTAAATATTCATTCTCAGAGGTGAACCACAGAAAGTCAGTGACCGTGGTGGAGCTGCTGGAAAAGGGAAATGTGACCGTGAACACCCGTCCCCTCAAACCCCTCCATGATATGCGGGAGCTGAAAGGAAGCTATGAGGAGCTGACCAGCCGCGATTTTTACCAGGGTACGGCTGTGGATGATTACCTTCACATCACCCTTACGGATGAGGAGGATATACTGGACGCAATAGGCAAGCTGCGCTCCATTTATCCCAATGTAATGAAGCTGGATTATGATAACAAGCGCACCAGGGAAGGGAATGTGGTGGAAGCCGCCGCCAAGGCGGACAAGCCGCCCATTGTGCTGTTGGAGGAACTGTACCGGCTTCAGAACAACCAGCCCATGACAGGGCAGCAGACTGACTTTGCGGGAAAACTGATGGAAGAAATATGGGAGGGAAGCAGATGAGGCCGACAGAACTGATAATATCCGCATTTGGACCATATGCAGGTGAGGTTACCCTGGATATGGCCTCTCTGGGAGACCGGGGGCTTTATCTTATTACGGGTGACACCGGCGCGGGGAAGACCACTCTGTTTGACGCCATTGCATTTGCCCTTTACGGCAATGCCAGCGGGGACAGCCGCAAACCCAGAATGCTGAGGAGTAAATACGCCAGGCCGGATGCCAGGACCTATGTGGAGATGGGATTTTCCTATAATGGAAAGGAATACAGGGTGCGGCGCAATCCTGAGTATATGAGGGCAAAACAAAGAGGCGAAGGGGAGACAAGGGAGAAACCGGACGCAGAGCTTCATCTGCCGGACGGCAGGCTTGTTACAGGAGATAAGGCGGTAACTGTGGAGGTGGAAGGGCTTCTGGGCCTTAACAGGGAGCAGTTCTCCCAGATTGCCATGCTGGCCCAGGGCAGTTTTTCCAGGCTCCTGTCAGGCAGAACCGAGGATCGGGGCATCATTTTCCGGGAAATATTCAAGACAAAGCCCTATCAGCTGTTTCAGGAAAAGCTGAAGGACCGGACCAAGGGCCTGTATGGCCGTTACGCGGACAGCAGGAAGAGTATGGAACAGTATGCAGGAGGTGTTATCACAGAGGGCCATAGTGAGGAACTGAAGCTTCGCTGGAAGGAGGTGCCCCAGGGAAGCCTGGAAGCTCTTTTGGAGGTGCTGGACCAGCTGATTACGGCAGATGAGGCGCAGCAGCAGGAGAAAGACAAGGCCATGGCCCTGGTCAGGGATGAGATAGCTGCCCTTGGGATGGAGCTGGGGAAAATGCAGGGGGATGCCGCGGTCTGCCGGGATATGGCCGCTGCCGCGGATGTGCTCAGGGAGAATACGCCGGTTCTGGAGCAGGCAAGGGCCAGGTATGAGAGGGAGAAGGAACGCCAGGCTGACAGAGACGGCTTGATTGGCGATGTTACCAGGATGGAAGAAAACCTGAAAACCTATGACCGTTTTTACGCGCTTCAGGAGAATCTGAAGGCATGCAGGAAAGAGACAGAGAGCCTTGGAGACAGGCTGGAGCGGGCGGCCCTGGAGGAAAAGCAGTGGAAGGAACGAAATGACAGCGATGAGAAGACCCTGGAAACCCTTCGCCAGGCAGGAGAAGAGTATCAGGCGGCTCTGACGGCAGGGGAGCGGCTGCGTGAATACAGTGCGCGTATCGGGCTTCTGGCAGAGGAGCTGGCGCGGTACGGGCAGGAGAGGAGTAAGCTTGAGGCAGCCAGAGAGCGTTACAGGGCAGCCGACGGGGAGCGCCGGAGGGCAGACGATGCCTACCGGGAGATGTATCAGAGATTCCTGGATAACCAGGCTGGAATTCTGGCCTCGCGGCTCACAGAAGGCCAGCCCTGTCCTGTATGCGGCTCCGTCACCCATCCGGCGCCAGCACGGTATATGGAGGAGGGAAAGGAGGCAGCCAAGGACAAGGTAGACCGGCTTAAGGCTGTCGCAGGGGAAAAGGACAGGGAGGCTGCCAGGCTCAGCCTGGAAGCAGGAAGGCTGGCAGGCAGTCTGGATACCCGTTATGAAAGGATGAAGCAGCAGATTGATGCCGAGGTGGCTTCCTGGAAGGAGGACTGGCAGCAGCGGATTCACCAGGCGGAAGCCGCCGCCGGGGTATTGGCTTCGGAGACAGGGGATGAGCGGCAGGGACGCAGGTATTTCCTTGAACAGTGGGAACAGATGATGGGGCAGCTGAAAGGCCAGCTGGAGCGCCAGGCTGCCGTCCAGAAGGAGAAGATTCAGGAAAAGAAGAAGAGAAAAGAATATAAGGAAGCCATTGAAGGCAGAAGGGCCTTGGGGCGTCAATCCCTGGAAGCAGCCTCGGAGCTGAAACAGCAGGCCCAGAGGCTGCTGGCAGAGAGCCAGGCAAAGGAAAGGGAGCTGGAAAGCCGCCTTAAGGAGATGGAGTCCTCCCTGCCCTATGAAAACAGAACGGCCGCTCAGGCTGAGCTGGCAGAGAAGAAGGCATTTCTTGCCGGACTGGAAAAGGCGTTTAAGGATGCGGAGGAATCCTATAACCGGGTAAGCCGCCGGGTGTCGGACGCACAGGCCCGGCTGGAGGCGCTGGGAGGTCAGATGGCGGGGAAGGAGAGGCTGTCCATGGATTGTCTGGAGGAGCGGATGCAGGAGAACCGGCAGCGCCAGTCTGAGGCAAGGGAGAGGCTGACCGGTCTGGAGCAGGAGAAAAGCAGGCTTCACCACAGGCTGGAAACCAACCGCATGGCAAGGGAACGCATTACGCAGCAAAAGGCGTCCATGGAAGAGATACAAAAGGAATGGACGTGGGTCAAGGCCCTTTCCGATACAGCGGCAGGAGAAGTGGGGGGAAAGGAAAAAATTACCTTGGAAACATATGCGCAGATGGCGTATTTCGAGCGCATCATTGCCAGGGCAAATACCAGGTTCATGGTCATGAGCGGAGGCCAGTATGAGCTGAAACGGTGTACGGAGGAGGATAACAGGGGAAAGAACGGACTGGGACTGAATGTCATCGACCACTACAATGGCACAGAGCGAAGCGTAAAGACATTGTCCGGCGGGGAATCCTTCCAGGCGTCCCTTTCCCTGGCTCTGGGCTTGTCGGATGAGATACAGTCAGCCGCAGGCGGAATCCGTCTGGACACCCTCTTTGTGGATGAGGGATTTGGGTCCCTGGATGAGGATACCCTGAACCTGGCCATGAAGTCCCTGGGAGACCTGGCAGAAGGAAGGCGTCTGGTGGGCATCATCTCCCATGTGGGGGAGCTGAAGGAACGAATCGAGCGCCAGATTGTTGTGGTTAAGGACAAGACAGGCGGAAGCAGGGCATATATTGAAACGTGACGGAAGCAGAATGGGAATGAAGTTGGATCGCAGATAAGGAGAATAAGGTGAGAAGAAAGGACAGGGAAGTTAAGGATATATATGGAATAAGGGAAATTATACGGGAGTGTGACTGCTGCAGGCTGGCTTTTCCCCATGGAAAGAGCGCCTACATCGTTCCTCTCAGCTTCGGATATAATGAGGAGGAAAATGCGTTCTATTTCCACGGGGCGGCGGAAGGGAAGAAGATGGACCTGGTCAGGCAGATTGGATATGCCGGGTTTGAGATGGATACTGCCCATGGTCTGAAGGAGGCGGACCAGGCCTGCGGATATTCCTTCCGGTACAGAAGCGTGGTGGGGGAAGGACCCATCCGGGTAGTGGAAGAGGTGGAGGAGAAGAAAAAGGGCCTGAACTGCATCATGGGCCACATGTCAGGAAAGGACGGCTGGGCTTACCCGGAGGCTATGCTTAAGAGAACCGCTGTACTGCGCCTGGATGTGGAACAGATGTCAGGGAAAGAGCAGCTTTAAGGGCTGTAACAAAGGAGGAAGAATATGTTTGAGTCAAGATGCGGAGTCCGCTGCAATCAATGTGAAAGAAAGGAAGCGGTCCGCTGTACGGGATGTGTAACCATGGAAAAGCCCTTCTGGGGCGGCGAGTGCGGGGTTAAATCCTGTTGCGAGGCAAAAGGACTGAACCACTGCGGAGAATGTCCGGATTTTCCCTGTGAGATGGAGGCATCCATGGGAACGGACATGGGCTTTGACGCAGAGCCAAGGCTAAAACAGTGCAGGGAATGGGCAAAATAATATCATCATGGAGGATATATGCTGTCAGAGGATATGGCGGAAGCAGCCGAGAGGGAGTATCCGATTTTGGATAAGATTTATGAAGATCAGACGGTCATCAGGGTGTCAGGGAAAAGAGGGGAGTTTGACTCGGTGAAATTCGTCAGGTGCAGGATGGAGGAATGTGATTTTAGCGGCGCATCCTTCTGCAATGTGATATTTGACAAGTGTGATTTTTCTAACTGTTCCTTCCGGGATACCTATTGGAAGAATGTGAATATATCAGACTCAAAGGGGGATGGAAGCCAGTTCTGCAATTCCACGTTTAAGTGGGTAAAGCTTCTCGACAGTCAGTTTCACTATGGGAATTTCTCCACTGTCTTCTGGGAGTTCGGTGAAATAAGAGGCTGTAATTTCCGGGAGTCCTTTATGTCTGAGGTGAAGTTTAAAAAGACGGTCTTTTCCTCCACGGACCTGACCGGGACGGATTTTTTCCGCACGCCGTTAAAGGGAATGGATTTATCGGAGTGCGCCATTGACGGCATTATGGTCTCAGATCAGTTTACGGAGCTGTCAGGGGTAAAGGTCAGCCTGCTGCAGGCGGCTGAGCTGGCCAGACTGATGGGCGTTAAAATTGTGTAAGAAGGTTATATAATATAAACTATATATAGAAAACAGGAGGATGTTACAATGATAGAGAGCATGACGATTCAGGAGTTTCTGGATGTATTATCTTCAAAGGAGCCGGTACCGGGCGGAGGAGGAGCCTCGGCCCTGGCCGGCGCCCTGGGCAATGCCCTGGGACAGATGGTGTCCAATCTGACCATAGGCAAGAAGAAGTACGCGCTGGTGGAGGATGAGATTAAGGAGCTGGCAGAGCGGATGAAGGGAATCCAGGGACAGTTTACCCAGCTGGCTGACCAGGATGCGAAGGTGTTTGCGCCTCTGGCCAAGTGCTACAGCCTTCCCTCAGGTACGGAGGAAGAAAAGGCATACAAGGCAGAGGTCATGGAAGCACGCTTGCTAGATGCCAGTCTCGTGCCAATGGAAATCATGGAAAAGGCGGCGGAAATGCTGGAAATCATGGATATCCTTGCTGATAAGGGAAGCAGGATGGCTGTCAGCGACGTGGGCGTGGGAGTTCAGTTCATCCGGACCGCATTGCTGGGAGCCGTGATGAATGTGTACATCAATACCAAGTCCATGAAGAACAGGGAGAAGGCGGAAGAAATGAATGAAAAGGCGGAACGCCTCATTAGGGAGGGGACAGAGGCAGCGGACCGCATATATCAGAAGGTGCTTGGGCAGCTGAGATAGAAGCCGGAAATCGCCGGCTTTTATGAACCTGCCGACGTATATTTGTTCACCCCAACACTCCAGAACAGGCAGCAGGATGATGGCTGCCTGTAGGAGGCGCCCTGCGCTGGAGAATTCAATCCTGGAGGCAAAGGTCTGGAACAGGGTTCCGGCAGGGCGGAGCATGATCCGGTCAAATTCACCGTTTGAAACCACATGGCTGAATCCCTTAAAGCCAGCGGCAAATAATTCTGCTATGGAAAAGGCGGACAGGACAACGGAAAAACACATGAGGACCTGTTCCCTGGATGAAACGGATTTTGAAAAAGGAAACGTATTTTTTCATATTGAAAACTCCTGATAAAGGGAAACCACCATTTCATCCATGGTGGTGCCTGTGATTGACAGGTCGTTGATTTCCAGCCGGGAATTGAGGATGGAGATAACATGGGACACGCTGATGGAGGACGTGTCTGCCAGGACCTCCAGCCGGCCGGGAATATCCTTGACAACGGATATACCGCTTTCCTGTATATTCGTTAAATCAGAGACACTGCCACCCCGGGGGAACGGTGTATAATCAATGGAAATATGTTTGGCAGAGGAATAATGTTTTTTCAGCATCTGAAGGTCGCCGTCCAATAGAAGGCGGCCTTTTCCTATGAGAAGAATCCTGTTTGTCAATGCCTCTATATCCTGGGTATCATGGGTGGTCAGGATGATGGTGGTGCCATGGTCCCTGTTGATTTCACGGATAATATTGCGGACAGCAATTTTTGAGACCGCATCCGTTGTCCCGGCGAAAGCTGCCGGACATGATTTTAATGGTACTGCTTTTTCCGGCGCTGTTGGGACCTATATAGCCCACGATTTCACCCTCACGGATATGAAAGGAGATATCCTCCAGCGCATGGATGGTTTCATATTCCCTGTGGAACAGGAAAAAAAGGCGGTCCACAGACCGGAATTCCTTCGGGCCACCCGGTATGTCTTGCAGATATGTTCCACCGTAATCATGTTTTTATCCTCCCCAGAAAGCCTGTACGGCATTTTAGCATTAAATTTCTATTTTATAGTCTGGATAAGGGATTGTCAATAGCATTAAAATAAAA
>ERZ507543.186-NODE-186-length-7373-cov-5.0839_pt1 | contig 7373 bp, 5 predicted proteins | sample MGYA00248695_ERZ507543 | MGnify/ENA primary metagenome ERZ507543 (study PRJEB26165, sample SAMN02676189) | human gut metagenome | isolation source: stool | host: Homo sapiens | place: USA | study: EMG produced TPA metagenomics assembly of the C.diff FMT (human gut...
CTTCGCCGAAAAGCTCCTCTTTTACTTTATAAACCTTGATGCCCTGCTTCGATAATACCGCTGAGCTTGTTCCTGTTTTCAAGGTAACAGAAAAGGGCGAAGGTTCACGGTTGGCAAGATTCAGGAGATAAAGGGCTGTTTCGTGAGAAAATACCGCTTCCGGGTAGCGCACTTGAATTACATATAATTCATCTTCCCAGGCGTCTTGGGACATATATAAGCCGTGGGCAACACGTTCAAGCCCATATTTACGCACGAAATCTCCGAGAACAGTTCTCGAAACACCGGCGGCTACCGCATCCGACGTTTTTAAATATCCATTATTTTTTTGAAGCAGCTTATTTAATTTTTCTGCGCTGGTCATAGTATCACCTTACTTTCGTGCTCTTATTATAATTCGTTTGGGCGTAAAAGTAAAGAATGTTTTTGAAATTTCACCTGAATGCTCAATAGTTCCATTAAGTGGTTTAAGTGTATTTTAGGGAGGTGCAATTTACAACCAAAATCAACGGTACGATTTTTCATATCGCTATTTCGCAAACCGGCACATAAAAATAAGAGGGTTTAAAATTAGACTCCCTCGAGAATGTCAAAATAGTTTGGCAGTACACGATGAAATATAGATGTCTCACACCAGATGAGTAAGACGAAACAGTGATATAGTACAAAAGCGACATGACCATAACATCCGCAGCATATAAGTACGGAGATGACAATACAACAGATGACAGGATTTTTAAGGCAAATTGTTGTAGAAATTCGATAATTGGAAAAATAGAAATCTAAAGCGCAAAAGCCTGCTTCGTAAAAATAGAGGGTATGAAAAAAAGTCTGTAAATTGAGATCTTCTATGATAAAATCTATTATCATAAGGAGGCCTATTATTATGGCAAGAAGAGAAAAACAGCCCGTACACAAAGTAGTCATGACGGAGGGGAAAAGGAACATCGTCCATCAGCTCCTGGAAGAGTATGACATCCAGACTGTGGAGGATATCCAGGAAGCCCTCAAAGACCTGCTGGGGAGCACCCTGAAGGAGATGATGGAAGCGGAGATGGATGAGCATCTCGGCTATGGGAGGTCAGAACGGTCGGATTCAGATGATTACCGCAATGGCTACAAGCCCAAGCGGATCAACAGCAGCTTCGGGAGCATGGACATCCAGGTGCCCTAGGACAGGAAGTCCACGTTTGAACCCCAGGTGGTAAGAAAGCGCCAGAAGGACATTTCCGGCGTTGACCAAAAGATCATATCCATGTACGCAAAGGGCATGACAACCAGCCAGATCTCGGATACCTTGATGGACATCTATGGTTTTGAGGCTTCGGAAGGGTTCATCTCGGACGTGACGGACAAGATACTGCCGCAGATTGAAGACTGGCAGAACCGCCCGCTGGAGGAAGTCTATCCCGTGGTCTACATCGACGCAATCCATTATTCCGTTCGGGAGGACGGGGTGATCCGCAAGCTTGCAGCCTATGTCATCCTAGGCCTTACGCTGGAAGGTAAAAAGGAAGTCCTGAGCATACAGATCGGGGAGAATGAAAGCTCCAAGTACTGGCTCTGCGTTCTGAACGAGTTGAAGAACCGCGGTGTGAAGGATATCCTCATTCTCTGCTCGGACGGGCTCACGGGCATTAAGGAAGCCATAACGGCGGCATTCCCGAAGACGGAGCAGCAGCGCTGCATCGTACATATGGTACGGAACACGCTGAAATACGTCTCCGACAAGGAGCGGAAGGCATTTGCCACAGACCTGAAAACGATCTACCATGCCGCAAACGAAGAAAAGGCGCTGGAAGCGCTGGAGAAGGTGACGCAAAAGTGGACGCCGAAGTACCCCAACTCAATGAAACGCTGGCATGACAACTGGGATGTGATATCCCCCATCTTCAAGTTTTCCATGGAGGTCAGGAAGGTGATCTACACGACTTATACCGCCAAAAAAACTATACCGACATTTTGGGGAAAGCCAGCAGTTCCAGGCATTTCCTGAAAAAATGTCGGTATAGTTACAGACGATATAAGGCTTCCGATATTTTTTTATCCTTCCAGTTCTTTTCCGCATTTCCTCCTTCTGGATTTGTCCGCTCCAGAGCTTTCGCTAACGTATCCAGAGTTACAAAAGCGTAAAACCCAGAGGTGGTCGAGATATTTTCATGCCCAAGCATCTGCTGGATATAGGATAAAGGACACCCCTCCTGGTATAAACTCATTGCCCTTGTCTTTCTCAGCATGTGGAAATGGATATCTTCCGGCATTGGAACTCCTTCTTTTCGGCATTTCTCCGCATACTTTTTCAGGACTTTCTGGATGCAGTCATCGGATAACCCATGCCTCATGCCATGGGTAACTGCATAAAAAAGAGGGGATACCGGATCAGGGATATTCCCATGAAACTCTCTGAGATATCCTCTCAGGTGTCCTACCGTCCTTTTCATTATCGGGACACTCCGATACTTCCCGCCTTTCCCAAGTATCCGGATATAAGGTATCTCTGCATCAAGATGCAGGTCACAGACTTTCAGCCCCGTCAGTTCCCCAACCCGCATGGCAGCATCATACCCAAGGATAAGCATCATCTTGTTGCGGCGCTCGGACCGTTTCTCCTTACCGGGGGCATTAAGAAGCGCTTTCATCTGGCAGTCTTCAAAATACCTGATTTCACTGCCGGGGATATCCAGGCCATGTACCGTCCGGCTCGAAACAAAGACAGGGGTGATGTCCATACATTCTTCCGATGCATAGGACAACAGGGCCTTTACTGCGGTCAGACGCAGGTTACAGGTCTTCGGGCTCCATGCTTTTACATCCGCCATCCACACAAGATAATCTTTCAGGTTTTCCCTGTCCAGGTCATGAAAACAGACACGTTCACGGCGGATCCCTTTCACTTCCTCCAGAAAACCAATGCAGATGTTAAGCGAGGTGCGGTAGGAGGAAATGGTATGCCGGCTTTTTTTCCTGATCCTGGGAAGTTCGTGGTCCAGAAAACGTCTGGCTGTATCCCAGAAAAAAACGCTGTCAAATTTTTTTCCCTTGCTGTTATCATTCCTCCCTGTCATCGTCCACCTCCGGTATCAGTTTTTCCGAGTGCCTGGATCTGTCCAATATCCCTCCATAGATATCCGGCACAAGATGGAAGTAGTACAGGGTATTTTTAACATCGGAATGCCCCATATACCGCATAAGGTAAGGAAGCATGGCGTTCACGTCTTTCCCTTCCCTCAGCCAGCGGTTCATGTTGGCATATACAAAGTGATATCGGAAATCATATGGGCGGATGCTGATGCCGGCTCCCTTTTTCTCCGGGAAGGCGGCATACCAGAAGCGCAGAAAGTTTTCTTCCAGCCAGCTGGCACTGTATGGATGGTCCTCCCTGTTCGGAAAAAAAGTTACACGTTCCGGAAACAGACGGCTGATCCGGCGGTCATAGGTGACCAGATATTCTACAAGCTCTCCTGAGATATGAATCCTCCGGCTTTTTGGTCCCTTGGACTGGAGGATATCAAGAAAGCCTTCGTCCAGATGTGCATTTTCCCTGGCAAGCATACGTGCTTCTTTGCAGCGGAGCCCACAGCAGTAGATGAGCCGGAAGATTGCCGGGAGAACCAGATTTCTTCCTTTCAAACGGGGAGCCTCCACGGTCCTGTCGCATTCCCTGAAGAACGCAAGGATTTCTTGTTCCGTAAAAAAATACGGCTGAACCGGCGTGGGAAGATGAAGCCTTCCAGAAGGGATAAGATACGCCCTGATGCCGCGGGCGGAAAGATACCTGCTAAACTCACGCAGAAATGCAGCTGCGTTATAAAGGCTTCCCGGGGTATCCTGGAACGTTTCAAGAAATCTCTCAACGGTCGCTTTATCCGGTACCGTGGTTTCAGGAGCTGTTTCCATGACAAACCCGGCATATTTCTTTAGATAATAAGCTCCGGTCTGGCATTGATAACCATTCGCTCTTTTATAGGAAACAAACCGGTTGATCAGTTCCGGCAGGGACTCACTGTGCATCTGAAACACCTCCTTCCACGACGGGAGGGAGCGGAAGCGTACACGCTGCCAGATTTATGGCATCCGTTGAAAGATATACGGATACAACGTTTGGGTCCCTGTGACCGAGAGCTGCCGAGATATCCGACATGGGGATACCTGCCCGGAGCATGGAAGACGCGGCATGGTGCCTTGTCATCCGGCTCCCCACTGGTCGGTCTTCTTTTTTAATCCCGGCAAGTTCCTCCAGTTTTTTCAGGATTTCATAAATGCTTGCCGTACCCAGATGTCCAAACGGCGCAAAAGTCTTCAAAAAGACATGGTCTGACCCGCTCAAGGGGCGTTCATTCAGGATATAATCTGCGATATCATTTCCGTAAGAAGCTCTTAAAGGAAGGATAAGCGCCTTCTTTGTCTTATTCTGAATGATGGAGATGCAGTCCCTTTCCCAGTCGATGTTTTTCAGCTTCAAAGAACAGACATCAATTCCCCGGAGCCCCGTTTCCAGAAGAAGCCTGCAGATAGCGGTATCCCTCTTAGTCAGCATTCCTGACGAAAGTGTGGATCTGAGAGCCGCAAGTTCCTTTTCATTATAGATTTCCATGATCTTTACTTCTTGTGGCAGATGGACGGGTATTTCCAGGAGAAACTGTGCCGTGTGGTTATTGGAGGAAAGGAATCTGCGCGGCCCTGCCAGACAGCTTCCGATTGTAGATGGCCGGTACCGTCCGTCTTTGTAAAGAGACAGGATAAATGTACTCACATCATTTGTTCGGATATCGAATAACTCCCCATACCCTTTTTTCTCACAAAACAGCAAAAAATAAGTAACGATCCTTTTATACCCGGACATCGTATTAGGGCTGAACCCCTCTTGTTCCAGATATCTGACAAAGTGTTCCAGTTCCTGCCGGAATGCCTGATTCATAAGTTTCCCGGATATGCCGCCAGTGTCCTGGCGTCTTCAGTCGATGGTTCCTGTCTGTGCAAGGGACAGGAGCAGTCTGATGCAGCGTTTCCGATGGGTCAGTTCTTTTTTAACCCATGTTTCACTGCAAATGACAGGCATGTCCAGAAAAGTTTTAATAAGTTTTTCTGAAGGTTCGCCGTCTCCTATATCATGTGATACGGATATAAGAAGCTGGTAACTGGAATGGTAATGTGTAAGTATCTTTTTTCCATACTTTCTTTCATCCATCTGATCCATTACTTTCCGAATCAATTGTTCAAGTTCCTTTTGGTTTTCCTTCATGACTGAAAGCCTCCTTCTTTTTGTACCATCATGAAGGATATTTAAGAAAAGGTCAAAAAGAGTGAAAGAATTTGACAAAACTTTCACAACTTGTTTGTGTCTTAGAAAGGAATGGCGAACTATACCGACATTTTTTCAGGAAATGCCTGGAACTGCTGGCTTTCCCCAAAATGTCGGTATAGTTTTTTTGGCGGTATAAGTCGTGTAGATCACCTTCCTGACCTCCATGGAAAACTTGAAGATGGGGGATATCACATCCCAGTTGTCATGCCAGCGTTTCATTGAGTTGGGGTACTTCGGCGTCCACTTTTGCGTCACCTTCTCCAGCGCTTCCAGCGCCTTTTCTTCGTTTGCGGCATGGTAGATCGTTTTCAGGTCTGTGGCAAATGCCTTCCGCTCCTTGTCGGAGACGTATTTCAGCGTGTTCCGTACCATATGTACGATGCAGCGCTGCTGCTCCGTCTTCGGGAATGCCGCCGTTATGGCTTCCTTAATGCCCGTGAGCCCGTCCGAGCAGAGAATGAGGATATCCTTCACACCGCGGTTCTTCAACTCGTTCAGAACGCAGAGCCAGTACTTGGAGCTTTCATTCTCCCCGATCTGTATGCTCAGGACTTCCTTTTTACCTTCCAGCGTAAGGCCTAGGATGACATAGGCTGCAAGCTTGCGGATCACCCCGTCCTCCCGAACGGAATAATGGATTGCGTCGATGTAGACCACGGGATAGACTTCCTCCAGCGGGCGGTTCTGCCAGTCTTCAATCTGCGGCAGTATCTTGTCCGTCACGTCCGAGATGAACCCTTCCGAAGCCTCAAAACCATAGATGTCCATCAAGGTATCCGAGATCTGGCTGGTTGTCATGCCCTTTGCGTACATGGATATGATCTTTTGGTCAACGCCGGAAATGTCCTTCTGGCGCTTTCTTACCACCTGGGGTTCAAACGTGGACTTCCTGTCCTAGGGCACCTGGATGTCCATGCTCCCGAAGCTGCTGTTGATCCGCTTGGGCTTGTAGCCATTGCGGTAATCATCTGAATCCGACCGTTCTGACCTCCCATAGCCGAGATGCTCATCCATCTCCGCTTCCATCATCTCCTTCAGGGTGCTCCCCAGCAGGTCTTTGAGGGCTTCCTGGATATCCTCCACAGTCTGGATGTCATACTCTTCCAGGAGCTGATGGACGATGTTCCTTTTCCCCTCCGTCATGACTACTTTGTGTACGGGCTGTTTTTCTCTTCTTGCCATAATAATAGGCCTCCTTATGATAATAGATTTTATCATAGAAGATCTCAATTTACAGACTTTTTTTCATACCCTCTATTTTTACGAAGCAGGCTTTTGCGCTTTAGATTTCTATTTTTCCAATTATCGAATTTCTACAACAATTTGCCTTAAAAATCCTGTCATCTGTTGTATTGTCATCTCCGTACTTATATGCTGCGGATGTTATGGTCATGTCGCTTTTGTACTATATCACTGTTTCGTCTTACTCATCTGGTGTGAGACATCTATATTTCATCGTGTACTGCCAAACTATTTTGACATTCTCGAGGGAGTCTAATTTTAAACCCTCTTATTTTTATGTGCCGGTTTGCGAAATAGCGATATGAAAAATCGTACCGTTGATTTTGGTTGTAAATTGCACCTCCCTAAAATACACTTAAACCACTTAATGGAACTATTGAGCATTCAGGTGAAATTTCAAAAACATTCTTTACTTTTACGCCCAAACGAATTATAATAAGAGCACGAAAGTAAGGTGATACTATGACCAGCGCAGAAAAATTAAATAAGCTGCTTCAAAAAAATAATGGATATTTAAAAACGTCGGATGCGGTAGCCGCCGGTGTTTCGAGAACTGTTCTCGGAGATTTCGTGCGTAAATATGGGCTTGAACGTGTTGCCCACGGCTTATATATGTCCCAAGACGCCTGGGAAGATGAATTATATGTAATTCAAGTGCGCTACCCGGAAGCGGTATTTTCTCACGAAACAGCCCTTTATCTCCTGAATCTTGCCAACCGTGAACCTTCGCCCTTTTCTGTTACCTTGAAAACAGGAACAAGCTCAGCGGTATTATCGAAGCAGGGCATCAAGGTTTATAAAGTAAAAGAGGAGCTTTTCGGCGAAG
>ERZ507543.206-NODE-206-length-6583-cov-3.59482_pt1 | contig 6583 bp, 9 predicted proteins | sample MGYA00248695_ERZ507543 | MGnify/ENA primary metagenome ERZ507543 (study PRJEB26165, sample SAMN02676189) | human gut metagenome | isolation source: stool | host: Homo sapiens | place: USA | study: EMG produced TPA metagenomics assembly of the C.diff FMT (human gut...
AGGAGGGTATTTCTTAGGATGACAGGACGCAGAATGGTTAGATGGCTCAGGCTCCTGGCAGTTTCGGCGGCCATGGTGTGGCTGGGAGTCTGGAGCGGAGCGGGAAACATACTGGATTCCCGGGCACAGGAAGCCGGGGTATATCACAAGTCCCAGACCTATGATAAGGATCAGAACCGCAAGAATGCCCGGAGACTGTTCGACGGAGCGGGCCTTATGACATCGGAGGAAGCCGGAGCCCTGGAGGAACGGATTGCCCAGTGCAGGAAAAAGACCGGGATGGACGTGGCTGTGGTCACTGCTTATAATGACGGAAGCCATACAGCTAGGGAATATGCAGATGATTTTTACGACCAGAACGGCCTGGGCACAGGCAGGAAAGCCAGCGGCGTACTGTTTCTGATTTATATGGACAGCCCCGGCAGCTATGGAGGCGAGAGCTATGTGTCCACCACCGGGAATATGATACGGATTCTCACAGACCGGCGGATCGAACAGATACAGGATGATGTGGCCTATTCCCTGAGAAACCTTGATTATGCGGGGGCGGCAGCCGAATTCCTGAAGGATGTGGAGTATTATGTGGATCGGGGAATTCAGAGGGGACAGTATAATTACGACACGGAAACAGGGGAAATCAGTATCTACAGAAGCATACGCTGGTATGAAGGAATGTTTGCGTTACTGGTATCAGCCGGGGTGGCGGGCTCGGTATGCCTGGGAGTGAAGCGGCGGTATTCCATGGAGCAGACCGAACGGGAGAGGGCCAACAGCCTTCTGGCCTACCGGGCGGATACCAAATTTGCCTTTGGCGATTCAGGGGACAATCTGATTCGCAAATTCATTACATCGGTCCCCATACCAAGACCCACGCAGAATCACTCATCCGGAGGTTCAGGACAAAGCTCAGGGCGAAGCTCCACCCACCGGTCCAGCAGCGGAAGAAGCCACGGAGGCGGGGGCAGAAGATTTTAGAGGAATATTAAATGTGTTTTATGCACATCTTAAGGGTATGCGCGATATAATAAGATATAGATGTGGTTCAGAAAAATACCTTCTATCTGGTTGTGCCGCGCATCCAGCTGGTGCTTTAATCATAGATTACAGGGCAACCTGGGCGGTGATGACGTGTTGCAAGCGTTGTTGCCGTTTACATAGCCGGCATTATCTGATAAAATGAAACAGAGAGGGCATTCCCTTAAAGGGACGCCCTTTTATTGCTGTCAGGAGTTTGATTACCGGGAAGGAAGGGATATCCATGAATTACACCTATATCCTCACCTGTGCGGACGGAACGTATTACTGCGGCTGGACCAATGACCTGGACAAGCGTCTGAAGGCCCATAACCAGGGTAAAGGAGCTAAGTATACCAGACCCAGACGTCCGGTGGTGCTGTCCTATTATGAGGCCTTTGAGACAAAGCAGGAGGCCATGCGCAGGGAATATGCCATTAAACATATGAGCAGGACGCAGAAGGAACATCTGATAAGGGAGACAAGTCCCCTGAGGACAGGCTGCCTTATGCCACAAAGCGGTACATCATCACATAGTGGCAGAGGCTTCCGCCCATAACAAAGAGATGGAAAATCTCATGGGAACCAAAATACCGGTGGCGGGAGTTGAAGAATGGAAGCTTCATGGCGTAGATGATACCGCCGGCCGTATAGATGATACCGCCTGCCAGGAGCCACATAAAGCCTGCTCTGGGCATGGAGCTTAATATTTTGGTTATAGCCAGTATGCACACCCAGCCCATGGCAATGTAAATCAGGGACGAGAACCATTTGGGGCATGTAATCCACAGTGCGTTGATGAGGATACCCACAATAGCAATACCCCACACCAGCGTCAGCATGGTCCAGCCGGTTTTGTCGCCCAGGACAATCATGCATACCGGAGTATAAGTGCCTGCTATCAAAATGAAAATCATCATATGGTCTATCTTGCGGAGCAGCTTATTAATCTTAGGGGAGATATCCAGGGTATGGTATATGGTGCTGGCCGCATAAAGACCAATCATGCTCAGTATAAAAACCGCCAGCGCGCTGATGTGCATATGTCCGGAATCATGTCCTGCCTTTGAGAGCAGCGGCATGGCTGCGATGATGGCCAGAATCATAGCGATGAAGTGGGTTAATGCGCTTCCGGGCTCCTTAACCTTGGTGATCCCGTGTTTTAATTTTGCTGTCATAGTATCCAGCCTCCTTTTATTGAAAATACAGTTCAGTTTAATCGAAACCCTGAAATGTAGTTTTAAATACTATGTATGTTTGTATTATATACTATACACCTAAGACCAGAAATATGCAATACTTTTTAAGAATTACTTTGAGTATAAAACTAATTTCTGAATATAATCAACCGTGCGTAGGGAGAATCATGGTATAATCAAAAGCGTTTCTTTAGAATCATCTGTACAGGAAACAGACGGATAAGCGAGGTCGAGGTATGATACCAATATTATATGTAGATAAAGATATTATAGTAGTGCAAAAACCGGCGGGATTGGAGTCCCAGGTATCCAGGGGATTTGCGCCGGATATGGTAAGTGAGATACGCCGCTATCTACATAATCCACAAGATATCCACAGCCGTCCACAGAGAGCATCCACAGCCCAGCCGCCCTATGTGGGGGTTATCCACAGACTGGATAAGCCGGTGGAGGGAATTATGGTATATGGACTGAACCAGAAATCCACAGCATCATTAAGCGCCTCTTTGCAGGCCGGAAAAATGGAAAAATCATACCTGGCGGTGGTTTGTGGAAAACCTGTGGATAAACAGGGGACATATGTGGATTATCTGCGCCACTGCAAGGAAAACAACACATCAAAGATTGTGGATAAGTCTGATGAAAACGACAAAAAGGCGGTTCTTAATTACCGGGTCCTGGAGGTTATCAACAACCCTGGAAAACAGGATCAGATGTTATCCTTAATAGATATAGAGCTGCTTACAGGAAGACACCACCAGATAAGGGTACAATTTGCCGGACACGCAACTCCCTTGTACGGGGATGGACGATATGGAGGCGGGTTATCCACAAAATCCACAGCCGGGACTGTGGACAAAGCAAGAAAAAAAACGGGATTTGGGGATGGACGCCAGCCTCTGGCCCTGTGCGCCCGCAGGCTGGCATTTCCACATCCGTCCGACGGGAAAAGGATGGAATTTGCCATGGTTCCGTCGTCGGGAGCCTTTGCCTGGTTCCCGGACAGGGCCCGGAAACTGATTTCCGCACAGGAATGTGGCAAATGCCATAAAGAAGTATGACAATCTGTCAGTGTATGCCTGAAAAATTTCCATAAAGGTCATTGTTTAGCGGTTTATTTTCCATATCCGTGACATTGACAAAAAAAGGGGGCTGCCGTATAATCCCCATTGACACTGGAAATCGGATTGAAATAGGGAGGAACTAACATGGCAAGACCTAAGAGGACTATGGCTGCGGCAGCACAGGCAGGCGCCGCGCTGACCAGGACAGCAGAGGTTAAGAAAGCAGAAGAGGTTAAGAAGGCAGCTGAGCCTGTGGTTAAGGAAGAAGTGAAAGAGACCGCGGCAGCTGTGAAAGAGGTTGCAAAGCCGGAGATTGAGAAGAGCGTGGTAGTGGAGTTTGGCGGCAGGCAGGTAGCGGCAAAGGATGTGCTGGCGCAGGCAGAGAAGGAATACGCGATGACTCATCCGGGAACCGTAATCAAGTCCATCGAGCTGTACATATCACCGGAGCAGAATGCAGCCTATTATGTGGTAAACGGCGAGGGTTCAGACGATTTCAGAATCCAACTGTAGAATGTAAAAATGACCTTATGTATGAATAGGGTCATTTTTTATTTGGCCTTTCCCTTAACTCCCCCCAGAAAACTTATGCTGGCTGTGAACACGCCGCCGTCATATCCATAGGTAAGCTGTCCGCCGTACTCCCGCGCGGTGGCAGATGCCCTGTTAAGACCCAGGGGCAGGCAGGTTTCCATCTCAGACTTGGGAATGTAGCGGAAAACAGACAGTTCATATGCCTTTACCGCGTACTGGGTGTGGGAGGTGATGAAAATAATCAGGGCCATGGGAAGATGGCGGCGCAGAGATGCGGCCAGGCACATCCCGTCCTTTTCCGGCATTTCAATATCCAGCAGCAGAAGGTCAAAGTGGGCGCCCTCCTCCACATCGTAAAGCAGCTGGCCGCTGCTGATGTCCTGAACCTCACCGGAGCAGATGTAGGTATCATTGCCGTACAGGAAACGGTGCAGTTCTTCCACATTGGATTCCAGCGTGCTGGGAATGACCACGCTGCCTATCTTGCCCAGGTTTGCGGTGGTCTGTTCAAAAGGGAATCAGGCCGTATCGCTGATGTGATAACTTTTAATATTATATGCAATTTCCATAAACTCTTCCTCACTTATGCTGGTCATGATTTGAGGCGCAACTGTATGGAATACCTGAATCAGGGTGGCGATATCTGCCTTTCTGGCCTTGTCAAAGACCTGCTGAGTGACAGACCGCTGCCGTTCGGTCCTCTTAAAATCAGTGTCCATCTGTCTCAGGCGCATATAGGCAACAGCCTGAACACCGTCCAGATGCTGCATGCCGGGCCCGTCCAGATGGGTGGAGGGGATTCCTGTGGTGTCCACAGTCTCCGTGATGAAGGCATTGATATAATAGAATTCCGCCCTGGACAGCTCTATGTCCACGCCGCCCAGAAGGTTGATGGCATCAGCCGCGCTGTTCCAGTTAAAGGATACAAAGTCCTCCACCTTCATGTCCAGGTTTTCGTTGGTCATGGCAGAGGCCAGTTCCGGTTCGTCCTCCGGCCGTGTAATGTGGATGGAGCCGGCCATTTTTGTGATGTAGAGAAGGCCGGAGCACAGGGCAAAGAGCAGTGTGGACAGCAGTATGATACCTGTCTTTTTTAATATGGTTTTCCAGTTAAGCTTCATGGGTGCAGCTCCTTTCAGTGAGAATGATGCGGTTTCCCGGTATACCGCTGTACTCAGTACTGATGGTTCCATTATAGCATTGATCGGGAAGAAGCGTGGAATTTGTCCGCGAATGGAAGGAAATGGGGCATGAATGTGAAGTTTATAATGAAATTCTTTAAAACAAAGAAAAAATGTTGACAACAAACATAAAACCACTTATTATAAATCATATACTAATAAAAATTTACGTTAAAGAAGGGGTGTTTGACATGAAAATTGTTGTTCTGGACGGATATACGGAAAACCCAGGGGACCTTAGCTGGGAAGGGCTGCAGGAAATGGGGGAACTTACGGTCTATGACAGGACTCCTGTGGGATCCCCCGGGGAAATCATAAGGAGAATTGGTGAAGCCCAGGCTGTTTTTACCAATAAGACGCCTCTCACAAAGGAAGTGTTTGAGGCGTGCGGCCATATACGCTATGTTGGTGTGCTGGCAACCGGGTATAATGTGGTGGATTGTGAGGCCGCATCGGCCAAGGGAATTCCTGTATGCAATATCCCTACATATGGAACGGATGCGGTTGCCCAGTATACCATTGCCCTGCTTCTGGAAATCTGCCACCATATTGGACACCACAGCCAGGCTGTCCATGAAGGCAGATGGGAAAGTTGTCCTGACTGGTGTTTTTGGGATTATCCCCTTATTGAGCTGGCGGGAAAGACCATGGGCATCATAGGGTTTGGCCGCATCGGACAGGGGACAGCGCGTATTGCACAGGCTCTTGGCATGAAAGTGCTGGCTTACGATGCTTACCGGAATGAGACACTTGAAAATGAAAATTGTCATTATGCTGATTTAGATGAATTGTACCGCATGTCGGATGTGATTGCCCTTCACTGCCCGCTGTTCCCTGAAACCGCGGGAATGATTAACAGGGAGTCCATTGCAAAGATGAAGGATGGGGTAATCATCCTCAATGACTCCAGAGGTCCGCTGATTGTGGAAGAGGATTTGAAGGAAGCGCTGAATTCCGGAAAAGTGGGGGCCGCCGGACTGGATGTGGTATCCACGGAGCCCATAAAGGGGGACAACCCCCTGCTTCAGGCCAGGAACTGTTTCATCACGCCCCATATAGCCTGGGCGCCCAGGGAGAGCAGGCGGCGGCTGATGGATATAGCGGTGGCAAATTTGAAAGCATTTATGGACGGAAGGGCGGTGAATGTTGTGAATAAGTAGGGGGAGGGTTGGACGCGGATGCTTTTAGGGGACGCGTTTGTGAGAGCCGGGAGCGCAGGGCGGGATGTGACCGTTTCCGCAGTGGGAGAGACTAAGGTCCAAGGGACAGAAAAAGCCGGGGACCGCAAAAATTACGCCGGACTCCTGATGAGTCCGGCTCCATGTTTGCCTTGCTCCGGGCGTTGGAGCGCCCTGCGCACCCGGCTCTCACCCACTACGTATCCGGAGCATCCGCTGTCTCCTCCCCGCTAAGGAAAAAAATATCTCTGGCTGATGCTGCTCATAATCAGGAAGCTGTCGCCCGCTTAGTTTGTACTGCTTATATTTTTTCAATTTAGTTTAATACCTGCCTGGATTAACATTTATTTAGATTAATACTTACTTAGATTAACACTCATTTCTAAAGCCATTTCCCGGGGGCTTAGTGATTC
>ERZ507543.213-NODE-213-length-6340-cov-4.06046_pt1 | contig 6340 bp, 7 predicted proteins | sample MGYA00248695_ERZ507543 | MGnify/ENA primary metagenome ERZ507543 (study PRJEB26165, sample SAMN02676189) | human gut metagenome | isolation source: stool | host: Homo sapiens | place: USA | study: EMG produced TPA metagenomics assembly of the C.diff FMT (human gut...
CAAAGCTCACACAGTATTGCGGCATAAGAGAATCGCGAAAAATAGCACAGTGTAACTTCCTTGGCCATGTCTCCATATTGATAACAGAATAATTCTTGTTTTTCATAATTTGTCCTTTCTGTTGCGAACGGAAAACTTTTGCGCCCGGCAAATGGCATTCTGTGCAAGCATAATGCCGCTTGCCGGGCTTTTGCCACAAACAAGGTAAGGCATCCCCACAGATGCAGAGATACCTTACCCATCCAGTGAAGAGATTAGCCTTCCTGTTCCTCCTCGTCAGCGGCATGTTTCCTGTCAATCCGTTTTGCCATCAAATTAGCAATTACCGCTCCAAACACATTGTGCCAGACAGAGAAAATCGCGCCGGGGATAGCCGCCATGGGCATCGCCGCAAAATTTGCGGCCGCCAGAGAAGTGGCAAGACCGGAATTTTGCATTGCGGTTTCAATGGCGATTGCGTTCATCTGTTCATCGCCGTACCCCAGTACCTTTGCCAGCAGACTGCCTGTGATGTAGCCACTGATATTCAGCAAAGCGACAACAGCAATGATGACAAACCCGGCAGATTTAATATTGGCCGCATTGTTGGATACCACAGCCCCCACAATCAGCGTGATTGCAATTACAGAGACGGAGGGAAGTATTTTCTGCAATTTATCACTCAGAGAGGGAAGCACCTTATTCAATATCACCCCCAGAACAACCGGAACCACGACCACCTTAACAATGGAAACGAACATGCTCATAAAACTTACATCCAGCTTTTCCCCCACCAGAAGAAGTGTCAGCATTGGTGTCAATACGGGAGAAAGGCATGTGGATACCGCGGTCATTGCCACGGAAAGGGCCACGTCCCCTTTTGATAAGTAGGTCATTACATTGGAAGCTGTCCCTCCCGGACAGACCGCCACCAGAATAAATCCAATCGTAAGCTCCAGTGGCAAATTGAAAAGTCTGGTAAGGCCAACGGCAACAAGCGGCGTGGCGGTAAAACGTAAGATTGTCTGTCCGATCACGCCCTTTGGCTTTGTGAAGCACTCTTTGAAATCGGACAGCTTTAAGGTAAGCCCCATACCCAGCATGACAACCATCAGCAGGGGATTGACCCAGCTCATCTTACACCATGTCATTGCGGTCGGTGCGAACAGGGATATTGCCGTGACAGCCAGAACGATGACCGCCATCCATTTCCCCAAAACAGCACTGATTGTTTCCAGCACTTTCATTTTATTCCTCCCCTGTAGTTTTCGTTTTTTGTTTATCTATGTAAAAACCTGTATTACTCAAGGACGGCCCCCCGCGCCGCACTTGTAACCAATTTTACATAGCGTGCGGCATAGCCAGTTGTAATCTTGGGCGGCGGGCATACCCAGCGTTCTTTTCTGGAAGCCAATACATCCGAATCCACATCCAAAGAGATCCTGCAATTTGGAATATCAATGGAAATCGTGTCTCCCTCCTCCACAAGACCGGTCATGCCGCCCTGAGCCGCTTCCGGGCAAATATGGCCTATGGATGCACCGCGCGTAGCGCCGGAAAAACGTCCATCCGTGATAAGGGCCACGCTTTCCCCCAGCCCCATGCCGCAGATTGCGGAGGTGGGATTCAGCATTTCACGCATACCGGGGCCGCCCTTAGGGCCTTCATAACGGATAACCACCACATCGCCTGCTTTGATCTTCCCATCGTAAATTGCCTGAATCGCTTCCTCCTCACCGTCAAACACCCGAGCCGGGCCAGTATGCTTCATCATTTTGGGAGCCACAGCAGAGCGCTTCACCACACAGCCCTCCGGCGCCAGGTTGCCCTTCAACACCGCAATGCCTCCATCCTGAGAGTAGGGATTATCAATCGGACGAATCAACTCCGTATTCATATTTTCCACCCCTTCAAGATTTTGGGCGATTGTTTTTCCCGTGCAGGTGATTAAGGATGTGTCTAATAAATCTTTCTTCGTCAGCTCCTTCATGACGGCATACACACCCCCCGCCTGCTCAAGGTCTTCCATAAAGGTATCTCCTGCCGGAGCCAGATGGCAGAGATTCGGCGTATTGGTGGATATTTCGTTGGACATATCCAAATCCAGCTCAATCCCACATTCATGGGCGATTGCCGGGAGATGGAGCATGGTGTTGGTAGAACAGCCCAGAGCCATATCAACGGTCTCCGCATTATGGAAGGCGGCAGCCGTCATGATGTCCCGGGGCCGAATATTTTTCTTGACAAGCTCCATAATCTGCATTCCCGTATGCTTTGCAAGGCGGAGTCTGGCAGACCATACCGCGGGAATTGTACCGTTGCCGCGCAGGGCCATTCCAATCGCCTCGGTCAGACAGTTCATGGAATTGGCCGTATACATGCCGGAGCAGGAACCACAGGTAGGGCAGGCATTATTTTCATATTCCTCAACACCTGCTATATCCATCTTGCCAGCATAATAAGAGCCGACAGCCTCAAACATATGAGATAAACAGGTGCGGCGGCCATCCTTCAGATTTCCGGCCAGCATGGGGCCGCCGGAGCAGAAGATGGTGGGGACGTTTACACGCGCCGCGGCCATAAGGAGTCCGGGTACATTTTTATCGCAGTTGGGAATCATAACCATGCCGTCAAACTGATGCGCGATTGCCATGGCCTCCGTGGAATCCGCAATCAGGTCGCGTGTGACCAGAGAATATTTCATGCCAATATGCCCCATCGCAATCCCATCGCATACGGCAATCGCGGGAAACTCCACAGGAGTGCCGCCAGCCGCGCGGATACCCGCTTTTACAGCCTCGGAAATTTTGTCGAGATTCATATGGCCCGGAACAATTTCATTGTAGGAGCAGACTACCCCGATCAGTGGACGCTCCAGCTCCTCCTTTGTGTACCCCAGCGCATAAAATAACGACCTGTTAGGGGCTCTCTCTATCCCCTGTGTGACATTGCGGCTTTTTTCTTTCAGCATTGTTTTTACCTCCTTTATTTTATTGAACGCAGGCTGTCCCGCGCTCCAATGCCCTGAGATTTAAATCTACCAGCTTTGCCTTGGGGCCCGTAAACATATGCCGGATCATGCCCTGTAACGTGGCAGGGCTGAGGGCCTTTGTCGCGGCTGCGTAAGCGCCCAGCATAACCATATTCGCAACCTTTGGATTGCCCAGTTCCCCCGCTATTTCGTCACATGGGACTTTACAGACAGATACATCCTCACGGTCGATCCCTTCTGTGACAACACTGCTGTTGATAAAAATAATTCCACCTGCCAACACGTCATTCTCAAATTTCTTCAGGGAAGGGCCGTTCATGGCAATCAGCTCCGAAGGCGTGTAAACGAAGGGGGCTCCAATCGGCTCGGAAGAAAGAATTACCGAGCAATTTGCCGTGCCTCCGCGCATTTCCGGGCCATAGGAGGGAACCCATGACACCTCATAGCCCTCCTGCAATCCGGCCTCCACCAGTGACTTTCCAATGGACATGACTCCCTGTCCGCCGAATCCGGCAATCATGATCTCTTTTTTCATAGCGGCTCCACCTCCTTGATAATTCCCAGCGGATATTGGGGAACCATAGACTCCATGACCCATTTGTTGGCATCAGGAATCGTCATTCCCCAATTTGTGGGACAAGCGCACAAAACCTCCACAAAGGTGAAGCCTTCCTTATTAAGCTGTTTGGTGAAAGCCGTCTTAATGGCGCGTTTTGCTCTGTTGATATTGGGAATATCCGTCACACAAACGCGTTCCGCATATACCAACCCCTTCAAAGTGGACAGCAGCTCCGCTACCTGCATCGGTTCTCCGTGAAGCTCCTTATCACGCCCCCCTGGCGCAGTCGTGGCGCGTTGGCCAAGCAGGGTTGTGGGGGCCATCTGACCTCCTGTCATGCCATAGATTGCGTTGTTGATGAAAATCGTGGTAAACTTTTCCCCCCGCATAGCGGCATGTACGATTTCAGCAGCGCCAATCGACGCAAGATCCCCATCCCCTTGATATGTAAAAACGGCTCTGTCCGGATTTGCCCGTTTGATGCCTGTTGCGACAGCCGGAGCACGCCCGTGGGCGGCTTCTATGGTATCACAGGCAAAATAATTTCCGGCAAATACGGCACAGCCAACCGGGCAGACCGCAATCGTGGAATCAATGATATCCAATTCCTCCATGACCTCACCGATGAGCTTATGGACGATTCCATGGCTACATCCGGGACAATAGTGGAGCGCATTGTCCTGAAGCCCCTTCGTTTTGCGATATACGGTAACCATTTCACTTCACCTCCTTCAAAACATTTCCAACCGCATTTACAATTTCATCCAGAGCCGGAATCGAACCTCCGGTTCTCCCGAAAAATTTCACCTGTTTTTTCCCGTTCACCGCAAGGCGTACATCATCCAGCATTTGTCCCAGACTCATCTCAACGACAAAAACCGCCTTGATATTTTCTCTTTCACTCAGCTCCCGCAGCCGATCGCCGGGGAACGGCCAAAGCGTAATCGGGCGGAACAGCCCCGCTTTGATATTCTTTTCTTTCTCCAATACTTCCATGGCGGACATGGCAATTCTGGACGGAGTGCCATAGGCCACGATTAAAACATCGCAGTCCTCTGTCCCGCTTTCTTCCCACCGGACTTCATCCCGTTCCATGCACGAATATTTTTCAGCCAGATGTAAATTGTGATCCTCGCATACTCTGGCATCAATCAGAAGGGAAGTAATAAAACGATTTTCCTTTCTTCCCTGGCGGCCGCTTGCCGCCCAGTCTTTTCCCGGGAGCTGGCGTTTTGGTATTTCGTGCCAGACAATGGGCTCCATCATCTGCCCGATCATGCCATCCGCCAGTATCACAACAGGATTCCGGTAATAGTCAGCCAGATCAAACGCTTCCTGTGTAAAATCAACCGCCTCCTGAATATTGCATGGAGCCAGTACAATGGTTCGATAATCCCCATTGCCACCGCCGCGCGTCGCCTGAAAGTAATCGCTTTGGGACGGCTGTATCGAACCAAGCCCCGGCCCGCCGCGCATGACATTCACTACCACGGCTGCCAATTCCGCGCCAGCCATATAGCTGATTCCCTCCTGTTTCAGGCTGACTCCGGGAGATGAGGAGGATGTCATTGCACGCACCCCGGTCGCCGCCGCCCCATAGACCATATTGATGGCGGCAACCTCCGATTCGGATTGCACGAAAACACCGCCTGTTTTCGGCATGCGCATGGACATATATTCCGGTATTTCGTTTTGCGGGGTAATGGGATAGCCAAAGAAACATTTACAGCCCGCCCGGATTGCCGCCTCTGCGATGGCTTCATTTCCCTTCCATAGTTCCTTTTGCATAAAAAACGCACTCCTTTACTCTTTTTCAATGGTGATTACGGAATCCGGACAGATTTTTGCACAACTGGCACATGCAACGCACGCAGCCATATCTGTAATCGCGGCCGGATGATAACCCTTGGCATTCACGGATGTGGCATCCAAAACCAAAATATGTTTGGGACATACTAAAATGCAAAGCTCGCATCCCTTACAATGCTCCCTTTCAAAATGAACGATTGCGGACATCTAACCCCCTCCTTTCATTCAATATACGGTACTGTTCTCCCATGGTTTCCGCATAAAAATCCGAATTGGAAAAACAGGCTGATGCAGGTCTTTCACCCGCCGTATCAACAGACGATGCACCATGTGACATGTAATGGGAATATTGGTCCGCTGTGAAATCTGCTCGGACAAGTACGCGCCCCAATAAATATCATCCTCCATCGTTTCGTTGCAGAGGTGCGTATTGTTGATGATTCCGTTGACGGACATTCCAATCATATCCTCGATTTCTCTCAGGCAATTGATTGCCGCCTCCGGCGTATAAGTAAGCGGCCGATTTCCATTTACCACAAACAAAACATTGCAGGATTGGCCTTTTAGCTGTGGTCGGTATCTTGCCAGTACCTTCGCCCCGGAGCGGTCTCCGCCAATGTCAAGGACGCCAAAAACGGACTGGTCTTGAAGCAATGCATTCAACTCAGAGGGAAGAGAAGGCACATCCGCATCTACACATTCCTGTGAAGAGGAAATCAAGCCGATTCCGAACCTCTTGAAAAGCTCGCTCCGTTCTCGCGAACGAAAATATGGATTGACAACATCCAAATCAGCCAGACATGTCTTTTTCCCGGCCTGAGCCAAAGCAACAGCCAGATTTACGGAAAATTCTGTTTTTCCGCTCCCGGCATGTCCTACCACGATGGTCAGTCGGTGATTGTCCATCCAATTCAGGGAACAGTCGCTCATAGGCAATTACCTCCTTATTAAATAAGAATGTTTCGTTTTTTCGCCTGAAATGTCAATTCTTCCCGAAACTT
>ERZ507543.220-NODE-220-length-6200-cov-3.31294_pt1 | contig 6200 bp, 8 predicted proteins | sample MGYA00248695_ERZ507543 | MGnify/ENA primary metagenome ERZ507543 (study PRJEB26165, sample SAMN02676189) | human gut metagenome | isolation source: stool | host: Homo sapiens | place: USA | study: EMG produced TPA metagenomics assembly of the C.diff FMT (human gut...
TACTTTCAGAGGAACGCCCGCTTCCTGTCCAGGTGACATTAAAGAATGAACGATTAAGGGAGTATTTTCCCAAAAGCTATACCCAAAAACAGATAGAGGAAGTGATCTATTCACTCCTAAAGACATGGAAAACTGAACATGAATAAGGCCGCATATGCCGCCTGGTGACTGACTGATGGTTACCGGGCGGCTTTTTTGCGTTCAAGATAGATCTGCCCTGGCTGACGTTTCACCTGCTGGGGCTTTTTTGTTTCAAAAACCGGAAAAGGAGGCAGGACAATATGCCGTTACAACTGGATTACTACTATGGCAACGAAGCAGAACAGTACAGCTTCTACCGTATCCCCAAAGTGCTGTTCACGGATGGGCGTTTTAAAGGCTTGTCTGTAGAAGCAAAGGTACTTTATGGATTGCTGCTCGACCGCATGGCCCTCTCTGTCAAAAATAACTGGATGGATCAGGACGGACGCGTCTACATCATTTACACCATTTCTGACGTGATGGAAACCCTTGGCTGCGCGGAGCAGAAAGCGAATAAACTACTGAATGAACTGGACACGGCAAAAGGTGTTGGGTTGGTGGAGCGTGTGCGGCGTGGGCTTGGAAAACCAAACGTGATCTATGTCAAAAACTTTATTGGAAAGGTGTCACCAGAAACCCAGCAGGAATCACAAATCAAGAATTGTGAAAATCACAAATCAGGAAATGTGAAAATCACAAGTCTGGATTTGCGAAAATCACAAACTAATAATACTGACTTAAATAAAACTGACCAGAGTGATACTGATCCTTCTATCTATCCAGCAGGTGCAGAATACCCGGATGTGGAAACTGTGGATAACTCCTCCTGGGCAGGAGCAGATAGGAGCATGACCGATGGGATAGATCGGATATCTGCCTATCGTGAATTGATCCGGGAGAACATCAGCTATGAGATACTCTTGCAGGATAACCCTTATGACAAGGAACGTCTGGACGGCTTTGTGGAACTGATGGCGGAGGTCTGTTGCAGCAGACGGCCTACGGTACGCATTAACCAGGAGGACATGTGTACGGAGGTGGTAAAGAGCCGCCTGCTGAAGCTGAACAGTGAACATATCCGCTATGTGATGGACTGCCTGGATAAGAACACGACATTGATCGGGAATATCCGGGCTTATACTCTTTCCACTCTGTTCAATGCCCCGGTGACAATCAGCCAGTATTATTCCAGCCTTGTCAGTCACGACATGGCAAACGGCTTCGGTGCGGGATAACAGACGGATTTCTTTTTTCCGCTGGTAAGTTTTTATTGCGGTGAAAGCCCCTGTGGGCTGGCACATAAACAAGAGCATATAAAAGGAGGACAACAAATGACACAAAACATGGATATTTTGATTGTAGAGCCGGGGAAAGCGCCCCGCCCGGCTGTGATACCCAACACACTGGAGTCAGTGGAAACGGTGCTGGGAGGAGCCGTGCAGGTGGGCTGTTTCCTGCCCCAGAAGGTACTCCTCTTCAGCCGGGAAGATACTACCGGCCTTGCCCCGAACCGCTGTCTGCCCGGAGGGAACGGCTATATCAGCGGCACATTCCTGTTGTGCGGCATACCGGAAAAAGGGTGCCTTTTCGCTTCCCTCACTGCCGGACAGCAGAAAGAGTTTCAGGACATTTTCGCAAGGCCGGGGGAATTTATGATGATTGGCAGCACAGTCTATGCTGATCCCGATGATGTGGCGGATGTGGTATACGGGCTTTGGGATACTCTTTCTGACGGTGATACAGTGGTGTTGACCAAGTGGGGAGAAAGCAGACAGGGGGCGGTTATATGAGTACCATGTCCCCCACTGGTTTTCCAGTCATGACAAGACCGCCAAAGGAAGGAGGCAGATACCGTGCAGGACGAAGTAAGGGATAAATCGGTCGCACTAGTGATACGGGTCGGGAAAGACGGCGGAAAGCTGACAGCGGAACTGTTGAAATGGGCGATCCGGCAGTACCAAAAACAGGCACATGAGCAGAAACACGGCAAGCAGAGTGTCAAGAGCCTGGTAAAACAGGGAGCCGGTGTCCAGAACATTGAGATCACCGACCAGAACATCAAGTCTTTTGAACGCTGCGCCCGCAAATATGGGATAGATTTCGCTTTGAAGAAAGATCCTTCACAGGGGAAATATCTTGTGTTCTTCAAAGCCCGTGACACTGACGCACTGGAAGCCGCCTTTGCGGAATATACGGCGAAAACCTTAAAACAGCAGAAAAAACCGTCGCTGAAAAAGCAGCTCTCCCACTTCAAGGAGATTGTGAAGGGGCTGGTATCCGGCAGGGAGAACAACCGGGACAGAGGAGGTCATGAACGATGAAGAACATTGAGATTAAAAAATATGTGATCCCCAACCTGCCGTATGTATTTATGTTCTGGTTTTTCTCCAAGGTTGCGGAATGTTACCGTCTTTCCGCTGGTGGGGATATGGTCACAAAGGCTATGGCAGCGATCTCCGGGCTGGGGACGGCGATCTCCCAGAACCCTCTCCCTGGCTTCCACCCCCGTGACCTGCTGATCGGCGTCATGGGGGCGGCGGCTGTCCGGGCAGTGGTCTATTTCAAAGGGAAGAACGCCAAGAAATACCGGCACGGCGTAGAATACGGAAGTGCCCGGTGGGGAACACAAGAGGACATCAAGCCTTTCATCGACCCCAAGTTTGACAACAATATCCTCCTGACCCAGACGGAGCGGATCATGATCGGCAGAAACAAGATACCCAAGTACAACATCAACAAAAACGTGCTGATCATCGGTGGCTCCGGCTCCGGTAAGACCAGGTTCCATGTCAAACCAAACCTCATGCAAATGAACAGTTCGTATGTCGTCACAGATCCGAAAGGTACTGTGGTTCTGGAGTGTGGAAAAATGCTCCAGCGCGGTGGGTATGAGATCAAGATCCTCAATACTATCGACTTCAAGCAGTCCATGCGCTACAACCCTTTCCGCTACTTGCGCTGTGAGAACGACATCTTGAAGCTGGTCAACTGTATCATGGAGAACACCAAGGGGGAGGACAGCAAAGGCGGTGAGGATTTCTGGGCAAAGGCAGAGGCTCTGTATTACCAGGCGCTGATCGCTTACATCTGGTATGAGGCCCCGGAGAATGAAAAGAATTTTAATACACTTCTGGAAATGCTCAACGCTTCCGAAGTCCGTGAGGAGGACGAAACCTTTAAAAATGCTGTGGACATGATGTTTGACCGGCTGGAACAGCGTGACCCGGAGCATTTCGCTGTTCGCCAGTATAAAAAATACAAGATGGCGGCGGGCAAGACCGCAAAGTCGATCCTGATCTCCTGCGGCGCAAGGATGGCCCCTTTTGACATCAAGGAAGTCCGAGACCTGATGCTGGACGATGAATTGGAGCTTGACAAGCTGGGCGACCGCAAGACGGCCCTGTTCTGTATCGTCTCCGACACGGATACCACGTTTAACTTCATCGCTTCTATGGTCTACACCCAGATGTTCAATGTCCTCTGTGACCGGGCGCTGGAAAATGGCGGCGCACTGAAAACCCATGTCACCTGCCTGTTGGACGAATTTGCCAACCAGAAGATCCCCAACTTTGAACACCTGATCTCCGTGATCCGGAGCCGTGAGATCTCCGCCCATGTGATCGTCCAGACCCAGAGCCAGCTAAAAGCCGTCTATAAAGACCATGCGGAGACCATTATCGGCAACTGCTCCTGCGTGCTTTTCCTGGGCGGTAAGGAACAGAGTACCCTAAAGGAGATATCCTCCATGCTGGGGAAAGAGACCATAGACAGTTTTAACACCTCTGACACACGGGGGAGCCAGCGCAGCTATGGACTGAACTATCAAAAACTGGGAAAGGAACTTATGACCCCCGATGAACTTGCGGTCATGGACGGAGGAAAATGTATCCTCCAGGTGCAGGGTGTCCGTCCGTTCTTCTCCGACAAGTTTGACATTACCAAACACCCACAATACAAATACCTATCGGACGCAGACCCGAAAAACACCTTCGATGTGGCAAGGTTCCTGAAACGCCGCCTGAAAGTCAGGCCGGAAGATGTGTTTGAAGTCTGCGAACTGGAAGCCCCGCCTGAAACCGGCGAGCCTGCCGTCTGACTATGTTCAGGCGGCTTTTTTAATGGAATTGATGAAAAGGAGATGGAAACGTATGCCGCTGGATATGGAGTATTTTCATAAAGCGATCAAGGTACTGGAAACTCTCGTGAAAGCATTGGAAGAACCAAAGAACAGCTATCCATGCCCGGTCAACAGACACCGGGCAATACCTGTGAGATACCCGGAGTTTACGAAACATATGGTGCGGGTGAAGAAACATGTCCGTCCACCGGTGAGGGCCGGCCCGGACATAAGGTGTTACATCAGGTCACTCTAAGACCAGTCACAAATAACAAAAACAATCTCATTTCAAAAACAGGAGGAATACTATATGGCATTTTTCGCAAGCGCAATCGACACTCTGAAGGTTCTGGTCATCGCATTAGGCGCAGGTCTTGGCGTATGGGGCGTGATCAATCTGCTGGAGGGATACGGCAATGATAACCCAGGTGCCAAAAGCCAGGGTATGAAACAGTTGATGGCAGGCGGCGGGGTCGCCCTCATCGGCATGAACCTGATCCCCTTACTGGCTACCCTGTTTAACTAAGGCAGGTATCGCTTATGCTGAATATCCTCGACCAGATCGAGCAGTGGATCAAGGATTTCCTTGTTGAGTGTATCACGGGGAACCTTTCCGGGCTGTTCGATCAGGTAAATGACGCGGTCGGGGACGTGGCAGTGGACGTGGCAAAGACACCCCAGACATGGAACTCTGGGGTGTTTTCCATGATCCGTTCCCTGTCAGATAACGTGATCGTCCCCATAGCCGGAATCATACTCACGTTTGTCCTGTGCTATGAACTGATCAGCATGATCGTGGAAAAGAACAACATGCACGATTTCGACACCTTCAACATCTTTAAGTGGATCTTCAAGGTATTTGTGGCAACCTACCTTGTCTCCCATACCTTTGACATCACCATGGCGATCTTTGAACTCTCCCAGACTGTCGTGCGAAGGAGCGCCTCTGTGATCACGGGGAATACCAGTATCCAGTTTACCACCGTCCTGGGAACCCTGACCACCCAGCTTGAGACCATGGGGATCGGGGAACTGTTCGGGCTTCTGGTGGAAACCGTACTGATCAGGATCACCACTCCAATCCTTTCCGTCTGCGTCATGCTGGTGCTGGTAGGCCGCATGGTGGAGATCTACATCTACTGCTCCGTGGGCGCAATCCCCTTTGCTACCATGACCAACCGGGAATGGGGACAGATGGGAAACAACTACCTGCGGGGGCTGGTGGCTCTGGGATTGCAGGGCTTTTTTATCATGGTCTGTATCGCCATTTATTCGGCCCTCATAGCAGGTATCGGTGCCGCCCCCAATATCCATACGGCGATCTGGAGCTGTGCCGGGTATACCCTGCTCTTATGCTTCTCACTGTTTAAGACCAGCTCCATTTCCCGCTCGATCTTCAACGCGCATTAAAGGAGCGGCCTATGGGAGAAAGACGGATGCCGGCACGCTACCGCATGGACGAGACCGGGCAGGTGCGCCGGACATGGAACGGGAAGCTGCCGGAGGAATTTAACGAAAAAGATATGCTTCTGTTTGCCATAGATACGGATATTCTGGTAAACGGGCGTATGTCAGAGGAAACAAGAAACGCGATCCGGGAGGCAGGCTACCGCTATGAAGGCGGGAACCTCCTGCCCCTGGAGAGAACCAAAAAGGAGGACATCATGGAAAACCAGAAAAAAACGCTGGAGGTCAATGTGAAGGTATACCCTCTCCAGCAGGAGAAAGGAGGGAATCTCCTTGCCTTTGCCAGCGCGACCATTGGCGGCTGCTTTGCTGTCAACAGGATCCGCATTATGGACAGCGAAAAAGGGAAATTTGTGGCCATGCCCAGCAGCAAGGGAAAGGACAATAAGTACCACGACATATGCTGCCCCACCACAGCGGAAATGCGTCAGGCGATCAATACGGCTGTCCTGGAAGAGTACCAGAAAGCGGTGGAAAAACCTTCCCTTCGCGGGGCATTGCAGAACGCGGCAAAAGAAGCTGCCGCCCGTCCGGCACCGGATACACAGAGGTCGGCAGATAAGGGGGCAAGATAAGGGAGCCGTCCTGACCAACG
>ERZ507543.221-NODE-221-length-6171-cov-4.56017_pt1 | contig 6171 bp, 6 predicted proteins | sample MGYA00248695_ERZ507543 | MGnify/ENA primary metagenome ERZ507543 (study PRJEB26165, sample SAMN02676189) | human gut metagenome | isolation source: stool | host: Homo sapiens | place: USA | study: EMG produced TPA metagenomics assembly of the C.diff FMT (human gut...
TGCCTTTCCTGTCTTTTGGATAGTCAATGACTGTCTCCACTTCCAAATCCGGGAATTGTTTTTTTAACCATTTGCCATATGTTTTTACATGGGATTTGAGTTCTGGAAATTCTAAGCCAGTATCAGAAAACCAAAGAATCAATTTGCATTTTTCCATCATGCAGACTTGGGCTGCGAGATATGCCAGGACGGTTGAATCTTTACCAACTGAAAAAGATATGTAGCACTGGTTATCGTGCTTCGTGTACCATTCTATTATTCTTGTTTGTGAGACCTGGATTTTCCGGTCCAGGCTCCACTGTTGCATTGTTTTTAAATCATCATGTGTATATAGATTTTCCAATTTTTATATAAAGGTACAGCGCGCTGTTTATTGTCCGGACAAACCGTCGCTCCTTTATATATTTTTTTAGATTCACTTTTTTAATTGGAGGAATCTTAAACTAACCATGTATTTATCTGCTTCTGTGATGGCTGAACCTGTCTTTTAAATCCAGTTCTTGTTTTAATCCGTCCATTCCTGCCAATTTTAATCTGTGACCGTCAAATTCATAGACATTATCTGATAGTCTGTCCTCCACCGGGACATCATTTTGATTAATGCTGCGAACCATGTTTTTCAATTCTTCCACAGACAGGGCATCTGATTTTGGTGTGATAATCACCTCATGGATAGACGACGGAAAGATAAAAAAGTCTTTCCCGATATTTTTATGTACCAGCTTTAGGACGTCAGGACAGGCAATCACAGCAGCTCCCTCTATCCCTCCGTTACTGGACAGGACATACATACCACTTTCCGACTTGTCTATTGGTAAAGCTGCACCCAGACCGTCTCCTATGCCTTCGTCCTGCACAAAGCCCATAATGACATTTTCCATGGAATCGAACTGGGCTTCTCTTTGTGTATTTGTTTTTGCAATTGTCAGCATTTCTTCTTTAGTTAGCTGTAGACGTGCCAAAAATGGCTCTGTAACTTTTGCGGAAAAAACCGAATCCGGATCGCCTGTGTTAAGTCTCCATCTTGCAAAAACGGCAAGGTCAGCAATACGTTCATGCGGTGTTTCCTTTAGCCACTCCTTGTTATTCGCATAATTGACTACCGACGCATACAAATGGGCGGGTGCATTTTCACGGTTTACATCATTAATTGTAAACCGTCCCATGGTTGATGCGGTTTTCATAAGTTCGGTCCGGATTCCCGATATTATATCGGACATAGGGTGGCCGGATTTCCAATCGTCATAGTAAAAATCCGGATAGATAGTTGGTGCCATGTCCACGTTATCAAATTTGATTACGATGCCTTTTTGGACGCTGTTGTTTTTAGGCATGTCAATTTCTTTCAAGTGGTCGCCGCTTGATTCCATTGCTTTTTCAAGGGCTGCATAAAATTCATTATAAAATAATTGTTCTCTATCGTTCATGTTTGTACCTCATTTAGTTTGTTGTGTTCCCTGACCTTATCGGCAAGGGCTTTTAGTTTAGGGTCTTTAAAGTAATAGCATTTCTTTGGACGGAGATAACCCACACCACTGACAACCAAAATGACCTCCTCCTGTTTTACCAAAGTAATGAGATCGCTTGGCTCCACGATTGGCTTATCCTCGTAGGTGTAGGATTTATGGCGGTTCTTTCCACCATTGAGTGTTTCTTTCTTCTCTTTGTACTTGCCGCACCAGTCCTGAACTGCCTTTGCACTGTTGGAATCGCTGATCTCGCATATGGTTTTTACACGGCAATTTTCTGTCAGAACTCTTGTTTCCTCTTTGCTGTATATTACTTCACACTGGGCAAGGGATTGAAACGCAAGCATTACCATAACCTTTTTACTTCTTAATGTGGAAAGGGCGTTAAAAATTCCCTCCATACGGCCCAGTCTTCCAAATTCATCTATAATCAGTAGAATTGGCGTTGTTTCTTCTTCTGATCGGCGTTCCATTTCTTTTAATGTTTGGACGGTGCATAATCTCAAAATTGCCTTGTACGATTCAAGCATATGTTCTGGGATTGCGAGGAAAATTGATTTTCCCTCTTGGAATGAATAGGGACTAGCTTTCTGATAGTTGTCTCGAAACATAAATTTAATGGCTGATTTTGAAAATACCGAAAGGCTGGTAGTCATTTCGGACATACAATCTTCAATGGATTCATTTTTCCGCCCTGCGAACTTAGCAAGATATTTGTAATGCAGGTCTGACGGTTCAGAATTTTCAATTATCTCTGCTATCAGAGATTTTGTTTCCGTTTCAAGGATCTTGTTGACTGCATCTATGAAAGTTTCACCTTGCTTGAAATAGTAAATCAGCAGGCCCGTAAACATCGTGCGGGCATTTTCAATAAAGAAGTTGTCCTTGGGATTGGTGCTGATTATTAACGCTTGTGTGATTTCTTCCATGGCCTCAATAATTAAATCGTCACTTGGGTTATCATGGAGCATGTAATATACGTCCCAGCCACAAGATGTCCTGTCTGTTGGATTGCAGACAAGCACATTTTCATCATAAGCGAAAGTTGATTTCTCATGGATTTCGCCTTTTATGTCGATACAAAAAGTCTGAAAGCCGTTTCTCCCTGTAGCAAAATTGGCAAGCAGCGTATCCAATAGGACGGTGCTTGTCTTACCAGATCCTGACCCGCCCAAAACGCAGGAATGGTATGTTTGCGTCAGTGGAATCCTGACATACCGATTTTTGTATGTTCCTAAAATGATTCCCTCTGGCTCTTTGGATAACAGAGAGGGTGGAACCTTTGGGTACATGGCAGCCCGTTTCTGTGGCGACTCTTTCTTTAGGCCGGTATCCGGTATTAATCCATCACCGATTCCTATTTCATCGAATCTTTTACCCTCACACGCAACCGCCCAAAAGTTGTTAAAAGAAGTCCACGCAACCAAAATCATTGACATGATAGCCAATGTTTTTGTCTCCACTGCTGGAAATGTCTGGTGTATGATGATATATAAAGGCGGAACCAACCATAGGCCCGTAAAAGCGAGAATACTATAAATTATCTTCCCTATTTTCTTCATTTCCTGTGTCCCTCCGTAGCTTTATATCTCTGTCGCGGTGTCGGTCTAACAGTGTCAACCACCACTCAATCACTCGCATTTCCGATTCTGGAACGATATAAATGTGTCCTATTTTCCACATAAAATTTACCTCCTGAATAATTACCCTCTTAAAAGTATTATGATAGATTGGTAGTAAAAAACAGCCCAAAATAAGGGTGCTTACCCTTATGTACCACCATTTTTTTGCAAAGAAAAAAGACGCTCCCGGCGTCCTTTATGTATGGTTATTTTGACTTTTCGTCAAAGTCGATTAATGCCAAAACTGCACTTGTAAAGTTATATCCTCCAACGTATTTCATCAAAAATTCAATTCCATCACCGCTGTAATCCCAGTCTCCTTGCTCCCGTTTTCCATGGTCGCAATAACGGTAAATTCCGTCTCTGCCCTTGAAAAAAGTGATACACTTGCGTTTTGTAAAAGCGTACTCACCGGATTCACGCCGAAAAATCAAATCAGGGTGAGTTTCTTCTAAAAACTGAATTAAATCTACCCGTCTGGCCCGCTCTTTCATTTCATCACTTACCCACATTTATGATTCCTCCTGTCTCTGATTCTTTTTGTTTTTGATTGACTTTGCTCTTACCAAATCGTTAAACTGGGCTGCCAACAAGCCAAACTTCTGATCGTTACCCTGAAGCATGACAGCCGGGTTAAGCATATAGTGGGAGGTGGACACCTCCACAATGGCCTGTGCCTCTTGTAACTGTTTTAACACTCTGGCAACCGTCTTTTTGTCTGTAACTTTGCAGTCCTCCATGATACTTTTGTAGGTGGCATAAATCATGTTGTTACTGTCAGCATTTGCCATGAGATACAACAAAATTTGTGTTGGTTTATTGGCAAACAGGCTCAATAGCGGGAATGTCTGATTGGGAAAAATCCGTCTAAAATTCTTTGGTGTGTAAGACGTTGTTAATATTTCTTTGATAGAACTGTCTTCTCGTTGTAATGATTTAATTAGTTTCGGTATTCTCATTGATTCGATTCTCCTTTGCTTTGCTTAGATACCTTTATAATGACAGTTCAAGCGTGTTTGGTACAAAAAAGTTTGAAAATTTATTTAAAATAATTTTGCGGATTCAGGGTAAAAACAGGCGGCAGTCTGTCATTATATTTGTTTAGGGATTTTTCAGACGTGATGGGTGGAATTTCATTGGAGAACCGGGTTGTAAACTGCCCACTCTGCAAAATCCCGCAATCCCTTATTCCATCTATGTTTCAAGGTGATTCACAAGTTAATGCCTTTTATTTAGTGTTACTTATGTCTGTTATTCATGTACAGGGAGCATAGCATTTTTAAGGTGATATGTGATTGTGTCTTAGAGCTTATGCGGACTTAGGAGTTGACACGTTCTTAAGAGCCTATGCGAACTGTGAGAGAACAAACAGGGAGAGAACGATTAACAGGGAGTTGACACAATCACCAAGAGCCAAAGCATTAATACAACCGCTTTATCAAGCGCTTGTATAGGCTGGACGCAAAAAAATGAGGGAGGTGCTGCTTCCCTGTCTGTTAATTTTTTTTTCGCCAAGCGACAGATTGGGACGAGAGGATTTTTCCGATTCGTCACAAATCTGTATTGCATTAGCTCTAGGATTGTTCTCTCCCTGTTAGATACCTCTCCCTGTCTGCTCCGCTCTATGTTGATACCTCTCTCTGTTCGTTCTCTCAAAGTTCGCTATGCTCTATGTATATAGTTCTCTCCCTGTTAGATACTTCTCCCAGTTTGCTTCGCTCTATGTAAACAAATCCACATAAGAGTATAGGTGCTTCCATAGTCCTACAATCATAATTTTCTTTCATTTTTTTACAACTTGATTTGAACAAAAATGCTAAATCACCACATAATACTATTAGATAGATTCCTCAATATTTACCCTCTGTTCTAACCCTCAAAAAACGTAAGACAGGAGAATTTCAATGTATAGAAGATACCGTTTAAAACAAGACATTATCGACCAGGCAAAGTCAGCAAATCTGATTGACTACATGCTTATCAAACACCCTGACAAGGTGTTTACAAACTATGGCGTCAGGGATTCAGAACATGACAGTTTAGTCCTCTACCCGGATTCTTATTGTCGTTATTCCACCGGAGAAGTCCAGGACAGTATCTACTATCTGGAACATTATCAAGGCTACCGTTGGCGTGACGCTGTTATTGAACTGTCCGCTTTTGCAAAAGAAAACTATGACAAACCAGGAACAACCGCTTTTGATTTTGGACGCAGAAAGATAGGACGTTTCTTTCGTCCAGTTGAGACAGATCACATAGAATTGATTACCGATTATTTACATAACGAACGTGGGATTTCCATAGACACGGTTCAAAATCTTATCAAAATAGGCAAGCTATACCCTGCCACTGCTTCTGGCCTGGGTGAGAATTTTGCTTGTTTTGCCAACGAATCCATGGAGTTTTATTCTCTCCGTAACATATCCTCCGATGGGCTGCCTAAACTCCAATACACAAAAAATTCAGGCGGTTTCTGGTGGTTCTCTCCACTGGAATTTATGGATTCTTCTAAATGTACCGACAGCTTATTCCCGGTCACCATGCCACTGTATCTCTGTGAATCGCCTATTGACGCAATCAGTCTCTATGAGTTGACACAAGAGAATGCGATTTACGCCGCCATGAACGGCTTAAAACCCAATGTGGCTCTAAATATCATTCAGGAATTTTCCACCTACAGAGACGGAGACAGCCAGAACAGGCGTAAGATAGTGATTGCTACGGACAATGACGAGCCAGGCAATAAGTTCATGCAGAATTTTCCGGCAGACTTTGAGCGTCAGCAACCATGCCTAAAAGACTGGAATGAGGACTTGATTTACCTTGCCATAAGATAAAAAAACTGGGCTACCCTTCGTGATAGTCCAGCTTTCCATATTTTTTTCATCAAAAAAGCTCTCTTTCGAGAGCTTTCTATTTTTATCAATAGTTATTGAATACCCAATTCTATTCTTGTCTCATTAACTGGGAAAATCATGTTGCCAAAATTCGCTGTATCTATATTACTAAGCGTAAATTCTTGGTTACTTTGAACGTCTAACATTCCATGGATATATTTGAGCTTGAGATCGGAAGAGCGT
>ERZ507543.223-NODE-223-length-6116-cov-3.23296_pt1 | contig 6116 bp, 3 predicted proteins | sample MGYA00248695_ERZ507543 | MGnify/ENA primary metagenome ERZ507543 (study PRJEB26165, sample SAMN02676189) | human gut metagenome | isolation source: stool | host: Homo sapiens | place: USA | study: EMG produced TPA metagenomics assembly of the C.diff FMT (human gut...
TAATGTCGTTGTTGTCATTTCAAACTATGCGTTTAGTAAAATGGTCGTATTCAAAAACAAACAAAAATGGGATTAAATCCCATTTTTTTATTGTTCAAATTTAGCAATAGCTTCGGTTTCATCTAAAATTTCGATTCCTAAAGCTTGTGCCTTAGTTAATTTACTACCAGCATCGGCTCCCGCAATGAGGATATCAGTTTTCTTCGAAACTGAACCCACCACATCTGCACCTAAACTAATTAAACGCTCTTTCAATTCATTTCGTGTATACTGTTCTAATTTTCCAGTCAAAACAACTTTTTTCCCTTTGTAGTAACCATCAGGACTTTCAGCTGGCTTTACACCCAAATATTCCATATTAACTCCGACAGCCTTCAATTCATCAATCATATTTTGGGCTACATCACTTTGGAAAAATGTTGCTAAATTATTAGCTAAGGTTTCTCCAATCGTATCTACAGCATCAAATTCTTCAATTGTTGTTTGCATTAAATTATCCATCGTTCCGAATTTTTCCGCTAAAGTACGCGCCATCTTCGTACCAACCCCTTGAATCCCTAATCCATTAATTAAACGCTCTAAAGAATTTTTTCGGCTATTATCAATGGCTTCAAGTAAGTTGTTAACACGTTTCTCTTTAAAACCATCTAATTGGCTTAATTCCTCTGAAGTTAATTTGTATAAATCGTCAAAGTGATGAATAAAATTCTTCGCGTATAATTGTTGAATTTGTTTTGGTCCAAGTCCCATAATATTCATCGCATTTCGTGATCCAAAATGCTCTAAACGAGCTACAATTTGAGCTGGGCAATCAGGGTTAATGCAACGAAGGGCCACTTCGCCATTTAAGTGAACTAATTCCTTACCACATGATGGACAGTGGGTTGGAATATCTAACTCACTAATTCCTGCTGGACGCTTTTCTAACACTACTCGTGTAATTTCTGGAATGATATCACCAGCTTTATGTAACAGTACCGTATCGCCAATATGAACATCCTTAGCTGTTAATTGGTCTACATTATTCAAAGTAGCCCGGCTAACTGTTGTTCCAGCCAATTGAACGGGGTCCATCACCGCTGTGGGGGTTACCACGCCTGTTCGTCCTACCGTCCATTCAATATCTCGAACTACTGTAGCTGCCTCTTCTGGTGGAAATTTGTAGGCGATTTCCCATCTCGGAATTTTAACTGTGTGTCCCAATTCTTGCTGAAGGCTTAAATCATTAACTTTCAAAACGATCCCGTCGATTCCATAAGGTAAATCTTCCCGTTGACCTTCGTATTTAGCAATATAATCCCAAACTTCATCTAAATTAGCACATACTTCTTGGGTAGGGTTAGTGTTAAAGCCTAATTCAGCCATCATTTGAATTGCTTGGTGTTGAGTTTTGGCCCCTAATTGATTTGAATCCACCACTGTATAAATAAATGTGTCTAAATCCCGCTTCTTAGTTACATTTGTATTTAATTGTCGTAAACTTCCTGCTGCCGCATTACGTGGATTAGCAAAAACTGGTTTTCCATCCTCTAATTGTTGTGCATTCAACTTAGCAAACGAAGCTTTAGGCATAAAGCATTCTCCTCGAACTTCAATCGAGAGCGGACGGGTCAATTTTTGGGGGACTGACTTAATAGTCTTCAAATTTTTAGTAATATCTTCACCAATATTTCCATCTCCACGGGTAGAGCCCTGAATCAGCTCACCATCTTGATAAATTAATGAAATTGCTAATCCATCAATTTTTAATTCAACATTATAATCAACTGGATACCCAACATTTTTTTGGATACGATTATCAAATTCAACTAATTCATCGCGTGAAAAAACATCCCCCATCGACAACATCGGTTCTGTATGGGTAACTTTGGTAAAGCCTTCTAAAATTTCACCACCAACTCGTTGAGTAATCGAATCCTGGGTGATGATTTCTGGAAAAGCTTCTTCTAACGCCACTAAATCCGCATATTTTTCGTCATATTCGTAATCTTCAACTTCAGGAGCATCTTTGGTGTAATATAATTTGCTCCAACGATCCAAAGTGTCTCTAAGGTTTTGCGCTAATTTACTAGCTTCTTCAACCTGCATCTCTTCCAATTTTTTTGGTAAACTCATCTTTTCTCTCCCATGACTTATATATCAAGATCTAATTCGACTGGACAATGATCGGAACCAAAAATTTCAGTATGAATCTGAGCGTCAGTTAATTTTTGATCCAACACCTTTGAACTAACAAAGTAGTCAATCCGCCATCCAGCATTATTAGCACGCGCATTAAATCGATAACTCCACCAAGAATAGACTCCTTCTTTTGAGGGGTAGAAGTATCGGTATGTATCTGTAAAACCACTATTTAATAACTGTGTAAATTTATTGCGTTCCTCATCCGTAAATCCTGCATTTTTATGATTAGTTTTATCATTCTTTAAATCAATCTCTTGGTGCGCCACGTTTAAATCTCCACAGAAAATAACGGGTTTATGCTGATTTAACTGGTCTATGTATGCTCTAAATGCATCGTCCCAAGCCATTCGATATTCTAGTCTCTTTAATTTTGGCTGTGAATTTGGTGTATAACAAGTAATTACGTAAAATTTTTCAAATTCTAAAGTAATTACACGGCCTTCTTGATCATGTTTCTCAATTCCAAGTCCATATCTTACAGTAAGAGGCTTTTTTTTAGTAAAAATTGCCGTTCCAGAATATCCTTTTTTCTCCGCATAATTCCAATATTGATAGTAGTGAGGCAATTCTAATTCAATTTGCCCCTCTTGCAACTTTGTTTCCTGGATACAAAATATATCTGCATCTAGTTCCTTAAAAACATCCAGAAATCCATGCTTAACCGCTGCACGCAATCCATTTACATTCCATGAAATAAGCTTCAAAATGACTTCCTCCAGTGCTTATGTAATTACTTTTATTATCGCATATTTCGCCATATAAATGGGCCTTTTAGGATGGTCTTAGCTATAGCAAGATTCGTTAATTTAAGTTATATTTAAAATATTCATTATTTTTAATATAGAAGGAGCTTTTATCATTGGTTAATTTGAAGAAACATTGGAAAAAATCCCTTTTAACTTTTATTTTAGTTGAGTTAATTATGCTTGGTTCAGTAACAGCATTTTCAGGAGGGGCCTGGCATTTTAATATTATCGGTAAACGCGCTTTTATTTTTGAAATATTAAGTAGTTTAAAACCGATTATGGAGAATTTAGTATTATTAATACTCGCTCAAAAAATCATTAGAGGTGTTGAGCGTAAACAAATTAGTCGTGTATGGTTTCAAATATTATTTTATTCTCTAAGCGTCTCCATGTTTAGTTGGGGGATTTTTGCCGTCAAATTTAGTACATTTAATTTCTTTAGATCGCTATTTCCAATAGTTTTTCAAACTAATACGGTAGCAACTACCGCAATTGTAATGCTTCTAACCGGATTGTTGCTACAAAGTACCGGCAAACAAACTTGGTTTAACAAAAAAATAATATATTCAGCACTCATAGTATTATCAATTATTCCAACTGTTCTTTGGACATTAAAATTATCTGGCAGAACAAACTTTTCTTTTGGTACGATTTTATGGGGTGTATTTCTACTTCTATTAGTTAAAAATTCAACTAAGTTTACAATTAAAAGAAGTTGGAGCATTTTAACATTTATCGTCTCATCATTACTTGGCCTTCTATTACTTGGCATTTTAAATCGTTTTGATAATTATTTCTCTATTTTTGACCTAGCAAACGTAGCTGTTAATCATTTATCATTTCTAACTACAAATACAATTTCCTTTTTAATTGCGTTAAGTATTTTTATGCTACTCAAAAATTTATTCAACGAAATTTCTTGGGAAAGCCTTTTCGGCGCTACCCTATTATCTTCTCATTTCTTATTTGCTCTTCCATTTTGGCGTAATATTTGGCGCACCACATTTTGGGTAGAACAGACATCCAGTAGATTTTTATTATCTTTACTAGTTTCTACAATTATTACCTCACTATTTATTTTGTTACTTGAGTTAGTAAGAACTAAGTTTGTAGAACAAATCTCTTCATCACAACCAAAAAAATCAACAACATTTTTGATTGTGGCAATATTAGCACTATTTGCGAACTTTATTTTAATTATCTCTAACAGTTCGTTCAATGTTCAATTAGCATTTTCAACAATCAAATCTCCGCAATTAATGTTGTTGAATGCCATTTTGATTTTTGCGCTTATGCTGATTATCTTTGCAATATTCAATAGAGTTTTAATTGCAAGTATTATAAGTTTATCAATCACGATTGCTTTTACATTTGCTAATTACCAAAAAATATTATCTAGAAATGAACCTATTATTCCTGTTGACATTACTAGTAATTTACAAAATATAAGTGCCGTATTAAAACTTGTAAATATTTGGTTAGTAGGCATTTTATTTGCCGTTCTAGTTGTACTAATAATATTAAGCATATTTATTGAACATCAGATGAAATTTGGTTTTATTTTTGGGTGGGTGGAACGTTTTCTAATCTTATTTGTAAATTTAATTTTCATAGGTATTTTCTTAATTAAATTACCATTAGTTCCCAGTTCCAGTGTGACTTGGAAAAGCGAAGATTATACACTCTTCAACAAGATAATGGTTAATCAACTTAAATATAGTTATCATCCTGGGAGTATAATAACTGATTTTAAGCTCAATGGTAGTGCAGTAGCTCTGACCACTAGAATTAGAGTTCCTATTATGGACAAACCTTCCGGTTATTCCAAAAAAGCTATTGCTAAACTTTCTGGAAAATTAGAAAAACAAGCGCTCTTAATTAACAAAACACGAAATAATAATATTAAAGATGATACCGTTATTTATGTCTTGAGTGAAAGTTTTTCAAATCCACAACGAGTTCCAGGTGTATCAATGCAAGATCCAATTCCAAACACTAATAAATTAAAGCAAAAAACAACTTCTGGTTTAATGGACAGTTATGGATATGGTGGTGGAACAGCTGATATTGAGTATGAAGCCTTAACCGGCCTTTCTCTAAATAATTTCGCCCCATCTCTATCGACTCCATATGTTGAATTGATGCCTAAAATTAATTATCAGCCTTCTGTACTAGATTTATTTAAAACAAAAAATGCAATTCATCCGTTTCATCCAAGATTTTATAATAGAGTTAACGCCTTTAAGCAATTAGGGTTTGACAAGTTTTATAATACTTCCGCCCCTAATAAAATTAAATATACTAAAGCTATAGGTGGAGTAAACTCTGTCAATAATGGGATTAACCAAAACTCCAAATATATTTCTGACGAATCGGCTTACAAAGAAGTTAAGCGCGTCATGAATATGAATAAAGGCGGCCAATTCATTCAATTATCAACTATGCAAAATCACATGCCCTATGTTGCTGGGCAATACGGAAAAGGCAATCCATTTGCTATAACTGGTGGTTTATCTGATGCCAGTCTGAGTCGACTGAAAACCTACTCATACGAAATCAACCAAACCGATAAAGCTTTAAAAAACTTAATTTCAATGGCAGATAATTCTAAGAAAGACGTAACAATTGTCTTCTATGGTGATCATCTACCTGGCCTTTATGAATGGGCCCAAAATAATGATCAAAAAATGAGTCAATATGATTCAACGCTACATCAGACAGACTATTTCATTTACTCTAACCATTCTAATAAAAAGGTTCAAAAATCTGTTGCTGCACCATATATGTTTACACCTATGATGCTAGAACAAACTAACTCCAAAGTTTCACCATACTACGCATTATTGACCCAGTGTATGAAGGAACTACCTGCTGGTGAACGTAATAAGTACATGTTAGCTAACGGTACAGAGATTTCTGAAAAGAACCTTACAAATAAACAAAAGAAATTATTACACGAATACCGTTTGATTCAGTACGATATAACTGCTGGAAAACACTATTTAAAAAAAGGGTCTAACTTTTTCACAGTAAAATAATATACTATCTAAACGCACAGTAAAGTTACTGTGCGTTTTTATATCAAAAGTTATCTTCTTTAGTTACTAAAAAACGCTATAATTAAATAAAAAAGGACGGTGTTTTTAATGAAAATTAGCGTTGACTTAATTAATGGCTACTTACCAG